>Ga0129306_1000140_pt1 | contig 125638 bp, 98 predicted proteins | sample P827metagenome_FD_94438 | JGI IMG/M metagenome (GOLD analysis project Ga0129306, IMG submission 94438) | Capybara group fecal microbial communities from Wisconsin, USA - P827 metagenome | ecosystem: Host-associated > Mammals > Digestive system > Large intestine > Fecal | place: USA: Wisconsin...
ACCACCAACAACAGCAGATCGCCCACGAAATCCTGAAGGAGATCCGTACGCGTCTCGACTTCCTGCTCGAAGTGGGACTCGACTATCTCGCCCTGAACCGTCAGTCTGCCTCACTCTCCGGTGGTGAGAGCCAGCGCATCCGTCTCGCCACGCAGATCGGTTCCCAACTCGTCAACGTGCTCTATATCCTCGACGAGCCCAGCATCGGTCTCCACCAGCGCGACAACGAGCGACTTATCCATTCCCTGAAGGCCCTGCGCGACATCGGCAATACCGTCATCGTCGTGGAGCACGATCAGGACATGATGCTCAATGCCGACTATATCGTCGATATCGGTCCCCGTGCAGGACGAAAAGGCGGTGAGGTCGTCTTCCAGGGCACACCCGAGGAGATGCTCAAGACCGATACCATCACCGCCCAGTACCTCAACGGCACCCTCTCCATTCCCCTTCTTAGGAAGGAGGGGTCAGGGGACGATGGAGAGGTCTATCGCCGTCCTGGCTCCGGACAGAGCCTCATCCTCCGAGGGTGCACGGGCAACAACCTGAAGCATGTCGATGTGGAGTTTCCCCTCGGCAGACTCATCCTCGTTACGGGTGTCAGCGGCTCAGGTAAATCCACGCTCATCAACGAGACCCTGCAACCCATCCTCTCCCAGCATTTCTACCGTTCGCTGAAAGCCCCCATGCCCTACGACAGCATCGAGGGTCTGGAATATATAGATAAGGTGGTCGATGTGGATCAGAGTCCTATTGGTCGTACGCCCCGATCGAATCCTGCCACCTACACGGGTGTCTTCTCCGATATCCGTTCGCTGTTTGTCAATCTCCCTGAGGCCAAGATCCGCGGCTATAAACCCGGACGCTTCTCCTTCAACGTGAAGGGGGGCCGCTGTGAGACCTGTGGCGGTAACGGCTACAAGACCATCGAGATGAACTTCCTGCCCGATATCCAGGTGCCCTGTGAGGAGTGCCACGGCAAGCGTTATAACCGTGAGACGCTCGAGGTGCGCTATAAGGGTAAGTCGATTGCCGATGTACTCGACATGACCATCAACCAAGCCGTGGAGTTCTTCGAGAACGTACCCGATATCCTCCGTAAGATCAAGACCATCCAGGATGTAGGATTAGGCTACATCAAGTTAGGTCAGCCCTCCACCACCCTCTCCGGCGGTGAGAGCCAGCGCGTGAAACTCGCCACCGAACTCTCGAAGAAAGACACGGGTAAGACACTTTATATCCTCGACGAACCCACGACGGGTCTGCACTTCGAGGATATCCGCATCCTGATGGATGTGCTCCAGAAACTCGTGGATCGCGGTAATACCGTCGTCATCATCGAGCACAATCTCGATGTCATCAAACTGGCCGACTGGATCATCGACATGGGACCCGAGGGAGGTCGTAAGGGCGGACAGGTGCTCGCCACTGGCACCCCTGAACAAGTCGCTAAGTCCAAGAAAGGCTACACGCCCCAGTTCCTCAAGAAAGTGCTTGAATAATATCAACAAAACGGCTCGAAATACGGGCGTTTTTGTCAGCAACTGGTCATGTGATCGCAAAAACGCGAGTTTTTGACCATTTTGGTAAGCGCCTGATATTCTGGCGGTTACGTTCCAGCACAAAAAGAGGGGTCACCTTTGAGTTGTTCAGATGGTTCCTTTCACCCATCGGAATGGCTTCTTTCGCTCGTTCGAACGTCACCTGTCACTACATAGGGATTATTCCGACGAGTCGTAAGGGTTATCTTAACGATCCCAAAGGACTATCCTAACAGGTGGTTAACCGTAAGGAAACAATCCATCGGTCCCAATGTAACCCCAAACACCCCTAAAAGGGCCTCTCTGTTCCCTTAGAATGAGAGATCAGAGAGACCCTTTTTATGGCAATTAATCTTTACAATGTCAGACGGTGGGATTTGTCTCCTCCCTATCGTGGCCTGGTAGGATGAGGTTCAGAATAACGGCCAGAAGGAACACTACGGCTACGCAGTTCTCTGCAAACACCGTTTGGATGATCTGCGGGAAGATGGCGAACATGCCCGCTGCCTGTGTAAAGCCAAGTCCTATACTCAGTGACAAAGCCACGATGATCATGTTACGATCGGTGAAACCGCAGTTTGACAACATACGGAAGCCGGCAAACATAATGGAGCCGAACATCATCATGGTACAACCTCCGAGTACCGCCTGGGGTATGGTGGTCAGAATGGCACCCACAGCAGGGAACACACCTCCCAGGATCATGATACAAGCACCAGTGGCAATGGCAAAGCGGTTGACGACACCCGAGATCGCTGCCAGACCCACGTTCTGACTGAACGAGGTGATGGGCGTACAACCGAAGAGACCTGCTATACTACTGACGAAACCGTCGCAGGCGACACTGGAACCCATCTCCCGCTTATGGGTCGTACGATTCAGGGCACTGACACAGAGGACACTGGTATCACCGATGGTCTCCGTAGCAGACACCATGTAGATGGCGAGGATAGAGAGGAATGCCCCCAACTCGAACTCAGGTTTAAAGGGCATGAAGTTGGGCAATGAAACAAAACCTACGTCCTGCAGACCAGAGAAGTTGACCATTCCCATGCAGGCAGCAAGGATATAACCGGCTATCAAACCTATCAGGACAGACAAGGAACGGAAGAAGCCCTTGGCGAATATCTGGAAACCTAAGCACACCACCAATGTAAAGGTTCCGACGATCCAGTTCTGTGCAGAACCAAAATCGGCAGCGCCCTGTCCGCCAGCAAACGAGTTGGCACCGATAGGCAGCAGCGAGAAACCGATGGCGGTCACTACGGTGGCAGCCACGACATGCGGAATCAGTTTGGTCCAGTATCTGGGAAACAACCCCAGAAGACCTTCAATGACACCACCGAGGATAACGGCCCCCATGAGTACACCCATACCCTGTGAGGTGGCAATGGCAAGGGATGCAGAGAGGAATGTAAAACTGATACCCATTACGATGGGCAGGCGGGAGCCAATGCGCCAGATGGGATAGAGTTGGATGAGTGTTCCGATACCGGCGATGATCATACAGTTCTGTATCAGTGTCGCACTGACGGCAGAGTCGATACCTACGACATTGGCAAGGATGATGATGGGCGTGATATTGGCCACAAACATGGCCAACACATGCTGTAGGCCGAAGGGAATGGCCTGAAGCAGAGGCACGCGGCCATTGAGTTCATAGATGTTGCTGTTCTTATTCATGATGAATCAAATGATTTTAGGTTCTTGTATTTCCTGTCCCCGACAGAAGCGGTGTACGATCTGACGGTCGTCGCCTAAATAGATATAGCGCTCCAGACGGTGCAGCAGTGAGTAGTCCGAGTGGTTCAGGTCACTATCGTCGATCACCAAGGCATCGAACTCATAGCCGGGTTCGAAACTGCCCACCTGTCCGAAGAAACTGCCTGCCGACTTCGTGGCCAACCAGAACACCTCCGATAGCGTGAGGAACGGTTTGTCGTGGTTCTGCTGGTAGTGCATCTTACTCACCTGGATGGCGAACACCATCATACGGAAGATATTCAGGTCGTGGCCGCCACTGATATCACTGCCTAAGCCCACGCGGAGACCCTCTTCGATAAACGTACGGATAGGTGCCAGACCAGACGCTAAGTTCAGGTTCGACGTCGGACAGTGGGCCACCATCACACCGTTGCGCTTCATCAGTTCCAGTTCTTCACCAGCCGTCCACACACAGTGGGCCATGATCGTCGGCGTCTGTCCGAAGAGGCCGTAGCGGTTGTAGGCATCGCCATAACTGGTACTCTCCTTCTCTAACGTATGCACCAGCACGATCTCCGACATATTCTCCGAGAGGTGCGACTGCACGGGCAACTGGTATTTAGCCGCCAGATCGCCACAGGCCTGCAGCATCTCGGGCGTACACGACGGTACGAATCGCGGGGTGATGATGGGGCGCACCAAGGCATCCTTCCGGTTATAGTCGGCGATCAGTGCCTCGTTGCCTTCGACCATCTCCTCCACCGTCTCCGAGAGTTCGGGCGGACAGTTGCGGTTCATCGCCACCTTTCCCACCATCGCACCCATACCAGCCTCCTGGAAGAGTTGCATCAGCAGGCGCGTACTGTCGGTATGGATCGTCGCGAACACACAGGCCCGCATCGTACCGAAGCGCCACAGGTCGCGGATAAAGCGACGGTACATCCGTTCGGCGTAGGCCGTATCGGCATATTTCTTTTCCTCAGGAAAGGTGTAGTTCTGTAGCCAGGGCAAGAGTTCCAGATCCATCGCAATGCCTTGGTTACGGTACTGGGGAGCATGGACGTGCATATCGTTCATGGCGGGGATCAACAGACGATTGCCGAAGTCAGTCACTTCAGCCTCCTCGCAGCCCAACGACTTCAGATCCCCGGCGACACCTACCACGTGCCCGTCCTCCACGGCGATATAGCCGTTCTCCAGCACCTCGAAGTCCGTTCGCTCCTTGGTAAAGAGGATATGTGCCTTATAGACTTTTTTCATCTTTCTCCGCCTATCTGTTCTGACTGCAAAGATAGACAAAAAAGCCGAAAGTCCAAAACTTTCGGCTTTTTTCTTACTATATCTGCGAAGATTACAATCCTGCGGCGGCGATCCACTCGTAGATGCAGGAGGCAATGCCGAAGAGGGCGATGCCTGCCGTGCAGATGGCGAGGGCCGTACGCGTGCTGCAGTCGCTCTGGAACGTGGGCAGCGGCGTGTCGGTCTTCGTGATATACATGGCCTTGACGATCAGCAGGTAGTAGTAGAGTGACACCACCGTGTTGACCAGGGCGACGAAGACCACGAAGTAGGCGGCGGCACTCCCCTGCCCTGCGGCTGCCATGAACACGAAGAACTTCGAGAACATACCAGCAAACGGTGGGATACCTGCCAGTGAGAACAGTGCCAGCGTCATCAGGAACGACAGTTTCGGATTGGTCTGGTAGAAGCCGTTGTAGGCGGCCATGTCCGTACGACCTCCGTTCTTCTGTTCCACCACATTGATGACGGTGAAGACAGCCATGTTGGCTACAATATAAACGAGCACGTAGTAGGTCAACGAGGCAATGCCCAACTGAGAGTTGCCCACCACGGCGAGCATGATATAACCTGCCTGTGAGATACTCGAGAATGCCATGAAGCGCTTGAGTTCGCTCTGACGGATGGCAAACAGGTTGGCCACCGTGATCGAGAGTACGATGACGATATAGAGCAGATACTCCCAGTAAACCAGCAGCGGCTGGAACACCTTCATCAGGATGATACACAGTGTGATAGCGGCAGCACCCTTAGAGATAACGCTCAGATAACCGGTCACCGGTGTGGGCGCACCTTGATAGGTGTCGGCCGTCCAGAAGTGGAAGGGCACCAGCGAGATCTTGAAGCCCAGACCGCTAAAGAAGAATACCAGACCCATGATCGTGAGGGGTGAGGCAGCAATCTTGGCAGCCACGTCATCGAAGTAAAGCGTACCGGTAGCGGCATAGATGAACGAGATACCGAACAGCATCACACCGCTGGAGAAGGTAGCCATAAGGATATACTTGGCGGCTCCCTCGGCACTGTCGTTACGATGGCGGTCGAAAGCCACCATACAGGCCAAGGGCACGGAGGCGGTCTCAAGACCAAGGAAGAACAACAGGAAGTTGCCACTCGACATCATGATGAACATACCCAACAGCGTGCTGATGATGAGCATATAGAACTCACCCTCGAGTTTCTGGGCTGACTTCTTGAGCCATGGCTGGGCCATAACGATGACAATGAATGTACCGAAAGCCAGAATGACCTTCATAACGTTCACAGCAGCAGAAGCCACATAAAGACCATCGAAAGCCTCGGTGGGCTCTGATAACAGGGCAATGCGCACAGGCAGCACAGCCATCAGGGCAGCAGTCACGGCAGACAGTATGTCGTGCTTCTTCTCGCTCTTGTGCAAACAGAAGTCGGTAAAGAACACCGCAATTAGGATGATCACGAGGTAGAACTCGGGAATCATATTTAAAAATTGTCCGTAATTCATATCTAAATCCTCCTATCTTTTACATGACACCTATAGACTGTAAGATCGTGCCGGCTGCGGGCGAGATCATATCACTGAACAGGAACGGGGCACAACCCAGGCCTGCCACACAGAAGATCAGGCAGATCACGGCGACGCGCTCATCCCAAGTAGCATCGGTGAGTTCGAGGTAGTGCTTGTTCTCCACCTCGCCATACAGGATCTTACCCACCACACGCAGGATATAGACTGCCGTGACGACAATCGACATACAGGCGATAACCGTGGCTACCATACGAAACGACTCACTTGGATCACCTATCAGCGGCTTCGCACCGAAGGCGCCCACGAAGATGGTCATCTCAGCGATGAAGCCAGAGAAACCAGGCAGACCGAGGTTGGCCAGACCAGCGATGACATAACCTACGGCGAGGAAAGGCATGATCTTCATCAGACCTGCCAACTCGCGGATGTCACGGGTATGCGTACGACCGTAGATCATACCGATGAGGGCAAAGAAGAGCGCCGTCATCAATCCGTGAGAGAGCATCTGGAGGATGGCACCCGTGACAGCCGTCTGACTCATCATCAGGAGGGCAAAGAGCACCAGTCCGCAGTGAGACACAGAGCTGTAGGCGTTGATATACTTCAGGTCAGTCTGTACACAGGCACTCAGAGCACCATAGACCACGGAGATCGTGGTGAGGATCAGGAAGATCCAGGAGAGATCCTGGGCAGCCTCAGGCAAGAGGTACATCGCCACACGGAAACAGCCGTAGCCTCCGAGTTTCATCAGCACACCGGCATGGAGCATCGAGACGGCCGTAGGCGCAGAGGCATGACCATCAGGAGACCAAGTGTGGAACGGGAACAGGGCTCCCAGTACACCAAAGCCGATGAAGATGAAGGGGAAGAAGATGTTCTGGATCCACCCGGGGATAGCGTGGGCAGCGGCAATAGTCGTCAACTCGAAGGTGTAGGTGCCACTGTACTGACCGTTGAAGAAGTAGATACCCAGCAGTCCGAGGATCAACAGGGCCGAACCTCCCATCAGCATCAGCGTCAACTTCATGGCTGAGTACTCCTTACGACCTGAGCCCCAGACACCGATCAACAGATACATCGGGATAAGGGCCACCTCGTAGAACATGAACATCGTGAAGAGGTCGGTGGAGATGAAGAAGCCGAACACACCCGTGGAGAGCAGCGTGAACCAGAGGAAGTACTCCTTCGTGAGCGGCTTGAGTTGCCAGGAGGCAAAGGTTCCCGTGAACACGATGATGCTCGACAGGAGCAGCATCACCACTGAGATGCCATCGACACCCACCGAGTAGGCGATGTTCAGCGGTTTGAACCAGGGCACACTATACGTGAGCAGCATCTCGGCCGTATTACCGGCACTGCGCTCCTGAATGAAATAGATCGTCAGCCATATCGAGAGGGCGAGCAGACAAGAGGCGCCTGCCACCATCACACCACGCACCTGATTGAGATTCTTGGCAAGCCATAATCCCAGTAGCATCAGGGCGGGAATTACTACGAATAATGTTAATATACTCATATCTTTAGATGCATAAAAGGATTAATGTTAATGCGACCGTACCAGTGAGGAACCACACGGCGTACTGACGGACATCGCCACTCTGCCAGGGACGGATAGACTCACCAGCCTCGTTGGCACCCCAAGCCATGAAGTTGAACGTGCCATCGACCACATGACGGTCAAACCAGGCAATCGGCGTGGAGACACAACGGAAGATGATACGGTGGGTGACGTACTGCCAGATCTCGTCCTGATAGAAACGCTTGTAGGCGGCACGATGCAACTTCGGGAACGTCTTATAGAGACGGTCGGCGATGGGCTGCGACTCACCCTTATAGATATAAGTAGCCAGACAGATACTCAGGATGGCGATGACCGTCGAGGTCAGCGCGATCTGCGTGTCGAAGTGGATGATATAATCCTTACCGCTGGCAGAGACGAAACTGCCAAACGAACCTTCCCATCCGAGGAAACCGCCTAAGGTGGAGTAAATACCCACACCCACGGTGATCACACAGAGCACGATCAGGGGGATTGTCATCGACAGCGGTGCCTCGTGGGGCGTATGATGCGCAAGGGCTTCCTTATTCTCCGTTCCCCAGAAGATACCGTAGTACAGACGGAACATATAGAAGGCCGTCATGGCTGCGATACCCGTCATGATCCATCCCACCACAGGACTGTACTGGAAGCAGGCGGTGATGATCTCATCCTTCGAACTGAAGCCCGAGAAGAAGGGAATACCAGCGATAGCCAGACAAGAGATGAGGAAGGTGATGTGGGTAACAGGCATATACTTGCGGAGACCACCCATCAGCGCCATCTCGTTGGAGTGGACGGCATGGATGATACAACCAGCGCCTAAGAAGAGGCAGGCCTTGAACATGGCGTGGGTGAACAGGTGGAACATACCAGCCATATAACCCAGTTGGGTGTGATCATCATAGAGACCCTCATGACCTGGCATGCTGACACCGAGGGCCACCATCATAAACGCGATCTGCGAGATGGTGGAGAAGGCCAGCACACGTTTGATGTCGCTCTGGGCACAGGCCACGGCAGCGGCATAGAAAGCGGTGAAGACACCCACCCAGACCACGATGCTCAGCGTGTGGGGCGCGAAGGCCATCCACAAGGGGAACATACGGGCAATCTGGAACACACCAGCCACCACCATCGTAGCAGCGTGGATAAGTGCACTGACAGGTGTCGGACCCTCCATGGCATCGGGCAGCCAGATGTGCAAGGGGAACATGGCAGACTTACCAGCACCACCGATGAACATCAGCGTCAAGGCCGTGGGGATGATCATAGCACCAGCCGTGATAGCCCTACCGTAATCGGCCATAATGAACGGTGTCGTCCCCTCACCCATGATCACCTCCGCACCATGTCCTGCGAAGTTGAAACTGAACGAATGGGTAAAGTAACCGAACATCAGGATACCGATGAGGAAGAACATATCGGCAAAGCGCGTCACGATAAACGCCTTCTTAGAGGCAGCGATGGCGGGCTTCAACGGATAGTAGAAGCCAATGAGCAGATAGGACGATACACCCACCAACTCCCAGAACATATACATCTGGAAGATATTGGTGGCAAGTACCAGACCCAGCATCGACATCGTGAAGAGGCTCAGGAAGGCGTAATAACGCTGGAAGCCCTTCTCACCGTGCATATAACCGAATGAGTAGATATGGACCATCAGGGATACCGTCGAGATCACGATCAGCATGACTACTGAAATGGGATCCAACAGGATACCAAGGTCGAAATGCAGACTGCCTAAGGGCAGCCATGTGAAGTTGTATGGCACGATCGTCGGATAGATGTCGTTCACACGGTCAGCACCAAAGTACTGGAACGCACAGAGATACGACAGGATCGTGACGATGCCCAACGAACAAGTGCCGATATATCCAGCCAACTTGTGTGACATCTTCATGCCAGCCAGTCCCAGAATGATGAACGAGAACAGCGGCAGAAGCAGGATAAATATTGAATAACTATACTCCATAACTTTTGTCTCCTTTTTATCGTTTCATGTTCTGGATAGCATCAACGCTGTCGCTCTTGAACTGGCGATAGACATTGATAATAATAGCAATGGCCACCGCACTTTCCGCTGCGGCGACACCAATCACGAAGAGGGTCATGAACATACCCTCGTTACCATTGGGATACAACAGGCGGTTGATGGCCGCAAAGTTGATATCGACGGCATTGAGCACCAACTCAACGGAAATGAGCATGGCGATCAGGTTGCGACGGGTGACAAAGCCATAGACACCGATAAAGAACAACAGTGCACTCAGCACGAAATAACACTCAACAGGTATCATACGTCTTTCTCCTCCTTTCTTGCTACTACCAAGCCTCCGATGATACATGCCAGCAGGAATACTGAGATGAACTCGAAAGGCAGTACATACTGATATTTGCCAGAACCAACGAGAGCCATACCAATCTCCTTCATCGGCACCTCAACGTTGGCAATCTCCTGCGTGTAGAAGCCTGCCTTCAACAGGATCAGACAGACGACCACCAGTCCGGCCAGAGCGGCCAGACCACCAGCAATCATCTTACTGGACTTCACACGTTCCTCAAAACCCTGAAGGGTGCGCTTGCTCACCAACTGGATGGCGAATACATAGATCATCGTCACGCCACCGGCATAGACAGAGACCTGGGCAGCACCCAAGAATGTATAGTCGAGCAGGAAATAGATGCCTGCCACACCAAAGAGCACGAACAACAGGAATGTTGCGGCCCGCATAATCCGCTTCGTCGTCACACATAAAACGGCTGAACCAAGTATGACAACTGCGAGAATGATAAACATAACCAAATTTGCCATATTGCGTTACTTCGTTTTAGTGTTAAACTTACCGATCTCCCACGCTGCACCACCATCGATCAGGTTAGGCAGTGAACCACCAGCATAGACTTCCTCGTTGAGGTGGAGCACCAGTTTCGATCGGTCGAACACAGCGTTCTCGAAATCATTCGTAAACTCGATAGCGTCGAAGTTGCAGGCGTTCGTACACAACTGGCAGAACATACAGTCGCCTAGGTCGTACGCATAATCGTCGAGCACCTTCTTTTTCTTGCCTGTCTCAGGATCCTCGGCCATATGGGCAGTGATCTTGATAGTTCCATTCGGACAGGCCTTCTCGCACAATGTGCAAGCCGTACACTTGTAGCTGCCATCCTCGTTGCGCTTGAACACCAGGCGCCCACGATGACGCTTCGCCACATGGAGTGTGGTCTTGCGGTTCTCGGGGTACTGCTCCGTTGACTTATTGGTAAAGAAGTCCTTGAAGTATTCCTTCCAGGAGGTCTTCATGCCCACAGCCAGCGTCTTCAAGCCGTGCCCGATTTCTCCGAAATATGTTTTGTTATCTTCCATTGCTATACCTTATTTAATATATAGGCCCAAGGCCACCACAACAGTCATGATCACCAGGTTGATGAGAGCCAGTGGCATCAGGTACTTCCACTCCAACTTCAGGATCTGGTCGATACGCAGACGGGGGAACGTCCACTTAATCCACATCAGGATCCACACCAGGAAGAATGTCTTACCCAGGAACCAGAAGATGCCAGGAATATAGTCCATCACGGCGTCGAAGCCCTCGATACCGATGTTCACAGGTGCCCAACCACCAAGGAATACCGTAGCAGCGATACCTGCGATGATAAAGAGGTTCAAGAACTCAGCGAGGTAGAAGAAGCCGAAGCCCATACCAGAATACTCGGTATGATGACCAGCAGTCAACTCACTCTCAGCCTCAGCCATATCGAACGGGCCACGGTTTGCCTCAGCATTACCAGCAATGAGGAATACGAAGAAGGCGATGATGGCGGGGATATGACCCTGGAAGATGAGCCACTTCCAAGGACCCGTCTGTGCCTCGACGATTCCAGACATCTGCATCGTACCCGTCAGGATCACAGCGGTGATCAGACAGAGGCAGAGTGACATCTCGTAAGAGATCATCTGCACAGCACCACGCATGGCAGAGACCACAGAGTATTTGTTGTTGGAACCCCAACCTGCGAGGAAGATACCTACCACGCCAATCGAAGAGATGGCAGTGAGCAGGAATACGCCCACGTTGAAATCGAGCACCGTCGCACCATTGTTCCAGGGCAGGAACGAGAAGGCACCTACGGAGCCGATGATCACCAAGAGCGGAGCCACGAGATAGAGCAGTTTATCAGCCTTATCAACGATGAAGATCTCCTTGATAAGCATCTTCAGCACGTCGGCAAAGACCTGCAGCAATCCCCAATAACCTACTCGCATCGGGCCAAGACGGCACTGGAAGTAGGCACACACCTTACGCTCCATGAATATCAGTACAATCGCGATCAGCGCGTATCCCACAAGGATAGCCGTACCAACCAGGATGCACTCAATCAATATTGCCAACCAGCTGGGGCAGCCTAACGTCACCTGCAGCAGTTGGTCGAACCATTGTGTTACTATAGAAAAATCGAACATAATCCTTCGCTTTTATCTGTCAATATCAGGAATTACTACATCAATAGCGGCACACGTAGCGATCAGGTCAGCAATCTTCTGACCACGCAACATCGGGTCGAAGGCACCAACAAGCGAGAGACCCATCGGACGCATCTTCATGCGGTAGGGACTCTTGTCGCCACGAGAGTCGAGATACACACCAAACTCACCAGCCACACCCTCAACAGAGTAGTACCACTGTCCCTCAGGGCACTTGATGATGGGCTTCTGTTTCACGTAGAAGTCACCCTCGGGGATGTTGTCAATGAGTTGCTCGATGATGTTCAGGCTCTGGTACATCTCGTTGATGTGAACCAGATAACGAGCCATCGAGTCACAGCCGTCGAGCGTGCACTGCTCCCACTCCACCTTATCGTACATATCGTAGGGGTGGTTCTTGCGCACGTCGTTCTTCCAACCGGAAGCACGTCCAGCAGGACCCGTTACGGCGTAGTTGATACAATCCTCGAGACTCATCGGACCGCAGTTCTCCAGACGGTTGTGCGTGATGATGTTGTCACCGAAGATATCCATATACTCCTGAATCGTAGGACGCAGGTACTTCACCAGATCCTTGCAATTCTTGACGAAGTTAGGATCGATATCGTCCTGCAGACCACCAATGCGGTAGTAGTTCTGGATCAGACGGCCACCTGTGGTCTCCTCCATACAGTTGAGCACATGCTCACGATCGCGCATGCCATAGAGCATACCCGTGAGGGCACCCAGGTCCTGAGCGACACATGAGGTATAGAGCAGGTGGGAATCGAGACGCTGCAACTCATCCATGATCGTACGAATGTACTTGATACGGTCTGTGAGTTCCACCTCCATAGCCTCCTCAATGACACCTACCAAAGCGTGGCGGTGCTGCATGGCACCTAAGTAGTTCAGGCGGTCTGTCAGCGCCAATGTCTGGGGATAGGTCATGCTCTCCCACATCTTCTCAATAGCACGGTGGATATAACCTAAGTGCGGATAGACGTGTTTCACGGTCTCACCGTTGAGCACCGTCTGCAGACGGAGCACACCGTGGGTGGCAGGGTGCTGTGGACCGATGTTGATCACATAGTCATCAGCGCCGAAGAGTTTGTTCTGCTTGGTCTGCAAGAAGCCATCTTTGTCGAGATAGAACTCCAGACCGTAGTCAGACTCGTTATCATCTTCAAGCGTATATTGGTCGTTGTACTCCCAGTCCTTACGGAAGGGGTAGCCCTTGAAATCGCTACGCAGGAAGAGACGACGCATATCGGGATGTCCTAAGAACACGATACCGTAGAAGTCATATACCTCGCGCTCCAGCAGATCGGCCACACGCCAGATATGAGATACGGTGGGGAGATAAGCTACCGTCTGACCATCCATCTCACCTGTACCGTTGGATGACATACCGTCGCCACACACCTGTGTCTTGGCCATCATCTTCACGGAACAGCGCTTATGGGTCTCCGTATTCTCAAGGATATAGATACAGCCGAGACCTCCCTCGTCCATCAGACCTTTGGGGAAATCCTCGCCAACGATCGTCACCAGATAATCGTAATGCTCTTTCTCCTTCAGTTCCTGCATCTTCTGCTGGAACTGCTCAAATTTAAATTCCAGTGGTGTCAGTTTCATACGGCAGTCTCCTCTCCTTTAACCTCTGCCTGAGCAGATTTCAATTCTTCAACGACTTCCTTGGGCACATCCGTCACCACGATGGGCTCACGACGATGGTCACCCAACTTATTGCGGAAGGTCAGTTCCTCATTGGATACGCCCAACTCACGCTCAGCCTTGGTCTGCTTGTGGTTAGCTCCTCCGAAGAACTTCTCGATCTTCACCTTACGCTGCAGTTGCATCATACCATACATGATAGCCTCTGGACGTGGGGGGCAACCTGGGATGAACACATCGACGGGTACGATCTCCTCGATACCCTTCACCACATGATAGCTCGACTTGAAGGGACCACCACTGATGGCACAACCACCGACGGCAATCACATACTTAGGCTCGGCCATCTCATCGTACAGGCGCTTCAGGGCTGGTGCCATCTTATGCGTGATGGTTCCAGCACACATGATCAGGTCTGCCTGACGGGGAGAGTTACGCGTCACCTCGAAACCGAAGCGGGCGAAATCGTAACGGGCACAGCCACAGGCCATAAACTCGATACCACAGCATGAAGTGGCAAAGGTCAGCGACCAGAGGGAGTTAGCACGTCCCCAGTTGATCAACTGGTCGAGTGAGCCCGTAATCACATTGACGCCTCCCTCATGGAGTTCGTCAATGATCTTCTCCAGCGAGGCGTTGTCGTTCCACTCCTCGTAGGGAATACTCTTGATTTTCGGTTTCCTTACTTCCATTCCAAGTCTCCTTTCCGCCAGGCATATGCCAAGCCTAATACCAGAACTACCAGGAAGAACCCGATGCTCAGTAGAGCCATCGCACCGAAATCCTTCACCACCACAGCCCACGGGTACAGGAACACTGTCTCCACGTCGAACATGAGGAACAAGATGGCGAAGAGGTAGAATCCTACAGAAATGGGCAACCACGAGCTACCACGTGTGGGGATACCACTCTCATACGGCTCACCTTTCACCTTCGCGTAGGACCTCGGTCCTATCAGCTTAGCTACGACGTAAGCCGCCACCACCAATGTTAGTGCCGTCAACAAGACGGTAATTAACAAAGTAAAGTTCATAAAAATAATATAACGTTATAACAATATTGTTTTCGTTTCTAAGCAGTTACAGCAAAAATGAATGTACCTTCGCCGCTAACGTGCTGCAAAGGTACAAAAATATTCTGTAAATAAGTGGAATAATTATTTATTCTTTAATAATAATTGTTAATCTCACCTTACCACTTCTATGATGGGCTCACCGACACAGGCATTCGGCTGTTGGATATGCAACATCTGTGTCACCGTCGGGGCGATGTCCGTAATATGCACCTCACGACCTGTACTACCATGTTCCACCTTCCAGCCGTAGAACAGCAGGGGAATATGGGCATCGTAAGGATTCCACGCACTATGGGTAGTACCAACGGGCGATGACCATTTACCAAACTCATACCAACCAGCCTCCAGCACCAACAACAGATCACCCGAACGATGGGGATGATAGCCCAATAAAGCACGACTGCGAAGGACATCAGGCACACTCCACGTGTTCACCTTCTCGAAGTCCATTACAAACTGCACATGGGGCAACTGACGACAATATGCTATCAGCACGTCCTTCACCTGTTGCAAATCCAGACCCAGAGCCTTGATCTTCCCGTGGTTCAAATAGAAACGGTAACCATTGAGTCCGTTGATGATCGAGAGATCCACAGCCGGCCCGAACTTCTCTTTCAGATAGACTTCCAACTGATCGTTCATCACGTCCTGACTACAGTTCCACGCTCCACCATTCAGTTTGTGGTCGATCATATACTGGAAGTTATGCGCACCACCATGATCAGCCGTCAGGAAGAGGAGATAATTACCCTCGCCCACCTGATCGTCGAGCGCCTTCAACAGTCGGGCGAGATCCTTGTCGAGTTCCAGATAAGCCTCATCCGTATGTTCTCCACGGGTGCCCCATGCATGACCAATCACATCCGTCTGCGAATAACTCACACAGAGCATATCCGTCACCTCACCCTTACCAAGTTGTTCTCCCTGAAGGGCGGCAATGGCCATGTCGGTGGTGATATGTCCGCAGAGGGGATAGGAACCCACGTCCTTGCCCACCTTTTGCAACTCCTTGTTCTTCTTGAGTTCTTTGTTATAGGCCTTCGCCCAGTCTGGCAGTTCCGCACGATAATAGGTGCTCGTGATAAACTGTCCATTGTCTGTATCCAACCAATAGGCATGGTCAGAACTCCTTCCTGCTGGCAGGATGGAAGCACGGTCCTTATACGACACGCCCACCACCTTCGAGCGGAAGTCGGTGTGCAGCCTGATCTGGTCGCCGATGGTCGTAGAGAGCAGGTTACGGGGCGACATACAGCCTCGTTTACGGTTATCCGTTCCCACGGGATCAACGGTCTTGTCACCACAGCAATACACAGGATCATCATCGATGAAGAAATCATTGCCACAGATACCGTGTAAGGCTGGAGTCGTACCTGTATAGACACTCGTATGACCAATGGCCGTTACCGTCGGAACATAATTGATCAGACAGTTATCACAACTATAACCCTTATCGATCAGTCGTTTGAAACCATCCTCCTGAAACTGGTCATAATAGCGTGAGAGATAGTCCCAGCGCATCTGATCAACCACGATGCCTACTACGAGTTTCGGACGTTCACCGAATCCCGTATGCGCCAGCATCTGAGCAGCCGACGCCACCAGCCATATAACAACAAACAGTCTTCTCATATTTATTCACTTGTTCTTTCAATAATCTCCAGACACATACGACCGTTATGATAGGGACACTTCCAAAAACCAGCCTTATCATCAACGGTATTCAGCGTTCCATCAGGATGACGACTCCAGTGCCACTCACCATTCTCCCAGTCAATGAGTTGGGTCTTGATATACTCCCAACAGCGTACTGCCTTGTCCAAAGCAGCCTCATCACCAAAATATTGGTAGATATTAAACCAGCCCACGACATTCTCTGCCTGTACCCACCAATGGATATCGTCATCTACGTGTCCTGTCGTGAGATTGGCCTCGTGGATCATGGAACCGTCAGGGCGCAGACCTTTCTCTGAGGCCTTAGCCACCATCTGTACGATGGGTTCCATCTTCGCCAAAACCTTTGGATCACCCAGCACAAGGGCGGCTTCGTGCATCAACCACGAACACTCGATATCGTGACCATAGCTCTCTAAATGTCCAGCCCCACGCGTCCAGTCCATCTCGAAGAAGAGATCAAGATGATGGGTTTCAGGATTCAGAATCCTATCGGTGAAGATGTCGATGATATTGCGCAGCGAAGTCTCAACAGCCAGCATCGTCTCCATGGGGATGGTGATGCCAATGGGCAATACCGAGCCGATGGCAGGCACATAGTCGCAGGATTCCTGGGCATGCATCTCCTTCAGACACCTCAGCAAGTTTGTGTAGGGCTCGATGATGTGCAGGTGGGTATTCTGCGACTTGGGGAAGTTGGCATCAAGTTCCGAGAGACGCATATCGGCAATAGGCTGCCAATCGCGTGTCATCGCCTCGATATAGCCGTTATACTCACGATCGAGCGCATGCTCCTCAATACAGTCATACAGATCAAGCGCATATTCCAGCGCCTCCCTGTCGCCAGTGGCACGGGCATATTCCGACAAGCCATAAAGGGCAAAGCCGATGGCATAGAACTGTTTGCGGGTGTTCAGAGGTTGTCCCTTGTAATCGAGACTCCAATAGACACCACCATATTCCTTGTCGATGAAGTGATCAATGAAATAGTCCTTGGCATAGGTGGCTGTTTCCAGATATTCCTGCTTACCCAACACACGGTAGGCGGCAGAGAATGTCCAAAGGATACGGGCATTGAGGATCGCGCCTTTCTCCGCCTCGGGATGAAGCACTTCCTGACCATCGATACGACCGTAGAAACCACCGTTCTCACGGTCAATCATCTTGTCAATCCAGAACTGCAGGATGTTCTGTTCGAGAACATCCTGCATCTCCTTTTTCAGTTGTTCTAACATTCTTATTCTATCGAACGAATCTTCTTCAGTTCACCATTAATCTCCTTAATGCGCTCAGTCGTCAGAGGATAGAACCAGACGACGATAATAGCCAGCAGGGCTACGGCGGCAGGAATGAAACTCATCAGCCAACGGAGCACCATCAGGGCACTCTCAGGCTGTACGATACCTGCCGCAAGCTGGTCTGCATCCGTGACATAGCCAAAACCTGAGAGGAGCCAGAGCACGGCTGCACCACCGATGGCACCACCAAACTTCTGGGCCATGGAGGCAGAAGAGAAGATCAGACCCGTGGAAGCGGTCTTGAACTTCAGCTCTGCGAAGTCGCTCACATCAGCATACATACTCCAGATCAACGGAGACATGATACCCGTGAAGACTGAGATGATGATCTGCAGGATAAGCATCGTCCAGAAACCACCAGGCGTGCAGGGCACGAAGAAGAAGGCGATACTGAACACCACAAGGGCGGCATTGACGAAGATAAACGTTGATTTCTTTCCCAGTACATTGGCAATGGGCACACAGAGAGCCACACCCACCATGTTTGACACCTCACCGATACCCAGGAACAGACCTGAGTAAAAGAGGAACGAGATAGCAAAGAACACCAGACTCACATCCGGACCGATGATATCCTGGAAGAAGTAGGCCACTGTAGCACCACGTACGGTATTAAAGAGATTCGAGCACAGGGCAGCGCCAATGAGCAACCACCAAGGTTTGTTGGAGAGCAGTGACTTGAAGTCATCACCCACACTCACCGTTGAGATGGTCTTCAGGTGTTCCCTTGTCAGGAGGAAGCAGAGGATAAACATCACGAAACAGGCTGCAGCGATAACCACCATACCCCAGAACCAGCCATCCTTCGTGTTATAGCCACCGAACATATTCGTCAGCGGTTCCCAGAGGAACAGGGCGAGGAACGAGCCTCCGTAGGCGAAGAACATACGGAAAGAGGAGAACACGGTCTTCTCGTTGGAATCATCCGTCATCACACCCAGCATGGCACCATAAGGCACGTTGATACCCGTATAGACTGTCATCATCATGATATAGGTAACATACGCCCAGATGAGTTTCGCGCCATAGTTCCAGTCAGGTGTGGTAAACAGCAGGATACCACAAATGGAGAATAGCGGAGCCACCCACAACAGGAAGGGACGATACTTTCCCCAACGGGTGTTAGTACGGTCAGCGATGATACCCATCATCGGGTCTGACACCGCATCCCAGATACGGGTAACAAGCACGAGCACACCAGCATCAATCAGCGACAGGCCGAAGATGTTGGAATAGAAAAACGGCAGATAGTAGGAGAATATCTTCCAGAAAGTTGAAGAAGACATGTCTCCGAAGCCGTAGCCAATCTTTTCGATCAATTTAGTTTTTGCCATAAATAATATTGTTTTTGTTTTTATTGATCAGTTTCTTGATGGTCTCCACACTGACAGCAGTAGTCAGACCGTCCTCAGGGGTATTCATGCAGTAGTCGATGAGTTTGTCGATCGTCGAGGTGGCAACATGCATACGCGTGTCGGCAGAGGCGTAGTAGATGAATACCTTACCATCCTCATCAGCAATCCAACCATTGGCGAAGGCCACGTTCATCACGTCGCCTAAGTACTCGTCACCCTCTGGCACGAGGAAATAGCCACCCGGACGTGCGATCACCTTCGTGGGATCCTCCAGAGCAGTCATATACATATAGAGCACATAGCGCAGACCATCGGCTGTAGCACGCACACCGTGAGCCAGATGGAGCCAGCCCTTCGGTGTTTTAATTGGATGCGGACCCTCACCGTTTTTCACCTCCGTGATGGTATGGTACTTGCGCTCATAGATAATCTTCTCTTCCTTGATCTCGGCATGGGTAATATCATCGACGAGCGCCCAACCGATACCACCACCAGAGCCTGTGTCGATGAAGCCGTCCTGCGGACGAGTATAGAAGGCGTACTTACCATCCACAAATTCAGGATGGAGCACCACGTTACGCTGCTGAGACTTTGTTTTCAGGTCGGGCAGACGCTCCCATGTCTTCAGATCCTTCGTACGGGCGATGGCGGCCGTTGCGGTGGCGGCAGAAAGGTCACCCGGCTGGGAGTCGTCGTGCCGCTCAGCACAGAACACGCCGTAGATCCATCCATCCTCATGCTGTGTGATACGCATATCATAGATATTCGTGGCGGGGATCACGTCATCAGGCATCGTGATCGGCTCTTCCCAAAAACGGAAGTTATCAATGCCGTTGGGCGACTCGGCCACTGCAAAGAAACTCTTACGATCAGCACCCTCCACGCGCACCACAAGTACGTACTTGCCATTCCACTTGATAGCACCTGAGTTCATGGCAGCGTTACACATGATACGCTGCATCAGGTAGGGATTATCTTGTTCGTTGAAGTCGTATTTCCACTCCAAGGGGATATGGGCGGCGGTCACTACCGGGTTCTTATACTTCTCGTATATACCATTCCCCCACTCTACAGGTTCATTCTTTCTCGTCAGCAGTTCCTCGTGATGAGCTTTCAGGGCTGCAACTTTCTCTTTAAAACTATTCATATCATTATTTGATTTCATTCAGGAAAAGGGTATTCTCTTTCGCGTACATTTCCTTGAAGTAAGGAGCATCGGGCTTCGATGGTGAAGGACCAAACCACTCATGGCTAGCATTACGCCATACAAGGAAATAACTGATCTGGTGCTTGTCGAGCACAGCCATCAGCGCCGTTGTCCACCAGTCGGGCTCCGTCAGGTTCTTCAGTCCACACTCCGTGAGGGCAGCGATCTTGCCATGATCCTCAGCAAACTTCGTCAGCATCGTGAGGTTCGCATCCAACTGTGACATAAAGTCTGCACGTGAGACCCACTGGTAGCCATCAATACCTACAAGCGAGATACGGTCATCACCAGGATAGCGCTCCAAGTACTTCTCGGCCGTCAGATCGGTCGCCATACCAGGTGAGTAGGCCCAGAGCAGATTGTCGAAGCCATCGGCATTGAGTTTGTCCTGCAACATGTTCCAGAGGGCCTTGTATTCTTCTGCGCTGCAGAGTTTCTCGCCCCACCAGAACCACGAGCCAGTATTCTCGTGCCAGGGACGGAAGATGATGGGCACCTTCTGACCATCATCGGTCTTCAGCGAAGCTAAGAAATCGCTCAGACGCTGCATCCATGTCTGGAACAGTTCGTACTTTGTGCCGCCCTCTAGAATATTCTTCACGACCGTGGTGTTGCTGACATCCCATGCCGTGCCCTCGGGGAACTTCTGTCCTGCCAGTCCGCCACCCTCAATGGTGGTCACAGGGTTACGCGGATGCCAACTGATGGTGATGATACCACCACGCAGATAATGTTTGATGATCTCCTCACGCATTTTCGTGAAAGGCACGCTGTCGAGGTTCTTCTCGTCGCCCATCTCAATACCGCCGAGTTCGAAGCCCATCACGGCAGGCCAGTCGCCACAGACATTCCTGACATCACTGCTGTCCGGCTGATAATCCCAGGTAAGACCATAGAACGGATCGTCCTGGTGACCGAACATAATTCCTTTCTGGCGCAAGGTATCCAAGCGCTCAAACAACTGCTGTGCCTGGGTCTTCTCAGACTCAGACGGTTTCTGCGTCGTACAAGCAATCACTGCGATTGACGCCATTGTAATAGTCAATAGTTTTTTCATTTTATTTATTTATATGCATTTGTTTCAACAACCAGTCTTCCCACTCGTCCCACTGTTCTTGGAACCAGAAATGCCACGTGGCCTGATACGGTGATATCTCCTTGGGACCCTTCACGGTGTTATACGTAGCCCAGGCCGTAGTCGGCGGCACCACGTCGTCGTTGTAGCCGAAAGAGAACCAGCCAGCCTGGTCCTGCGTGATCAGACGGGCGAAGTTGATACCGTCGTAGTACCGCGAGGTCTCAATCTGCTTCTCTTGTCCCTTACCTTTGTTCCAGTAGAAATAGTGCGGCCAACCACAGGCAATGCCCCGGAGCGAGTTCGTATGATCGCAGAGGGCGGCATGCACAGGGGCATAATAGGTGATTCGCTTATCGAGACCAGCCGTAGCGAGTGACAGGAAACCGCCTTGCGACGAACCCGTCACACCTAACTCTTTGTTGTTCCATGGCGTATATTCCTCGATATAGTCGAGGGCACGGATACAACCAATCACCACCCGCTTATAATATTGTTTATCGCGGTCGTCCATATTAAACTCCCAATACCCCATCAGGGCACCGTTGAACACATCATCATACACCTGCTGCTCCATCGTCACAGGGATGCCGTGGATGCCAATCTCCAAGGTAATGGCACCCTGCGAGGCCGTCCAGATATCACCGCCATAAGGACGTACACCAGCACCAGGCACACGCAACAGGGCGGGATAACATCCTTCCTTCACGGGTACACAGAGGATACCATAGGTGCGGTAGTTAGGCTGGAGGTTCTGGAAACTCACCTCATAGACATTCACATCCTTCGTGCAACGCTCGGGTAGAAGCCGTTTGGTGGGATTCAGATCGGTCTTGCGGGCTTCAGCAATGGCGTTCTGCCAGAACTCGGCAAAGTCCTTTGGCATCACCGTTGAGGGTTGAAGCAGTTCAGGGGAGAAAGCTGCCCCACAGGCACCTTTGTAGTCCTTGCCCCCGATATGTGCTGTCACATCAACACGGTAGAAACCCGGCTGCTTCATCGAGCCAGTCAGTTTCAACGTACCGTCTTTCAGCACCACGCTCTTCTTCACGTCTTGGTACATCTCTGGTCCTGCAGCGTAGTCGATGCTCACGTTGTCGAGCAGCGTTCCTGACTTCAGCACGCTCACCACGAACGTCGCCTTTTCACCAGTCTTGTAGGTCCAATCCTGATGATCAGGCTGTACCAGCACTTCGATCTCGCTCCCGCGGATCTGTGCCGAGAGGGCCGCCACGGCCATCACACATACGATTAGTGTCAGTAGTCTTTTCATTTTCCTATTCGTTCTTAATTTGCGCCATCCGCTCCACTTGTGAACTGATGATCTTCAGTGTTGTTGAATCGCTGGAGAACACGGAGTTCAGTCCCTGTGCCTCCTGAGCCGGATCACCCGTATAGTCGTCACCTACCTGCCACTGCTCGTGCTTAGGCTGCGCAAAACCGCCCCACCCCCAGAAGTTACAGCCAGCGAAGTAACCTCCCTGCTCGGCATTGTCGCCCACAAGCGAGAACACATACTCGTAGAAGCCGTCACGACCTTGTGTCGGAGTATCGAGCGTGAACTTAAAGCCGTCACGCGGATAACCGAACTCCTCCATCACCAGTGGTTTCTTTATCTTGGCACAGATAGTCAGGTGCCTGTCGATATAATCCTTCGTGTTCATCTTGGCCCGTGGCAGGTTCTCAATGAGCGAGTCGGGCTTCACCCAACTCCAGTTATAAGGCCACAGGTGGATATTAGCATAGTCGATATTCGTGTCGGCACAGATACGCTCCCAACAATCGAAGTCGCCTTCGCAGCCCCATGCACCCTCGCTACCGATACTAATCAGGTGGTTGGGGTCAAGTTCGCGGATCAGGGCCGAGGTTTCTGCGAGCCATTTCTCGAAGGCGGGCAGTGCCTCACGAGAGAAAGCACGCGGTTCGTTGCCGATCTGCCACGACATAATGGCGGGATCGTCCTTATAGGCCAGACCCGTATAACGGTTCGTACGACCGATAATGAAACGCACATAGTCGTAGAACAACTGATGAGCCTTTTCGTTTGTGGCATATTTACTCATGGCATTCATAAAGGCGGGATAACCCACGTCGTCGGGACGCGGCTGCTTACCCTCACCAGCCTGTTCGAGGTAGAAGCCATAGCCCCCACTCCATTCCCAGGAGTTGTTCAGGTAGAGCACAGCCACCATCTGACGCTTGCCCATCTCCTGTAGCAGGTAGTCAAGTCCCGCGAGGATCGTATCGTTATACACACCCGGGGCCTCCTGCAACGTCGGTTCCACCTTCGTCCTGACCCCACGCTCACCATCAGAACCCACGAGGATACGGAGGTTGTCGATCCCGATGGACTTCATGTAGTCGAGTTCCCTGGTAAGCCGCGCCCGGTTGCCTCCCTGCCCCTCCGAGCCGAGAATGGCACCGTACCAGAAGTTTGTGCCTACATAATAATAAGGCTGGCCGTCCTTCACGAAATGGCCGTTCTCCACTCGCACGAAATCTTGAGCGGCGCCCTGTTTCTGCTGACAGGCCGCGAAAGCCGCTGTCAGGACGATTGCCACAATGAGTTTTAGTTTCATCAGTTGTCGGATATTCATTTTCATGTGTGCAAAGTTACGGAAAAAAAATGAAACCACAAAATTAATAGGTGTAATTTTGCAGGAAAGTATCAGAGAAAGACAAAGGAAAATCATCACGCCATAACACCATTACGCGTCATGGCATGACCTATTCCTTAACTATTCTGCGGTTATTCGGCCTGATGATAGTTGATCAGACCCTCGATGGGACTATGGAGAATCGTGCCCATCGTATATTCCTCGGCCTCGACAACCTCCGTGAGCTGGTCGGCAAAGAAATGTGCAATGCTGCCAACAAACGACAGGGGCAAATAATCACGTCCAAAGGGCGCAACATGGACACGAATAAAGTCCTCGAAGTTGTGCTTAACGAGTGCCTCAACACCCGCATCGTCGATATGGTCATGAATAAAGGTGGCAAGACTGGCGAGGAAACGGTTAGCCAGCGGCTGGCGATAAATCCGATCAATAATCTGTGGCAACGAAAGCTTCATCTTCTTCTCAAAATCATCCTTGATTTCTTTTGACAAAAGACCACTATAGAGATCGTGCAGAAAACGCTTACCAAGTACAGCCCCACTCCCCTCGTCGCCGAGGATATAGCCCAAGGCTGTCGTCTTCTCCACAATGCGATTTCCGTCATAAAGACAGGAATTTGCCCCCGTACCTAAGATACTGGCAATACCATAGTTACGACCACAAACGGCACGGGCGGCGCCCAATAAGTCACTATGAGCCTCGACGACTTCCGCGCACGACAAGGCTTCGCGGAGCACCTGTACCATCGGTGCCTCTTTCTCTGGGCGAACACCACTACCATAAAAATATACATGACTAACATTCTCTATGGAGAGATGCGGCAGGAGTTCCGACAACAGGATCTGACGGATCTCGTTGTCTGACTGGTGGATGGGATTGATGCCCTGTGAGGCGATACGGAGGATGGACGCGGGTTTCCCGTACATGGCGGGACACAGGAGCGCCCAGTCGGTTTTCGTGCTGCCGCTATCGGCGATGAGTGTGACCATTTTTCAGATATATTAAAGTTTTGGATGCAAAAGTAGCAAAATTTTACTTAACAAGCAAGAATAATCGCGAAAACTTGCATGTGTCTGCGATATTTTATTTACCTTTGCAGAAGAAAAAACAACGAAAGATACGATTATGAAAAGACTCGTCATCATACTATTATTACTGGCAGGCATCGCCTATGAGGCCAGTGCTGTGCTAAAAGAGAAGGACCTGGAGCAGACCCTCACCATCCTTCAGGCGGAACTAGAACAGTATAACAGTGAACTGTCTATGCGCAGCGCCGCCCGCAGGGAACGTACGAAGCGGCTCCTGACCACCCTTCTACAGACGATGAAGCGCGCCGACCAGAACGCGATGATGCTATATTCGCAACAACAGGACAACGTATTCGACTTAACCTACGCTTGTCACGAGGCCACGAAACAGTACCAAGACTTCCACAAAGACCAGCTGCCTTTCACGGACTTTCTGGAGAAGACGGAAAAGGACATCGCCCGCTATGACAGTCTGATTCTCCGTCTGGAGGGTATGCCCGACATCATCATGACCGAGTATGGCGACCAGAAGCGTGACACCTGTCTGGTACTGGCCAAGAATATCCGTTCGATGCTGGAGGGTAACGCTCGGCAGTTGAGACAGAACATCCGTTTCTACAACCAGACGGAACTCCGTCTGAAAGAGCAGAACGACTATGCCCAAAAGCGTTACAACGACATACAGAAGAGCATCTTCATCAACGGTGGTGACAACTACCTCACCCTTCTCAGCAACTTCGACAGGCGCTGGAAGCAACTCAAGGAATCGATGGTCAGAAAGTACGACTACAACCCTGACAGTCAATCGCGGTGGAGCGTCGTCTGGATCTTGGCTACATTCTTTGTCATTTTCGTGTATGTGATCATCGCCATCGTGCTCAACCAGCTCTTCTTCCGTTTCCTCCTGCCTAAGCGGTTCCGAACGGAAGAGTTCCAGAAAAAGCGCGCCTGTATTATCATGGCCACGACGACCATCACCTTCGCCATCATACAGGGGGTTATTCTCCTGATAGGAACAGGACGCAACTTCCCCTTCGTCTATATGGCGGCCAGTCTGCTGGTGGAATACGCATGGCTATTGGGCGTGATTCTCATCTCACTGCTATTGCGTGTGAAAAGCGATCAACTGAGCAGTGCCATCCGCATTTACGCTCCCTTGATTGCCGTCGGCTTCATCGTAATCGGCTGCCGCATCATCCTCATCCCCAACGAGTTGGTAAACCTGGTCCTGCCGCCCATACTGCTGGTCTGCGCCCTATGGCAGTGGTTCGTCATCCGTCGCCACAACCAAAACATCCCTCGCTCAGACATTTTCTATACATACATCTCGTTGACGGTGTTTATCGCCTCGGTGGTCTGTTCCTTCCTCGGCTACACGCTATTGGCCGTGCAACTGCTTATCTGGTGGATCATGCAGTTGACCTGTATCCTGACCATCACCTGTATCAGCCGCTACTTGGAAATCTACGCCAAGAAGAAGCGGTTGGCCGAGAAGCCCATCACACAGACATGGGCCTACCTGCTGGTGGAGAAAATGATCCTGCCCATACTAAGCGTGACATCGATCATGCTAAGTATCTACTGGGCAGCCAATGTATTCAACTTAGGCGACATGTGCTGGCAAGTCTTCAAATACAATTTCATCGACATGCAGAACTCCCAGGGAGAGTCCACCCTGCAGGTGTCATTCCTGAAGCTGACCATGGTGATCTCGATGTGGTATGTGTTCCGTTATATAGTCATGACCGTTCTGGCACTGATGAAGGTACACTTCGAGATCAAGGATCCTACGACAGCCGAATCCAAAGGGATGATGGGCAAGAACGTGATCCAAGTGTTCGTCTGGGGTATCTGGTTGATGCTCTCACTCTCGAGCATGCACATCAGCGTCGCCTGGCTGCTGGCCATTTCGGGCGGCCTCTCCACTGGTATCGGTTTCGCCTCGAAGGATATCATTGAGAATATCTACTACGGTGCGTCACTGATGGCAGGGCGAATCAAGGTGGGCGACTGGATTCAGGTGGAAGGTACAATGGGTAAAGTGATGTCAATCAACTACACATCGACCGTCATTGAGTCGCTTTATGGTGAGGTTATCACTTACCAGAACGCCCAGTTATTCTCCAAGAACTACAAGAACCTGACGCGCAACCATGGCTACGTACTGGCCGTCGTACCCTTCAGCGTAGCCTATGGCTCGAACTTAAAGGAGGTAACGAACCTCGTGGAGGAGGTTCTGAACAACATGCACCACCAGTGGATAGACCAGACGAAGCGCGTCAGATGTGTCTGTGCAGAGATGGCCGACTCCAGCGTAAACTTCAATCTGTTCGTATGGGCTGATGCGCCGAAGAAGTCATATGTGGTGAGCGATGTGCTGAAATGCGTCTATGACGCCCTGAACCAAAATGGCATCCAGATCCCATTCCCACAGCGCGACATACATCTGATCAAGGAGTGAAAAATGAAGAGTAAAAAGTGAAATATTCGGACTTTTTCTTGGTGGTTTTATAAATAATACTTATTTTTGCAGGGCAAAATGAATAACAAAACGACGATCATAGCTGGTCCCTGTGTCATTGAGTCGGCAGAACTCCTCGATACGGTGGCACGGAAACTGGTGGAAATCAATGCCAAACTGGGCACTGACATTATCTTCAAGGCCTCGTTCGACAAAGCCAACCGCACCTCCATCCGCTCGTTCAGAGGTCCCGGGATAGAGCGCGGTCTGCAGATACTGGCGGATATCAGGGAGAAATATGGTCTCAGGATCCTGACGGACATCCACGAGAGTTGTCAGGCCGAAGTCGTTGGAGAGGTATGCGATGTGATCCAGATTCCCGCCTTCCTCTGCCGACAGACGGATTTGCTCATCGCCGCCGCTAAGACGGGGCGCACGGTAAATATCAAGAAAGCCCAGTTCCTTAGCGGACAGGACATGAGATATCCCGTAGAGAAGGCCCGTGACGCAGGAGCCAAAGAGGTATGGCTGACAGAGCGCGGTAATATGTTGGGCTATAACAACCTCGTGGTGGATTTCCGTAATATCCCCGATATGCTTGAGATCGTACCAACGGTGATCATGGACTGCACCCACAGCGTACAGCGTCCAGGCGGCAACAACGGTAAGACGGGTGGCGACCGTCGCTTCGTTCCCCAGATGGCCCTTGCTGCCAAGGCCTTTGGTGCCACCGGCTATTTCTTCGAGGTGCACCCCGATCCAGACAAAGGACTGAGCGACGCCGCCAATATGCTGGAACTCGACAAACTGGAAGCCTTAGTTGAAAAACTGACTAAAGACTAAATGACAATGGAAGTAAGAGATTACGCAATACAATGTTTTAAAGATGAGGCAGAAGCCGTACTCGGACTGATTCCGCAGCTCGACGACAGTTTCGATGCTGCCGTGAAACTCATGTTCGAATGCAAGGGCAAGGTAATCGTGACGGGTGTTGGCAAGAGCGGGCACATCGGCGCGAAGATCGCCGCTACGCTGTCAAGCACAGGCACGCCCTCATTCTTTATCAACCCGCTCGACGTATTTCACGGTGATCTGGGTGTAATGACCTCTGACGACGTGGTACTCGCCATCTCCCACTCCGGACAAACCGATGAACTGCTGCGCTTTATTCCCATGGTGCTCCACATGCAGATACCCATCATCGGTATGAGCGGCAACCCCGACTCTCTCTTGGCAAAATACTCCACCTGCCATCTAAACGTACACGTGGAGAAAGAGGCTTGTCCGATGAACCTGGCCCCCACCAGTTCGACGATGGCTCAACTGGCCATGGGCGACGCCTTAGCCATTGCTCTCATCCAGTTGCGCCATTTCCAGCCACGCGACTTTGCGCAGTTCCATCCAGGCGGAGAACTCGGCAAGCGCCTGCTGACCACTGCCCAGGATGTAATGTTTAAGGAAGACCTGCCCGTACTACCGCCAGAGATGCATCTGGGCGAGGCCATTATCCTGGTGAGCAAGGGAAAACTCGGACTTGGTATCGCCGAGGTAAATGATGAAATCGTCGGTCTGATTACCGACGGTGATATCCGTCGTGCGATGGAGAAATGGCAGGCAGAGTTTTTCGACCATACGGTCAGCGACATCATGACCCGTACGCCGAAGACGGTCAGACCAGAGACAAAGATTACCGAGATTCAAAGAATCATGAATAAATACAAGGTACACTCCGTATTGGTAACCGACGACCAGCGCCATCTGCTGGGAGTTGTGGATCATTACTCGTGTATGCTATAACATAAGTGAAAACAAGGCCATTTATGAGAACGATAAAAAGACTTTTGATTGCCATGTTGCTTGCCCTGCCTCTGGTAGTGGTGGCAGACCATCTGTTCAAAACACTTGATGCCCACGACGGACTCACGTCCAGTCAGGTAAACTGTATCATGAAGGACTCCAGAGGCTATGTGTGGATAGGCACCCCTGCAGGACTCTATCGCTTTGACGGTTATACGTTCCGTAACTTCCAGAGCGACTCGCAGGACGGTTCCTCGCTGAACGACAGTTATATCAACAGTATCCAAGAGTTGCTCGACGGCAACCTGCTGATAGAGACTTCCTCGGGCTACTGCGTATATCATCCACAGACGGAGACCTTCGAGCGCGACATGAAACAGTATTTCGCGCGAATGGGTATTGAGACCATCCCCACCGTCGTCTATATCGACCGTCACAAAAACCTATGGGGTGCCATTCCCAACAAGGGTGTTGTGGCCTACAACCAACAGCAACAGCTGCTCTTTGAATTTGGCTATACTAACGATGCCTCCGGTGTGCCACAAGGTGTCGTCTGCTCCATCGGAGAATGTAATGATGGTGCCGTTGTCGTCTATGATGATGGCAGGATGGTATGCTGCGACGTCATGCATCAGCAACATACTGTATGGGCCACCACCGACACGCCCTTGAGCAAGAAACGGAAGAACAAGTCACTGAAGGTCTTTGCAGACCAAATGGATAACATCTGGCTCTACGGACAGGGCACCCTGATGATGTATGACAAGAATGCCAACACCTGGAACACTTCTACAGGCGAACGTCTGGGAATGACGGGCATGGGTGTTGACCGCAACATCAACGGCATGGCGGGTGACAAGAGTGGTAACATCTGGATTGGCTCAGATCAGCTGGGACTGCTGAAGATGGATGTCAACACACACGAGACCGAACCCGTCAAACCCCGTAATATCAACGAGAATCCGAATCTCGTGGATCACGTGAGTATCCAGAGCGTCTATGTCGATGACACCGACCTGCTGTGGGTAGGAACGGAAAAGTCAGGCGTCGCCTACTGCGGACAGAACATCTACCGTTTTGGTGCCCGTCATTTAGGCGATATCACAGCCATGGCCCAAGATGCTAACGGCACCATTTGGTATGGTACGAGCGACAAGGGCGTGCTCAACCACGACGGTCCTTTGGCAAGTATGAAAGTATCCGCCATGGCTACCACCCCAGACGGCAGTCTCTGGGTGGGCTCCAAGCGTAATGGCCTCACCCGCATCAAAGGAGGCAGTACATACTTCTACTCACTGGCCAAGGACAGTATGGCTACACTTATCGACGACCATGTGAATGCCCTCTGTACTGACAAGATAGGTAACCTTTGGATTGCTACCAATGGCGGACTGCAGGTGTATAATCCGAAGATGAACACCTTCTCATCCTACACCCGCGAGAACGGCAAACTGAATACTAACAACATCACCAGTCTGTACTATAACCATGAGGCCAAGAACAACAACCTTTATATAGGAACGGCCGAGGGACTGATCATCCTGAACCTGTCGTCAACGGAAAAGATGGTACTAACTGGTAATGTCGCTAACATTAAGTCGTTTACCAACAACTTCATCACCCAGATCCTACAAGATTCCAGAGGTCTTATCTGGATCGGTACCCGTGAGGGTCTGAACATTCTCAATCTGGAGAACGACGAACTGGATTACCTGACAGAAAAACAGGGTCTCTGCAATAATAATATCTGTGGTATTGCGGAAGACAACAACCACAATATCTGGGTGACCACCAGCAGTGGTGTCAGTCGTATTGTTATCCAGAGAAATCATGAAGACGGTTCCAACAACTATGGTCTTTACAACTATACGACTGCCGACGGTCTGCAGAGCAATGAGTTCAATCCAGGCTCTATCATGACCCAAGCCGACGGCAATGTACTGCTTGGCGGACTCTATGGTGTGAACTGGGTCGTCAAGAAATCATCTGATGAGAAGGATGCCCTTCCCCGCGTGATGCTCACACAGTTGTTCATCGGTGAGGAGGAAATACTCACAGGACATGCCTACGAAGACCGGATTGTACTTCCCCAGGCGCTCAACGAGACTAACAAACTACAACTGGGACATAACCAGAACACCTTCACCATCAAGTTTGCTGCGGGTAACTACAACCAGAGCGAGCGCCTCCAGTTCATGTACTGGATGGAGGGTAAGGATGATGATTGGCGCAACGGTAACGCCCTGACGCATGGCGTGACCTTCAAGGATCTCTCCAGCGGCACCTATATCCTGCACGTGAAAGCCATCAGTGCTGAGGGTGCCGTCAGTAACCAAGAGCGCGTACTAACCATCACCATCGAACGCCACTGGCTCCTCTCTTGGTGGATGTTGACAGCTTACGCTTTCATTGCTATTGTCATCCTTTACTTCTGGCGCGTCGGTCTGAAACAACTCTCCGTGATCAAGGCCAGGAAGAAGGCTGTCATTGAGGAACTCGCCATGCAACGTGAAGAGATCAAGTCGGCCAGTGAGGATCTGCGTCAGCCAATGGCCCGTATGACCTCCATTATCGGTAACCTCTCAGAGAAAGAGAAATCGCTGGAGGAGCGCGAGCAGTTGAATGCCCTCCACTCACAGATGCTGCAGATCATCACCAGAGTCAGTGATATGCAGACGAATCTGGAGAATCCGGAGGCCAAGGCGAAGAATGCCGTCCACGACCGTCTGGAACTGAACGGACGAGGCGAGATAGACCTGCCAGATCTCGTCAGTCATTCGCTGACAACGGATACGACACGGCCTACCAGAGCAGCCCTCGACTCACCGACGATGAAGTTCACGGTAGTCATGATCGACGACAACGACGACTTCCTGAAGTTCGCCACATCACGTTTCAAGTACGTCTATGATTTCCACGCCTACAACGATATCGAGAAGGCGGCTGCCGATCTGGATGAGATGCGTTGCGACATCGTCGTATGTAAACAAGATATGGAAGGTATGACGGGTAGTGACCTGTGTAACCAACTGAAGACCAGTCCTACCACACAGCGGGTAAAGTTCGTGCTGATGACAGAAGGCACTCTGACGCCTCAGGATATGCGTGCACAGAACATCACGCTCTCTGCCGACGACTATCTGGCCAAGCCATTCAACCTGCAGGATGCCATGATGCGATTCAACAAGGTGCTCGGACTCGGTGCCATCGAAATCAATAGTGACCTGATCGAAGGTGCAGAAACCCGTATGCTGGAGGATCGCAACGCCAGTATGACAACGGCAACAGAGAGTTACGACATCGCAGAATACAAGCCGACAAATAATGACGAACCTGATGCCGACGATCCGATGAACCGTGTGGAGACGAAGATCAACAAGCGCGATAACCAGTTGGTACGCCAGACCTATGAGGAAGAGTCCCAACAGTACGCTGAGGGTGGAGAGACCAGTCTGTCGGACTATTCGATGCTGGATGCCATGGATCAGCAGTTGTTAAGGAACATCGAGCAATATGTGATGCAGAACATGAGTCGCGGCCAGATCAGTCTGGAGGAGATGGCCAGTGCCATGGGCATGGGACGAGTTCCGTTCTTCCATCGTGTTCGTAGCCTCACGAATAAGACACCAGCAGAACTGGTGCGCGACATGCGTCTGAAACACGCCTGCATTCTTCTGAAACGTACGAATATCAATATGAGTGAGTTGGCCACGAACATCGGCTTCATGACGGCCGAGAACTTCATCAACATCTTCAGGGAGAAGTTCGGTATGACCCCGCTTGAATACAGACTCAAACATCGTAAATGAGAGGTTAGTAGTTAGGGGTTAGAGGTTAGAGAAATGTCTGAGAACAGAGAAATGAGAACAGTATTATTATCAAATTATATCCGCTTTATACCCTCTTTATTTCACCGCCGCAGGAATATTCTCTCACCCCTAACCACTAACCTCTTACCTCTCTTATTTCTCCCGCTGACGCTTTCCGCCCAGACCAGCGACTCCATCCTCGTGGAGGCGATGCGTCAGAACGACATTACCTTTACCCATGACAACAGCGTCAAACTCCTGATGTCGGGTAAGGAGAAATTCGCCGACATGTTCGACGCCATCCGCCAGGCCAAGAGCAGTGTCCATCTGGAGTACTTCAACTTCCGAAATGACTCCATTGCCAACTTGCTTTTCGATATCCTCCGTGAGAAACGGAAAGAGGGAGTGGAGGTGCGCGCCCTCTTCGATGGCTTCGGCAACGACTCCAATAACCAGCCCCTCAAGAAAGAGCATCTCAAGAAACTGCGGGAGGACAGTATCGACATCTATGAGTTCGACCCTATCCGTTTCCCTTGGGTCAACCATATCTGGCCCCGCGACCACAGGAAGATCGTCATCATCGACGGAGAGATAGGCTATACTGGAGGTATGAACGTAGCCGACTATTATCTGGTTGGCACAGAACAAGTCGGTGAGTGGCGGGATATGCACTGCCGCATCGAGGGTTCGGCCGTCAATGAGTTACAGGCGATTTTCGCCCGGATGTGGAAACGTGTCACCAAGGAAGAACTGACTGACCCCAAGTATTTCCAGGGGAAGCCGGCAGGCGACAAGATGATTGGTATCGCCAATCGTGAGCCGAAAACGTCGAACGAGATCATGCGCCGTTTCTATGTTAAAGCGCTCGACAGTGCCAAGGACTCCGTAAAGATCGTGAATCCCTACTTCGTCCCCACCTCATCCGTCATTAAAGCCCTGAAGCGTTGTGCGGAAAGAGGCGTGAAGATGGACATCCTCATGTCCTCGAAATATGATGTGCCGATGACACCCGACGCGGTCATTTACAATATGAAGAAGCTCGCCAAGCGCGGCGCCCGTATCTGGCGTTACAGGCCAGGGTTCCACCACTCTAAGATCATGATGATAGACGGTAAGTACTGCACGGTAGGCAGTACGAACCTTGATGCCCGCAGCTTGCGCTTCGACTATGAGATCAACGCCCTGATCATCGATCCCGAGACCACCCATGAACTGGAAAACAAGTTCATAGAGGACACGGAGAAGTGTGACTTTATGACAAGGGAGGATCTGAAGAAGAGCCAGAACACTTGGCATAAGTTCGTAGGATGGTTGGGCCATCTGCTGACATTTGTCCTTTAGTCCATGAAGCGCGACACGATCATATCCGTCTGCAAGGGCATCGCGATCATCCTAATGGTAATCGCCCATGCCGAAGCACCAGGATGGCTCTGTAAGTTTATCTTCGAGTTCCACATGCCCTTGTTCTTCATCACGGCCGGCTATTTCTTCTCACTGAAATACCTGAACGACGAAGCGACCTTTGTCAAGAAGCGTGTCAAGGGACTCTACTGGCCCTTTGTCAAGTGGTCTGTTTTCTTTCTGATCATCCACAACTGGATGTTCGACATCGGCATACTCAATGAGGTATATGGCAACGAGACGGGTGGTGTCACCCATCCCTACACCTGGCACCAGATCCAGCAGAATCTCTGGAACATCGTTACGGCCATGGGGGGCTACGATCAGTTCCTCTGCGGAGCTTTCTGGTTCTTCCGAGGTCTTTTCGTCGCCAGTATCCTATACCTTATTATATATAAGATAGTGCTGAAGGTACTGCCCCAACGACGAGCAGCCTTAGCACCCTATATCATCTGTGTGATCATGCTCCTGCTATGCGGCTGGAAGACGTACGAAGGTCTGAAGGTGGTGACGCTGGTGCAGGGAGGCTACCGCGACATGATGGGTTGTTTCTTCTTCGGCTGCGGATTCATCTTCCGTCAGTTCGTCGAGCAGTATCGGGCCATGATGTCCCGCTACTATACCGGCCTTTGGGCAACACTGCTCTTTGGTGGCATCGTCTTCCTGTTCTCAAAATACCTGACGGCAAACATGAACTGGCGTTCCACCTACACGCAGTTCCTCTCGCTCCCCATCCCTGCCCTGCTCGGCTTCTTGATGACCTACAACGTCAGCCGGTGGATAGACGGACACGAGAACATCCTCAAGCGTATGCTGGTATATATTGGCGACCATACGCTTTATGTCTTTATCTTCCACATCATTTCCTATAAGGCGGTGAGTCTTCTCAAGATCTGGTATTACGGTCTGGACATCCGTCAGGTTGGATGCCACATGGTCATCCACGACTATTCCCAACAGGATCTCTTCTGGATCCCCTACACCATCGTGGGTGTAGGCATCCCCATCCTCGGCATCTGGCTCTACGAACAGGCCAAGAAAAAGATCAAAGGATATAGAGCATCAACTGCTGCTCAGGTTCAGTAATGCCTTTCTCTTTCAGCAGGTCAGCCTCGTTCTGGAGGATATACTCAGGTGTAGCGCCCGTCTCTTTCAGGAAACGGTGGAAGCAGTCGGCAGCCTCATCGATATGCCCACAGAACCAGAGGCAATAGCCGTAGTTCAGTAGGTCATCCGCCTGTACGTCTCCTGCCAGCAGTTGTGTATAGATCTTCTCCGCTGCCTCATATTTCCCTTCACAGACAAGCGTCCAAGCCAACACCCGACTGACATTCTGATCCTCAGGCGACTCATAGTTCAGGCGGTAAAGATCTTTCAACGCCTCAGCATATTGTCCGAGGTTTGTCAGACTGACGGCACGGTTCAGGCAATAACTCTTCTTCTCCGGACGGATAGCCATTAACTGGTTATACGTTTCCAAGGCCTCTGCATACCTGCCACGAGAGAAGAGCGCCTTGGCATAGCCGACAAGTGCCCGTTCATGCCCAGGCTGTAACTCCAGTGCCTTGGCATAACACTGCAGGTCGTCATAGCCCTGTACTGGTACTTTCAGTCCTTTCGGCTGATGCTGGGTCAAGTAACCTGCCATCATCCAGAACTGGAAGTCGCGCCTTGCCTCCCCATAGTTTGCCAGCAGAAGAGTAGCCTCTCTGGTGCGCTTCTGTTTCAGCAGGAAGGCCGTGATCTCGTTGAACAACGGTTCCAGATGGGTCTCCGAGAAAACAGGATCAGCAAAGAAAAGGTATCTGAGACCATCATTACTAAACGGATCGACGAACTCCGTCCTTTGTGGGAACAGTTTGAAGAAGCGATACATATCCTGCAGGTAGATACGGCGGATATAAGTAGGACTCTTCAGTTCCTCAATGGCCATCTCATTGATCGAAGCCTCCCCTCTTTCCAGCATCTCGCGCATATTCTGTGGAATACGATCCACCACCTGTTGGAAAGCGAAGGTAAACGAATACTTATCGCTGTTGCAGAATGGTCCTTTCTCCATCATCATCAGGAGGAACTTATTCTGTCCTGTCTTGCCCAATACCTCGGCAACGGCCGGATGGTGGATATAGAAGGGCACGAACCAGTTACTCAATTCATTGAAGAAAGAGAAGCGCTTCATCTGCGAGAAACCGCCGAAATAGATGTCCGACCCTTGTTTCTGCATATTCAGCATCCGCTGGAAACTCTCCTCCACCTGTTCCAACTTGTGCTCTTGTTCGCCAGGATGCAGGATATCCTCCATGGGATCCTCCTCCACTTCCTCAATGCCGTTGCGGGTCATGCGGAACGCCTGGTTATTCAGCAGGTCTGGCATGATCTCCTTCTGGATAGTCCGGGTGTCCTGTTCTGCATTGATACAGAAGATGATCTGCTTCTGCAGTTCCACCAGTTCCTGACGGCAATGCTCATCTTCCAGGAGTTTATCCACCAGTTGGATCTGTTCAGGATAGATGGAGGCAGCCTCACTGTCTATGGCCAATACCCATCCTACCAAAGCGCGCTGGCGCACCTGTTCATCAGTGGCCTGCTCATAGACATGGATCAGGGTACGGAACTTCGCCATGTCGAAATGCTCCAGCAATGAGAGCATCACGGCACTCACCATCATCTGCTGGTCGTTGGCATCCACCGTCGGCGACAACAGCATCTCCTCCATCGCGCCAGCGATACCGTCCGTCCAGATATCAGAGGTATAGATATAGTCAAACAGCACATTCATCTGGTGCTGGTGCTGACGATATAGTTCCTGGCTCTTCGTCTCACGCTTGTTCTCTGGCTCCAAGTCCAACAGGGCCATCTCCGACACGAAGGTCTCCAGTTCTTCACGAAGGTTCTGTGGCGACCAGTCGCGGGCCGTCATGTGCAAACGCAGATAGATGGAAGAAAGGAAGGAAGAATGCTCAATGCCATAGCGCTTGCTGATATTCGTGCAGAGCACGTACATCCGCTGCAACAACACCTGATAGAGCGACGGCAATTGCGGATCCTTGAAGCCACGCTTCCAGTAGTCGGCCATCAACTGATAGTCCGTACGCAAGGCGTGCAACCTGTCTGAGTTCACCTGATGGGGATGCACAGACAAGAAAGCCTCCAGCGCACTGATGGCAGCACTGAGGTTACGCGCTTTCAGATGGGAGAATACCTCTTTCAGACTCTGGTGTGTATCCATATCATTTCTTTAAGAGCCACTTCTGTGCCCGTTCGATATCCTTCTGTCGCGGATGGGTTGCATGCGTAAACTTCAACGAGTCAGGAAGTGCCTTGAGGGCCTGCTTTGAAACAGTGTAGTATTTCTTGATGACATCCCGATAGTGGCGCACGCCATAATGATTGATGGAGTCACAGGCCTCATTATAGCCTTTCAGGAAGACGGCCATCTGCTTTTTCCGATTCTGGTCGTCCATCCCTTTCCCTCGAAACACGATGGCGCCCATCTGGATGTCCTCCTTACGGGTATCGAGTATCACCTTATGTTTCTGCAACAATGCCTGCGTCGCCTGCGGTTCTGTCAGTAGCATGGCATCCATCTCGTTGTTCTCTAACATCTTCAGGCGGATGTTCACGTCGTTCACCTGAATACGGAACACGCGCTCAGGCTGCAGTTTCGCACTATCCACAGCAAGGTCGCCCAAGAGGTCTGTCACGGAATAGCGGGTCATGGCCAACATCTTGTCGTCCAGGTGTTTCAGTTGGGTGATACGCGCCTGACGGTTACTGATAAGCAGCCAGTAGGCATTCGTCGCTGAGAAGTATGTCAGACTGTCGCCCAGTTTCTTCATCCGCTCTGCCCGCACCAGATCGGTCACAGAACCTTCCACCCTACCCCGCATCAGGGCTGTATCACAGTCCATCTGTGCCGTGAAGCGTTTCAGGCGGATATCCACAGCCGTATCGAACATCTGGTGATCCTTGGCGATGAAGATAGGCAGACAGTCGAGCGTAGGCATCACGGCCACCTTCAGGGCTGCCGAGTCCTCACGCGCCAACCTCAGCCGTTGCTCGCGCGACAGCCGCTTCGTCTCCTCATACGACTGTCCGCAGCCGACTAAGAGCACCAAGAGCGAAAAACCTATTATCAGTTTTCTCATAATCGGGGGCAAAGGTACGAAAATTAGCCGAAATACGCAGAGTTTTATCCAAAAATTCGACCAATTATTTGGAAGTCTTGTAAATTCTTCTTATATTTGCAAACGGAATCAGTAAGCGGATACGCTTACGAATTTAGGACTTTTTGTGCTTTACGAGATACAAAGAGCCGTATTTGTTCCCGTTTTTCAGGAGGCCAGGCCATTTACGTTCTGTCTCATCGGGGGCGTACTTGTTTCCTGACTGCGAAAATTGCGTTTTCTCAGTGCGAAAACAGTGTTTTCTAATAGGGAAAACACCGTTTTCTGCCTTAGAAAACGGATTCTCAGTGATTATTCGTTATCGAGCATGGCCAAATGACGACAGTCCTTGCCCCATGCAGGTATCGCGTGATGGTTTTTATTATTATACCTTTGAATTTCGCCTTACAAAGGTACAACAATTTGCGCAGATTACCAAATTTTTAGGCCATTTTTAATGGAAATATCACATAATGATTCAGATGCTGCCATCTCCCACCATGCTACCACAACCCATTATCTTCTTTATTTATAGGTAGTTATGATTGTCTGTGGCAGCATGGCAGCATTTTTCGTATTTAATTTTTTACAAAGTAATCTAAGGACATGTGCACAGAAGTTCCTGGCCCCGCTGTGCATTAGTTCGTAAAAAAAAGCGCAGGTTGTTCTTTTTCATTCATATGGATTTCTTTATATTGATTCTTTTTTGTAACTTTGCAGCCAATACAAATAACAAGATAAACTCATATCAGCATGAATCCGAATTACAGTAATTACAAACTGCACGCTAAAATGAAGGCGATGGAGAAGTTCCTTAATCTGGACAAGTTCATAGAGGGCGAGAAGAACTCCTTGGAACAGATCCGTTCTTATTACAAGATCAACAACTGGGCCTACAGGCACTACCATTCGCAGGACGGTTTCATGCATTTCAGGATCAGTCCGAACGGATGCTTTACTGATGAAGACATCTATTATCAGTCCGATGTCGTTTCGAAATTCATCAAGTCAGGCGATGTCGTGATGGAACTTGGCTTCGGACAGGGTTCCAATCTGCTTTACCTGGCCCACAGCCATCCCGATGCACAGTTTATAGGCATCGATCTGGGTCTGCTGAAAAAGAAAGACGTGCCCCAGAATGTCAGCACCTACCAACAGGACTACAGCGATCTCTCGCAGTTTAAGGACAATTCCGTCGATGTGCTGTATGCCTTCGAGACGTTCGTTCACAATACCGACAAGGAGAAAATCTATCATGAGGTCTATCGCGTCCTGAAGCCCAATGGGGTTGTCATCGTCTTCGACTATGCATTGGCTGACAAATTGGAGACCTATGATGCCGTTGTTCAGAAGGCCATCATTTTGGCCTCAAAGGGTGGAGCGTCAGCAATTATGGAATCCTTGGAAGATTTGAATGCCCATTACACCAACTGCGGTCTGAAGATAGAGAAGTGCGTTGACCATACACGTGCCACGTTGCCCGACCTGAAGCGTCTGGAACGTAAGGCGGCGAAGATTCTGGAGCGCCCGCTACTGGCAAAAGTGATGTTCTGGCTGTTGCCCGAACAGTTCGTATCCAATATCGTCATCGGCTACATTGGCTATGATTCGGGTAATGCCGGCATCGGAACCTATAGGGAGTGGATTCTGCGTAAACCATAATAATCATCCCCGCCGTGTGACGATATGGCAAAAGATAAAATCGCATACGTATGTTCCAACTGCGGCCAGGAGTCGCCGAAGTGGATCGGTAAGTGCCCCTCGTGCGGGCAGTGGAACACCTTTAAGGAAATCCGTGTGGCACCTTCTTCCCCTACGAAAGCAGGGGGCAAGAGTGGTCTGAACACAGGTTCTTCTGTCCAATCCTTGGCCGCCTCCACTGGCCGAGTGCTCCGTCTGCAGGATATCTCCGACCACGACGACCCTCGCATCGACATGCACGACGAGGAACTGAACCGTGTGCTGGGTGGTGGTCTTGTGCCTGGCAGCATCGTGCTCTTGGGCGGAGAGCCAGGTATCGGAAAATCGACGCTCTCGCTGCAGACGATGCTACGTATGCCTGAGAAGAAGATCCTCTACGTCAGTGGTGAGGAGAGCGCCCACCAACTGAAGATGCGCGCCAACCGTCTCACCTCTACAGTTGTCGGGGATTTACAATCCACGACAGATCACTTCCTCATCCTCTGTGAAAACTCCTTAGAACATATTTTCGACCATATCAAAGAAGTACAGCCCGAACTGGTAGTCATCGACTCCATCCAGACCATCATGACGGAAGATGTGGAGTCAAGCGCTGGTTCTGTCGCACAGGTCAGGGAGTGTGCTTCTGCCCTACTCCGCTTCGCCAAGTCTTCTGGCGTTCCTGTGATCCTTATTGGTCATATCACCAAGGAAGGCACACTCGCAGGACCGAAGATCTTAGAGCATATCGTCGATACCGTCATCCAGTTTGAGGGTGACCAGCACTATATGTACCGTATCCTGCGTTCAATGAAGAACCGCTTCGGCTCCACGGCCGAATTGGGTATCTACGAGATGCAGCAGAACGGACTCCGACAGGTGAGCAATCCCTCGGAACTGTTGCTGACGCAAGACCACGATGGACTCTCTGGCATCGCCATCTCCTCTACCATCGAGGGTGTGCGGCCTTTCCTCGTGGAAACCCAGGCCCTTGTCTCCACAGCCGCCTATGGCACGCCCCAGCGCTCGGCCACAGGCTTTGACCAGCGCCGCCTGAATATGCTGTTGGCCGTACTGGAAAAGCGTGTAGGCTTTAAACTCGCACAGAAGGATGTGTTTATCAATATCGCGGGTGGTCTGCGCGTCACCGATCTCGCCATGGACTTAAGCATCATCGCCGCCGTACTCTCCTCAAACGTCGATACGCCCATCGAGAGCGGCTGGTGCATGTGCGGTGAGGTAGGTCTCTCTGGTGAGGTACGCCCAGTGAACCGTATCGAACAAAGAATCGCCGAAGCCGAGAAGTTGGGCTTCAGCGATATCATTATTCCGAAATATAATCTTCAAGGCTTCGACGCGAAGAAATACCACATCACGATCCATCCCGTCCGCAAGGTAGAAGAAGCCCTTCGCGAACTATTCGGCTAATCCTCGTAAACCGTCGGATCCTCGATGCCTGCCTCCGACAATGCCTCGCGGCGCTCGACACAGGTGCCGCACTTGCCACAGTGCTGCTCGCCGCCCTTATAGCAACTCCATGTCTCTGCGTAATTAATTCCTAACTCCTTGCCACGACGGGCGATGTCTGTCTTCGTCCAGTTCACGAAGGGCGAGAGCAGTCCCACCTTTACAAACGTCCCTGCCTGAGCAGTCTTGTCGAAGGCATCCACGAACTCCGGCCTACAGTCTGGATAGATGGTATGGTCGCCACCGTGGTTCGCCATCATCACGAACTTCAGGCCGTTGCTCTCAGCAATGCCAACGGCTATCGACAGCATGATGCCATTGCGGAAGGGCACCACCGTCGAACGCATGTTCTCGTCAGCATAATGGCCCTCAGGAATCTCTTCCCCACCCTTCAAGAGCGAACTCTGGAAGTACTTAGTCATGAAGTCCAACGGGATCGTGATATGCCGTATGCCTAACCGTTCGCTGTGCATACGGGCAAAGGGAATCTCACGGGCATTATGCTTCGAACCATAGTCGAATGAGACCGCCAGGGCTATGCGCTCCTGCTGGTCGTAAAGCAGCGTCACGGAGTCCATGCCGCCACTGAGTATGATCACTGTATCTTTCTTCATCTTGTGCGCAAAGGTACATATATTTTCCGAGATACGCAAAAAAAGTATAAATTGTGAATTATCAATTAGCAATTATCAATTAATTATTGTAACTTTGCAGTCGCTTTCAAACGATGTTTTTCACATTATAATAATAACAATACAATTATGACAATCAACGAATTCAACTTTGCCGGTAAGAAGGCAATCGTACGTGTAGATTTCAACGTACCCCTCGATGAGAATGGTAAGATCACTGACGACACCCGTATCCGTGGTGCCCTGCCTACCCTGAAGAAGATTCTGGCTGATGGTGGTGCTACGATCATCATGTCGCACATGGGTAAGCCCAAAGGTAAGGTGAACCCGAAACTCTCTCTGGGTCAGATCCGTGAGGCTGTTGAGAAGGCTCTGGGTGTTCCCGTGGCTTTCGCTCCCGACTGCGCTAAGGCTGCTGATGCTGCCAAGGCTCTGAAGATGGGTGAGGCTCTGTTGCTCGAGAACCTGCGTTACTATCCTGAGGAGGAAGGTAAGCCCGTTGGTATCGACAAAGAGGATCCCGCCTACGACGAGGCCAAGAAGGCCATGAAGGCTTCTCAGAAGGAGTTCGCTAAGACACTCGCTTCTTATGCTGACTGCTACGTGATGGATGCCTTCGGTACCGCTCACCGCAAGCATGCCTCTACCGCTGTCATCGCCGACTATTTCGATGCTGACAACAAGATGCTGGGTCTGCTGATGGAGAAGGAGGTACAGGCCGTTGACGCCGTGCTCTCTAACATCAAGCGTCCGTTCGTGGCCATCATGGGTGGTTCTAAGGTATCTTCTAAGATAGGTATCATCGAGAACCTGCTCGGTAAGGTTGATAAGCTCATCCTCTGTGGTGGCATGACCTACACCTTCGCCAAGGCTCACAATGGTGAAATCGGTGACTCTATCGTTGAACTCGACAAACTGGATGTAGCCTTAGGCGTTGAGGAACTGGCTAAGAAGAACGGTGTGGAACTCGTGCTGGGTTCTGACTGTAACGCTACCAACGGTCTCGACTTCGGTACGATGACTGTGAAGCCCGGTTCTCAGATCATCACCTGCCCTGCCAACAACGTGCCCGCTGGTTTCGAGGGTGTTGACGCTGGTCCCGCTTCTCAGGAGGACTTCCGCAAGGCCATCAAGGGTGCCAAGACCATCCTGTGGAACGGTCCTGCCGGTGTGTTCGAGTGCGACGACTTCACTGCTGGTAGCCGCGCCATCGGTGAGGCTATCGCTGAGGCAACTGCTGAGGGTGCTTTCTCACTGATCGGTGGTGGTGACTCTGTGGCTTGCGTCAACAAGTTCGGTCTGGCCGACAAGGTAAGCTACATCTCTACTGGTGGTGGTGCTCTGCTCGAGGCCATTGAAGGTAAGGTTCTCCCCGGCGTTGCTGCTATCAAGGGTGAGTAATGAAACTGACAGGTAAACAATTAACCATTATCGTGGTGGCCATTGCATTTATCGTAATGGCCATCTTTACGATGGTGGTCGGTACTGAGGAAGACGGAAAGTCTTCTGAGAATACAGACCAGACGGAGCAGACCACGAAACAGGACGAGGACAACAAGGAGAAGCCTGACAGCGTGGTCGTGAACGAGCCGCTGGAGGGTGATCCCTACAAGGAACTCGACGAACTGATCGGTCTGGGTGCCGTAAAGGATGAAGTAAAGTCGCTGGCCAACTTCGTCAAACTTCAGAAGCAGCGTCAGGATAAGGGTCTGAAGACTCCGAAGCTCTCCTATCATCTGGTGTTCACTGGCAGTCCTGGTACAGGTAAGACAACGGTGGCCCGTATCGTAGCCCGTATCTATAAGGACTTAGGTATCCTGAAGAAGGGTCATACCGTCGAGACCGACCGTTCCGGACTGGTAGCCAACTACGTAGGACAGACGGCCACCAAGACCAATGCCGTGGTGGATTCCGCCCTCAATGGCGTGCTCTTCATCGACGAGGCATACGCCCTCGTACCAGAGAACGCCTCTCAGGACTACGGACAGGAGGCTATCTCGACCCTGCTGAAACGTATGGAGGACGATCGCGACAAGTTGGTGGTGATCATCGCTGGTTATACCAACGAGATGAAACGCTTCATCGACTCCAACCCTGGTCTGCAGTCACGCTTCAACCGTTATATCAACTTCCCCGACTACACAGCCGACGAACTCGTTGACATCTTCAAGATGTATATGAAAAGAAATGAATATACCATCGCTGAGGATGCTGAGGAGATGCTGGAAGAGAAGTTAAACTATGCCGTTGAACACAAAGACCGTAACTTCGGTAATGCCCGTTACGTGAGAAACGTCTTCGAGAAAGCCATTCAGGCTCAAGCCAACAGATTCTCTGGCAAGAAAGGTCTCAACGAGCGACAACTCACGGAGATTACCGTCGAAGATCTGGAAGCAGCCTTCAAATAAACTTTTCAATAAAAAGAATCCCCAACCGATTGGCTGGGGATTCTTTTTGATTATTCCTTATCCAAAAGGATTTTCATCATGTCATCCTGAATGTCTCACGTTTCATCTTCGCATCGAACAGCCATTTGATAACTCGCTGATACTTCATGCTCCAACGAATAATACGCCAACCATAAGGACTGAAGAAGAATTTGTACATCTTCTTTTGATTTTCCATCTTATGGAACACCTCACTGTTGGTCTCATTGAAAGGTTTGCCCTCAACAATAGCGCGCTTAGCGTTATAAGCCGTCTTGAAAGCATCATAGAGACCCTCGCCCGTCAGTTTGTTGGCGAATCCGCCCGCATCGCCAATCAGAATCACATTCTCAACGGTAGAACACACGGTATCCAGAGAAATATAGGCACCACGTATATGCCCTTCTGGCACACCAAAGGCGGTAAGTGTCTGACGGAACTTCTCAGCATAACGAGGAAAGTCTTCGTTCAACTTCTCGGAAGCAAAGCCATATATGTCGCGACCGTTGCTGGAAAACTTATAGAATACTCCAGGCTTGTATTGACTAGAGAAATGAACGAATGCATCATCATCAGTCTCACACTCATTGAACTGCTCAAGGAACAACGCATTGAACTCAGGAGCACCACAAGTTTGACGACGAATAAGACTATTTGAGCCATCTGCACCTACCAGATAACGGCATAAGATCTGATCGCCAGACTTCAAAGTGACAAGAATACGTCCATCTGCCCGTTTCTCTAATTTGTAAAAAGAGCCTTTTATGAGTTCACCACCTTGATTCTGATAATACTGAACCAACGAATAATCAAAGTCCTTACGACAAGTCATCCTAATCTCATACTCTGAACGGAACTCTAAAACAGGATCGTCTTCAAACTGACAACGTATGCGGTAAATAGGGCGATAGTCATACTTAATACCAGGAAGAAGATTGTCAAGCAGTCGCCATGCCTTTACCGTCAGTCCGCCACCACACACTTTATCACGTGGAAACGTAGCCTGATCGACTATCAGACAATCAACACCAACCTGTTTCAACAGACTACCGCATACAGAGCCAGCTGGTCCAGCACCAACAATCAGTACATCAACACTTCTCAAATTCTCCATATAAAACTATCAGAAACATATTAATCCCCAGCTGAGGATGACAGCTGGGGACCATTCCATTTGACTTCTACTCTTTATCGAGCAGGATTTTCATCATCTCAACAGCGGCCTTCGCGACGGAAGTACCAGGGCCGAAGATAGCGGCGACACCAGCCTTGTAGAGGAAGTCGTAGTCCTGAGCGGGAATCACACCACCAGCGATAACCATGATGTCCTCGCGACCCAGTTTCTTTAATTCCTCAATGAGCTGTGGGATAAGCGTCTTGTGTCCTGCTGCGAGCGAAGAGGCTCCAACGCAATGCACGTCATTCTCCACAGCCTCGCGGGCGGCCTCGGCGGGCGTCTGGAACAGCGGTCCCATATCCACGTCGAATCCACAGTCGGCATAACCCGTTGCTACTACCTTTGCACCACGGTCGTGACCATCCTGACCCATCTTGGCGATGAAAATACGAGGACGACGACCTTCCTTCTCTGCGAACTCATCAGTCAGCTTGCAAGCCAACTCGAAGTCGCTATCGTTCTTTGATTCTGAACTATACACGCCTGAAATTGTTCTGATTACTGCCTTATAACGGCCCACGATCTCCTCGCAGGCATCTGAAATCTCACCCAGAGTACAACGGAGTTGAGCAGCCTTCACAGCCAGATCGAGCAGGTTGTTCTCGCTCTTCCTGCCCTCCTGGAAGTCACGCACGCACTCGGTGATCTCCTTCAGAGCGGCCTGACAAGCAGCCTCATCGCGCTTGCCGCGGACTTCCTTCAGACTCTCCTCCTGCTGCTTACGTACAGCGGTGTTATCCACCTCGAGGATATCAATAGGATCCTCGTGCTCCAGACGATACTTGTTGGTACCCACGATGGTCTGAACGCCTGAGTCAATACGAGCCTGGGTACGGGCTGCAGCCTCCTCGATACGCATCTTTGGCAGACCCGTCTCGATAGCCTTGGCCATACCACCCAGTTTCTCAATCTCCTGAATGTGCTCCCAAGCCTTGTGTACCAACTCGTTGGTCAGCGTCTCCACATAGTAACTACCAGCCCATGGGTCGATCTGCTTGCACACCTTCGTCTCGTTCTGGATGTAGATCTGTGTGTTACGGGCGATACGGGCCGAGAAGTCCGTCGGCAGGGCGATAGCCTCGTCGAGGGCATTGGTGTGCAGACTCTGGGTGTGACCCAGCACGGCAGCCATAGCCTCGATACAGGTACGACCTACGTTGTTGAACGGATCCTGCTCGGTGAGCGACCAACCCGAGGTCTGAGAGTGGGTACGCAGAGCGAGAGACTTCGGGTTCTTAGCACCGAAACTCTTCACGATCTTCGCCCACAGCAGACGGCCTGCACGCATCTTGGCAATCTCCATGAAATGGTTCATACCGATAGCCCAGAAGAATGACAGACGCGGTGCGAAGGCATCCACATCGATACCGGCATTCACACCAGTACGCAGGTAGTCCATACCATCGGCGAGAGTGTAAGCCAACTCAATGTCTGCCGTAGCACCTGCCTCCTGCATGTGGTAACCCGAGATAGAGATGCTATTGAACTTAGGCATCTTCTGCGAGGTGTATTCGAAGATATCGGCGATGATCTTCATGGAGAATGCAGGCGGATAGATATAGGTGTTACGCACCATGAACTCCTTCAGAATATCGTTCTGGATGGTACCAGCCATCTCCTCGAGTTGAGCACCCTGCTCCAGACCAGCCACAATATAGAAGGCGAGGATTGGCAGCACGGCACCGTTCATGGTCATAGACACGGACATCTTGTTGAGGGGGATACCACTGAACAAGACCTTCATGTTCTCCTCGTTACAGATAGATACACCAGCCTTACCAACATCGCCCACAACACGAGCGTTATCGGGGTCGTAACCACGGTGAGTCGGCAGGTCGAAGGCGACGGAAAGTCCCTTCTGACCAGAAGCCAGATTACGGCGATAGAAAGCATTTGACTCCTCAGCGGTAGAGAATCCGGCATACTGACGGATGGTCCAAGGCTTGAAGGGGTACATCATCGAATACGGACCACGCAGATAAGGGGGAATACCAGCCGTGAAGTCAAGGTGTTCCATACCTTCGAGGTCTTCCTTCGTATAGACAGGACGCACCTCGATATGCTCTGGGGTCTTCCAGTTGGCTTCAATCTTATTGTCTTTAATCCACTTGGCACCATCTTGAGGCCGTATGCCTGCATAGATATCAATATCTTTAAATTGTTTACGCATCATTCAAGTCTCCTATTCTTTAAATACCAAGTTTCTGATTATATTCTTTCAAAGTCTCAAGCACATTGCACTTCACATGTACGAAGTTCTCGATGCCAGCAGCCTTCAGATCCTCCATGCAAGCAGGTGCACCAGCCACGACGAACATTGCACGACCATTCAAGTACTTGAAGGCGGGGATGGCGTACTCAGCATACTCATCGTCAGAAGAGCAGATCACTACGATGTCGGCCTTAGCCTCGAGCGCAGCATCAACACCCTCTTCGACGGTCTTGAAGCCGAGGTTATCGATCACCTTGTAACCAGCACAAGCCAGGAAGTTGCAAGAGAACTGGGCACGAGCCTGACGCATGGCCAGATTACCAATGGTGAGCATGAAGGCGGTAGGCACCTTCGTCTCTTCCGTATGGATACGCAGATCCTCGAAGTCGGCAGCCAGACGGGTGGTCTCCAACTTCTTGAAAGGCTTCTCACAATCGTCGCCACCATGACAGCAGGCCTTGCCAGCGACAGCACGTTTACCCTCACTCTTCTCTGTGAAATTCGGGAACTGGTTGGTACCCAACAGGAACTCCTTACGCTTGGCGGCATCACCATGGCGCTTCACGTTGGTAGCGTTGATATCATCCTGGACAATGCCCTTCTTGCAGGCCTCAAGGAATCCGCCCTCATCTTCGATCTTGAGGAACAGTTTCCATCCTTCCTGAGCCAAAGCATCCGTCAGGTGCTCGATATAGTAAGAACCGGCAGAAGCATCAACGATACGGTCGAAGTGAGCCTCCTCCTTAATCAGCAACTGCTGGTTGCGGGCAATACGCTCACTGAAGTCCGTAGCCTTCTCATAGGGTGCATCAAACGGTGTCACTACCATCGAATGAACACCACCAAGAGCGGCGCTCATAGCCTCCGTCTGAGAACGGAGCAGATTCACGTATGAATCAAACAATGTCTGATTATACGTTGATGTAGTCGCATTGATGGTCATCTTACACGAAGCGTCATCCTTCGGCTCGTACTGTTTCACGATCTGAGCCCAGAGCAGACGAGCAGCACGGAACTTAGCGATTTCCATGAAATAGTTCTCACTTACACCCATATAGAACTTCATCTGACGGGCGGCAAGATCGACATCCACACCGGCATCCACCAACTGCTGCAGATACTCATTACCCCATGCCAGGGCATAGCCCAGTTCCTGAACGATATAAGCACCAGCATTGTTCAATGTCTCAGTGTGCACAGTCATCACATGAGCCTTCGGATAATCCTTCAGCGCTTCCACAATCTTCGGACCCTCAGCCAGTAATGCTGACATGTCCTTACCCTTGGTGAGGATGCTCTCAATGGGGTCGAATCCCACAGTGAAAGACAGTTTGGCCTTGTCGAAGCCCTTTTCTGTGAAATAGGCATCGATAATCCGAGCCAGTTCAAGAGCATGACGCGGACAAGTACGGAAATTCAGATCGACGATCTCACAGTAGATGTCTTTCAGAAGTGTCTTGATGAACTCAGCGCTCACATCACTACCCTTGATACGGAAGCCCAGCGAATCAATACCCTTGTTCAGGATGTCGAGCGCCTTGGCATTAGCCTCCTTGGGGTCTTCAACTGCAATGTTCTGACGGACGTACCATTCATTGTTGTCTTTCTTGTTGCCACGAACGAACGGGAACTCACCTGGTAAGGCATCAGGTGTCTTCAGGTTCGCCAGGTCCTCACGACGATAGAAAGGCTGTACGTTAAAGCCTTCATTGGTTCTCCATACCAGACGTTTCTGGAAGTCGGCACCCTTGAGATCGACTTGAATCTTGTCAAGCCATTCCTGGGTTGTCGGCGCAGTAAACTCGGTAAAGAGTTTCTCTTTGTTTGCCATAGAGTTAATACGTTAATTTATTATATAAGTAAGTTTGAAGTCACGCATTACAGGCTACAAAGATACAAACTTTTTGCCCATTTTGCCACAATGAATTGTGAAAGAAATAAAAAAACAGTTTTTATCCAAAATTTAGTGCACATATTTGCACAGGATGAGCAATTTTTAAGTAACTTTGCAGCGAAATTAGAGGGAAACAATAGTGAGTATAGATTATGGAATCATTTCAATGGCTTAGGGAACTGTTTATCAACACAGATTCTGTGGCACATATCGTCTTGCTTTACGCCATCGTTATTGCTATCGGTGTCTATTTAGGCAAGATCAAGATATTCGGCATATCACTTGGAGTAACGTTCGTGCTCTTCGCGGGTATTCTGGCAGGACATATTGGTTTCACAGCCCCGACACCTATTCTGACTTTCGTTCAGGACTTCGGTCTGATCCTCTTTGTCTTCATGATTGGTATGCAGGTAGGACCAGGTTTCTTTGAAAGTTTCGGCAAACAAGGCATCAAACTCAACGGACTGGCTGCATCGGCCATTCTGCTGAACATCCTTGTGATGTTCGCCTGTTATTACATCTTCTTCGACACCAACAACACGACAAGTCTGCCGATGATGGTTGGTACGCTCTACGGTGCTGTGACGAATACTCCCGGACTTGGTGCCGCCAACGAGGCACTGACCACCGTATTCCCCAACGGAGCGCCACAGATTGCTTCGGCTTATGCCTGTGCCTATCCGCTCGGTGTGCTGGGCATTATCAATGCAACTATATTAATAAGGTATATATGCAAGGTGAGGCTTGAGAAGGAAGAGGCCCGTCTGAAGGCAATGGAAGAGACCAACGTCAACAAGAAACCCTATAAGATGCACCTGGAGGTGACTAATCAGTATCTGGAAGGTAAGACACTGTTGCAGGTTCACGACTTCCTGAACCGTGATTTCGTGGTATCCCGACTGGTTCATCAAGGAGAGTTATTCATCCCTAACCGTGATACTATCTTCCATGTCGGCGATCAGATGCTCATTGTTTGTGCCGAGGCTGACTATGAGGCTATCGTCGCCTTCATCGGTCCTAAGATTGACGTTGACTTTGAGGCACAGGATCAACCAATGGTTTCCAAGCGCATCCTCATCACCAATCCGAAGATCAACGGTAAGACATTGGCTTCGATGCACTTCTCGAGTGTGCATGGTGTCAATGTCACCCGTGTTACCCGTCATGGCATAGACCTCTTCGCCTCGGCAAGTCTTCCCCTACAGGTGGGAGACAAGATCATGGTGGTAGGTCCCGAAGATGCTGTCGATCGTGTAGCCAACCAGATGGGTAACTCCTTGCGCCGTCTGAACGCACCGAATATCGCCACCATCTTCGTAGGTATCATCTTAGGACTGATCTTCGGTTCATTCCCATTCGCGATTCCCGGCATGCCCGTACCCGTTAAGTTAGGTCTGGCAGGTGGTCCGTTGATCATCGCCATCCTCATCGGACGCTATGGCTACAAGATCCATCTCGTCACTTATACCACGACATCAGCCAATATGATGCTCCGCGAAATCGGACTGGTACTGTTCCTGGCCTCTGTGGGCATCAAGGCTGGAGCAGGCTTCTTCGAAACGGTCATTGAGGGGGATGGATTGCTCTATGTGCTGACAGGTTTCCTGATCACAGTGATACCTATCCTGATTATAGGACCTATCGCACGCATACGCTATAAGTTCAACTATTTCACCATTGCAGGTATGATCGCGGGTACCTATACCGATCCTCCTGCCTTGGCTTATGCCAACAGCATCTGTTCGAAAGAGGCTCCGGCCTTGGGATACTCGACGGTCTATCCGCTCTCGATGTTCCTGCGTATTTTCACGGCACAGATTATTGTGCTCTTCTTTTGTGGCTAAACAAAAACATATATAATAATACAACGACAAATGAATAAATTCAGACTACTGCTCGGCGGAATGCTGCTACTCAGTACCACGACGATGTTCGGCCAGGGAGCCAAGAACATCCGCATCAACGAGGTACTGACCAACAACACTGCCAGTATTGTGGATGAGTTCGGTAACCGTGAAGCCTGGATAGAGTTGGAGAACACATCGTTCACCACCTATAACATTCGTGGCATGTACTTCACGACCGACCGTTCCGTTCTCGATCCTCAGATGAGCGTACCCGAACGCATCAAGCGCATGAAGGTAATCCCCAGCGGTGACCCCCGTACACAGATTGGCGGACGGCAGCATCTTGTGTTCTTCTGCAACTCCAACCCTGCTCAAGGCAAGTTGCATCTCTCACTTCAGGTTCCCATGTCGGAGCCCCTTTGGCTTGGCTTCTATAACGGTAATGCCGAAGAACTCATCGATTCCGTCAGTATTCCTGCACTGGCAGCCGACCAGAGCTACGCCCGTCAGGGAGCAGCCAAATGGAGCGTGAAGTCGGCAGAGAACGTTACCCCGGGTATTGAGAATTTCATTAAGACCGACGAGACAAAGGATGCCAAACTGAAGCGTGAGGATCCCCACGGCTTCGGAATCACACTACTCGCCATGGGTATCGTGTTTTTCTGTCTGGCCGTACTCTTCCTTTTCTTCTGGCTCTTCGGCCTTATCATGCGCCATCTCGACACAGCAAAGAGAGTGGTCAACGCCCAGCCTATCAAGCCCATCACAAAGACCGTTGAGGTGACTCACGACCTGGCCCATGCCACGGGTAACCTCCTGCAGGACGGTCTGAAGACGAAAGGCATCGACAAAGAGGTCTATATCGCCGTCATCTCCATGGCCCTGAAACAGTACCAGGATGACGTGCACGATGTAGAGAGTGGTATCATCACCATCAAATCGAAGGACACTGGTTGGAGCGACGAGTACAGTCAGATGACCCACTTCCACGACCCGCTGCAGCCATCCAGCCATACGGCTCCGAGAATACCAACAACCCCCGACTTGAGATAGTTTATAGTTTAAAGTTTATAGTTTATAGAAGATGAACAAGTATCAATATAAAGTGCAAGGCGTCGATTATGACGTAGAGATAGAAGAAGTAGAGGGCAACGTAGCCAAAGTCAATGTCAACGGCATCCGTTTCGACGTGGAGCTGAAGCAGCCCATCAACGCAACGAGCACCCTGAAGAAGGTGCACGTAGAGGCTCCCAAACCTGTGGCCCGTCCTACAGTGGCCCCCGCTGCAGCCCCCGCTGCCGACAAACCCATGGCCGCTGGTACGGGCTCGCCTGTGAAGGCACCACTACCTGGCACCATCACGGAAGTGAAATGCAACATAGGCGACACCGTCAAGATCGGTGATGTCGTCCTGGTGCTCGAGGCCATGAAGATGCAAAACAACATCGAGTCGGAATACGAGGGAACCATTACCTCCATCACTGTTAAACCTGGCGAGAGCGTCATGGAAGGCGCCGTGCTCATGACCATCGGATAATATTATGGATTTAGGACAGTTTATCATACAGAATTTTGAGGAGTTCCTGACCTATACGGCGTTCGCCAACGCCACTGTCGGGAACCTCATCATGATCGCGGTGGGAGCCTTCTTTATCTGGCTCGCCATCAAGAAGGACTTCGAGCCGCTGTTGCTCGTCCCCATCGGACTGGGCATCATCCTCGGCAACATCCCTTTTCGTGCTGATGCCGGACTGGAGATCGGACTCTATGAAGACAACTCTGTACTGAATATCTTCTACCAAGGTGTACGACAAGGCTGGTATCCGCCACTGATCTTCCTCGGCATCGGTGCCATGACCGACTTCACGGCACTGCTGGCCAATCCGAAGCTGATGCTCATCGGCGCCTCAGCACAGTTTGGTATCTTTGGTGCCTATATGGTGGCCCTGGCCATGGGCTTCGAGCCCTCACAGGCAGCCGGTATCGCCATCATCGGTGGTGCCGACGGTCCTACGGCCATCTTCCTCAGTTCAAAACTCTCCCCCAACCTGATGGGAGCCATCGCTGTGTGCGCCTATTCCTATATGGCCCTCGTACCCGTGATACAGCCGTTCATCATGCGTCTGCTCACCACGAAGAAGGAGCGCGTCATCAAGATGAAGCCTGGTCGTGAGGTGTCTCAGACGGAGCGTATCCTCTTCCCCATCATCGGACTGTTACTCACCACATTCATCGTTCCCTCGGGCCTGCCCCTACTCGGCATGTTGTTCTTCGGTAACCTGCTGAAGGAGAGTGGCAAGACCACCCGTCTGGCTAAGACGGCAGGAGCCGCACTCAACGACATCGTGGTGATGCTCTTAGGTCTTACCGTAGGTTGTTCCACGCAAGCCAGTGAGTTCCTGACACTAAACACCATCAAGATCTTTGCCCTTGGTGCTATGGCCTTTATGATCGCCACCGCCTCAGGTGTTTGCTTTGTGAAGATTATGAACCTCTTCCTACCTGAAGGCAAGAAACTTAACCCGCTGATTGGTAATGCAGGTGTGAGTGCCGTGCCGATGGCTGCGCGCATCTCGAATAACCTCGGACTGGAGTATGACCGTCACAATTTCCTGCTCATGCACGCCATGGGTCCGAACGTGGCTGGTGTCATAGGCTCAGCCGTCGCTGCAGGTGCCCTACTGGGATTCCTGTCATAACAGTCAGAGAATAGGCCTATGTATCATCTGACACTGCCCAACGACATCGAGACCATTCCCCAACTCAATGAGTTCATTGACGGATTCTGCGAGGAGACAGGGATCAGTATGGATGTCTGCACAAGCCTGAACCTGGCCATCGAGGAGGCGGTTGTCAATGTTATGAGTTACGCCTACCCAGTGGGAACGGTCGGTAATGTTGATATCGAAGCAGAGGCAGACAAGAATGTTGCCACCTTCGTCATCAGCGACACTGGACAGCCCTTCGACCCCACGAAGAAAGCGGATGCCGACATCACGCTGCCAGCAGAAAAAAGGCCTGTCGGTGGACTCGGCATACACTTAGTACGGCAGATCATGGATTCTATCAGCTACGAATATGCTGACCACAAAAATATATTGACATTAAAAAAGAAATTCAATAAACAAGAGGTATTATGATTAATATTACTGAAGAGAAAGAAGGACTGAGAGCCGTTTTTGAAGGACGTCTCGACACACCTGCTGCCGTCAAGGCCCAGCAGGAAATAGGATCGTTGCTGGAGAATGCCGACAAGACCATCATCCTCGACTGCACGAACCTGGAATACATCAGCAGTTCTGGTCTTCGTCTGTTTCTGTCAATCCGCAAGGAAGCAGGAGCCAAAGGCGGAAATGTAATCATTGAGAATATTAATGAGAACATCCGCAAGGTATTCATGATGACAGGCTTCTTCAACCTGTTTGACATCAGGAATGCATAACGGCAGTAACACACGACCGAAGATTGCCATCATCGACCCCAACACCCTCTCGGCGTTGGGGTTGGAGAATATTCTCCAGAACGTCATGCCCATCATGACCATTGACACCTACGGCTCATTCTCCGAACTGGCGGCCAATGATCCTGACGGTTATTTCCACTACTTCACGGCTATGAACGTCGTATTGGAAAACATGTCGTTTTTCCAGGAACGGCGACGGAAGACCATTGTCTTGACACTGTCGCTCGACACGATGTCGCAACTCTCCGACTTCAATTGTCTTTGTACGAATGTCCCCGAGTCAGAATTGGTACGCTCCATCCTTGCCCTCCAGCAAGGGGCCCATGGTCATGGGGAGCATCTGCCGCCGATGCCCAACATCCTGAAGCAGAAGATTCTCTCCGACCGCGAGATAGAAGTCATGTCACTGATCGTGCAAGGCTATATCAATAAGGAGATTGCCGACAAACTGAATATCGGTCTCTCCACCGTTATCACCCACCGAAAGAACATCATGGAGAAACTCGGCATGAAGAGTGTCTCCGCCCTCACCATCTACGCTGTCATGCACGGCTATGTGGACATCAACAAGATCTGAAATCTGAGACTCTTCGCACTTTTCTTGGCGATTATTTGGTTATTCACACACTTTTTCGTAACTTTGCGCCCCAAAAGAAACAAACAATGAACGAAAGATTCTCACACTTAGTCTTTGAGAACGCATCTGCCGACATCTCCTGCTTCGACAACGGTACGGAGGTGAAGGAATATCAGGTGATGATCCATGTGGATGCCAAACGGCTCCCCTACGCCCAGCAGTTGGAGGCCGTACTCAATGCTTATAACCAACTGCTCGAGGGTCCACTGAAGGGAGCCCTGGCCGTGTTCAAGCGCTACTTCCTCAGCGATGCAGCCAACCAGGCTGACGAAGTCATCCTTTCTGACGTCACTGATTGTGCCAAGAGCATCATCGAACAGGCGCCCCTCGACGGCTCGAAGATTGCCCTCTGGTGCTACCTGATGACAGGTGTGCAGACGGGGCTCTGCAATAGCGGACTCTACGAGGTAAAGCATGGCGCCTTCCGTCACCTCTGGAACGGCTCCGCCCACAACATGGCGGCCAACTCGGAATACCAGACGCGCCTGCTCTTCAACGAGTATAACATGCAACTACTTGAAGAAGGTTGCACGCTCGAGGCCAACTGCATCCGCACGTGGCTCTTCGTTAACGATGTCGATCTGAACTACGGCGGTGTGGTACGCGCCCGCAACCAGTTCTTCTTCACCCAAGGTCTGACTGTTCATACCCACTTCATTGCCTCCACTGGCATCGGCGGTCGTCAACAGGACCCCAACGTACTCTCGCAGATGGACAACTACGCCATCGCAGGCATCCAGAAAGAACAGATCCACTACCTCTATGCACCCACCCACCTGAACCGCACCAGCGACTACGGTGTGAGTTTCGAGCGCGGCACGTATATTGATTATGCCGACCGTCGCCATGTGCTCATCTCTGGTACGGCCAGCATCAACAACAAAGGCGAGATCATGTATCCGAAGGACATCGTCAAGCAGACACACCGCATGTGGGAGAATGTCGAGGCCCTGTTGGCCGAAGCCGAGTGCACCTACGACGATGTGAGCGAGATGGTGGTCTATCTGCGCGACGTAGCCGACTACGAGTTAGTGAAAGAGATGTACGAGGAGCGCTTCCCCGGCAAGCCCTATGTCATTGTCCTTGCACCCGTTTGCCGTCCAGGCTGGCTCGTCGAGATGGAGTGTATGGCTGTCAAGGCTGTCAACAACCCAGAATTACCCACATTCTAAACTCAGATAGAAACGACTCGAATGAAAAAACATTTCCTCCATATCTTCTACGGCTCAACAGCGCTCTGTCTGATGAGTTTCATGGCAGGAGTCAGTACCATGACAAAGGAAAACGGCATCTATGTTATCGACACCACCGAACTCGGCAAGGACGTGGAAGGCTACAACGGCCCCACCCCGCTGAAGATCTATATTAATAATAATAAGGTGGAAAAGATCGAAGCCCTGAAGAGTTTCGAGACGCCCAAGTACTACGTCAAGGTGAAGAAAGAACTGTTAGAAAAGTGGAACGGCCTGAAGATCAAGGATGCCAAAGCCCTGAAGGTTGATGCCGTCACAGGGGCCACCTTCTCCTCTGAGGCCGTCATTAAGAATGTCCAATTAGGACTTGACTATTACGATAGTCACAAATAAAATAAAGTAATAAAAAGAATCCCGCTGAAATTCAGCGGGATTCTTTTTTATTTTGCATAAGCAACTGACCTTGTTTCTCGGATGACAGTAATCTTCACCTGTCCCGGATAAGTCATCTCATTCTGTATCTTCGTGGCGATGTCAGTGCTGAGGGCCTCACTCTCGGCATCGTTCATCTTATCGGCTCCGACGATGACACGGAGTTCACGGCCTGCCTGAATGGCATAGGTCTTCGTAACACCAGGATAGCTCATAGCGATGGCTTCCAGATCGTTCAGTCGCTTGATATAGGCCTCGACAATCTCACGACGGGCACCAGGACGTGCACCAGAGATAGCATCACATACCTGTACGATAGGTGCCAGCAGCGTCTGCATCTCCATCTCATCGTGGTGGGCACCGATGGCGTTGCAGATATCGGGCTTCTCCTTGAACTGCTCAGCGATCTTGGCACCATAGAGTGCGTGTGGCATCTCACTGTCCTCATCGGGCACCTTACCAATATCGTGGAGCAGACCTGCGCGCTTAGCCTTCTTGGGATTCAAACCCAGTTCGGCAGCCATCACGGCACAGAGGTTAGCAGTTTCGCGGGCATGCTGTAACAGGTTCTGACCGTAACTGGAACGGTATTTCATCTTACCGATGATACGGATGAGCTCTGGGTGCAAACCATGGATACCGAGGTCGATAGCCGTGCGCTTACCAGTCTCGATGATCTCGTTGTCGAGTTGCTTCTTGACCTTGGCCACCACTTCCTCGATGCGGGCAGGATGGATGCGGCCGTCGCTGACGAGTTGATGGAGTGCCAGACGGCATACCTCACGGCGTACGGGATCGAAACCTGAGATGACGATAGCCTCGGGGGTATCGTCAACGACGATCTCCACACCAGCAGCAGCCTCGAGGGCACGGATGTTACGACCCTCACGGCCAATGATACGGCCCTTCACCTCGTCGTTGTCGATATGGAACACACTGACGGAGTTCTCAATGGCTGTCTCAGTAGCCACGCGCTGGATGGTCTGGATGACAATCTTCTTGGCTTGGGCATTGGCATTGAGCTTAGCCTCGTCCATAATCTCATTGATATAACTGGCAGCAGCCGTCTTGGCCTCGTCTTTCATCGACTCCACCAGACGGGCCTTGGCATCCTCAGCACTAAGGCCAGACACCTCTTCAAGCATCTCGCGCTCCTTGAGCTGCATCTTCTCCAATTCCTCGCTCTTCACGGCCAGCAGTTTCTTCTCGTTGTCAATGCGCGTCTGTAAGTTGTCCAGTTCGTTCTTACGACGTCCCAGTTCTTCCTGACGCTGGTTCAAAGAGATCTCACGCTGCTTCAACTTGTTCTCACTCTGCTGGATGTGCTGGTTGCGCTGCTGCACTTCCTTCTCCAGTTCGCTCTTCTTGTTAAGGAACTTCTCCTTCACTTCGAGCAGTTTCTTCTCCTTGATGACCTCAGCCTGTTTCTCAGCTGTATCGACCATCTCGTTATATTTCCCTTTCAGGACATAACGGAAAATCAAGTATCCGCCGACGCCTCCCAATACGAGGGCTCCGGCAGCAATTAATAGTACAATAATTAAATCCATAAAAAAATCTATGTTGTTAAAATGAATTCCTACTTCAGTGCTTCCTCAATCTCAGAAGTCAACTTCGCAAGAATATCATCATAGGGAGCCGTGTCGTTCTTACCACGCTCCCGCTCATACATCAGGGCGACATCAATCAGCGTCATCAACGCGATTGTATGCTCGCTCTTCTTACCCTTATATGCCTGTGCATAGGCATTATAACGGTCTGTAATGAGCTTGGCTGCCGTACGGTAGTACTCCTCATCGGAGCGCTTCACCGTCACTTGGATCTCCTCGTCATAGACGTGCAGCCTTATATTGAGTTTCTCATCGTTCACTTCTGCCATTGGTATAGCAATTTACTGTTACTGTTCGTCGCTCAGAATGGCGATGCATTTATTCACCTCCCGGATCATCTTAGCGATACGCGCCTTAGCGCTCTCCAGGTCACCGTCAGTGATTTCCATCATCTTGGCCATCTGCAACGATTGATAGTCATTACCCGCCTGAGTCAGCTGAGCCTGCAGGGACTTAATGTCCTGTTCATTCTTCTCCACGAGGGTCTGCAGACTCTCATTCTCCTTTTTCAGTTCCTGAAAACGGAGGATCATCTGTCTGACACGCGTTTCAAAATTTGACAGTGCTTTCTCGTTCGGATTCATCACATAACTATTTATGCCACAAAATTATGCAATTTCCTTCTTAAAGAATCGGACTGAGCCTATCTTTTAAGAATTTTTAATCTATTTCTCGTCACCAGAGGGGCGCGGCTCCTTCTTGGCAAGCATCACGACCTTATAGACGAAGTCGGTAATCCATTTCTGGGAGAAGCCAAGACGACGGTTGTACTCACGTACGGCAACCACCGTTTTCATCACCGAGGCGTCCGAGAAGTCATTCTTGTTGAAGATATCGTTCACAGTCTTCTCCGTCATTGTATATAGAGCCTTTTTCAAGAAGCCGGGCAAACGGAGTTTAAACTTCATCAGGTTGCCCGTAAGCATCATTATGTCCTGTGTGAAGCCCTGGAACTGCAGCAGATAAGTCTGCGCGTCCTGTATCTTCTTACAACGTTTGCGGAGACTACCGTCAATCTCTTTGAAAAAGTCGTCATCCATACCATACATGGATTTCAGCATGTTCTTGCAACGACTACGTTCACCTACACCTAATTTATTATTGACCGTCGGCACCTTCAACGTAGCCTTGAACACACGCAGGTCAGGCAAGGCAGCCAGATTCGTGATGCCAAGGTCAGCGGCCATGGCAGCCTGGAAATAGACGCGAATCAGCGTCATGAAATCTTCCATGCCACCCACTTTCTGTGCATCTTTCTTTCCAAAAATTTTATTCCAAAATCCCATAATCTCTTGATAAATAATTGTAAATCGCCTGCAAAGGTACTAAAAATTATCCATTATCTATTATCTATTATCAATTTTTTCGTATCTTTGCACCCAACAAACAATCATATATATGAAAGGAATTGTATTAGCCGGAGGTTCTGGCACCCGCCTCTACCCCATCACCAAGGGAGTTTCCAAACAGTTGATCCCCATCTTCGACAAGCCGATGATCTACTATCCCATCTCAACACTGATGCTGGCTGGCATTCGTGAGATCCTGATTATCTCCACGCCCTACGACCTGCCAAGTTTCAAGCGTCTTCTGGGTGACGGCAGTGATCTCGGTGTACGCTTTGAATATGCGGAGCAACCCTCCCCCGACGGATTGGCCCAGGCCTTCATCATCGGTGAAGAGTTCATTGGTGACGACTGCGCCTGTCTGGTGCTTGGCGATAACATCTTCTATGGCAGTGGATTCACTGGTATGCTGAAGCAAGCCGTGATCAATGCCGAGCAGAACAATCACGCCACCGTCTTTGGCTACTACGTGAACGATCCTGAGCGCTACGGTGTGGCCGAGTTTGACGAGAATGGCAACTGCCTGAGCATCGAAGAAAAACCTGCCAAACCCAAATCAAACTACGCCGTAGTGGGCCTTTACTTCTACCCCAACAGTGTGGTAGAGATTGCTAAGAATATCAAACCCAGTGCGCGCGGAGAATTAGAGATCACGACAGTCAATCAGGTTTATCTGCAGCAGAAGAATCTGCTGGTACAGACGCTTCAGCGTGGCTTTGCCTGGCTCGACACAGGCACACACGACTCACTCTCTGAGGCTTCTACCTTCATCGAAGTTATCGAGAAGCGTCAGGGTCTGAAGGTGGCCTGTCTGGAGGAAATCGCCTACAAACGGGGCTGGATAGACAAAGAACAGTTAAAGAAACTGGCAGAGCCGATGGCCAAGAACGACTATGGCCAGTATCTGCTGCGCCGCGCAGAAGAGTACGTCAAATAGCGTACTCTTCCACGCAACGGCGGAGCGCCTCAGGGTTACCCATATCGTACATACGGCCTTTTAAACGGTAACCCATCATACCACTACGTTTACGGACAGCCTCCAGGGCTGAGGTGAGTTCGATCTCCGTCACATGGTCGCCCTCCATCTCCTTCTGCATGATGTCCTCATGCAACTGGGCAAATACCTCTGGTGTCAGGATATACTGACCAAATACACTGTAGTATTCCTTTTCTCCATTTATGTTACGAACACCCAGGAAATCCTCTGCATAACTGGACTTGGGCTTCTCCATCATGGTATCTACATGCAGCATCGTACGTTCCTTGTCCTCCCATCTGCCATGAAGGATACCATAGCGACTCACCTCAATCAAAGGTATCGGATGAATACTAACCATCAGACTGTTGTATCGCTCATAGCCTTCCACCATCTGCAGGGCACAAGGCTTGTTAGAATCACTACGATAGAGCGTGTCGCCCAGTAACAGCAGGACCGGCTCGTTACCAGCGAACTGTGCGGCCTGATAAACGGCATGGCCAAAACCCCGTTTCTCCCTCTGATAGACATAACGTAATCGCTTGCCTATATCAAGGATGTGGTTTTCCAACTCCTGGGCTTCTGGATTCAGTTTCCGTAGATGTTCCTCTGACAATGGTCGTTCGAAATAGTCGGCATACTGCTGACGTTCCTCTTCCGAACCAAGCACCAGACAGATCTCCTCGATGCCGCTCTGTACCAGTTCCTCAAGTAGGATAAGGATGACAGGACGTACCATACCATCCGAACAGGGAATCGGGAAGAAATCTTTCTTGATGGCACGGGTAGCAGGATAAAGCCGTGTGCCAAAACCTGCTACAGGGATAATCGCCTTACGAACCGTATGTACGGGTTTTATGGTTAGTGTATAGGCTTTCATCCCTTTGGCATTCAGATAGTCTGCCAATTGCTGCTGTGCCTCAGCACTGCGAGCCAGGAACTGCACGGAGCCATCACCATGAGAGCCTACGCCCTTACCACCCCATACCATGGGTTGGATGTTCGGATCCTGTAAGACGGCATGCAGATTCGGAGACCATAAGGCAGGCGACATCGGCGCCACCTTCTCATCAAAGAGCGCTTCAGCCTCTGTCATCAACTTTCCCAACGACTCGGCATCGCCTTCGGCCATGTACTTGATAGCACGATTCACAATCTCCAGGTTATCCTCGCCAAGGGCCTCATGCTCCGCACGCTCCGCATCACTGTTGGGGAACGGATAGGCTTTGTTCAGGTCAGAGAGTATTCTAATCGTATCCTTTTCTGCACAAAGATCGGCAAAGACCCAGTAAAGATGTTTCTTCACGTTCAGTGAACGTACCTCGATCTCGTCACCATCAAAAGTCATCAGGTTTGGTTTGACACCAAAGGCACAGGCCTGATCCAAACGACCGCAGCGGCTACTGGTACGTAGTTCGCCGACATAGGCGATATTCATCTCGCCCAGCGTATTGAGGTTCAAACTATATAACAAATTGAACGCGCGCGCAACGAGCACACAGATCGCAGCCGAACTGGAGAGGCCGCTTTTCATGGGCAACGTCATCGAGGTGATACGGATCCGTACGCCGCCGACCTTGTACCATTCCAGCATATAAGAAGCAACGCCCGCACAGTAACTGAAGAAAGAGCCCGACTTGGCAATGCGCTTTAACTCCGTCTCATCCATGCGACAGGAGAAATCCTGCCACACACCGTCGATCTCCTTGGCATTGCTATACATCTCGAAGATACTGGACTTCTCCACCTCAGCATAGATACCCTGTTCTATACCTGTTACGATGGCGGCACCAGGCTTGATGTCAGCATTCATAGTCCGATAGTGGCCCGCCCAGTCAGTATGTTCGCCAAAAAGGCATAATCGTCCCGGTACAAATAGTTTTATCATATCAGTTTTAGTTCTTTATTTATGCAAAATTAAGAAAAATCAGACAAATATTTCAATTTTTCGTCATTTTTTTTGGCCGTTTCAACAAAAATTCATACTTTTGCCGCCAGTATTAACAATTTAAACAGATTATTGCCTATCGAAACAGACTTTACTCAGTATCAAATGAGATTAAAGTATGAACACGTTGGAAAGTATGACCGACGAACAGTTGGCATTAGCTTACATCGATGGTAATAACAGAGCATTCGACGAGTTACTTTCACGGAGTCAAGACAAGGTTTTCACCTATATCATGTATGTGGTGAAGGATGAGGATTTGGCCAATGACCTTTTCCAGGAGACCTACCTGAAAGTCATCACCAAGATGCAGGAAGGACGATATGCCGACTCCGGCAAGTTTATCTGGTGGGTAACCCGTATTGCGCACAATGTCATCATCGACCATTACAGGGCTGTGAAGAGCAGCAAGATTATAGAATCAGGTAAGGACAACGATCTGACGAATCTGAACAGCACCTCCTTGCTGGATGGGAACCGTGAGAGCGAACTGGCTAATGAGCAGGTATTGAAGGATGTAAAGCGTCTGATGGAGGCCCTGCCTGAGGCACAGCGCGAAGTGGTTTTCATGCGCTTCTTCCAGGAACTGTCATTTAAAGAGATCGCCGAACAGACGAACGTCAGCATCAACACCTCATTAGGACGTATGCGCTACGCCCTGATGAACCTTCGGAAACTAACGAAGGAATACGGTGTGAATCTGGCTATAGAGTCCTGAGCTGACGGATCACGGCTTCGGGATCAGGTGCATTGAAGACATAACTGCCACTGACGAGTACATCGACTCCTGCTGCCACCAGACGGGGAGCAGTCTCGCCCTGCACACCACCATCCACCTCAATGAGTGTCTGAAGTCCCTTTTCCTCAATCATTTGGCGAAGACGCTTCACCTTGTCGATGGTGTTCTCAATGAACTTCTGTCCACCGAATCCTGGATTGACACTCATCAGCAACACCATCTCCACATCACCGAGGATATCCTCGAGTACGGAGACGGGCGTCGATGGATTCAGTGTGACACCAGCCTTCATCCCTACGTTATGGATCTCCTGAATAGTACGATGCAGATGGACGGATGCCTCGTAATGCACATTCATCATCATGGCACCGAGTTTGGCCGTCTGCTGGATATACCTTTCAGGTTTCTCGATCATGTAATGCACGTCGAGCGGTTTCTTACAGGCTTTGGCCACAGCCTCGAGCACAGGGAATCCGAAGGAGATGTTAGGAACGAAGGAACCGTCCATCACGTCAAGGTGGAGCCAGTCGGCCTCACTCTTGTTAATCATGTCGATGTCGCGGTCGAGATGGAGAAAGTCGGCAGCGAGCAATGAAGGTGATACTATTGCCATTTCTCAATTCAGGCTATAAGCCTTTTTAGTGTTTGGTCTGTAGGTGTACGCTACCATCCTGATCATGTCGAGCGTCAAGGCTCTGGGTTTAAATTCTTCGGGAGTAGAAATCTTCATAGGCAATCACAATTTGAAGTTGTTTACACCTATGAAACGCACATACACCTTATTTTATTATATAATTCTCAATATTTTTATTACCATTCAGGAAATCACGGGCTCTCATCCGTTCTCTGCCGGCCATCTGGAGTTCGTCAATCTGGAGCATATAATCTCCCGTCGTGATGTAGAGCGCACCGTGATAAACCACGATCGTACCAGGTCGCATTCCCACATTCTTCTCCGTCTTCGTGGTCTTGAAGATTTTCAGATCCACCGTCTTGCCGTTGGGACCTAAGAGCGATGTCCAGGCACCAGGATAGGGACTCAGACCACGAATAAAGTCATAGATGCGCTTGCAGGGACGGTTCCAGTCTATCTCACAGATATTCTTGAAGAGTTTCGGTGCCTCGTAGAGCCGTTTGAACTTCCCTTCGAGCTCTTCCTGAGGAATACTCTCAGGATGTCCGTCAGCGGCGATGATCTTCTCTAACGTCTCCAGACAGATCTCCGCACCGAGGTGCATCAGACCGTCATAGACATATTCCACATTCGCCTCATCGGGAATAGCGAAGGGTTTCTGCATGATGACACGACCCGTATCGATATCCTTGTCGAGGAAGAAGGTGGTGACACCCGTCTGCGTCTCTCCATTGATGACGGCCCAGTTGATGGGGGCTGCACCGCGATACTGTGGCAATAAGGCGGCATGCACGTTGAACGTACCATACTGGGGCATGTCCCATACCACTTCGGGCAGCATCCGGAAGGCCACTACCACCTGAAGGTTAGCCTTATACGACTTCAACTGCTCTACGAAGACAGGATCTTTCATCTTTTCTGGCTGCAGCACGGGGAGATTATGCTCCAGTGCATACTTCTTCACCTCAGAGGGTTGTACCTCTGTCTGATGACGCCCCACAGCCTTGTCTGGCTGGGTGACAACGGCCACCACATTATACTCATTCTCCACCAACGCCCTCAGAGTCTCTACTGCAAACTCAGGCGTTCCCATAAACACGATACGTAAGTCCTTCTTCTCCATAACCTTTCACTATAAACTATAAACTATAAACCCTAATCCTCACTCATATCTGCCACCATCTTACGGTACATGGTATAGATGCGCTGACGGGAGATATAGCCTTTCAAACGGTTCTCCGCATCAAACACAGGCAACCAGTTGGCACCAGTACGGTCAAAGGCTCTCATCACGTCTGCCATCGGCGTATCATCATTGAGTTCGGCCTTTGGTTCCACCATTAATTGAGAGGCAGTGAAATGATGGTACAATTCTATGCGGAACAACACATTACGGATCTTGGCAATATCAATTTCTCCCAACAGTCTTCCAGCCGCATCCAACACAGGTAATACGGAAGTATGACTGCGACTGATCTTATGAACGATCTGTCCCAGTTCCATATCTGGGGTCACACTCAGATAATCCTTCTCAATGACACTATCCAGATTCATCAGCGTGAGCACAGCGTGGTCTGTATGGTGGGTTATCAGTTTCCCTTGTTTTGCCAGACGGGAGCCATAGATACTATGAGGTTCAAAGATAATGATGGTCAGATAGGCACACACGCTGACGATCATCAAGGGCATGAACATACTATAACCGCCCGTCAGTTCAGCAATCAGGAAGATACCCGTCAAAGGTGCATGCATCACCCCCGACATCACACCCGCCATACCCAGTAGGGCGAAGTTCTTTTCGGGCACATAGACGCCGATCTCGTGCATATTCCATAATCGCGAGAAGAGGAATCCTGTGAAACAGCCGATAAACAGCGAGGGCGCGAACGTACCACCACAACCTCCACCTCCATTCGTGGCAGAAGTAGCAAATACTTTCGTAAACAACACTAATGCAATATAAGGTATCAGCAACGCCCCTTGACCTGAGAACAACGAGTTATTCAATATCTGATTCCAGTCAGCCTCTGTCCTTCCATTCAACAGGAGGTTAATGCTACTGTAACCCTCACCATATAGTGCCGGGAAAAGGAAGATAAGCAGACTCAGTACCGTACCGCCGATGGCCAGTTTGATATGCGGATGATCCTTGAACTTTGCAAACACATCCTCGCAGACGCCCATCATCCGAATGAAGTAAAGCGACACGAGTCCACAAGCGACGCCCAACAACACACAGGCAGGAATCCGCTCTACAGACCACCCACTGTCAAGATGGAATGAGAACAGTGCTGCATCACCCTTGAAGATATAGATAAAGACCGTTGCCGTCACACACGAGACGAGGATCGGCAACAGCGCTGACATCGTCATATCAATCATCAGCACCTCCAGCGTAAACACCAGTCCTGCTATCGGTGCCTTGAAGATGCCCGCGATGGCACCTGCAGCACCACACCCCACGAGCGTCATCAGCATCTTACGGTCCAGATGGAACAGTTTCCCGAGATTCGAGCCAATCGCTGAACCCGTCAATACGATAGGCGCCTCGGCACCCACAGAACCGCCAAAACCAATGGTGATGGCAGAGGCGATGACAGACGACCAACAGTTATGTGACTTCAGCCGCGACTTATTCGACGAGATCGCATAAAGAATCCTCGTAATACCGTGCGAGATATTATCCTTGACGATATAGCGCACAAAGAGCGAGGTCAAGTAGATACCCACCACAGGATATACCAGATAGAGCCAGTTGGAATGCGTACGATCAAACGAACTCGTCAGCAGCAACACGATCTGGTTGATGATCCAGTGCAGCACAAAGGCAGCCACAGCGGCAAAGAATCCCACGATCAGCGCGAGGATGATCATGAACATCTTCTCGCTGACGTGCTCCACCCGCCACTCGTGCAGTCTCTGGAGCCATTGGGGTCTTCTATCTACTACTGCTTCCACTCTAAACTATAAACTCACTTCCTAATGACCGTCACTTCTCCGTTCTCCTTCAGTTTGATGATGCTCGACGGCTGATGGGGTTTATGCTCCTGACGACGACTCCAACATACATAATCCACCGCCTCGATAATTCTCGGATCAATATCGCAGTAGTTCTGTGCGGCTGGCTCCCCACTGATATTCGCAGACGTAGAGACAATGGCTTTCTGAAACCTGTAACAGAGTTCTTTCGAGAACGGCTCGTTGGTAATACGCATCCCCACGCTGCCGTCGTCGGCTATCAGGTTCTCCGCCAGATTAATGGCACCGTCGAGGATGAGTGTGGTTGGTCTCACAGGGGGACAGGCACCATGTGAGGCAGTCACCTCACAGTGTGCCTGTCCCCCTGTGAGACTGTCGATAAGTTGCCACGCCACTTCAGGCACCTGTCTGAAATACCGCTGCATCCGAGCATCGCTATCCACCAGACAGATGAGCGCCTTCGAGTCGTCACGCTGCTTGATGGCATACACACGTTTCACAGCCTCAGCATTTGTCGCATCACAGCCAATACCCCACACGGTATCCGTAGGATAGAGAATCACCCCACCCTTCCGCATGGTTTCTACTGCATTTCTGATATCTTCTTCTCTTGTCATACTCAAAATGTCGGATTAATGGTAAAACGAATGCCGTGCTTCGCAGCCGTAGGCAGGTAGAGGTAATTCATACGGTGAACATATTCTATCTGTATCAGACTGAAGATGTTCTGGACACCAACGGCAAACTCAAAATAAGGATGCTTACCATCCATGATAAAACTATTTGAGGGGAACACCATCAGCCTTGAACTGTTCTGATTCTCTGCCAGATAAGGATTATTCTTATCTGAGAGCATACCCCACAGCGTCTTGAATTCAAGGATCTCGCGCCACTTGAGCTTGCGAAGCAGTGGGATACGATTGAAGATCTTACCACCCATCTCCCAAGTGAACATCAGTGAGGCAAAGCGGTCGTTGAGGAACTCGATGTTGTTAATCATATTAAACAACTGCGGTGCAACAATATAAGAGAGGTTTGCCTGAGGCATCGGCAACAAGGGCCAAGGCACCTGATTCCACTGCATCCCAAGGCGCAGGCGCGTATCGATCTTACCCCAACTCATGGGAAGCCACGTACGACGGAACCACTCCAGTTCGGTATAGTTGTAGGCATACTCACCACCGAGCAGGCCTTGATAGCCTAATGTGTGCTGCAGTTGTGCGTACCACGCATCCTTATTGGTAGTACGCCTACGCTGCTTGGTGTTGATAAACTTCTCATCAGGGGCATAGCGGATACCAAAGGTGGATTCCGTATAGCGAATCTTGTCGAGCGGTGTGGCGCCAGGGGTGACAGGCAGGAGTTCGAGGCTTCCGATAGGATCAATGCGCTCCGTCTTCAAATCAGCGGTGAAGCGCCAGTGCGTAGAGGTCTCGAACTCGTAGGCCAGCCGCTGGGTGTTATACATGAACATCTTATCGATGTCGTGCACCTTAAACGAGGAGAAGACGTTATCCTTGTCCGTCACAGCGTATTTGTCACTGGGCAAAGCCACGTCGCGCTTCGAAGAGAAGGTAATGTTGTTAACGGGAAACTCCTGGGGCAGATATGCCTTTGGCGTTATCGAATAGGTCAATTCGGCATTATAATATTTCTCATGCGTCTTCGTGCCGTATGCCCCATAGCCCTTGATAAAGAGGTGAGGATTGAGATTTGCCGTAGTCTGTCCACCAAAACGGAACCGCAGGCCATCGTAGAAGTTCTGGGAAATGAAGGTGTTAATAGGTCCAACATCAAACTTGCTGGGCTTCTCGCGAGAGCCCGTTTCCAGATAGTTCTCGAAGAGTGCCTTGAGCACAAAGATGACGTACTTAAAGCCCTTCAACTGCTCCATATGGTCGAGGAAACCACCCATACCTGCCTCACTCTTGGTAAACTCCACTTGACGGTGCTCATCCCAGAAAGCCTCACTACGACTATCGGAACCTGGCTCCACCTGCAAGGGATTCTTTTTCTTGAAGCGCTTATCGTCTATCGGGTCAAACGAGAAATCCGTCTTTCGAGTGGTTCGTGTCACCACACCCTTCTGGATAAAATCCGTCAGCATCAGTTCCACAACCATATCATCAATGGTGAGCAGCCATTCCCCGTCGTCCTGCTGCGAGAACTCCTGCATACACTGCATCGACTCCACCCAGTTCACATCACTCGAACGGGGGATATAGAGTTCACAACGCTTCACCTGATAATGATAGGCCGTATCAGCAATGATATAGATCTGGCCACGGAAACCAAAGTCTTGTTGGTTATTGGGGAGAAAATCGAGTTGGATACAACGGTCGTTACCCACATAGACTGTATCTGTGAGGTAATAACGATAGAACTGGATGGCATCGCGACCGATAGGTGAACTGAACTTATGGCGCATGAGCAGAATATAGTCGTCGTAGATATCCACATCGGCAAACGTCTCACGCATCACCGTGGTCAGGATCTCGCCTGTCTGGAACAGGTCATTGACACCACTCGACTTCGTACCCTTCACAATGGTGCGCTCAGCCTTCGGATCCTTGCGCCAAAGTTGTTCTGTCACCATCTCATCAACCGTTAGTGGCAACCACAACTTGTCAGTATATTGGCTGGTATCCACCTGCTCGCGCAGCCATGGGTATCGCTTAAAGAGACCTTTCTCCAGTGTCTCATGCTTAATATCATTCAGTCCGAGGGCTATCTTCTGGTAGCTTTGGTAACGGTAATAGTCGTGGCTCTTCAAGTCAGCCTTTTTCTTGTTGGCTATCACTTTGCGCATCAACTCCACAGCAGGGTTGTCCTTACGACGATAGCGCGAACTCTTCTTCGACTTAACGGTTACCTCGCTCAGCGTACGGTTGTCTGAGGCCAGACGGATAGTCAACTTAGCGGGTGTCTGTGGGTTCACGTTGATGACATATTCTCGGTAACCCACCGAACTGACAGTCATTCGCCAACCGTTGTGACGATCAATGCGGAAGCGCCCCATGCCATCGGCTACAGCCGACACATTATTTCCCTTATACTGTATGGAAGCATAAGGTACTGGTCCTCCATCCGATTCGTCAACCACCACACCAGTAATCTGCGCCATCACCAGCAGGGGCATCATCAACAGAACGGTCAACAGAATTCGTCTCATTTTCGTTTAGAATTCACTCGTAAAGTGGAATTTGATATGTTTAAAATCCTCCTGCGCCATCGAGAGCACATAACCGCTGTCTGCGAGGAACACGTCGCGCCCCTCTTTGTCCTTGGCCATATACTGATACTTACGCTTCTTGAAATTCTCGAGTTCGGCATCATCGTCGCTCTCAATCCAACAAGCCTTATACAGATGTACGGGCTCCCAACGGCACTTCGCGTTGTACTCGTTCTCTAAACGGTACTGGATCACCTCGAACTGCAACTGTCCCACGGTGCCGATGATCTTGCGATTATTAAACTGGTTGACGAACAACTGGGCCACGCCCTCGTCCATCAACTGGTCAATGCCTTTCTGAAGTTGTTTCGACTTCATGGGATCATCGTTCTCGATATACTTAAAAAGTTCTGGCGAAAACGAGGGCAGGCCACGGAAATGTAACTGTTCGCCTTCCGTCAGGGTGTCACCGATCTTAAACACTCCACCCGTATCTGGCAGACCAACGATATCGCCAGGCCATGCCTCGTCGATGGTGCTCTTGCGCTGCGCCATGAACTGCGTAGGCGAGGTGAAGCGCATCGTCTTCCCCTGGCGTACATGCAGATAGGGCTGGTTACGCTGGAACTTACCACTGCACACCTTACAGAAGGCGATACACGAACGGTGGTTGGGGTCGATATTGGCCGTGATCTTGAAAATAAAGCCCGTGAACTTCGGCTCCTCGGGCTGTACGTCGCGCTCCTCTGCCTTCGTGGGACGCGGACTGGGGGCGATCTCCACGAAACAGTTCAACAGTTCCTGCACACCAAAGTTATTCAGGGCCGAACCAAAGAACACAGGTGCCACCTCCGCCGAACGATAGGTCTCCACGTCGAACTCAGGATAGACACCATCCACCAGTTCCAGATCCTCACGCAGTTTGGCGGCATTGTCCTCGCCTACCCTTTTGTCGAGTTCCTCACTGTTGATATCCACCTCCACCTTATCCGTCACACGCTGTTTGTCAGGCGTAAACAGATCAAGTTTCTGTTCGTAGATATTATACACGCCCTTGAATTTCGCACCCTGGTTAATCGGCCACGACAGCGGACGCACCTTAATCTCCAGTTCCTGTTCCAGTTCGTCGAGCAGATCGAAGGGATCACGTCCCTCACGATCCATCTTATTGATAAAGATGATGACAGGCGTCTTCCTCATACGGCAGACCGTCATCAGTTTTCTTGTCTGTGTCTCCACACCCTTTGCACCATCCACCACGATGATGGCCGAATCCACGGCCGTCAGCGTACGGAAAGTATCCTCTGCGAAGTCCTGGTGACCCGGAGTGTCGAGGATATTCACCTTATACTCTATATCTGAGCCCTCGGGCGTATAGTCGAACTCCATCACGGAGGTGCTCACCGAGATACCACGCTGTTTCTCGATGTCCATCCAGTCAGAGGTTGCCGTTTTCTTGATCTTATTGTTCTTGACGGCACCAGCCACCTGGATCTGTCCACCAAACAGCAGGAACTTCTCCGTCAGTGTCGTCTTACCTGCATCCGGGTGCGAGATAATCGCAAATGTCCTTCTTCTTTCTATTTCCTGATTCATCAATCTTTTATTTTCAGTTTTTCAATACACTCAGCAAGCGACTCTTCCCAGTAAGGAACTTCGATGCCGTAGGTTTGTTTGATCTTTGTCTTGTCGAGTACACTATAGTGCGGACGTTTGGCAGGTGTGGGATACTCCGAGGTATGGAGCGGACGCACATGGCACTGCGTAATCCCTGCAATACGATGGATCGCCTTCGTAAAGTCATACCATGAGATAACACCCTCGTTCGAGAAATGATAGATGCCAGGTTTCACCCCCTGGTTGATGGCCGCAAAGATAGCCACCGCGAGGTCACGAGCATACGTCGGTGAACCGATCTGGTCGAAGATCACGCCCAGTTCAGATTTTTCCTTACCCAGACGTATCATCGTCTTCACAAAGTTATTGCCAAAGGTCGAATACAGCCACGCAGTACGGATGATCATCGTCTTCTGGCATGCTTTCAACGCAGCCTCTTCACCAGCCAGTTTCGTACGTCCATAGACACTATTGGGACACACGGGGTCCGACTCCACATACGGCGTATGGTTCGTACCGTCGAACACATAGTCCGTCGATATCTGAATCAGCCAGCCCCCACGCTTCTCCACGGCCGCAGCCAGATATTCAGGTGCAGTGGCGTTCAGTTTTGTACAGAGTTCCTGATTGTCTTCCGCCTTATCCACAGCGGTGTAGGCGGCACAGTTCACGATACCGTCAATCTTGTTTCCCTCGACAAACGCCTCGATGGCCTTCTGATCCGTGATATCCAACTCAGCCACATCCGTATTAAAATAGGTATGCTGGGGGTTCGACTCCTCCAGCAACTGCATCTCATTTCCCAATTGGCCATTACAGCCCGTAATCAATATATTCATCCTACTCGAATTTCAAGCCTTCTTCCTTATCCTTTTTATAATAGTCTGAGAGCATACCGATGAAGGTCGAGATCTCCTTGACGGCATGCTGCGTATCAGGAGATATCTCTTTCTTCTGCAGGCGCAGCATCATCACGCCGTAGAGCGAGTTGAAACAGGTCTCGATCTCGTTCTCCTCCTTATTGGCACCACGGTTGCGCAGTTCCACGATAAATGGCAGCACCTTGTAGTACTCCGCATTGTAGAAGGGAAACTTCGATGACTGCAACAACTGGTCGTTCAGTTCGATGAGCATCTGCATCGTCACTTGGTTAATCTGCAGATGCCCCTTCTCACGGCATCCCTCCTGATTCATCATACGGATCAGGTTACCAAACCAGTCAATCTCCTCCTCCTTCTGCTCGTCCGTATAGTCGAAGCGCTCCACATACTCCCTTTTGATGCGTATCAACGAACAGTCGAACGCACGTATCGTATCCTCAATCTGCCACATATACAGCAGATACTCGGCAATATTCTTTTTCCTTAATTCCTGAGCTACAAACACCTTTTTACTTTTTTACCTTTAAAAGAATCTCACCAGGTTCGTCGTCGTACCAAGCAACATGATGATACTACCGATAATCACGGCCACACCGATTACCTGATTGATAATCCTAATACCGTTGGTATCAAACTTCGTGCGGATCTTATCCACCAACCACGTCAATCCCCACCACCACAGCAGGGCACCACCCACGATACTGGCAAAGCCCACGAGCATTTCAAACGGATGGTCGGGCAAGACGAAGGCAAACTGCGCATACATGGCCAGGAACAGGAAGATGATCAGCGGATTGGAGAACGTCACGAGGAACGCCGTCCACGTATTATACCACACCGTACCCTTCTGCTGACCGCTCTGGTGCATATTCCTCGTGGGATCCGAGCGGTAGGTATAGAGTCCGAAGCAGAGCAGCATCACACTACCCACGATCTGCAAGTAGAAGCGGTTCTGGTCGTTGGTGATAAAGTCCATGACGAACGACATACCAAAGCCTGCGAAGGCGGCATAGATGATATCACTGGCCGCTGCCCCCACACCTGTGGCAAGACCGTACCAGCGTCCTTTGTTCAGCGTGCGCTGCACACAGAGGATACCAACAGGCCCCATCGGAGCACTGGCGATCACCCCGATCATCATCCCCTTGAAGATGAAATCTAATATATTAATAGGTATGTGTATCGGCATATCGGCTGCAAAGGTACAAAATTATTCCGAAACGACGGTGCGTTTCGGAATAATTCTTTGGATTCATCGGATAATTACCTTCTTACCCTGACGGATATAGATACCCTTGCGTAGAAGCGGGCCTTCGAGTCGGCGTCCCTGCAGGTCATACAGGACATCGGCCCGTCCGTCTGCCTCCACACTGATGATGCCTGTTCCATCACCAACAGTGAGGAAAATATTACGTGTAGGCATCTGACTCCAGTTACTGGTCAGGTTGAGCCTGTACTTCCCATCAGGAAGGGTAAAGGTCAGCGGTATGGTATCCACGACGGCCAATTGTTCGTTAGTCGGTGTAGCAAACGAGAGTTTCTCTTCACCTGCATCCACCACCTCGAAGGTATTGTCATCATACAGTTTCTGCAACTCCCACTGGGCCAACTCATTACCAGTAAAGTCTGTTACTTTGTAAGGATAGCCCGAACTGTAATGGAGGGAGAGTTCCACCGGACTGCCACTGGTCACAATGGAGTCACCGCTCACCCGGATAGACGGACTGTCTTCCACCGCGAAGCCAGCAGACAACCTCCAGTTAATGTATTCCACCTCACTGTCGCCCATGACAGCCCCAACAAATAACAACTGGTACACACCACCTTTTGGCAGCGTATAGACATTGAGAACAGTTGTACTGTCGCTCTCACCCACGTCCAAACCAGCAATCGACTGTATGAAGTCTTTTGAAATATCAAATTGGGTCTCGGCAATGACCGTATTATCGGCATCAGCCAAGAATCCCTCAAACAACAAGCGGTCACTGAAAACACAACCCTCAGGAAGTTTGGCGTCTGGAATCTTTTTCAGCATAATCGAATGTTCATACTTACCCGGCACAAGAGCCATATTCTCATTAGGCACCAACTCGAAGTCCTCACCGAAACGTTCCACAGGAATCAGGTTATGACTCATGGAGATATATTGATTGATGGCGCGTAGCGTGTCATTCATCTGAATGATGGCAGCATCCATATAATATCCTTCTGGCGTATATAACTCGAACAACACATTTCCCCTGGCCTTCGGCACGAACGACCAAGTCACATCTGTACTCTCTCCTGAAGGAAGGTAGGCACCACACTCTACCCAGTCACCCTCCTTATCCTCGCTCGCATCATCCGGATTAGTAGAATCGCCCAGATAAATAGGCAGCAGATACAGACTTTCATTAACCTCACTACCAGCGTTATGAAGCGTCAGGGTAATATCACTCCGTTCTGCCAGATAACCACGTCCCTTAGAGATAAATGCCTTCTCGATAGTAAGTTGCGGAACGGACTTACCCAGGAAGAATTTGCCATCGGCTTTCTTGCCTGCCACGACGAAGTATTCCGTACTGCCAATCATCTGCCAGTCACAGCCCTCTATTCCCAACTTCACCATCGGATAGAGCGCATACATCGTTGAATTATCAAACCAAGTAGAGTCAACGCTGACGGATTCTCTTGTTACACCCCCTTCCGTCAACTTATCTTCGGCGGTAAACAACGGATAGAGGAAACCTTCATCATTACGGAGACCTAAGGCGACACTAATAGGTATTCCCTCATAATCCGCACAATAGGTCATATACATGATGCCAACCTGATCCACATCTGCTATCCAGGGTACTTCCCACAGCGAGACAGAGGGGAGAACGGGTTCATACTCCTGAGCCTCACTGGCAGGCTTCACACCGATCAGACAGTCCTGACCTATGCAAAAGCCTATGCCTGATGAGCCAGAGCCGGCACTTGTATTATTATAGGGGTTCAGCACCGACAACGAGAAATAGCCGTCATCACTTCCGTTCCAACCCCAGTTGATATGGAAGAGGCCCTCACCGTCATAGCCGTCACACACGAAAGAATGTCCACCATCGTCAGAAAAACCGCCATACTGCACAGGGCGTCCTTCAGCCAGTTCATGATAAACTATAAGTTCCCATTCTGCGATGGAATAGTTCACGCGGAAAATGTTCTCCGCCCCTTGATCGTAGCCGAAATACTTGCGCAAGGCCATAAGCACAGGTATATGGTCGGAACCTGAAAAAGCCGGGGAATAATTCATCTTGACAGACTGGCCGCAGTAGCGCATCAGTTCCGCCACGGCATTCTGCTGGTCTGTCGTACCAGGATTCGCATTGGTATAGGTGTCCTGCATCTTGTCCCATGAGAATGTGACGGAGGGCAGGGCATCCAGATGGCAAGGCTCCGAAACACCCTCGAAGGCATACTCGAAATCGTAGGCAGGAATCTCCTTGCAAGCCTCCTTCGGCCACTGATGATATGCCATCACCTGAGCCATCGCCGTAGCAACACAGCCTGTGACGCTATACGCATTTTTATAAGGCTTATAATCACCTTTATAGACAGGACACTGGAAGCAATAGGGAGCGCCCTGATCCCATTGGGTCTTCAGCATGGGGGCTATAGCCGTCATCGTACCTGCACGCGTCATAGCCCTGCCATCCACAGGATTACCATCCACGAACTGACGATTGCCCAGCGAGGCAATAGCCTCATCATAGCTCTTCAGCCACCATTTCATCGTTGCAGGCATATTATCCCAGTCGATGTGGCCACTGTCGCTATAACCCAGCACGGGCAGCGCCCTACTGTCACCGCTGGCAATCACATAACCGCCACCGTCCAGATTGAAGGCATAGATCTTCTCCGCCCCCACCCTCGCAGGCGTCAGTTGGACATCCAACGGCTTACCTGGCCGCGCTTTGGCTCGGTCAGAAGACTTAAGATACTGCAGGACGCGCGCCTTGGCATCCTGTTCTGAAATAGCCTGAGCCCAGACACCCTGTGCAAGAACAGCCAACAAGAAAACAAAAAATAATCTCTTCATACGCTTAATAGCTTTTGCCAATTTGGGCAAAGATACGAAAAAAACTTAAGACAGACAACTATTTCCCCCTTATAAAAGGTTAATTTCCGTAAAAATAGCGGAAAAATGGGGGCTTTTTACTAATTTTGTGGCACATAAACAGAAATATCAACAAAACAATAAAACTTAAAAACAATATGAACGAACAAAACGCAGCAATCAAGCCGTATGTCATCGGTTTGGATTTAGGAGGCACGAACTCAGTATTCGGCATCGTGGATGCCCGTGGTGAGATCAAGGCAACGACCGCCATCAAGACTGGCGGCTACGAGAAGGTGGAAGACTATGTAGATGCCTGTGTTGAGGCCCTGCAGGTCATCATCGAACAAGTCGGTGGTATCGATAAGATCAAGGCCATGGGTATTGGTGCCCCCAACGGCAACTACTACAACGGTACGATTGAGTTTGCTCCCAACCTGCCTTGGGCTCACGACGGTGTGGTGCCCCTGGCCAAACTCTTCAGCGAGCGTCTGAACAACATCCCCGTTGCCCTGACGAACGATGCAAATGCCGCTGCCATCGGTGAGATGGTCTATGGTGTGGCTCGTGGTATGAAGAATTTCATCGTCATCACGTTAGGTACTGGTGTAGGTTCAGGTATCGTAGTGAATGGTCAACTGCTCTACGGCCATGACGGTTTCGCAGGCGAGTTGGGCCATGTTACGATGGTGCGTGGTGAGGAAGGTCGTATGTGCGGTTGCGGACGTAAGGGTTGTCTGGAGTGCTACTGCTCTGCTACGGGTGTAGCCCGTACGGCTCGTGAACTCCTGTCAAAGACAGACCGTCCCAGTCTCCTCCGTGAGTTGGATCCAGAGAAGATCACCTCCCTTGATGTCTCTATCGCTGCAGGCAAGGGCGACGAACTCGCCAAGGAAATCTACGATTTCACAGGTAAGATGCTCGGTGAGGCCTGTGCCGACTTCGCAGCCTTCTCCTCTCCTGAGGCATTCATCTTCTTTGGTGGTATGGTCAAGGCTGGCGAACTGATCATGAAGCCCATCCGCGAGGCATACAATGCCCACGTGCTGAAGATCTTCAAGAACAAGGCCCAGTTCCTCGTAAGCGGCCTCGACGGTGCCAGCGCTGCCGTCCTCGGTGCCTCCGCCATCGGCTGGGAGATTCAGTAAATCAACTTCTCCATACAATAGTCACGGAAGTCGGACCAGTGGTAATAGGGGGCACAGTCGGTAGCAATGGGCAGACGTGCCTCCTGTTCGTTTAGGAGTACTTTCATGAGCACATCCTTATCTCTCGGGCTGCTGCGGTAGAAGATAAACTGCAGGTTAGCACCCATGGGGAAGACGCTGGAGCACCACCACCCCTTCTCTTCAAGTTCGTCGAGGTTATCAGTGGCCAGGTCGTAGCCGTTGATGCCTATCAGACAGACCAGTGGCAGCAGCACGGTCTCGTGACCATAGCGTAACTGGGCACCTGGCTTATCCAGACGGATGCAACTATCAGCATCAGCGATGAGTTGTCGCAGCAGGTGGATCTGACTGGTAGGCTGCTTGCCACCGTTGAGTTTGCAAGCGCCATGCTGGATATACCAAAGGGCATTGTCGATCTGCCACATACGATAGAGTTCATCCGTCTGGAAGAGGTCTTGCACGTAGGTATTCTGATAGAGGTGGGTATTCTGTTGGAACAGGCCCATCTTCATCAGGTAATAGTTGAAGTCCTCTTCATTGACAATCTCTTTTACAATATCCGGATTCTTGAAGATGAGTTCCATCAGTCGGCTGTTGCCCATACGGGGGGCGATATAGGCATCGTAGGCTTTCTGTGCCTCAGGGGTCATATAGCCTCGACGAAGTTTGCGGTCCTGATGGTTCATATACCCCTGGTAGCGCTGGGAAGCCTCCATCGTGATGCGCAACTTGGGGTTCATCTGCTTCATCTCCATCATGGCGACACCCATCGACTGGATGCAGCGGGGCACGATGGTGCTGATGCAACTGACGCGCGCATCGCCACTGAACACTTCCGGGAAGCGCTCCATCATTCTTTGGGCTATCTGGCGGTGCTGCTGCTTACCATAACTTGTAAGTTCTCCCCAGCGGCCCTCGGTGTCGCCCATGATGAGTTTCATCTCGTCGAACACGCGTTCGCCAATGGGCGTGAGTTCGTTGACACTGTCGGCATGGGCCATCATCCTGAAAGGCGTGTCGTAGCCAGAACGACTGTTGATATAGCGCGACCCGTGACGGCCGTAATGCGAGATGTAGAAGGGTTTCTTGCCTTGGGGCGACGGTGTCAGGTTATTGGGAATGCTGTCAGGATAGGTATCGTAGTTGCACGAGGCATAGGCAGGCTTCTGGATGATGAGGTCTCTCACCGTCTGGGCTTGAGAAAGTGAAAAGGTGAAAAGACAAGAAAGAAAGAATAAAAAATGTTTGTTCATCATTTCAATCATTTATTCACATTTTCATTCAGTCGGATATTCTCGTATCGGTAGAGTTTGCGCAGGTAATAGCGCTTCACGTCATCCCAGTGGTAGTAAGGGGCGCAATCGGTCTTGATGGGCAGACGGGCCTCCTGACCATTGAGCAGCACCTTCACGAGCACATCAGGATCGCCCACTTCACTACGGTAGTGGATCATCACAATACTGCCGCCAAGAGGGGCAATGCGATAGTTCACCCAACCCATATCGCCCAGAGCGTCGAGGTTGTCAGTCTGCACGCCACAACTGTCGAGTTCCATCAAGCAGGCCAGCGCCATCACCACGTTCTCGTTGGTGTAGCGCAGATGCGCCATGGGTTGTTCGCGTTTCTGCACACTGTCGCCCATGTGGATCATGTTGCGCAGGGTGGCTCGTTGCATGAAGGGCTGGGTACCGCCGTTCAGGGTGCAGGCACCGTTCGTGATATAGTATTTGGCGTTCAATTTTTTCCAGTGGCCCTGGATCTCAGCAGGCGTAAAGAGGTCGAAGAGCGACACGTGGGCAGCAAGGTCAGTGTGCTGGATGCTGCCTGCAAGGACGAATAGTTGACGGCTCAGCGTTTCAGGATCGCAGGACGTGATCAGGAAATTCTGGTCGGTGAAGAGCGTCTCCATCAGACGGCCATAACCAGAGTGGAGGTCCAGGAAACGGTTGTAGTGGACCAGTGTCAGCGAGTCCCATCGCTGGGCTTCGAGCGTCTTGTCCTGAGGATCCATGAAACGGTCCTCCTTATGCGAGGACGTCAGGTTCATGTTGAGGGGCTGAATCATCGACGACAACTGCACCATAGCCTCCTCGACAGTCAGGAGACAGTTGTTCTGCACGATGCTACGGCCACTGTAATAGCCGTCAGATGCAAAGGCATCGGGAAAGCGCAGCATCAACTGGCGGATCTGCTCCCTACTCTGGTGGGCACCCTTCGACGTGAGTTCGCCAGTACGGTCCTTGGCATCGCGAAGCAACAGGTCGAGACGCAGTTTCACGTCTTTTCCCAGTTTCGTCAGTTTTCCCAGACTGTCGGCCTTGGCAAACACTTGATAAGGCTCCTCGTATAAGGAAATCGACTCGCGATAATAGGATCCTGAACAGCCGTAATGGTTAATGTAGAATGGTTTCTTGCCCTCGGGGGCTGGTGTATCCTTGGGCATCTTGTCGATGGGAAGGGCATAGAAATTACCTGCTGCACGATTAGGATCGGCCAGCAGTTCCTCGGCTACAGTCTGTCCTGTGGCCGTAACAGCGCCCATCAACAACAGACAGCCCACAAAAAGCCGTGTCAGACGGTTGACAATCAATGGATAGTCTTTTTTCATATCTCGAGCATTCAACCTACAAAGGTAAACAATTTTATCTGATGATGGACAGAATCCCCCACCCTCTTTAAAATAATTAACGTTTGCGATCGTGTTTTGGGGTGTTTCTCAGTCTTTCTTGATGACATACGTCGTTATACAAAGTAACAGAGCAAAATAAAAGAGTCACCTAATGTAACTCTTTTAAAATGGAGTAGTGTCGATCAAGTCTTGCTCCCTCGCGGGAAACTTACCCGGATAGCCAGAACCGTCGTTCTGACGGTGCAAAGATAAAAACTATTTTTGAAAGTTCCAAACATTTTAGCAGAAAAAATGCTCTTTTTTCTTATTCTGGTGGCAGGTTATCATCAGGCCCTGGCGTTAGTGATGAATCTGCAGATTTAGCTTGAGTCACAGTGATCTTCTTAGCCAAGAAGTCACTACCTTTGACAGTAATTGTGGCCGTTCTGTCTGCGCCAGTGTTATTAGCTGTCACCGTTACCGTCACTTCCTGATTCTGACTGCCAGAGGCAGGATTTACCGTTACCCAGTCTGCGTCTTTACTGATTGTCCAGTCACAATTAGCCGTGATACTCAAGGAGGCTTCTCCTGCAGCACCCTGGAATTCCAACCTGCTAATCGTGTTGATATACTCCTTGCTCATGATGATATTCTCACCGATATCGTCTCCGCCACAGGCGATGAGCCCTAATAGCGCGAATGCGTACAATATATATTTCTTCATAGCCGTCCTCCTTTAAAAGTATATCATCAATCCCACGTTCAGGTTGAAACCGTCTGTCCAACTCTTGAACGTATCATCGTTATCACTCACCAGTTTGCAGAGATCACTCTTCGACAGGCCGAAATCATATTCAGGCGTGATTTGCAGCCTGAAGTTCTTTCCTAAGGCCAGTGCCAGTCTGACGGCTCCAAAGGCAGACATGGAACTGGCACTCTGATAGGTGCTGCTCGATGTGTTTGAGCCAGCATCGCCACTTATGCTATTATAGGCAAAGCCCACCTGAGGCGTGATACTGAAAGCATCACTGGCCATGATGTCATACCCATAGCGCAGGCTCAGGCGTATGGCATTATAATTGTACGCTGCCAACACCTCACCATTGCTGTTATAGAAATACCAGTCATCCGTCTTGTTCACTCCATAAATAAAGCCCAGTTCCACGATATGATGGCTGAAGTCTAATCCTGCTGCGAGGGATGGTCCGGAGATTGACATGATATTGTATCCTGCCCCCACAAAGAATTTGACATTTGGTGCGTTGGCTGATGTTTCAGCCTTCGTAATTTCCAGCACAGCGTCGTAAGTCACTTTCGACTCCAGTGTCACAGGAATCTCATAGCTCAATGGCATCGCTCCCTGGTGCCTCATGATGATTCTCTTAGTGCTTACAGGCACCCACATCCTGACTTCGCCAATACGATTTTCTCGCTTCAGCACACCTAAGTTCGGCTCTATCTCGAAGCCTTCATCACGAACTAAGAATCTGATCACGGCACAAGCCTCCCCAGCATTGTCATAGACGGGATCCATACTGGCTATCAGGCTTGTGAAGTTTCTCTCAAACTTCGTCACTTTAATGTCTTGTGCATGCAACTGCATCAAGCCATTTAGCAAAAATGCCATTAATATTAGAAATTTTCTCATATCTTATTTAATCAATATTTTCTGATGGTTCACAATATACACTCCAGCAGGAAGCCCCTGCTTCATATCCTCAAGAGATGTGCCAACTCTAAGCAGTTTGCCACTCAGGTCATACACCTTCATTATCTCCTCATTAGCCACGATCTCGATTCCCCTAATAGTAGTCGTCATATCGTCAAAGATTCCAATAGAGCGGGTATTGGATGTTGTTGTCATATAGGCCTCGAATGGATGAATCTTTCTCAGATCCTGGATAAACTTACTACCCTCGTTCTCACTTCCCTGATAGAATTCATAATCATTACTCACATTCAGCGCATAATAGCCAGCATTGGCATCCCTGCAAATGAAGTTTGGCACAAATGATCTGTCATTGAATGCTATTATCTGCAATTCGTCAGACTTCTCCACCTTGACGTTCACAGAAGAAAATGTTATTTTACCATTCAAGTGATATTCATTCGGATATGCCTCGTTGTTTGGCATACTAATAATATAAGGTGTATTTGCCTTGATGGCCTCAGCCTCCACAAAGCCACTACCACTCAGTTCATACAACCAGAATGGTTTCGTATTGCCTCCACTTGTCCATCTCGCAAAGGGTACTATCTCTCCCTTACTACTATGAGATATCTGCTGCACATCAAATGGCAGGGCTATGGTTTCCCATCCTCTCGACTCATGCAGACCAGTCTTCATCAGATAATTGTGCGTATAGTTAATGCTCTGGGCAGTAAAAGCCTCAGGACAATAGAAGTTATTACCACTTTGAGCGTCAGTCAGTGTGATGGATTTGGCACTGCCATTCACCACCACATTCTTTATACTGGCAGGAGCATAAGCCTCATCTTTCACATAGAGCAAAAGGTTGGGGTTCGTCACCCTACCCGTAAACGCCACTGCTGGTCCCCAGATGATCGCCGCCAGACCATCCTGGCCTTCCAGCACATCGTCATTGATACCTATTACTGTCCATTCCTGATTCTGGCTGCTGACCTTTTCTGGAATGTCTAATACCAGTTCATTTCCCACCGCTATTACCATAACGGTATGCCCTTCCATAGACACTACCTGATATGTGATACCATCCATGGAGAAGGAACTAACAGACTCCGCGAACTCAACTTCAATAGATGTATCTTCATTGATTGTTGTCGTATAGTCAGAACTGGCAAACATACTTACGCCATTCACTATCAGGCTCTTTGTCCAGTAGCCGTCATCTGGGTTAAAACTGACAGTGACAGTGGAACCCTCATTGACGGTATAATTCATTGTTGCCTCACGGATGGATTCTCCTTCGTACGAGGCAAAGCCATTACCAGAAGCCTTGATGGTGAAGGTATATGTAATTGGTATCTTCTCAAACTCCACTTCAATATTGGTATCCCCATTGACTGTAGTTTTATAACTGGAGCTGGCAGTCACATTGGAGCCGTTCACCTTCAGGCTCTTGATCCTATAGCCGTTGTCTGGGGTAAAGGTAAGAGTAATGCTGGAGCCTCCTGTCACTGAATAGTTTTTGGTCGTTTCACGAATCGTTTCGCCATTATATGAGGCAGAGCCATTGCCCACTGCCTTAATAGACAGGGTATAGTCAACCTGAGGAATCTCTTCGAATTCCACTTCTATTGATGTGTCTGCATTAATCGTTGTTTTGTAACTGGTGTTGGCCGTTACACTAGATCCATTCACCTTCAGGCTTTTAATCCTATAACCATCATCTGGGGTGAACGAGATCTTGATACTCGTCCCCTCATTAACTGTGAACGTACTGGTCTTGCCCCGGATCGTCTCTCCATTGTATGAGGCAGAACCATTACCAGTAGCCTTTATAGACAAAGTGTAGGTCGTTGGTGGGATTTCCTCAAACACAACTTCAATGCTCGTGTCTGCATTAATCGTTGTGGTATAACTGCTGGTGACTGTTACGCTGGAACCATTAACCTTCAAACTCTTAATCCTGTAACCATCATCTGGAGTAAATGATACAGTGACGCTCGTTCCCTCATTGACCGTATATGTCTTGGTCTTGCCTCGGATGCTCTCTCCGCTGTATGAGGCGGAGCCGTTACCCGTTACCTTGATGGACAATGTATAGGTTGTTGGGGGGATAGCCTCGAACTCAACTTCAATGCTCGTGTCTGCATTGATCGTTGTTTTGTAACTGGTGGTGGCTGTCACGCTGGAGCCATTCACCTTCAGACTCTTGATTCTGTAGCCATTGTCTGGGGTAAACGAGATTGTGACACTCGTACCGTCGTTGACAGAATATGACTTTGTCTTGCCTCGGATGGTCTCTCCGCTGTATGAGGCAGAACCATTGCCTGTAGCCTTAATTGAAAGAGTATAAGATGTCACTCCCCCAAATTCTTCTATTGAACTAAAATGCTTTGTCCATCCTGAATAGTTCTGGTATTTACTCTTCGTACCATAAGGTACGCTCAAAATCGCGCTACTCGAGATGCCATTAAAAACGGATTCGTCAATAGAAAAAGGCGTTTCAATTTCAGAAATGACAGAACTCAATGAGAAACAATCACCAAATGCATTTCCACCTATGGTTTTTACTGTTTCGGGGATTGTCAAAGAATAAATACCGCTACACTTATAGAATGTCCATTCTCCGATATAGACTATTGCATTAGGAATAGACAATTCTCCTGTAAATCCGCTACATTCAGAAAATGCGCCACCCATAATATCTGTTACAGAATTAGGAATAGTCAATTCCCCAGTAAAACCACTACATTCATCGAACGCATGCCACCCAATATAAGACACAGAATTGGGAATAATAAGTTTCCCTGTAAAACCTTTACAATGAGCAAAGGCATATGACCCTATGTAGGTAACACCATCAGAGATAGTTAAAGAGGTTAACCTGTAGCAACCAGAGAAGGTTCTATCGCTTATGGTTTTTATCGAATTGGGAATCATTAGTTGGCCAGTAAAATTTGTACAGTACCCAAATGCTCCACTCCCTATAGTTTTTACAGAGTTGGGGATAATTAAAGAACCTGTCAGCTCGCTACACCAATTGAAAGCGTCTTCCCCAATAGATGTTAAATTGTTAGGTAAAGTTAGAGTGCCTGCTAAACCATAACATTGAGAGAAAGCTCTATCACCTATAGAAATAACTGTATTCGGAATCGTCACAGACGCCAAATGACCTTCAACGCTATAACAGTTATAAAAGGCATCATTGCCTATAGATGTAACACGATATGATATATTGTTGTAGATGACGGTGCTTGGTATCTGGATATCTCCCGAATAATTAGTGTCATCATGGTAATTTCTATATGTCACCTCTACTTGGTCACTAGCAATGATATTATAGCATAATCCATCAACCTCAAAATCATATGCATAAGCTATGCTGCTTATCATTGTGAATAATGATAAGATGATTTGTCTTAAACAACTTAAAATAAAGTCCTTCTTAAGCATATCCTATTTTATAATCATTTTTCTATTGTTAACGATATACACACCAACGGGCAATTCTTGACTGATGGATTCCATTGATGAGCTAGTCTTTACCAACCTACCGCTGAGGTCATATACCTTTATATCACTTGGAGAGAAAGCGACTTCTTCAATCCCTTTAATGCATGTTGTCATATCATCGAAGATACCAATGGAGCGGGTATTAGAGGCCGTTGTCATATAGGCTTCAAAAGGATGAATCTGCCTCAGATTCAAGACAAACTTGCTACCTTCTGCTTCTTCTCCTTGATACACCTCATATTCATTGTTTACATTCAGTGCATAGTAGCCTGCATTCTTACCTTGTTCAACAAAGTTTGGAATGAAGGTCCTGTCGCTAAAAGCTGATGTCTGTATGTCGTCTGACCTCTTCACTTCCACATTTTTAGCCGTGAAATCCACTCTGCCGTTGAGATGATATTCTGTCGAATACCTGTCATTATTGGGCATACTAATGATATAGGGGGTATTTGCCTTGATGGCATCTGCCTCTATGAATCCGTTTGCTCTCAATTGGTATAACCAGAATGGATAGGTTGAATCTCCGTCATGCCAATTGGCAAATGGGGTGATCTCACCTTTGGTTGAGTGTGAGATCTTTTGCACATCAAATGGCAGGGCTAATGTTTCCCATCCCCTTGACTCATTAATACCCGTCTTCATCCAATATCTATGGCTATATGAGATGATTCCAGCCGTAAATGCTCTGGGGCAATAGAAATTATTCCCACTTTGGGCATCAGTCAGAGTAATGCTGTTAGCATATCCATTCACTACCACGTTCTTAATCGTTGCTGGGGCATACTGCTCATCTTTCACATAGAGCAGCAAGTTTGGGTTCGTCACTCTGGCAGTAAATAGTGCCTCAGGATTCCAGATGATTGCAGCCAAAATCTCGTGATCATCTAGCACATTGCCATCAATTCCCGTGACTGTCCACTCCTCATCCTGATTCGAGATCTTGTCTGGTATTTCGAGGACTAGGCCATCATCAGCAGCGACCACTGTCAGTGCATAACCCTCCCAAGACGTTACCTGATAACTGATGCCGTCTTCTGTGAAGGAATTGACTCTTTCCTCGAATTCCACTTCGACTGTGGCATCAGCATGAATGTCGCTGATGGTATAACTATTGTCGATCATATTGGAAGTGACGTCTACTCCATCGTGTTTTACCATCTTGATGCGATAGCCATCGTCAGGTATAAATGCTATGGTGACATCCGAACCTTCGTTAACAGTAAATGCCTGGTTATCATCCCTTACAGTTGTATTCTTGTAAGTAGCAGAGCCCTTACCCACAGCCTTAATAGATAATGAATATGTCGTCACAGGAATTTCCTCGAACTCCACTTCGACTTTCGTATCAGCGTTTACCTTTATGGTATAACTGTCGCTAACAGTTGCATCGACGTTGTTCACCTTCAGACTCTTGATCCTGTAGCCGTCATCTGGGCTGAATGTTATCGTTACGCTTGCTCCTTCATCAACAGTATATGACTTTTTTGTGTTGCGTATCATCTCTCCGCCATAAGATGCAGAGCCGTTACCCGTTGCTTTAATGGTCAACGAATAAGTCGTTGGAGTATCAGGAATCTCCTCGAACTCCACCTCAATGCTTGTGTCTGCATTGATCGTTGTAGTATAACTGCTGGTGATAGTCACACTGGATCCGTTCACTTTCAGGCTCTTGATCCTATAGCCATTGTCTGGGGTAAACGAAATAGTGACGCTCGTCCCTTCATTGACTGTATATGTCTTGGTCTTGCCACGGATAGTCTCACCGCTATACGAAGCAGAACCATTACCTGTAGCCTTGATGGACAAAGTGTAGGTCGTTGGTGGGATTTCCTCAAACACAACTTCAATGCTCGTGTCTGCATTCACCGTTGTTTTATAGTTGTTGGTGGCTGTCACGCTGGAACCATTAACCTTCAAACTCTTAATCCTATAACCGTCATCAGGTGTAAACGTAATAGTGACGCTCGTTCCCCCATTGACCGCATATGTCTTGGTCTTGCCTCGGATGCTCTCTCCGCTGTATGAGGCAGAACCGTTGCCTGTAGCCTTGATGGACAATGTATAGGTCGTTGCAGGAATCTCCTCAAATACCACCTCAATGCTTGTGTCTGCATTGATTGTAGTTTTGTAACTGGTGCTGGCAGTTACGCTGGAGCCGTTTACTTTCAGGCTCTTGATCCTATAACCATTGTCTGGGGTAAACGAGATCGTGACGCTCGTTCCCTCATTGACCGTATATGTCTTGGTCTTGCCTCGAATACTCTCGCCGCTGTATAAAGCAGAGCCATTACCTGTAGCCTTGATGGATAATGTATGGGTTGTTGGTGGAATCTCCTCGAATACGACTTCAATGCTTGTGTCCTTATTGATCGTTGTAGAATAACTGCTACTGGCAGTCACACTAGAGCCATTTACCTTCAGGCTCTTAATCCTGTTGCCATTGTCTGGGGTGAAGTTGACAGTGACGTTTGTTTCTTCATTGATAGTATAAGTTTTTGTTGTCTCACGAATGTCTTCACCACTATATGTTGCAGAACCGTTGCCTGTAGCCTGAATGGAGAGAGTGTGCACTATAGGTGAAATATAACAAAGAGAAAGGCTTATAGGATAATAACCAACAAAATTATTCTGTGTATAATATTGATAAGTTAATATTTTCCCATTTATCTCAGATTCATTAGTTTCCAAAGGTGCAATAATAAAATGATTTTTACCATTTTCACTCACAAGAGATCCTGAGATTTCCTTGTTATCTAATTTTAATGAATTGACAAATTCTGACCTGAAATTGTTAGGAACAGGAAAACCTATTCCTTTAGATGTTTTTACCAAAGTCATTTCCATATTTGTTCCATCACTGGTCCATGTTTTTATTTTTTGATTATTGTGCAAATCAAGGCATAATAATCTGTTGTCACTAAATTGAACATGTACTAGTTCTGGATTATTTGACAAATCTAATTCTGTTAGCAAATTTTCACTAACTGACAAGTTTGTTAAAGCAGGAAGGTTTCTAAGGTTTAATTTGGTTAATTTGTTACCATTAAGGTGTAAACCGATAACGTTTGGTGAATACTTAATTTCTGTTAATTGATTAAAACACAAATCAATTGATTCTAATGAGTTCATTTGAGAACCATCAAAAGAGGTTATCCTGTTATACATAAAAGTTAAACGTTTCAGATTCCTGAAAAGTTCTATTCCTTCTATGCTTTCAATATTATGGTTTTTATAGTCTTCAATCTCAGTAATTGATTCTATCTCGGAATCAGTCAAATAACCGTCTTCTGCTCCAGGAATATTACTAATTACCCACAATCGGAAATTCTCATCTGGAAAGTTACTTGTGTCAATAGAAACACCTGATAAAGAGTCGCCTTTTGTTGACAAACACTCTAGGGTATAAGAGAATAGTACCAATAGTAGTAGACACCTCAAACAACTATTTAAAAACCTATTATTCTTCACTTTTTTTATCATAAAAATAGATGTTTAATCAACATGTCAGTTAACTCAACTATCTTAACCCATTTTTCTTCTAACATCAATAAGACACCTTTAATAATAATTCTTCAAATAGCCTCGAATCTTCAGACTTTTTATTTACTAAGTTGTCAGTAAGAATAATCTCCACTTTCGTATGAGCAAAAATATCCCTTACAGATATTCCCATTTTTCTTAGGTTGTCAAGAATCGCAATCCTTGAAGAATCATTCTTAGTAATAATAGTGAGTTTTCGCCATTGATCAGTATTTATCGCCAACATTCGAAAATAACTATCAAAATAGCCGAAATCCATCTGATTTAGTGAATGACCAAAGATAATCACATTCCTTGTATTCATTAAATCAGATGCAATATTTATGGATTTAAAATTCTTATTGTTAGACTTAAGCATGAAAGAATAGCCTGGAGCTATGTTACTCATATCATTAGTCTCTATTCCAAGAATAATAGTATTATCATAGATATTCCCTTTGATAATTGTATCTTTTTTTATTTCTCCATGAACCTTAACCAGATCATAATTACGAAAACGACCACTAATAACTCCCATTATCCATTCTATTGGGGTGTAATTAAATGAATATACATTTTCCGCTTCTGGCATAAAACTCCATAGAAGTCTTCCCCCAGGAGATTCCATCATCTTTTTTTCAAGATTAGAGTCAATCGCCCCTTCTTTGAAAAGACTAGCAAGATATTCAATTAAAGATTTACAAACAAGATAATAATCTTTTTTATCTTCTTTTATATTATTAACGAAACTTCCATCAGGCTTTCTGGAAACGTATTCAAGTAATGATGCCTCTATATCATACCACTTTTCAATATACTTTTTCCCATAAAGGAAATCTATTAGAGATGGTTGTGGGTTTCCTGTGTTTTGTTTCTCTTGCATTCGCTTCACATACATTCTTTTAAAAATCCAACTGTTAGTGAAGTCTCGGTATGTTGTCTGCAAACCTAAATTAAGATCAAATCCATTACCAATAATCAATAAATTGTCATAACGGTATTGCATTCGATTTATAAAGTCAATAGATTCATTCATCTCAGCAATAGGTGAGATAATTATGACTTTTGTCTTGTCACTTGAAAAATACATTTCTCGTTCCATATATTGTATTGTTGTTTATCTTATAAATCATAATAGTGACACAAATATATACTCAGGTATCTCATTCCCTGAGTATATGGAAGTTTTCAAAAGATTTGGAGTTTACTTGATTCTCTTGATCAGAGTTTTGGGGTTACGCTTTGTATCCCAGATATCATCTATATAAGCTATATCATTCTCCTTGTCATAATGGTATATGATTTTGAAGCGTCGATTCATGATATGACAGCATCTATAGAGAGTTTCTTCACCTGTCAGAAATCCAGATTATCTTAACCATGGGAACTTCTCGTAAAGACGCCTTGTAACTTCTTCTGAAGAAATCCATTTAGAGGGATCGCCCAAATCCTTCTCGGCTTCTGCAATCCTGGCGATGGCTTCTTCGTCAGAGAAAGGGCCCATGCAGGGGAACTTGTCCCAGTCGAGATTCTCTATCTCATCATCTGCTACGATTGTATCAACAGGCATATAGTCTGCAACAGGAGCTGCTATAGGCTCGCTGGCCATGCCTACATTCTCTTCCTCTTCGAATACCGGATATCTTTTCTCTTCCATAGCTCTGTGTTTTTATGGCGCAAAGATAGGAATTATATCCGATACTTCCAAACTTTTGCGCAGAATTCTTTTCTGATTCTGCTAACTTCCTTGTGTCACTATGTCAAAGATCGATTCTTGTTCGTTTATATATCGAAATCACCTAAGGTGAAGACGTCGTTGGGGTTGAGCTTCTGACCTCTCGTCTTGTCGATGATGTCTGGCTGCCAGGTGCGGACATGGATCTGGGGAAGATCAGGATTACGGAAATCCCACACCATGAAGACATAGCCCTCATCACTATAACGAGCCGTGTTCCACTTCTGATGGACAGTGACGCCATAGATGCCTCGAATGGTAGGATGTTCCACAATCATCACATTGTCGAACTGCACTTTGATATAGCTGTTGGCCTTGAAGGCACGGCTCAAGTTTTCGAGATACTGCTGTTTGGTCTGGGTGGTATAGATCACCTTATTGCCAGAGGGCGCCATCTCCGTCTTACGCACCTTGATGACCTTGCCTGTAATGATGAGCGCATCGTCAGAAAACACTTGGCGCAGAAACTTCAGATCCTTCATATTATACGACGTGCGAAAGTGCTCCACGTAGTCGAGGATCATCATACGGTCGCGGATGTCTGTTACTTCATAACGCTTATCACTCATCTGTGTCATACGCAACTTGGAATAAAGTTCCGGATTGATGGTGTAATAGAAACTGGTGATGATACCATGCTCGTCGAAGTTGATGACGGCCTCCTGATAACCCAGTTCCTCACCTTGTGTTGCAGTGTTTACGATGAGGGGGATGTTACGCACCTGAAAGCCTGTACGGGTAGTGAGCAGTCGCTCTACGATTTCTTCCTCCACACAGCGGAAGTGTTCGTTCTCCCATAGCCTGTTCAACTCTTGCCAGGCCTCTTTGGTAATACAGGGCTGTGGAAGTTCTAATTTCGCCACATTCTTCTCCTGGGCCTTGTTGATATCTGTCAGCACCATAGAGACTGCCATCTCTATCTGCTTCTTCAGCTGAGGGTTGCTGACACCATCGTTGATGACAAGCCGCACATGATTGTATGCCATGGTACAGAGGCTGAACATGGCTGCCAAGACGAGTATTGTAAATATCCTTTTCATATCTCTTACTGTTGTTTCTTAGTTATTTTATTTGAGGGTAAACCAGATGGCTCCGCATCCGCGGTAGCTCTGTACGGTTTCCTTCTTTCCTGTTTTCAGATTCTTGCGAGGGTCTCCTCCCTTATCGAGCAATGCGCAGATATTGCCTGCTGGATCATAGATAATGAGATAGCAGTCCTGCGGGTTCTGGATGGTGGCATACTTTCCGTATGCAGTAATCTCGCCACTCTTCTTTAAAGGCTCCATGATGTCCTTCAGTTCGAAGAAGTTCTTAGCACGGAGAATCTTCTTGAGAACGCCATGATCCCTTGGAGGGAGAAAGCGACGGAAAAGTATCTGCCTGGCACTGTCTGTGAGCAGTGTGGAGTCTCTGGGCTCTACGGATTCTGCTATTTCTGCCTTCTGGGGGCCTGATAGGATTTGATCTTTCTTCATATAGGTGAAGACACGATACATCTCAGCGCGACGCATGACCATCGTATCTGCCTGAAGACTCAGTTGGCAGGCAGTGAGACTATCCATGGGATGCTGCTGTTCGGCTGTCCATCTAATGATTTCCTCCTGCAACAGTTCGTTGGCTACCTTGGCAGCATCCGACTGCGTCTTCATCGTGGCCTCAGCATAGAGATAGGTCGTATCCCTCTTGACGGCGTTGATATCTTCAAGCCGCCGATCCATTGCGCTAACCATCAGTATGGCACTCAGGATGAGGAAAAATATGAGCAGCCTCTTCATTTGCGGACGAACGTTTTAGGGTTAGACTTGCGATAAGTGGCAAACAGATTCCTGACATTATGAGTCGGAACATAGGGATAGAGTCTGGCTTCCAGAATGCCCTGCTGATGACGCAAAGCCTCAGAGGGTACGGTGACGGTAAGCACATGGTTATAGTTCTCGGCCTCGTTCACGGCGAGGACGACGGCACTCACGTCGCCATTCTCATTGATATCCTCAATACCCACATATAGGTGACATCCGTTGTTCTGACAGAAGGCGAGCCATTGGCGCAAGGACACTTTAAAGACCGTCTTCTTGAAACCGTAGGATACCTGTGTCATGTTAATATCATATTTGCCTTTCGCCTGAAGGCTGAGAAGCATATTGGATACGGTCTCAGCAGGATGGCGCTCGCTGTTCACCAACGTACCCTTCTGGTAATAAAGACGGTTGGAGAACAGATCGTTGATATAATGAGGATCCTGAGCGGTTTTGGGCTTTGAAGTCACAGATGTGGTCTGTTGGATATCCGCCAGGAGATTGTTCTCTGCCTCAATCTTGTTTTCCCCACTGATCAGTTCATACTCCACAGGGAAGGTCACAGAGAGCAGTGGCTGGCCGTCGCGATTCCAAGTGGCAGTATAGAAATGCTTGTCATAGCTAAAGCCAAAATTGTCAGTAGGGCGGATGTCATCCACTGTCTTCAGGGATCCTGTGATAAAGCGGAACTGGTCATCAGAGATCATCTTCTGGGCAGTCTTCACGGTGGGCGGATACTTCAACTGCAAGAAGTAACGCTCCAGAAAGTCGAAGACTGGCGTATTGTCGATATTCCTGATACCTTCACCAAAGAGCCAAAGGCCGATGTGGCTGACAGTATTACCCTTCACAGCCACCACTACCTGCTGTCCGTTGACAGTCAGATAGTTGTTGCCTTCCTTCAACTTCGACTCATCCACTGACAACAGCGATGACAGGCGCCTGAGTTCTGTGGTGCGGTAGGTCATCTGTGCTGAGAGTGTCAGCGTAAAGGCCAATGACAGGATGATATATAAAAGTCGTTGTCTCATTTGCTATTCGTTATTGTTTGATTCTAAGAATCTGATGGCTTTCTCGTGGCCTTTCAGGGCAGCCTGCTGCATATATTGGCGCGCCAAAGCAGGGTTACGGCTGATGCCACAGGCTGGAGAGCCTTTTTGATAGACGATACCCAATGCATACTGGGCATTGGTGTTGCCACTACGGGCAGCTGCCTCCAGATACTTGACACCTTTCACCACTTCCGAACAGTCATTACTGGTTACCCAGCGCATGCCCAACTGGTACTGAGCTTTCACACTACCCTTGGCAGCCTCAACCTCTAAAGAGAAATCATCTGGTGTAGAAGATGAGGTGTTGGATTCCTGCTTGGGCTTAGCCTCTTTTTCAGGTGTATTCTTAGGCTTGGCAGACTGTTTGGGACTGATAACAGGCACCTGATGAGTGGTGTCATGAGGGATCACGATGGAATCCGTCTGAATCTTCAACTGTGGTTCTGTATTCTTACTGGGAATGAAATACCAGAGAGCCAAGCCTGCTAAGATGACAACTGCCACCAGAAGCCAGATCTTTTGATTACGAGGTTTCTCGGGCTGAGGATCAGGATCGGGGGTTGGCTTAGGCTCTGGAATTGGCGCAGGTATAGGCTCAGGATCCTTTGGCTTTGGGAGGGTTCTCCCTGGCTTGTCAAAGGTGAGCAGCACATCACCAACCTGTAGTTCATCGCCACGCAGGAGCACCACCTCATCATCCTTCAACAAGGTTTTTCCATTGACGAGGGCTTGTTGTTCATTTGTCAGAGCCCTTAGGATATGCTTAGCGCCACCTGTCGCCAGTTTCACCACGCGCAGTTCCACCAAGCCACTTGCCACATGAGGGATGGGGTTCATCCCTTCATGGAGCTGATGACGAATATCTTCCTCATAAAAGGCACCTACGGGTGCTGGATGACTGGCGGCAGGCTTCTCCTGAGGATCCGCGAAGGTTACTGCCAACTGCTTCTTGCAGCCAGGACAGGTAATCTTCTTGACGGCTTCGTTCTTGGAATTACGAACGTCGAGGACGATTCCACAGGAGGGGCACTTAATCCGCAGCGATTCCATAAACATCTTATTTATGCGGGCATAATATCAATGGGAACATCCACATCTTCAACAGAAGTCTGATTCTCGAAGGAGAGCACATCGCCTGTATGCAGGTCTATCACTTCGCCCTCATCTGGCCTGTTGTTATGGTTCAGGTCTGACATGGCAATATCGCCAACACCGTCCTGGTCAATATCGATCACTGCCACACGCTGACCATTAATCATCAGTTCCTCGACAGTTACAGAATTTCCATCTGCCAAGGCTACGTCACCATAACCAACAATGCGAACATCATCATCTTCAGAGACTGGTACATCTGACTGCTGCTCTTCAACATGGACAGCTGCGACTGTGACATCATCTACCATCTGGACATCCACGTTCTGGGCGATGTCGTCAACCACCTGAACATCATGATCCACAGGAGCAGCCTCAGCCATCTGATTCGTGTCGATGTCAGCAGGACTAACCTCTGGCTTCACTTGTTGAGCAAAGAGTTCCTTGTCTTCATGAGACATGGCCTGCCACTCATCTGAAGTGTAAGTGTTGAAGATCTTACCATGCCAATGGAACACGCCACCAGCGCCCAATTCTGCACGGGCTGTGTCGAAGGCCTCACGGAAACTCAGATTGTCATCGACAGTCATTTCCTTCAACTGCTGATCTTCTTCGCCCGCCTCTGCAACAGGGGCTTCATCGTTGATCACATACTTCTGGGCAGCATACATTGCACCCGCTCCCATTAAAATGCCAGTGAAACCACTGATTGTTACCGGCTTCCAAGTTTCTTTTGCTTTCATACGCTTTTACTGTTTAAATTGGTTTTCGAGTGCAAATGTAGGAACTATTTTGATACCCTCCACATTTTTGGAATCATATTCCACGAATGGGTGGGTTTAATGTATGAATTTCACACGACAGTAGGGACACTGGTGATTTTGAGTCAAAACATCATAGGATTGGTTACCCAAGAAATGACCACATTTGGGGCAAACATAGTCGTGCTGGAACTGACGGTTCAGTTCATTGCGCAACTGTGGTACCTTAGAGGAGTCGCGATAAGCCTTAATCGTAAAGAGGAGTGAAGCGAGGATAGCTATCACGTAAAGCACGATATACCAGATGCTCCTGCCACCTGTCATAATACTTAGCGCAATAGCAATCATAGTGATAAGGCCTGTGGCAGAACGCAGGGTATTGAAGCGACGTTCGTCAATCTGCAGTTTTACGTTCTGGCGCTCATACTCATTCCAAATCTCCTGCAAGGAACGGATATCGGCTTCAGGAGGGATAAGGGCATCCACGGCCTCCCAGTCAAGAGGGAACTTTTCTTCGCCTAATTCTATCAGATCTTGGCGCGTGATGGCTTTTGTCTCCACGGCCAGACCATTCACGTAGGTAAAGTTGTTGATGTCTAAATTCTTCAGGCGGATATTGCCATCAGAGAGTTCCAGACGGCAATGCTGTTGGAGAACACTTGGGGGAACACTGTTGGCCTCACCGTATGTGCCAGCCTTGCCATCACAAGAAAGCAACAACTTCCCTGTGGCAGCATCCCTACCTATTATTATAATAGCAGTCTGATTCATACCTTAGTTAGTAGTATAATATCCTTCATCTTCTTGAGCGCATCTTTTGAGATGTTCACCTGGAAGGCAAAGTGATCATAGTCAGACAAAATAAGTTGTTGTTTCAGGACGTTGATCTGGTAGATGTAGTTCATGTTAATGATAAACCGTCTGCCTATGCGCATGAACTGTTTGGCATCCTCGCCGAGTTGAGCAGCCAAAGCCTCTTCCATTTCTCCCAAGTTCATGCAGACGGCTGCACGCAACTTGTTAACCATCATGATATTCGTGTAGTTGCCATCGGCCTCGAAATAGACAATTTTCTCGACGCCTATCCGCAACAGTTCATCTCGCGAATTGAAGAATAGTAGTTTCGTTTCCATCCTTTACGTCCTATTATTGGTAAGTAGTAACACGCTCAACCCATCCGGGCTTTTCCATGTCAATTGCAAAATTAAGAAAAAATCCAGAACTTTGCAAGTTTTTACAGGAGAAATTTATGAAAATGAGTTTGGCAAGCTTTGCGAAAGAAGGAATAGTAAGGAACATAAGGGGGTGGAGGGAGGTGAAAAAAGTCCAAAAATGTTTGGTGGATCAGGAATATCCTTTTACCTTTGCAGCAGAAACTAAACATTTGAGGAAGATGAAGAGATTACTATCTACTATCCTGCTGTTGGGAGCGGTGATGACGGCAGGGGCGACAGAGGTACCGCAAGTGACCAACATCCTGGGACGGCAGACCACGAGCCTCAACGGTGCATGGCACTATATCGTGGATGTGCAGGAGGAGGGCTACTACGACTATCGCATGAATCCCTACGACTGGGGATTCTTCCGCAATGCCAAGCCCCAGAAGCCTGAGGATCTGATCGAGTACGACTTCGACAAGGCGGAAACCATGCAGGTGCCAGGCGACTGGAACACGCAGGACGAGCGGTTGTTCTTCTACGAGGGCACGGTGTGGCTGAAGAAGAGTTTTGACTTCCACCCTCAGGAGGGGCGCAGGACGCTACTCTACTTTGGAGCCGTAAACTATGATGCCCACGTGTATGTGAACGGCAAGAAGGCAGGACACCACATCGGTGGCTTTACACCGTTCAACTTCGACGTGACGGACCTGCTGAAAGATGGCGAGAACTTTGTGATCGTAAAGGTGGATAACAAGCGGCATGCGGAGGATGTGCCCACACAGATCTTCGACTGGTGGAACTACGGGGGTATCACACGGGATGTGAGGCTCGTCAGTGTGACTCCAATATACGTGGAGAGTTATAAGTTAAGGCTGGGGGCTTCGACAGGCTCAGGCACCGCAAAGCCTTCGAAAGGCTCAGGCACCATTTGTTTCTCTGCAAAGTTGAACAAGGCGGAGGCTGGACAGACGATCACCCTGCGCATCCCCGAACTGAAGATCAACCAACAAGTGACGACAGGCGAGGACGGTACGGCCAGCATCACACTGAAGGCAAAGCCCAAGTTATGGTCGCCAGAGAACCCCCAATTATATCGGGTGGAGATCCAGCAGGGCGAGGAGACCATCACGGACGAGATCGGTTTCCGCACCATCGAGACGCGTGGCAAGCAGATTCTGCTCAACGGCCAACCCATCTTCCTAAAGGGCATCAGCATCCACGAGGAGAAAGCCAACGGCGGGGGACGCGCGAACTCCACAGAGGATGCCCATACGCTGTTGAGTTGGGCCAAGGAACTGGGCTGCAATTTCGTGCGTCTGGCCCACTATCCGCACAATGAGTATGCCGTGCGCGAGGCTGAGCGCATGGGGATGCTCGTATGGTCGGAGATCCCCTGCTACTGGACCATCGCCTGGACGAATCCCAAGACCTACGCCAATGCGGAACGACAGTTGACGGACATGATCCTTCGCGACCAGAACCGTGCGAACGTGATTATCTGGAGCATCGCCAACGAGACGCCCCACTCTGCCCAGCGCGACGCTTTCCTGAGTCGGCTGGCGAAACGCGCAAGGGAACTCGACGACAGCCGTTTGATATCGATGGCGATGGAGGTAACAAGTGCCTCGAACTTCCACAACAAACTACAGGACAATATGAACGCGTATGTGGATGTGGTGAGTTTCAACCAGTATATCGGCTGGTATCGCGACGTGAACGATGCAGCGAAGATGACGTGGGAGATTCCCTACGACAAACCCGTGATCGTGAGTGAGTTTGGCGGTGGTGCGAAGTACGGTCTGCACGGTGAAAAGAACCAGCGCTGGACGGAGGAGTTCCAGGAGAATCTTTATAAGGAGAATACGGCCATGCTCGACAAAATCGAGGGTCTGGCAGGTACGACGCCCTGGATCCTGAAGGATTTCCGTTCGCCACGCCGTGTGCTGACGGGCATCCAGGACTACTATAACCGCAAGGGTCTCTTCAGCGAAAAAGGCGAGAAGAAAAAAGCGTTCTACGTGCTACGAGATTGGTACGCCACGAAGTAACAGGTTCCAGCCATCGAGACTGACCGTTTGCGGCTCTTGTGAGAGATCGCAGGTAATCTGCAATTCGCCACATGGCGGAATGCTGACATAGTTGTCGCTCCAGAAGGCGGGAACGATGAGGTTGCCAGCAGCATCCTTGGCTGAGAGACGGATGAAGAAAGCCACACAGTCGGAGGCGTTCTCTAAGGTCAGCGTCAAACGACCATCCTTGTATTCCTTCGCCTTGATCTGTACATCGGCCTTTGGCAGTTGTGCTAATGACTGATACTGGGCAAAGCGCGTGAACTCGGTCTTGTACCAGTCGGAGGTGCTCCAGTCGTATTCGTCGGCCACAGACGAGAGGGCGTATTCGTTGCGGGCCACTACATGGCCCTGACAGTCCTTCAGCGTGAGGAAGAGGAACGACACACCCTCTGCAGAGGGGATATCGAAGGTCTTTACGGAGGAATAAGGAGCCACATTGACGGGTTGCGTGCGCTCAGCGATGAGTTTGCCATCGAGACCGTAGAGGCTCATCGAAGCCTGCAACTGACGGGTATCCAACAACTCGTTGACGGCATAGACGGTACGCTTGGCGTAGTCGAGCACCAACTGCAAGGGGGCGTTACCCTTCTTCACAGAGTAATACGAGGCATTAGGCACAAAGTAGTAGTCGTAGAGTTGCCAGTAGAGACCGGGACGGGCGGAGTTGAGCATCCACTGTACGATACCCGTGGCACGAGGCACGTTGCAACGGAACGACTCAAACATGGCGCGCGTGCCGTCGTAGTTCACGAGGTCGGCCTTATGCAGGAAATCCTCAAGACCAGTAGGTTCGCCATAACGCCCCTTGATCACCTGCTGAAGACGGTCGAGGTTATTCATGGCCGTGGCAGAGACGGTGCAGTGATAGTACCACACATCGTTGAGCGGCCAGAGATTCTTGCCAATCATCTTCTCCAACGACTCACGCACAGGGATCTGGGCACCAATGCCCGTCTCCGTGTTAAAGCCGAAGGCACCACCAGGCGCCTGCTCCAGATACCAGTAGTTGGGCGCTACATAGTCGTAAGGCCCGGCCATCTTCATGCCCGAGAGACCAGACACCTCACTCTTCGTATTGGCGGCAGAAATGAGATGCGGACGGTTATCGGACTTCTTCAGGATGTCGATGTACTTACGCTCGAGATCGGGATGCGGCAGGAGGTCGCTACCCACAAACCAGGCGATGATGCTGGGATGACGACGCAACCAGCGTACCTGATCGCCAAACGAACGGCTGATGAGGGCGATATCCTCAGGACTGACGATGCCACCATATTTCTTGTCGATAGGTTTGCCTAAATACTCTGCCCACTCCCATTGACAACTCCAGCCCGTGAGTACCAGCAGACCATAGCGATCACAGAGGTCATAGATATTCTGAGAGGTACCCCAGATATTCTCGAAGCGGATGCAGTTGAGGTTCATGTCGCGCACATAGCGCACCTGCAGTTCGTTGGTCTCTGGCGTATCGCGCAGGAAGATATCGTCCGTCCATCCTGCACCACGGATAAGCACGGGTTTGCCATTGAGCATAAATGCACGGAAACCCTCAGAGGTGTAATAGTCCTTGATGTCGCGGATGCCAAAGGTGAGTTGTTCATCGTCGGAGACCGTTCCATCGATGACGAACTTCAGTGTCATGTCGTAGAGTTCTGGCTTACCCATGTTATGGCACCACCACAGACGGGGATTCTTCACATGGAGGGCCTCGAGATCACTGACACTGAAGTCGCGCACCTCTTTAGGAGCGAGGGTGACGGGCACAGAGAACTCACGGCCATCGAACTGACCTCGCACCTCACCCTTTACAGTCTGGTCGGTGAGATTACGGAGCGTAGCACGCACCGTGAGCCAAGCCTCATCGAGCGTCTTGAGATCGAGCTTCGACTCGACACTGCTCTCGCCAATGGCGACATCACCCGTACGAACGACGCGCACCTCACGGAAGATACCCATCGACTCGTCAAGGGGACGCGGATTCCAATCCACGAAACCGATGTTGGGCTCACCTGGCTGGGGACGGAACACCTCCACCTCTAATTTGTTCTTCGCCTTGGCGACAGCCGTGATGTCGAGCACATGCCTGCGGAACGAACCGCACAGCGTATCCTTCGAGGCCACCTGCGTGCCATTGACAAACACGTTGGCACTGTAGCAGATACCATCGAACACCAACAAGACATGTTCGGAGCTCTTGAGATCTTTCAACGCGAAATCCCGACGATACCACCATGAACAGTCGAAGGGCTTCGTGTCGTACTGCTTGTAGTTCAAGCCCTCGAGGATGCCCTTATAGAGACCATTCTGGGTGAGCGTACCCATCACGGTGGAAGGCACCTGGGCCTTGTACGATTTCTTGGTCTGAGAACTCTGCACTTTCCATCCATCGCTCAACACTTGCGTTTGCGCGTAACTAATGGATAATGGATAAATGATAATGGATAAACTTAGCAGAAGTTTTTGGGCTATTTTAATCATAATCTTTCAATCTTCAATGTTTAATGTTTACAACGCGGAAGCTCCCAGCAGGGCTGCATCCTCAAGCGATGACGGGAGAATCTGAATACGTTTAACGGTCTCTGGATAGGGGAACTTGGCGAGTTGTTCCCACATGGCCTTTTCGAAATAAGAGAAAGCCGAGGCGATACCACCACCGATGATGATGGCGTCAGGATCGTAGGTGTAGAGCACCACCTGCATCAGGTCGCCCACATGCTGGCCAAACTCCTGCCATACGGCCAGGGCCTTAGGATCGCCATGACTGGCGAGTTCGCCAAACTCCTTGCCTGTGCGACCATGGAACTTCGTGAAGAAACCACTCGAACAGTAGTGCTCGTAGTCCATCGTGAGATACGGCAGGGCACCAATCTCACCTGCCCCCGTGTTACGGCCTCCATAGAGTTTGCCATCGATGATGATACCAGAGCCAATGCCCGTACCCATCGTGACACCTACCATGTTCTTGAAGGCCTTGCCCTCACCAAAGACACTCACGCCAAGGGTGAAGCAGTTAGAGTCGTTGTTGATACTGGCAGGGATGCCAAACTCCTTTTCGAGGATATCCTTGAGATGCACCTCCTGCCAGGATGGGATGTTGGCCACGTTATAGACGATGCCCTTCTCAGCATCGACCACGGAGGGCACACCCACACCAATACCCGTTACCTCTGGGTTCATCACCTCGCGGATCTGGTCCAACAACTGACCAGTCACCACGGCTTCCGCCTCCTTTGCAGGACAGGGTCTGATGACCCTTTTGCGGATCACGTCACCATCTACAAGCGCCACGCGCATGTTGGTTCCGCCTAAATCGATTCCTATTTTCATTGTTTTAAGACGAAAAAAGTTTTATGGTTAGTAAAATTCAACCACAAAAATACGAAAGTATTTACAATCGTCCGAGGAAAAGCAAAGAAATCTGCACCTATTTAATAATATTTTAATGATTTCAAGGATAATGAGCCTAATTTCTTCGTATCTTTGCAGAGAATATGAACCATAAATTTACTACCCTATGCCTGATGGCAGGACTCAGTCTGGCCATCATGGCGCAAACATCGAGAACCGAGCTGCGTGCTCATTTGGACCTGGCGAGCGGTAATTACTGTAATTATCCCAACCCCACGGGTCATGTGACACCCGCCCCTGACGGGTATGAACCATTTTACGTAAGTCACTACGGCCGTCACGGTGCCCGCTATATGACGGACAACGATGCCTACAAGTACACCATCGCCAAGTTAGACACGGCGAAGACGTTAGGACTATTGACACCATACGGTGAGGACGTGCTCCAAAGACTGAACATCGCCTATGAGGATGCCAAGATGCGGGCTGGTGATCTGACGCCGTTGGGAGGTCGTCAGCACAGGGCCATCGCCCATCGCCTGTGCGTAAACTATCCCTCGCTGATGAGTCAGCCCATCAGTGTCAAGGCTAATTCTTCCACCGTCAGAAGATGTATGATCTCGATGGCCAACTTCTGCCAGGAACTGTTGATCATGAACCCCAAACTGGAGATCAAGATGGATGCCAGCGAGCACGATATGTATTACATCATCCCCAATGACAGCATTGAGATTCCCAAGTCAGAGACGGATGGGCCTCTGTACGAGAAACTCGACAAGTTCCGTCATGAGATGCTCAACGGGCGCCATCAGTTCGAGATACTGTTTACCAATCCTGAGCGCGCAGGGGAGTTTACAGATCACTACAAATTCACTAACGCCCTATGGAACATCGCAGCCGATATGGACTGTCTGCCAGAGTTGAAACTCAGTTTCAAGGATCTGTTCACGGACGATGAGTATATCGACGGCTTCAGGGCCTATAACGCCAGTTGGTGCCTGTGGGAGGGTCTGATGCCTGGTTCGCAGCACAACTACTATGCCATCTATCCGCTGCTGAGGAACATCCTCGACGAAGCCGAACAGATGGTGGCCTCAGGCAAGAGCGGTGTTCGTCTGCGCTTCGGCCACGACAGTGTGGTGCTGCCCTTCTCATTTATCCTTGGTGTAAAAGAGGCTATTGGCGGTACGGATGATATGGAGGACCTGCATAACCATTTCTCTATCTTCCGTCTGATTCCGATGGCGGGCAATGTCCAGATGATCTTCTTCCGCAAGTCGGGCTCTGACGATGTGCTCGTAAAGTTCCTGATGAACGAGAACGAGACCTCCGTTCCCATCGCTACGGACTGCTACCCCTTCTACCACTGGAAGGATGTGGATGCTTACTATCGCAACATGCTGAAAGATGCTCATATCACGTACAAAACAGTCATTGTAAAAGAAGAAGATGATGAAGATGATTAACAGAAGACACTTGATAATATTATCCATTATCCTTTGTCCATTATCCATTAGCGTAGCGTTCGCCCAGACCTCGAAGAAAGAAATCTTCGGAGATATCTACCGTACGGGTTCAAACTATTTCGCCTATCCAGGTCCGAAAGCCAAGGCACTTACCAAGGCACCAGAGGGTTACGTACCTTTTTATATTAGTCACTACGGACGGCATGGCTCGCGCTATATGTCGAACAACGAGTATTACGTGACGGCGATCAACAAACTCGATACCGCCCAGCAGATGGGAATCCTCTCTGACTTGGGTAAGGAGGTTTTAGGTAAACTGCGTATCGGTTATGCCGATGCCTGGAATCGCGATGGTGATCTCTCGAAACTCGGTGCCAAACAGCATCACGACATCGCCCATCGTATGTATGAGCGGTTCCCGGAACTCTTGTCACAACACCTGAGGATCGATGCGAAGTCATCTACCTCAAGACGCGTGATGCTGAGTATGTTTAACTTCTGTCAGGAGTTGCAGAGTCTGAATCCAGCCCTCGAGATTACGATGGATGCCAGCAAACACGACTTCCGCTATGTGGTAGAGGATCTTACTATCCAACCTCCTGTCACGCCAGAAAGTAAGGCCTACGAAAAGGAGCGTTCCGCCATCTTCGAGGGTGCGCACAACCCCACCCGTCTGATGGCATCGCTCTTTACTGATATGCAGAAGGCAGAGACGTTTGTGAACGGTCGTGACTTGATGGAAGCCCTCTACAACGTGGCTGAGGATTTGCAAAACATACCTGAACTCGGCATCGAACTGATCGACGTCTTCACCAAGGACGAACTGTTTAACATGTGGCAAGGCTACAACGCTGGTTGGTTGTTGAACACGGGTCTCGTACCTGGCTCTACTCCGTATTACCTGCAACAGAAAGAAGTGCTCGACAGCATCGTCTCTACAGCAGACAAGGTGATCCTTGCAGGTGTGCCTACAGCCACACTCCGTTTCAGTCACGACAGTAGTGTGCTCCCCCTCACCTATCTCTTAGGACTCAAGGAAGCCGTGGGCGCTTCGACGGATATCAAGAACCTCTATAAATCCTGCTCCATCGACAAGATCATCCCTATGGCAGCGAATATCCAGATCATCTTCTATCGGAAGGATGGCTCGGAGGATATCCTCGTGAAGTTCCTGCTCAACGAGAACGAGACCAGTGTGCCAGCCCTTAAACCAGCCAGTGGTCCCTACTATCACTGGAAGGACGTCAGGGCATATTTGACACGAAAATAGTACTTTTTCTTTCAAATTATTAAAAAAATCGGCAAAAAGTTTGCACAGAATAAGAAATATGTATAACTTTGCAGCCGAATCGATAGAAAACGATATGAAGAGTATGAACAACATCTGGTGGTGGCGCTCTCGAGATTAATCCAGTCGCGAGGCTCACAGCCGTATGTATATCTATCATGGCCCGTCGCGACGCGACGGGCCATTTTTCGTTGAAAAGTGAAAAGTAAAAAAGATATGAAGGATTCGATTAAGAGAAAGTGCAAGGAAAGTTATTTTGTAGATGAAAGAGGATTTTACGGAGAGTTCGGAGGCGCTTACGTGCCAGAGATTCTCTACAAGTGCGTACACGACCTGCAGGAGGCCTATCTGCCGATTATCGAGAGTGCAGAGTTCAAGGCCGAATACCATGCCTTGTTGAAGGACTATGTGGGTCGTCCGTCGCCCCTCTATTTCGCCAAACGCATGAGTGAGCAGTACGGTTGTCAGTTGTATCTGAAGCGTGAGGATCTGAACCACACGGGTGCCCACAAGATCAACAACACCATCGGACAGATCCTGTTGGCAAAGAAGATGGGTAAGACACGTATCATCGCTGAGACAGGAGCGGGACAACATGGTGTGGCCACGGCTACAGTCTGTGCCCTGATGAACATGAAGTGTGAGGTTTTCATGGGTGCCACGGACGTAGAGCGTCAGCACACCAACGTGGAGCGCATGAAGATGTTGGGGGCCGAAGTGCATCCCGTCCGCACAGGTAACATGACGCTGAGCGACGCCTGTTCTGAGGCCATCCGCGACTGGTGCTGTCATCCTGCAGATACCTTCTATATCGTAGGTTCGACGATGGGACCTCACCCCTACCCTGATCTGGTGGCCCGTATGCAGAGCGTGATCTCCGAGGAGATCAAATGGCAACTCGAGGAAAAGATTGGCCGCGACTATCCTGACTATCTCATCGCCTGTATCGGTGGTGGTTCGAATGCCGCTGGCACCATCTACCACTATGTGGATGACGAGCGCGTGAAGATCGTACTGGCAGAGGCAGGTGGACACGGTTGGGAAACGGACTATACCGCTGCTACCATCCACAAAGGTTCGACGGGTATCCTGCATGGTGCCAAGATGCTGGTGATGCAGAATGAGGACGGACAGATCCAGGAGGCCTTCACCATCTCGGCTGGTCTCGATTACCCTGGTGTGGGGCCCATGCACTGTAACATGGCGAAGAAAGGTCGTACGCAGGTGCTCTCCATCAACGACGATGAGGCTATCTATGGTGGTTACGAACTGACACGTATGGAGGGTATCATCCCTGCCATTGAGAGTGCCCACGCCATCGCAGCCCTGAAGAAACTCACCTTCAAGCCCGATGATGTGGTGGTGCTCACCGTCAGCGGACGTGGTGACAAGGACGTAGAGACCTATCTGAAGAACAAACAAATGGCTAAAGAATATGGAAACTTTTAAATATACCACATCATCGAAGACGATCCTCGCGGATCTCTACACCCCTGTTGGTGTGTATATGCGTCTGAGGGATATCTATCCGCAGAGTGCACTGATGGAGAGTTCGGACTATCACGAGAAGGACAACTCCCGTTCGTTTATCGGCATCAACCCCATCGCCAGTGTCGCCATCGGACATGGTGAGGCGACGGTCACCTTCCCCAATGGCCAGACGGAGTGCCACGAGGTAAACAAGGCATACCGTTCTGACAAGGCCATCCACGCCCTGATAGACTGTATCCAGGTGGAGGGCGACTTCAAGGAGTTCTGTGGTCTCTACGGCTATACCTCGTTTAATGCCGTACGCTACTTCGAGGACATTGCCGTGAAAGACGAGACACAGGAGCGCAACGACGCCCCCGACATGCTCTATATCTTATATAAAGATGTGATCGTGTTCGACCATTTCAACAACACGCTGACCATCGTGACATTAGGTGACGAGACGGAACTCGACACCATCTACAAGCAGATGAACAAGGCCAATGTGAAGGCCTACGACTTCCACCCCGTGGGTGAGACGACCAGTCCGCTCACAGACGAGGAGCACAAGGCGAATATCCGCAAGGGCATCAAGCACTGTCTGCGTGGTGATGTGTTCCAGATCGTGCTTTCCAGACGTTTCATCCAGAAATACGAGGGCGATGACTTCAAGCTCTATCGTGCCCTACGTAGCATCAACCCAAGCCCGTACCTCTTCTATTTCGACTTTGGTGGTTTCCGTATCTTCGGATCGTCGCCTGAGACGCACTGCCGTATTGAGGGCAGAAAAGCGTATATCGACCCCATCGCAGGTACTACGAAACGTACAGGTGATGCTGAGGCAGACCGTCAGGGAGCAGAGTATCTGAGGAATGATCCCAAGGAGAATGCTGAGCACGTGATGCTGGTAGATCTTGCCCGTAACGACCTGAGCCGCAACTGTCATGGAGTGAAGGTGGACTTCTATAAAGACCTGCAATATTACTCGCATGTGATCCATCTCGTAAGCCGTGTATCTGGCGAACTCGATGAGGGTGCTGATCCCATCAAGGCATTTATCGACACCTTCCCTGCTGGTACGCTCTCTGGTGCTCCCAAGGTACGTGCCATGCAACTCATCTCTGAGTACGAGCCCCATAACCGTGGTGCCTACGGTGGTTGTATAGGTTATATAGGTCTCAACGGTTCTTTGAACCAGGCCATCACCATCCGTACCTTTGTATCGCGTAACGGCGAACTCTGGTTTCAGGCTGGTGGCGGTATCGTGGCCAAGAGCAACGAGGAATACGAGTTGCAGGAAGTGAACAATAAACTCGGTGCGCTGCGTCGCGCCATATTAATGGCTGAAAAGATGTAAGGTTATGAAGATAGTCATTATAGATAACTACGACTCGTTTACGTATAATCTGAGTCATTTGGTAAAGGAATTGGGCGCAGAGGTGACGGTCTATCGTAACGACCAGTTCGAACTGTCGCAACTCGAGGAGTTCAGTAAGATCATCCTGAGTCCCGGTCCTGGTATTCCCTCTGAGGCAGGATTGCTGCTCGATGTCATCCGCACCTACGCTGGCAAGAAACCTATCTTGGGTGTCTGCTTAGGTCATCAGGCCATCGGCGAGGTGTTTGGTGGCAAGTTAGAGAACCTCAGTGATGTCTTCCATGGTGTCGCTACGGAGGGTACGCAGTTTGGCAACGACGAGATCTTCTCTGGTCTGCCCCGTCGTATCACCATGGGACGCTACCACTCATGGGTGGTGTCGAAGGAGAACTTCCCCGACTGTTTAGAGATCACCGCTGAGAGTGACGAAGGACAGATCATGGCCCTCAAGCACAAGACACTCAACATCCGTGGCATCCAGTTCCACCCAGAGAGCGTGCTTACTCCCGATGGTCGCAAGATGCTCCAGAACTGGCTCTTCCTTTAATTTTCAATTATCCATTGTCAATTATCAATTAAAATAAGTATGGCACAGACAATGAAAGACATCCTGAACAGGATGCTGAACCACGAGGAACTGTCTCGTGAAGAAATGAAGAATATTCTGATTGGTATCACTCAGAGTGAGTATCCCACGGAGCAGATCACCGCCCTGCTCACGGCCTTGCAGATGCGTGGTGTGACGGTAGATGAACTCCTTGGTTTCCGTGATGGTATCTTGGAGACGGGTGTTCCTGCCATCCTGAATGCAGACCGTTATATTGATGTCGTTGGTACTGGTGGCGACCGTAAGAACACCTTTAATATCTCTACCACCTCGTGTTTCGTCATCGCAGGTGCTGGTTATAAGGTGGCCAAGCATGGCAACTATGCTGCCACCTCTGTATCTGGTGCCTCTAACGTCATCGTCCACCACGGCATCAAGTTTACGGACGATCTCGACAAACTGAACCGCTCGCTCGACGAGGCAGGTATCGTGTATCTCCATGCCCAACTTTTCGCCAAGGCCATGAAGTTCGTGGGTCCGATCCGTAAGGCTTTGCAGTTCCCCACCATCTTCAACCTCTTAGGTCCGTTGGTGAACCCCTCACAGCCCAAGTGCCAGTTGCTCGGTGTGGCCAACCTCGACCAGATGCGCCTCTACCATCAGGTGTATCAGAAGATCGGCATCGACTACGGTATCGTGAACTCCATCGACGGCTACGACGAGATCTCGCTGACGGGTGACTTCAAGGTGACTACCAAGAACTACGAGCGTATCTTCAAGCCCCAGGATCTCGGTTTCGAGATTGCCAGGCCAGAGGAACTCGTGGGTGGTGCCACAGAGGAAGAGGCTGCACAGATCTTCGACAGCGTGCTCGAGAACCGTGCCTTGCCCGCCCAGAAGAATATCGTACTGGCCAATGCCGCCTTTGGCATCCAGGTACTCGAGAAGGGTGAGAAGACCATCGAGGAGTGTATCGCCATTGCCCGCGAGAGTATCGACAGTGGTAAGGCTCTGGCTACCTTCAAGAAATTCGTAGAACTGAACAGTTAAACCATTATGGCAGATATATTAGAAAAGATTGTCGCCTACAAAAAACTGGAGGTGGAACGTTACAAGAAGGAACTCTCGTACGAACTTATTCGGAGTCGCGTCGAGGCCTTCGACAAAGGCCGCACAGAGTCCATGAAGGCGGCACTCATTGGTTCTAGCACGGGCATCATCGCTGAGTTCAAGCGGAAGTCACCGTCTAAAGGATGGATCAACAAAGAGGCGTCACCCAGTATCGTTCCCAAGAGTTATCAGGAGCATGGTGCCGCCGCCCTGAGCATCCTCACGGATACGCATTTCTTCGGAGGAAGTGGTGTCTATATCAGGAATGCCCGACTGTCGAAGGTCAACATCCCCATCCTGTATAAGAACTTCATCATCGACGACTACCAGATCTATCAGGCCCGTCTCGCTGGCGCCTCTGCTATACTGCTGATTGCTGCCTGTCTGACCAAGGAACAGTGCAGTGACTATATTGCCAAGGCCCATGAGATCGGGCTGGAAGTGCTGTTGGAGATGCACACGGAGGCAGATACAGAGTATGCGGAACTGGGCCCGGACCTGTACGGTGTCAACAACCGTAACCTCGGCACCTTTGAGACGGATGTCAACAACTCTTTGCAGTTGCTCGCACGGCTGCCATACGATGGTATTAAGGTCAGCGAGAGTGGTATCTCCGATCCCTCCGTCGTCAAACAACTGAGGGACTACGGCTATCGTGGTTTCCTGATTGGCGAGAACTTCATGAAGGAACCTGATCCAGGACTGGCCCTTGCAAACTTCATTGCACAGATAGGATGATAAAGGTATGTGGCATGCGCGAGGCCGATAACATCCGCGAGATAGAGGCACTGGGGATAGACCTGATGGGGTTTATCTTCTGGCCCAAGTCCAAGCGCTATGTCGCTGAGCGGCCTCAGTATCTGCCAACGAAGGTCAAGAAGGTGGGCGTGTTTGTGGATGCCTCCCTCGAGGATATCCGCCAACATATCCAGGACTATCAGTTGGACATCATCCAACTGCATGGCCATGAGACACCTGAGTTTATTGCCCAATTATCAATTATCAATTTTCAATTTTCAATAATCAAAGCCTTCAACATCGCCACAGCGGAAGACCTCGCACAGACCAAACCCTACGAGGGCATCGTGGATTATTTCCTCTTCGATACTAAGGCCCAGTTGCCAGGGGGCAGTGGTGAACAGTTCGACTGGAGTGTCCTCTCCCACTACGAGGGAACCACGCCCTTCCTGCTCAGTGGAGGTATCGGACCTGACGATGCAGAGCGTATCAAGTCGTTCCATCACCCACGCTGCATAGGCATTGATCTCAACTCCCGTTTTGAGATCGCACCAGGCCTCAAAGATGTCAATCAACTCAAAGATTTCATATCTAATCTTTAATGTTTAATGTTTAATCTTTAATCTTTAATGTTTAATGTTTAATGTAGTATGAACAAGATTAATCAGTTATTCGCAAACAATAAAGACAAGAAACTCTTGTCGCTCTATTTCTGTGCTGGTTGTCCGACGCTCGAAGGCACAGGTGATGTCATCAAGACCATGGAGCGTCGTGGTATCGCTATGATCGAGGTAGGTATCCCCTTCAGTGATCCCTTGGCCGACGGTCCAGTCATCCAGAGTGCAGCCACCCAGGCCCTGAAGAACGGTATGAACCTCAAGACCCTCTTCGCCCAGTTAAAGGAAATTAAGGACGAGGTACAGATTCCCCTGGTGCTCATGGGTTATCTGAACCCCATCCTGCACTACGGCATCGAGGCTTTCTGTCAGAGTTGTATAGAGAGTGGTGTCAGTGGTATGATCATCCCTGACCTGCCCTTCAAGGACTATCAGGACATCGTGAAGCCCATCGCCGACAAGTACGACCTGCGCGTCATCATGCTCATCACACCAGAGACCAGCGAGGAGCGCATCCGTTTCATCGACGATAATACCGACGGTTTCATCTATATGGTATCGTCTGCCGCCATCACAGGTGCCCAGAAGAGTTTCGACGACGCCAAACAGGAGTATTTCCGTCGTATCAACGCGATGAACCTGCGCAATCCCCGTATGATCGGCTTTGGCATCAGCAACAAGCAGACCCTCGAAGCCGCCCAGAACAATGCCGCTGGCGCCATCATCGGCTCGAAGTTCGTTACCCTGCTCAACGAGAGTCAGAACGCTGACGAAGCCCTCGACAAACTCTTTGCTGCCCTTGAGCAATAAGAAAATAGCCACACGATAATGTGTGGCTATTTTCTTTTAGGAATATCTCTTAGAAATTCTTTCGGACGCCCTGCCACTCAGGGAATTTCATCTTCAGGTACTCGTCATCAAGGAAGAGGGCGGACTGTCCCACCTGACCTTTCAACTGCCAGTCGAGCCACTTCACCACGGCCTTGGCATAGTTGCCGCCATATTTCTCGTAATAGGTGCCACTGTGACCATCCTTGGAGTTCAGCATCACCACGGGGATGTTATCGGCAATGCGCTCGTAGTCCTTCTGGGCATTAGCATAGGCGATATCGCCAGGGCCACCGATCATGTAGAACATCGGGGTGTGCAGGTTCTTCAGATTCTCTTTCGTCGTACCCATCATCTCCATATCGCCGATACCAGAGTTCAGCATCACACAGGTCTTGATGCGGGGATCATAGGCCACGCCCAACACCTGGGCACCACCGCACGACTGTCCCATCGCTGCCACGTGGTCGAGATCCAAACAATGGTAGTATTCCGAGCCTGCAGTGGCATTCTGTTCTATCAGCCAGTCGAGCACCTCTAATAACATCTTGGGATAAGTTCTGAAGACAGGAGTCTCTGGCTGTTTCTTGGCCTTCTTGGCTTTCTTAGCGGCCTCTTCGCGCTGCTTGGCCTGCTGCTCGTCGCGCGCCTTCCGCTCCTCGGCAGTCATGGGCAGGATCTTCTCGCCATTGGCCATGACCACCTCACCCTTGGTCTCGGGATAGGCAGCCTTCAGTACACCTCGCCACTGTGCCATCACATCCTCCTCATCGTACGGGCCGATGGCTGCTGCCACATAACCGTAGGATGCCACCTCGCTCAACAGCAGGCGCATCTCCACATTATTATTAAAACAGGCACCGTTGGCATACATGATCACAGGCAGGGCACCCTTTTGGGCCACCACCTCCTTCAGGTTCTGGGGACGATACACCGTAAAGCCAGGGCAGGAGGCATCGCCCACCACTTCCGACTTGAACGGTCCCGTACCACCATCTTCCACTACTTGCCTTTGAGCTGTCTGGGCATTCGTCAGCCCCACACTTGCAGCGATCATCATCGCCATCATTAATACTTTCTTCATAATCATTTAAAGTTTTAGTTTTTATTACGTTTAAACCAAATCTTAAACACGGGGTCTTCCAGATAGACACTGTCCTTATCAAAATCTATCATCTCTTTGTCTTGGAGTGCAGTCTTGATGCGTGAAATGTTCGACTTGCTGCCAAGATTATAGCCTTCAAGTATGGCTCTGCTTCCAAAGTCGGAGGTCACGCCATCGCACAAAGCACGCAGGAAGTTCATCTGAAAACCTGTCAATCCCTTTAATTGCTCTTCAAAGAGGGCTGAGCATTGAGCCAACAGGGCATCTACGCCATGATTAAAATCCTCTTCCGTAACTATCTTCTCTGTTTCTGCCAATACATCCCAGGCCAGTTGCTGTACATACGAGGAGTTACCCTCTACTGTCTCACATATACGCAGGGCGAGTTCTTCAGAAATCTGTTTCCCCTGACTTTCAAACCTCGAACAGATAAACGGCACCCAGTCAGCTGTAGGAATCTTGTCAAGATACATCATCTCTCCAAACTGATAGAAAGGCATTTTACGATTCAGAAAAAGCCTGGTCATCACGTGCTTCTTACTGCCAAAAAGACAATACGACACGTTGCGCTGATGCTGCCATATCCCACGTAAACGCTTCTGAATGGTTAAGGAATCAGGCATCTCACCAATCTGCTGGAATTCATCGATACATACCACAACATGCACGCCCTGAGCCTGACCTATCACTTCGGGTAATTGCAGGATCTCTTCTGGCTCGTAGTTCTGTGGGGTGATACCTAACGACAATGAAAATTCAGACATAGGCTCTGGTGAAAAAGCGATTTTAGGTGTCAGCCTGACTAAGAATCGCTTGATATTCTCTACGACTTGTTCCGTCTTGGAGGCTGTCTGTTTCAACAACTCAGAAGCAAAACGGTTATAGAAATCATATTCACTCCGACAATCATAGATGTCGATAAACACCATCTTTATCTTCGGATCTGTGATTTCCTTCATGACCTTACGTACGATGGAGCTTTTGCCGATTCGACGAGGAGATACGAGGATGACATTAATGCCATTCTCAAAATCCATTTTTAATCGTTTGGTCTCTTTCACCCTATCTGTGAAGTTGTCTCCCTCTACAGACATACCATATACAAATGCCTTCTCCATATCACATATTTCTTTTCGGGTGCAAATATAAACAAAAAAATTGAAGTACACAAGTTTGTGGACCACAATTTTGTGTACCACTATAACTTTTGTGTCTTTTCCCCTTAATCCTTGTTGATTTTACACGATGGTGCCAGAAACTACTGTGCATGATGTCAAACCTGCTTTTGTTAAACATTTTCATTTTCATGTGATTGCTATAAAAAAATCAAAACAAAATATTAGTAAAAATGGCTCATCTATTCATAATTGCAGATAATTAACTATGATACAGATAATTACATTATGAATAGAGGCTTGCAGAAATTGTTCGTCTATTCATATATTTCAAAATTTTAGTGCCAATTTAAGCATAATATAGTGCTAATATGCTGAAAGTGAGGGTGTTTCAGAATCACACAAATCGTTGGTACAAACTGTTTCTACATTTGGTACAAACCGTTTTTCAGGCAGAAACGATGTGTACCAAATGTGGAAACAAAGCAGAAACAAATTGTTTTACCTAAAAAGGCATTATAGAAATGTCAATAAAAATGGTAATTTATGAATAGTTGACCTTCAAAATTTACCCTCTATTCATAGTCTATCTAATTGATTTACTGATATTTAATGCAAATTATGAATAGTTGAGCCACTTTTTGAAGAATTTGCAGGAAATTGATTTCTATAATATAAATACCTCAATGTTGAAGGTGGAAAGAAGATGTTGCAGTATCACATCCGTTAATCGCATCATACCTTACAACAAAGAACGTGGACGATTACTCATCCACATTCCATTTAACGAAGCCATAGCGTCAATCAACGTGTATGCTTTCTTCTTGCTTCGTCCGTCAATACTGTTATCACTATAGGTGAACCAATTGAGGAAAGCATTTGCTTTTGTACTGGGATGATTGTTGGCGATCGTTTCAACGCACTGATTGTCAAGAGCATCTGATGCACGTTTCTTTCCATCAGGTGCTTCAAATTTCAACTCGTGAGTGACGCTCACGAGTTGAATACCTTCTTTTTTGAATTTCTTTTTCAACCATCGCCAATAGTTTCCTGCCTTCACATAATCAGGCTCCTCATTAATGGCACGAATGACTGTTGCGTAAATTATTTAGGTATTAGTTGGTATTCTCATTATTTTTTCGTATCTTTGCAGAAGAATCATCTAAAACAATACGCAATATGGAAACTAAACCCAGACATCGCAGGATGAGACGGATTGTCTCTGTTCTTTTCGCTTTTCAATGGTTGATCCTCACGGCCTCAGCCCAGTCCCTACCCTATCAGGATGCGAAGTTGACGGCAGCAGAGCGCGCTGACGACCTGCTCGGCAGACTGACATTGGAGGAAAAGGTCAGTCTGATGATGGACACCTCGCCTGCCATCGAACGGCTTGGCATCCCACAGTTCCAGTGGTGGAACGAGGCCCTGCATGGCATCGGACGCAACGGCTACGCCACTGTGTTCCCCATCACGATGGGTATGGCGGCCTCGTGGGACGACGCCCTGTTGCACCGGGTGTTTACGGCCGTGAGCGACGAGGCCCGTGTGAAGGCGCAACAGGCCAAGCGCTCTGGCGACATCCAGCGCTACCAGAGCCTGTCGTTCTGGACACCTAACATCAACATCTTCCGTGATCCCCGTTGGGGACGCGGACAGGAGACCTACGGCGAGGATCCCTACCTGACCTCGAAGATGGGTCTGGCCGTGGTGCGCGGTCTGCAGGGTGTGGGCTATCAGGGCGAGGATCTGGGCATCAGTCCCTACAGGAAATTGCTCGCCTGTGCCAAGCATTTCGCCATACACAGCGGTCCTGAGTGGAACCGCCATGAGTTCAACGTGGAGAACCTGCCTGAGCGCGACCTCTGGGAGACCTACCTGCCAGCCTTCAAGGCACTGGTGCAGGAGGGTAAGGTGGCAGAGATCATGTGCGCCTACCAGCGCATCGACGGACAGCCCTGTTGTTCGCAGACACGCTACGAACAGCAGATCCTGCGCGACGAGTGGGGCTTCGACGGACTGATCACCTCAGACTGTGGCGCCATCCGCGACTTCCTGCCCAGATGGCACAACACGGCGAAGGATGCTGCCGAGGCTTCAGCCCTGGCCGTATTGGCTGGTACGGATGTGGAGTGCGGATCGGAATACAAGAATCTGCCTGAGGCCGTGAGGCGTGGCGATGTGAAGGAGGCGGACCTCGACAAGAGTCTGCGCCGTCTGCTCATCGCCCGTTTCGAGTTGGGTGACTTCGATGCTGACGACCTGAATCCCTGGACGAAGATCCCTGAGAGTGTGGTGGCCTCGGAGGCGCATAAGCAACTTGCCCTCGACATGGCCCGTAAGAGTATCGTCCTGCTGAAGAACGACGGTGCGCTGCCACTGGCCAAGACTGCGGCCGTCGCCGTACTTGGTGCCAATGCCGTGGATTCCGTGATGATGTGGGGCAACTATTCGGGCTATCCCACAAAGACCATCACCGCCTTAGAGGGTATCCAGCGTCTCGCCCCACAGGCACGCTATATCAACGGCTGCGGACTGACGCGCAACGAGGTGTTTGAGAGTCGTTTCGGAAACCTCAGGAATCCACGTGGTGAGAAGGGGCTGTTGGCCACCTATTATAACAACACGGAGATGGCGGGCGAGGCTGTCACAACGGTAAACATGACAGCACCCGTGATGCTGAGCAACGGTGGCAATACCGTCTTCGCCCCTGGCGTGAACCTAGAGAATATCTCTGCCCGCTTCGAAGGCACCTTCATCCCCTCGCAGGACGAGACGGTGATCTTCAAGATCGGGGCCGACGACAAGGTGAGACTGATCGTGGATGGTGACACCATCGTGAACTTCTGGAGCGTGCGCCAGCGCATCCAGAGCAGTCAGAAGGAGATGGCAGTGAAAGCCGGACAGGCCTATCGCATCGAGATCGACTACGTGCAGGAGGTTGGCTTCGCCGTGCTGGGGTTTGACATCCAGCACAAGGTGGCACCCACACAAGAGGAACTGCTCGCACAGATCGGCAACACGGAGACCGTGGTCTTCGTAGGTGGTATCTCTCCCAAACTGGAGGGTGAGGAGATGCGCGTGGATGAAGAGGGCTTCAAGGGCGGCGACCGTACCAGCATCGAACTGCCAAAGGCACAGCGCGAGACGCTCCAGATGCTCCACAAGGCAGGCAAGAAGGTGATCTTCGTGAACTGCTCAGGCTCAGCCATGGCACTCACACCAGAGTTGGAGTCGTGCGACGCCATCATCCAGGCATGGTATGGCGGGGAGAAAGGCGGACAGGCCTTGGCCGAGGTGCTCTTTGGCGAGTATAACCCCAGTGGGAAGTTGCCCATGACATTCTACAAGAGCACAGAGGAGTTGCCCGACTTCCTCGACTACACGATGAAGAACCGCACCTATCGCTACTATACGGGCGAGGCGCTGTTCCCCTTCGGCTATGGCATGAGTTATACGCGGTTCGAGATTGGCAAACCCACCTATAAAGATAATAAGGTACGCGTGAACGTGAAGAACATCGGATCGAAGGCTGGCCTCGAAACTGTGCAGGTGTATATCAGAAACATGGGCGACACAGAGGGTCCCCTAAAGAGCCTGAGAGCCTACCAGCAAGTAGCGCTGAATCCCGGTGAGGCCAAGACCGTCACCATCGACCTGACACGCAGCAGTTTCGAGGGTTGGGACGTGAAGACCAACACCATGCGCGTGGTGCCAGGGGAATATGAGTTGATGGTGGGAAATTCGAGCGCCGACAAAGACCTACAGAAAAAAGTGGTTGTTATCAAATAAAAAAATCGGGGCGTTTGCCCCGATTTTCATTTACTTCTTAGTCTCCTCCGCTTTGGGGGCTGGTGCCTTCTTAGCAGCAGGCTTCTTCTCAGCCTTCGGCTTGGCAGGTTTCTTCTCTGCCCCTTCCAACTTCTCCAGACGGGCTTTCAGACGGGTGATCTCCTTGTCCTTCATCTCGATCTCATCACCCTGGTTCTTGATGGTGGTGAGCAGACCTTCGAGTTCGTCATTGTCGATATCGAGCGGATAGAGGGCGTTCACCCTGTTGATGAAGTCACCGAGGATGTTCATGTAGTTCGTGAAGGCATCGAACGGGCCGCTGTAGATGCCACGATCCAATCCTACGTTAGAGGGTTTGGTGGTCATGAAGCGGAAGTTATTGGAAGCCTGCAGGTAGTCCCAGTCCTGATTGATACGCGGATCATTGGCGATACGCAGACGGTCGGCCACACTGTAGAGTTTGTTGAAGGCCTCACGCTGCATGGCGTTACCTAACCAACAACTGCAGTCGCGTTCCTCATCGACCCACGACAGTGTATCGGGCACGTCGAGATTGCCTACGCTCTTACAAGCCTTGCAGATCTCTGTCGGTGTAGAGAAGGTGATGCCCTTCTCCTTAGCACATCCAGGCAGTGCATGGATAAAGTCGAGGATATTACTGCTGAGCGGCTGGGCGATACCCAGGGCAGAGAGTTCCATGAATATATTGATGATCTGCTCCTCTTCAGGCAGACGGGCAATGCGATCGATATAGGCATCAGCAAAGAGGGGATAACCATCCCACTCGGAGTTGTTGAAGCGCAGCGAGATATCATCTGACAGTTCGATGTCGCGGAGCAACAATTTCAGGTTGGGTGCCTGGTTACAGTTATAGACATAGTGCGGTGACTTCCATCCGAGCACATGCTTGGCGCCCTCCGTCAGCATACCCTTGAAACCAAGGGCGGCAATCTGCGCACCGATGTCATCGCTGTAGATCAGCGAGGAGTTACGGGCCACGGTAGGTTTCTTGCCAAAGAGTTCCTCGATCTTGGCTGCCTGTTTCTTCACGTCGAGGGCGAAGGTCTCCTCATTGGCCAGTGACGACAGACCATGGCTGTAAGGCTCTGCAAGGAACTCCACACAACCAGTCTCGTTCATGGCCTGCAGTTTCTCGATCACCTGCGGAGCATGATACTCCAACTGTTCGATACCTGTGCCTGACAAGGAGAAGGCCACCTTGAAATACTTGCCGTTCTCGTTGATCATGTCGTGAAGCGTGTTCAGCGCAGGCATATACGAACGTTCGGCGATGTCGGTGATGCTACGCTCGTTCTCGTAGTCATCGTAGTAATAATGATCGGTACCGATATCGAAGAAACGGTAGCGCTTCAGATGAATAATCTGATGTATCTCGAAATATAAACAAATCGTTTTCATAATTATCAATTTTCAATTATCAATTTTCAATTAATTTACTGTTCCCAGCCGAGTGTGCGGCGATAGAGTGTGCGGATCCACGTGCCGACTTTCTCCCAGGTAATCTGATCCACCTCGCGCTTACCCTCCTCCTTGAGATACTGGAAGAGCGACTCGTTATGACAGATCGAATAGATGGCATCAGCCAGGGCGTGAATATCCCAGTAGTCAACCTTGATACAGTTGTCGAGGATCTCAGCACAGCCACTCTGCTTCGAGATGATCGAAGGCGTGCCGCACTGCATAGCCTCCAGCGGTGAAATACCGAAGGGCTCACTCACAGAAGGCATCACATATACATCAGATGCTTTCAGGCACTCATAGACCTGTTTGCCTCGCATGAAGCCCGGGAAGTGGAAACGATCGGCGATACCACGCTCGGCTGCGAGGTGGATCATCGCATCCATCATGTCACCAGAGCCTGCCATGCAGAAGCGGACGTTACGCGTACGGTGGAGTACCATCGTGGCGGCCTCCACGAAGTATTCAGGACCCTTCTGCATCGTGATACGGCCGAGGAAGGTGACGACCTTCTCCTTGCCGGTATGGTCAGGACGCGGGATAGCCTGATACTCGTCGGGCAATGGATAGACGGCGTTATGCACGGTGTAGCACTTACGCGGATCCTGATGATACTGGTGGATCACCGTCTGGCGCGTCAGTTCCGATACGCACATGATACAGTCGGCCCAGTCCATACCGTTCTTCTCAATCGAATACACGGTGGGGTTCACCTTACCACGGCTACGGTCGAAATCGGTAGCGTGGACATGGATGCACAGAGGCTTGCCACTCACCTGCTTGGCATGGATACCAGCGGGGAAAGTGAGCCAGTCGTGAGCATGGATGATATCGAACTCCTCCGTGCGGGCCACCTGTCCTGCGATAATCGAATAGTTATTGATCTCCTCGTGCAGGTTGCCAGGATAACCTCCGGCGAACTCCATCGCACCGAGATCGTTCACGTTCATATAGTTGAAGTCGGCATAGATATGCTCACGGAGTTTGAAATAGTAATCAGGATCCATGATATTACCCACGCGCTGCTTCACGTAGTCATAATCCACATCGCGATAAGCGATAGGCACAGCATTCATAGCCACGATGCGACAGGCATGCTGACTCTCATCACCAAAGGGATGAGGCAGGCAGAGCACGGTCTCTATATCTCCCTGGGCCTTCAGACCCTCGGAGATACCATAGTTAGCAGTGGCGAGTCCACCAAATACATGAGGAGGATACTCCCATCCAAACATTAATACTTTCATCGTCGTTCCTCCTTATTTTTGATATGAATACTTATCCATGAGTTTGAGCGTGCGCAGGATCTCTGCCACGTTCATGGCAAACGACATGGCACCACGGCCGTGGAACGGCGGGTTACCGTCGAAGAGTTCTGAGATGGTACCGATGGCATGGTAGTCCATCTCGTCCTCATAGCCCACCAACTGACGCTCGATGAAACTCAGGCGGCTACGCTTGTAGAGTTTCAGACAGGCCTCCATATAGAAACCACCAAGCCATGGCCAGGCCGTTCCCTGATGGTAGGCATAGTCGCGCTGGGTCTGTGGACCTACATAGATCGGGTTGTAACCTCCACTCTTCGGAGAGAGGGAGCGCAGTCCCTTAGGTGTAAGCAATTCACGGGTGCAGATATCCACCACACTCTTCATCTGCTGCTGGGACAGCGGTGAGTAGTCGAGGGCCACGGCAAAGATCATGTTCGGACGAACACTCCAGTCCATCATATTGCCATCGACATAGTCGAGCAGATAGCCATATTCGTTGACGAAGGTATCCACAAACGATGCCTTCACCTTGGCGGCGAGTTCCTCCAGATGGGCAGCAGCCTTCTCGTCCTTACGGTCAGCAGCCATCGAGGCACAGAACTTCAAGGCATTGTACCAAAGAGCATTGAACTCTACGATATAGCCAGAGCGCGGCACTACGGGACGACCGTTGGCCGTGGAGTTCATCCATGTGACGGCCTTGTCACGACCATTGGAATAAAGCAAGCCATTCTCATCAAGACGAAGATTCGGATGACCTCCCTTTTCAATATACTTAACGATATCATTCAACAGTTTGCCATACATGGCATAGCACTCATCCTTACCTGCATCCTTGGCATACTGTTGGATAGCCCAAACGGCCCACAGAGGTACATCGGGCTGCTCGATCTCATAGATCTTCACAGACAGGGGCTTCTCCTCCATGAACTCACGGAGGCCACGCTCCGCTGTTCTCATTACTAACTCAAAGTAGTCACGCTCACCAATGGCCAGTGTCAGTCCTGGCAAGGCGATGAACGTGTCGCGGGCACGGGCCTTGAACCAAGGATAACCTGCCAGCAGATAGCGCTCATCCTTCTTGTCAATTTTCTCCATCGTGCCACTGCGACGGTCGCGGAAATGGAACTGGTGGGCGGCAGTCACCAGACAGTGATAGAAATTATCACGAGGTACACGCTCGCCAACTTCCTCGTCGAAGAGTTTCTTCAGCGTCGAAGTCTTGATCTGAGAAGTAGAGGCTGAGAAGACAATACTCTCACCCTTCTTGATAGGCATCTCGAAATAGCCAGGTACGTAGAGGTCCTCGTTAGAGGCGTAACCACGCTCCTGCTCCTTAGGATACTCGATGCCACGATACCAGTCGGGCTGGAAGACAAACTCATTCTTTTTGGAGAACTGCATATAGAGGTCGGGATAGCCGGCATACATACATGTCTTGATACCATTATCTACTCCACTGTACTCACGGCTGGCCGTCGCGTTCTCATGCGTGAACTGACGAACGCTGCGGAAGGCCAGGAACGGACGGAAGCGTAAGGTAGTGGCAGAGTGGGCATCTTCCAATGTATAGCGGATCAGGATACGATCCTCATAATGCTGGAAGATCACTTCTTTCTTCAAAATGACACCACCTACGCGATACGTGGTAGTTGGCACTTTGGTGGCATCAAACTCACGGATGTACTTGTGTCCGTTAGGACTGAATGCGTTGCCCTGATACTTGTGGAGGCCGAGGTTGAATTCCGCTCCATGCTGGATGACCGTACAGTCGAGCGAGGACAAGAGCACATGGTTCTCATCATCGAGCTCAGGTACAGGCACTACCAGCAGACCATGGTACTTACGCGTGTTACAGTCCACCAGTGTGGAACTGCTGTAAGCACCAGAACGGTTGGTACGGAGGAATTCACGACGGAGACTCTCCTGCAGGTTAGTCATCACGGCTTTTTCTAATCGTAAATAGCTCATAGTTCCTGTCTAAAGGTATTTAATTATTGAAATATTAGTCTTTAATTCCCCAAAGGTAAGAATTTTTACGCAGTCTGCAAAGGAATTCCCGTTATTTAACAAATATTTAAGCAAAAACAACAGGCAAGCCGAGGGGCTTGTCTGAAGATTTAAGCAGGAATCAGGAAATTGATGACTTCCTGTTCGACGTTGATCTGATAGTGTCCGACAGGTGTTTTCATCAACCGTCCGTCGATACCTACCATGGCATGTTTGGCATAATCCACCTGCACCTCCTTCGTACGATAAGGGTGCACACTACGGTGGTTGAGGAAACGTCCTGTCACCAACAGCCATAATCCCTCTATCAGTTGTACTACCTCTGGATGATACACTACGCTGACATCGAGCATCCCGTTATAGGGTACGGCATTGGGCGTCTGTCCGTAGCCAGGGCCACTACCAATACAGACCGTCATCACCTTACGATCAATCACGTCGGAATTGATCCTGAGTTTCATCTTATACTCCATACGGTGGAAGAGCATCACGAAGAGTGACGAGATAAATGATAAGGTACGCGAGCCGAACAGACGGCGTGTCTGACGGCGCAGGTTCATGATGTCTGCCGTCATACCGATGTTGATGCAGTTCAGGAAATAACGATGACATTTCTCGCCTTTGGCATTCGAGTAGCGGATACAGCCGAGATCAACCTTGCGGATACGATGTTGGATAAGCCAATCGACAGTCTGTTCCAAATCATCCTCGTCTAAATCCCAGAAACGGGCGAAGTCGTTCATCACACCATTGGGAATGACGCCCAAGGCAATGCTCTCACGTACCTCTTTCTCTTCCATCATCAGACAGTTCACGGCATCGTTCAGGGCAGAATCGCCACCCACGATGATGATCGTCTTATAACCATTGGAGATCATCATCTTCATCAGGCGTTCCACACTGTCGCTGGTCTCACTCTGTACAAAGTCGTACTCCACATGACGGGCGTCGAGCACCTTCTGAATCTTCTCCCAGCGCTTGCGCTTATTTGAGATACCTGCTTTCGGGCAATACAGGATGCCCCACTTCGTCGAATCTATTGCCATAGTTGTATGATGTTTTTTATCTTTTCCTCCATAGGAAGGGTTGCTTCAAGCCAATTGATCTTAAACCCACGACGTTCCATACCACGGAACCATGTCATCTGACGCTTCGCGAACTGATGGATGGCGATCTCCAGACGCGTGAACATCTCGTCGTAGGAGAGTCTGCCCGTCAGATACTCTGTCACAAACTTATACTCCAGTCCGTAGTAAATGAGATCGTCAGCAGGGATGCCTTCGTCAAGGAGTTGCTTCACCTCTTCAACCATGCCCTCCTCCAGACGTGCCTTCAGACGGTGTGTAATCTTTTCGCGACGCAGTTCACGATCGATGTTGATGCCTATGATGACGCTCTCCACGGGTGGCAGTTCCCTTTTTGGCAGAGGATGCTCCAGAATGTAGGTCTCTATCTCGATGGCGCGTATGGCGCGCTGACAGGAATCAACATCCGTCGTGTTGTGCATATTGGAATGATTCCTGGCTTTCAGTTCCGTCAACATCTGTGTCAGTTCTGCCAGTGATTTACCTTCAAGGCGGTCGCGTAGTTCCTGGTTCTGTGGCACAGGCGAGAGTTTATAACCCTTTAAGACAGCTTCGATATAGAGCCCCGTACCCCCGCAGAGGATGGCCACTGCTCCCCTACCCTGAATAGCCTCATAGGCATCGAAGAAATCCTGCTGATACTCAAACAGGTTATACTTCGTACCTGGTTCACGGATGTCAATGAGATGATACGGGATCCTCACAGCGTGCCTGTCCCCCTGTGAGGTTTCAACGGTATAGTCGGCAAGGTCTTTCCCCGTTCCGCTATCCATGCGGCGATAGACTTGTCGAGAATCCGCAGAGATAATCTCCCCACCGATCTCTGCCGCCAATCGTGCCGCCAAAGGTGTCTTCCCCGAGGCTGTCGGCCCTAATATCGTGATCATCTTTTGCATCTCGTCGGCAAAGATAAATAAAAAAAGCCGTCCGACAAAATCGAACGGCCATTTTTTATGTATCTGTCTGATATTATTTCAACTCAGCGAGGTACTTAATGGTGCGAACCATCTGAGAAGTGTAAGAGTTCTCATTGTCGTACCAAGCAACAACCTGTACGAGAGAGTTGCCATCACCGATCTTAGAAACCATGGTCTGGTTAGCGTCGAACAGTGAACCGAACTTCATACCGATGATG
>Ga0129306_1000141_pt1 | contig 124012 bp, 116 predicted proteins | sample P827metagenome_FD_94438 | JGI IMG/M metagenome (GOLD analysis project Ga0129306, IMG submission 94438) | Capybara group fecal microbial communities from Wisconsin, USA - P827 metagenome | ecosystem: Host-associated > Mammals > Digestive system > Large intestine > Fecal | place: USA: Wisconsin...
AATTGTGTGCCTACTGTGTGACTATTAATTGTTTTTATAGCGTTATTCCATTTTTTGACATAAACAAAACCCCCGAAAAATCGGGGGTTTTTGAAAAATCAATTTTATATGATTATCTCTTGCTGAACTGCGGTGCGCGTCTTGCGGCTTTGAGACCGTACTTCTTACGCTCTTTCATACGAGGATCTCTTGTGAGATATCCTGCTGCCTTAAGCGTGGGTCTGAACTCCTCATCTACCTGGAGCAAAGCTCTTGCGATTCCGTGTCTGATGGCACCTGCCTGGCCTGTGAATCCGCCGCCCTTGACATTGACCTTCACGTCGAACTTCTCAACATTATCTGTAGCAACGAGAGGCTGACGAACAACAACCTTAAGTGTCTCAAGACCGAAGTAGTCGTCGATATCTCTCTTATTGATCGTTATATTGCCCTTGCCGGGTACAAGATATACTCTTGCAACAGAACTCTTTCTTCTGCCGGTACCGTAAAACTGAGCACTCTTCTTAGCCTTAGCCATTTCAATATCTCCTTTCTTATCTTAGAATGTTAATACCTCAGGCTTCTGAGCTGCATGCTTGTGCTCCGGTCCTGCGTAAACGAATAACTTCTTATACATCTTTCTGCCGAGGGGTCCCTTGGGAAGCATACCCTTAACGGCAAGTTCAATAACCTCTTCAGGCTTCTTGGCGATCTTCTCACGAAGAGTTGTCTCCTTCATACCGCCTACGTAGTCTGAATGATGATAATAAACCTTCTGGTCTAACTTCTTACCTGTTACTGCTATCTTCTCAGCATTGATGACGATCACATAGTCACCTGTATCTACATGCGGAGTGAAGATAGGCTTATTCTTGCCGCGAAGCACCTTAGCTACTTCTGAAGCAAGACGGCCGAGTGTCTGTCCTTCGGCATCCACTACATACCACTTTCTATCAACCTTATCAGGGTTGGCCATGAATGTCTTCATATGTATCTCCTTTGCTTATTGTCTTATGTTACATACATGCGGACGCTTGAAAAATCGGGGCTATTGACTTTTCTTCACGCCAAAGACCGCCCTCCATCCGACGGTCACACTGTACGATTATACGACACGCCCTCTGGTGTGTCAACCATTTTCAGCCGATTTTCGCTTAATATTGTGCATTATACGTAAGAAGACGGATGACATTTCTGCCATCCGTCCGTAATATCTGTCCTAATATCAAAACTATGCCTCAACCTTGGGAAGCATATCGATAGACTTCTTAAGGTCCTCATCCGTAGGGATGTAGTCGCTCATCTCACCGTCATTGTACTTCTGGTAAGCTACGAGGTCGAAATATCCTGTACCCGTAAGACCGAATACGATGTTCTTCTCTTCGCCTGTCTCCTTGCACTTAAGAGCCTCATCTATGGCTACTCTTATCGCATGGCTTGACTCAGGTGCAGGGAGGATACCCTCTATACGGGCGAACATCTCTGCCGCCTCGAATACAGCCGTCTGTTCAACGCTCCTTGCACTTACGATACCCTGATCGTAGAGCTCTGACAGTATGGAACTCATGCCGTGGTATCTTAAGCCGCCTGCATGGTTCGCTGAAGGGATAAAGCCGCTTCCGAGTGTGTACATCTTGGCAAGAGGACATACCTTACCCGTATCACAGAAGTCGTAAGCATATACGCCTCTTGTGAGTGAAGGGCATGATGCGGGCTCAACGGCAATGATCTCATAGTTGTTCTCACCGCGGAGTATCTCACCTGCAAAAGGCGCGATAAGACCGCCTAAGTTCGAACCGCCGCCTGCACAGCCGATGATCATGTCGGCCTTGATACCGTACTTGTCAAGTGCAGCCTTGGCTTCAAGACCGATGACTGACTGATGAAGGAGTACCTGTGAGAGCACCGATCCGAGCACATATCTGTAGCCTTCCTGTGAAACAGCTGCCTCTACAGCCTCTGAGATCGCACAGCCAAGACTTCCTGTGGTACCCGGGAACTCGGCATTGATCTTGCGGCCGACTTCGGTATTCATTGAAGGTGAAGGTGTTACCGTCGCACCGTATGTGCGCATAACCTCGCGTCTGAATGGCTTCTGCTCATAAGACACCTTAACCATATATACCTGACAGTCAAGGTCAAAATACGAACATGCCATTGACAGAGCCGTACCCCACTGACCCGCACCGGTCTCCGTTGTCACACCCTTAAGTCCCTGCTTCTTGGCATAATATGCCTGAGCAATGGCCGAGTTAAGCTTGTGCGAACCGGATGTATTGTTACCCTCGAACTTATAATAGATGTGTGCGGGAGTATCCAGCTTCTTCTCAAGGCAGTATGCCCTGACAAGCGGTGAGGGGCGGTACATCTTGTAGAAGTTCCTGATCTCCTCCGGTATCTCGATAAATCTCGATGTCTCATCGAGTTCCTGGTCTACAAGTTCCTCGCAGAATACTGCTGACAGCTCCTCCTTGGTCACGGGTTTAAGTGTTCCCGGATTAAGAAGCGGTGCCGGCTTCTTCTTCATATCGCCGCGGACATTGTACCATTCCTTCGGCATTTCGTTTTCTTCAAGATAGATCTTGTAAGGTATCTCGCTCATTTTTTCTCTCCATTTCCTTTTTATTCTTTACTCTGCATCTATGTCTGTATATTATGTCTCATGTATCTTCAGCCCATGCATCCGTCACCGGCTCATGTCGGCTCACTTTGTTATGATACCACACCAAAGTTATATCTTCTATGTTTTTTTGATATCCTCTATCGATACAAGCGTCAGTCCCTTGGCAGGCGCGGTCTGACCGGCCACGGTCCTGTCACGGGCATTGAGTATTTCCGCCATACTCTCCGCCTTAAGCTTCTTCTGACCTACCGCTATGAGAGTCCCCGTGATGATCCTTACCATATTATAGAGAAAGCCGCTGCCCTTGACTCTGATGATAAGTTCTGATCCCGTCCTGCCGTCTGCCGCAGACGACGGATCAGACAGTCCGCTCATCCCGTAAGGGTCTCTTTCTTCTATATCTATAGAGATTATCTCTCTTACCTTATCCTCTATCGGGGAGGTGGCCGCACAGAAGCTTGTAAAGTCATGCGTCCCTACAAGATAAGCCGCTGCCTCTCTCATGCCGTCAATATCCAGATCTCCCCACACATTCCATGCATATCGCTCTCTAATCGGATCGTATATCTCACCCCTGTCGATACGGTATTCGTAGGTCTTATGAGTGGGCACCTTCCTCGGGTGCCAGTCATCGGGCACCTGTCTTGAAGATATGACACGAATGTCAGGTGGCAAAAACGTGTTGATCGCGGCCGCGAAGCGCTCCGGAGGTATCGTGCTCTCCGTGTCGAACACCGCCCTGTTGCATAGCCCGTGGACACCCGCGTCAGTTCTTGAAGCTCCGATGACCTCAGTGACTGATCCGGTCAATCCCTGAATGGCTCTGTTTAATTCACCCTCGATGGTCCTGACACCGTCCTGAACCTGCCATCCGTGATATTCGGTTCCGTCATATGCTGCCGTAAGCAATATCCGTCTCATTGTATGCCCCGTTTTTTTCCCTAAGCCTTCTTCTCGAAATGCTGATAATCCTTCTGGGTGTTCCAGTTGCCGCCCCACTTAAAGCCATGCTGCATAAAGAGCTTGTAAGCAAGGTCATTCTCGTCTATCTTGTGCGGAAAATCCGCAGTCCTGTCGACATATATCTCACTGCCCTCGGGAGAGATATAGTCTCCGCCGTTCTCACCCTTACCGTATACGATATACGGATTGTAGAACGGGTTGAGGTCTATGGCCCTTCCGTATGCGTGATTGGACAGGTGCGTGCTTCCCTCCACCGTCCTGTAGCAGAAGCAGCTCGTGTTGTTGTCAAGCATCGACGCCGTATCGTCCGCATCATAGTCATCGATGAGCCTTATCCTCTCTATCTGATAGCCCTGAAGGTACAGCTCATGGAATATTTCCACGACATCCTGAGCGATCGCCGCGTTGCAGACCATCTCACCCTCGGCTTCGTTACCGTCAAAATCGATATATTTAAGCCTCACATATCTGAGGACATCATAGTTTACCCTGGATTCATCTATATCGAGCGGATATGACACACCCTTCATCTTGTCGCGGATGACATCCGGGACGGGCTCATAATAGAAACCCTCGGCATAGGTTACGCGCTCCGGGGATGGCTCAGTCTGTGGAAGTGTCTGCCCGCTGCCGCTGTCCTTACCGGCTTCGGTCGTATCCGTCTCAGGGGTATCGGCTGCCTGTACATCCGCATCAGAGATACCGACCCCCGGCGTAACGGCTGCACCTGTATCTGCCGGTCCGCCTGCTTCTGTGACCGCAGCTCCTGTCGTATCGTCCTTGCCATCCGCTGACTTATCCGCTGCACCGGCTTGCGCTGTACCGTCACCTGCTGCCTGCGTGATCTCTGGCTTGACCTGCTCCTCCGGATGAGTCTTGGCATAGTCCGCCAGCGTCTCCGATCCGCTAATGAACCTAACAGTCAGCGATATCAGCACTATTATGGCTGCAAGCGCTCCCAGTGCGCTTAACAGCTTGTTTCTGTCCTTTTTGCTCATATATCTTCCTCTCAGAAAGGCAGGGGGATCGAAACCGTCCGTAACACGATAGCTGCCGCGAGAAGCGCCGCTAACACGGCATATCCCGCATAGTCACGGCCCGCGTAATGCAGAGGCTTCATCCTCGTGCGGTTATCTCCGCCTCTGTAGCCTCTTGCCTCCATTGCCAGTGCGAGATCGCCGGCCCGTCTGAACGCCGAGACAAACAGCGGGACTAAGAGGGGCACCATGCTCTTCGCTCTCTCAATCAGATTGCCCTCGTCAAAGCTCGCTCCTCTGGCCATCTGCGCCTTCATGATCTTGTCGGTCTCTTCCATGAGGATCGGGATGAAGCGGAGTGCTATCGACATCATCATTGCCACCTCATGCACCGGAGCATGCAGCACCTTAAGCGGACTTAACAGGCTCTCCATTCCGTCCGTTAAGTTGTTGGGGGTTGTCGTTAGCGTCATTATATTTGAACCCACTATGAGATACGTGAGCCTTACAGCCATGCTGACGGCTAAGATCAGCCCTTCGCGGGTTATATGCAGCTTCCAGAAACGCAGTATCTCTTCGCCCGGCGTCATGAACAGGTTGAAGACCACCGTAAGTATTATGAGAAAAGCGATGGATCTCATTCCCTTAAGCATGAAGCGTACAGGCACCTTTGACAGGGCGATCACCGCGATCAGGAAAACCGTCGCAAGCAGATAGCCCCACAGGTCCTTGGCTAAGAATAACGCTGCTATATATATGATTGTACCGGTCAGTTTGACCCGCGGGTCCATCCGGTGAAGGACCGAATCCGCCTGATAGTACTGACCCAAAGTCATCCTGTCTTTCATATCTGCGGATCCTGCCTCTTTTCCTTAAGCGCCCTGACGATCTCGTCTGCCGCTCCGGATACCGTTATGACTCCGTCATCGACAGGCCAGCCTGCAGCCTTAAGACGTGCGAGCACATCCGTGACCTGCGGGACCGACAGTCCCATCTCCCGCAGTCTGTCCGCATGTCTGAACACCTCGGACGGAGTATCTTCATATTCTATATGTCCCTTGTTCATCACGATCAGGCGCTCGGCATATCCGGCCACGTCTTCCATACTGTGACTTACAAGTATCATCGTCATTCCTTCCGTATCATGAAGCCGCTTGAGTACATTCAGAAGATCATTTCTTCCGGCCGGATCCAGGCCCGCCGTCGGCTCATCGAGTATGAGCAGTTCAGGCTTCATGGCCAGCACTCCCGCGATGGCCACCCTTCTCTTCTGTCCGCCGGAGAGCTCAAAAGGCGAATACTGCCACAGGCTCTCATCCACTCCCGTCAGAGTCAGAGCCTCTCTTACTCTGGTATCGATCTCTTCCCTGTCAAGCTTAAGGTTCTTCGGACCAAACGCCACATCCTCATATACCGTAGTCTCGAACAGCTGATGTTCCGGATATTGGAAAACAAGCCCGACCCTGCTTCTTAATTCCCTCATATCCATCTGCCTGTCCCGGACGGACACCCCCTTGTATAACACCTCTCCCGATGTGGGACGGATGAGTCCGTTCATATGCTGGATCAGCGTAGACTTGCCCGAACCCGTATGTCCGATGAGGGCATAGAACACCCCTTCCTTTATCTGCAGATTGATATCATTGAGCGCAACTGCAGACATCGTACTGTCCTTGTCATATATGTAATTGACATCCTTTAGTTCTATGATCATAGTATGTTGTGTTGACTGCTTCGGTCAAGTGCTGTATATTGTATTGAGACTCTTTATCAGTTCTTCCGGAGAAAGCACATCCGCAGGCACGTCTATGCCTCTGTCACGCAGTTCATATGCAAGCGACGTGACCTGGGGTACATCAAGCTTGTATTCCTTAAGCTTATCCCTCTGCATGAATATCTCTCCCGGGGTACCGCTCATAACGATCTTACCCTTATCCATCACAAAGACCTTATCGGAATATATCACCTCATCCATATAATGCGTGATGAGTATGATCGTCACCTTCTCAACGTCATTGAGAGCTCTGGCCGCTCTTATGACCTCACGTCTTCCCGAGGGATCTAACATCGCAGTCGGCTCATCGAAGACGATGCACTTGGGATGCATGGCTATGACACCCGCGATCGACACCCTCTGCTTCTGTCCGCCCGAGAGCCTGCCCGGCGAGTGCTTGCGGTATTCCCACATCCCCACAGCCTTAAGCGACTCTTCGACTCTCTCCCAGATCTCTTTGGTCGGGATACCCATATTCTCAGGTCCGAAGCCCACGTCTTCTTCCACTATCTGTCCTATTATCTGATTGTCGGGATTCTGGAACACCATTCCCGCGGTCTCCCTCACGTCCCATACGTTGGCAGGATCCTTAGTATCCTTGCCGTCCACCCATACGGATCCTTCAGTGGGAAAAAGAATGGCGTTTAAGTGTGATGCAAAAGTGGACTTGCCTGAGCCGTTCGAGCCGAGTATCGATATGAACTGACCGCGCTCAACATCCATATCCACACCGTCAACGGCACGGATACAGCCGATCTCGTCGCCGTTTTCATCGCGCTTTATGTATTCATGTATCAGTTTTTCGGTTTTGATAAGTCCCATAATATCCATCCGAAGATATGTTAAGAAAAAAGGCCTGACATTTAGTCAGGCCTTAGCGTTAATTACATCTTAGACTAACTCGAGAAGTACTTCCATTGCACCGTCGCCCTTACGCTGGCCGATCTTAACGATTCTGGTATATCCACCGTTACGCGTTGTATACTTGGGAGCTATCTCATCAAAGAGCTTAGCGGGCATATCCACATTCTTGGTATTCTTCTTCTTGCCTGCTGCATCAGTGGGAACTTCCTTAACGGGAACAAGCACCTTGAGCATCTGTCTGCGTGCATGAAGTCTTGAAGGCATATCCTTCTTGATCTCCTTGTCGATCTCGTCATATACGGTTACCTTCTTACCGTCCTTGACTTCCTTGACTCTCTTGCCGTCCTTGTCCTTACGGGCAACCTTAGCCTTTACGGTCACTGTCTCAAAGTTGCTCTGCTCCTTAACTGCAAGAGCGATGAGTCCTTCTGCGATCTTCTGAACTTCCTTAGCCTTAGCCTCGGTAGTTACGATCTTGCCGTTATACAGAAGTGCCGTTACCTGATTCTTAAGTAATGCTCTTCTCTGATCTGATGTTCTGCTTAATTTTCTGTACTTTGCCATTTTACTCTCCTTGTCTTCGGGACCTGCCTGTGGTCTTACGTTCCCTGGGGAAGATGCGAACCGGCACTCTTCGGATTTATCCGGCTCGTATTAACTGTTAGTTACTGTTGGGGCTTAACTTAAGTCCTAACTCATTGAGCTTAGCCAATACCTCGTCAAGTGACTTCTTACCGAGGTTACGTACCTTCATCATGTCATCGGGAGTCTTGTTGATAAGCTCCTGCACGGTGTTGATGCCTGCACGCTTAAGGCAGTTATATGAACGAACTGAAAGTTCAAGCTCATCGATACTCATAACGAGCAATGTCTTCTCGTTGCCTTCCTTCTCCTTCTTGGCCATTACCTGAAGGCTCTCACCTGCTTCTGACAGGTCGATGAAGAGGCTTAAGTGCTCGCTTAATACTTTTGCCGCAAGGCTTACAGCCTCGTCAGGCGTTACGGTTCCGTTGGTGGACACGTCAAGAGTTAACTTGTCATAGTCCGTGATATGACCCACACGGGTATTCTCAACCGTTACATTGACTCTCTCCACGGGTGTATAGATGGAATCTATAGCGATAACTCCTATGGGAAGGTCATCATTCTTGTTCTTGTCGGCAGATACATAACCTCTGCCCTTGGTGATGGTAAGCTCCATATACAGCTTGCCGCCGCTCATTGTAGCGATGGTCTGACCCGGATTGAGGATCTCAATATCCGAATCCACACGTATATCGGATGCCTTAACCACGCCTTCGCCCTCGAACTCAATTACAGCCGTCTTGGGCTCAAAGCTCTCGGAATTATTCCTGATGGCAAGACTCTTGATGTTCATGATGATCTCAGTAACATCTTCCTTGACACCCGGTATTGAAGAGAACTCATGGAGCACTCCGTCAATCTTAACCTGACTTACTGCCGCACCGGGAAGTGAAGACAGCATAATCCTTCTCAATGAATTACCGAGAGTGATACCATAACCTCTCTCAAGAGGCTCAACGACAAATCTGCCGTACTTCTTATCTTCAGATACTTCGGTGATCTCAATATTTGGTCTCTCAAAATCGAACATCCAACTTCCTCCATTGAAGAATTCAATTACTTCGAATACAACTCGACTATAAGCATCTCGTCAACAGGTACATCTATCATCTCCCTTGTGGGAAGGTTCTTGATGGTACCCTTAAGACCTTCGATATCCACATCCATCCATTCAGGTGTGAGTCTTGAGGCTGTTATCTCAGTGATGTCCTTAAATCTCTGGAGTGACTTAGCCTTCTCGGATATCTCAATCACGTCACCTGCCTTGATCTGATATGAAGGAATGTTGACAACCTTGCCGTTAACAGTAACGAGCTTGTGATCAACAACCTGTCTTGATTCCTTACGTGTACGGGCAAAACCCATTCTGAATACTACAGAATCAAGTCTGCTCTCGAGTAATACCATAAGGTTCTCACCGGTCATACCCTTCATTCTGTCAGCCTTCTCATAGTAGTTACGGAAAGGCTTCTCTAATACTCCGTAGATGAACTTGGCTTTCTGCTTCTCACGAAGCTGTAAGCCGTATTCACTCATCTTCTTGTTACCGTGTGTCTTCTGTCTGTTTGACTTCTTATCGTAGCCTAAGAATACGGGATCGAGATCTAACGATCTGCATCTCTTAAGCACGGGTGTGCGATTTACTGCCATTTTAATCTCCTTTTGTGATTATGTTTACAACGCGCCGATCATTATGCTGCGCGCCTTCCTCCATACAACTGCAACAAAGAACAACTGCGATCAGACACGTCTCCTCTTGGGAGGTCTGCATCCGTTGTGCGGAACAGGTGTCACGTCTCTGATAGACTCAACCTGAAGTCCGTTTGCCTGAAGAGCTCTGATAGCTGCTTCTCTTCCTGAACCGGGTCCCTTAACAAATACATCAACCTTCTTAAGGCCGTGTACAAGAGCTGCCTTGGTAGCTGTCTCTGCTGCCATCTGAGCCGCATAGGGAGTAGACTTCTTGGATCCTCTGAATCCGAGTCCGCCTGCTGAAGCCCAGCTTAATGCATTACCCTGGTCATCCGTAAGTGTTACGATGGTGTTGTTGAAAGAAGCCTGAATATGAGCCTGACCATGCTCGACATTCTTTTTGACACGCTTCTTTGTCACCTTTTTGGTTGTCTTAGCCATTATATTACCTCTTTCTTCCTATTGACCTATACGAAGAACGTATAGAGGGACAATGTCACTTATCCACGGACACCATGTCCGCTTCGTCCCTGACAGTAAGAAAAACTTACTTTCACTTATTGTTGGTCGGATTCGCATATCATGCAAATTCGCAAACCGAAAAAATAAATTCACTTATTTTTTCTTGTTAGCAACGGTTCTCTTGGGACCCTTACGTGTACGCGCATTGGTCTTGGTCTTCTGTCCGCGAACCGGAAGATTACGTCTGTGACGTATTCCTCTGTAACATCCGATCTCCTGAAGTCTCTTGATGTTGAGTGCTGTCTCTCTTCTGAGATCACCCTCTACCATGTACTCAGCTTCGATTATCTCGCTGATCTTCTTCTCTTCCTCACTGGTAAGATCCCTTACTCTGGTATCTGGATTAACCTTTGCCTTCTCAAGGATCTTGTTAGAGCTTACACGGCCTATACCATATATATATGTAAGTCCGATCTCAACTCTCTTGTCTCTTGGAAGGTCTACACCTGCAATACGAGCCATTTTTCTCCTCCTGTGCTGACGGTCTTTTGACCGCCTTACTCTGAACTGATTGATTGGGGTGATTATTCACCCAGCCGGCATTATGCGCGGCCTTTCCGATACTTGGCATGACGACTGTGTCTTACATGCCTGCCGTTTGACTGAGCCAAACGGTGTGTGCCGTTAAGTGCAACACATCAAGCTTCTCGGTATCAATAGAACCTTTCCGGATAACGGAATCTGTACTATATCAACCCTGTCTCTGCTTGTGTTTGGGATTCTCACAGATTACCCTGATCGAACCTTTTCTCTTAATGATCTTGCACTTTTCACAAATCGGCTTAACTGATGATCTAACCTTCATGTTTTAGACCTCCTTTCTACCTGGTTCCATAAAAAGTCCGACTACCATTATATCAAAGCGTATACGCCTTGTAAACTGTTTTTTTATTTATTTTACTTATCTCTCCAAACGATCCTTCCCTTGCTGAGATCATAGGGACTCATCTCAAGTGTCACCTTATCTCCCGGAAGGATCCTTATGAAGTTCTGACGGAGCTTACCGCTTATATGAGCCAGGACAATGTGTCCGTTCTCAAGCTCCACCTTGAACATCGTATTGGGAAGTTTCTCAACTACCTTGCCTTCAATCTCAATTACATCACTTTTAGACATCTGATCTCCTTCTAATCATTCACTACAATATCGTAAGTATCTCCGGTTCGCCCTCCGTTATGAGTATCGTGTTCTCATAATGAGCTGAGGGAAGTCCGTCTTCCGCCACTACCGTCCAGTTATCATCGAGCCATTCCACATCGGCTCTTCCCATATTGATCATGGGCTCTATGCAGAGTGTCATGCCGGGATACAGCTTCGGACCTCTTCTGTTCTGGCGAAAATTCGGTATCTGCGGATCCTCATGGAGGACCGTTCCTATTCCGTGTCCTACAAGTTCTCTGACTATCCCGTATCCGAAACCCGATACATAATCATCTATGGCATTGCTTATATCGAAGAGATGATTACCGGCTTTCGCATATTTGATGCCTTCGAAAAATGCCTGCTTCGTCACATCCATAAGCTGCTGTGCCTCGGCACTTACATCGCCTACCGCATAGGTCCTGGCAGCATCCGAATGATATCCCTTATATATAAGTCCGCAGTCGAGGCTTACTATGTCGCCTTCATTAAGTATCCTGTGCTTGTTCGGTATTCCGTGTACCACTTCTTCGTTAACGGAGACGCATATGCTTGCGGGAAAACCGTTGTAGTCCAAAAAGTTGGGAGTGCATCCAAACCCTCTTATGAGTGAATCACCCAGCTTGTCGATATCGTATGTTGAGATCCCGGGTCTTATGATCTTAGCCATCTCCTCGTGAACCTTTGCAAGCAGCTTGCAGGATTCACGCATCAATTGGATCTCTCTCTCTGACTTAATCGTGATCGCCATCTCAAGAATCCTCCGGTCTAACCCAGAATGTCCGTTATCGCGCCGAACACATCCATCATATCAACGGTACCGTCAACCGTCTTGAGGATCCCCTTCTTATCATAGTACTCGATAAGGGGCTGTGTCTGCTCATGATATACCGACAGTCTCTTCTGTACCGTCTCGGGCTTGTCATCATCTCTGAGGATAAGCTCGCTTCCGCACTTATCGCATATGCCTTCCTTCTTGGGAGGAACATGCTCGATATGGTATGTTGCTCCGCAGGTAACGCAGGCTCTTCTTCCGCCCATGCGTCTTACGATATTCTCATCGGGAACGTCCACATTGATCGCGAAGTCTACCTTGTCTCCGAGCTTACTAAGTTCGCTGTCAAGAACTTCGGCCTGAGGAATGGTACGCGGGAATCCGTCCAGAACATAACCGTTGCTGCAGTCATCAGATGCAACCCTGTCAAGCAGGATCCTTACGGTAAGTTCATCCGGGACCAGCTGGCCTTTGTCCATATAGCCCTTGGCTTCCTTACCAAGAGGTGTACCCTCCTTGATGTTGGCCCTGAAGATGTCTCCCGTGGAGATATGAGGTATATTGTACTTCTCTGCTATCATCTTGGCCTGTGTGCCCTTGCCTGCGCCGGGCGCGCCTAACATAATTATCTTCATCCGTATTCCTCCTAAGGATCTTTTACCGATATTTAATGGGAAATGGACAAGACAGCTTTGACACTGTCTTGCCCTGCTATGGAATTCATTGACTTAATCAGTCATTAAGGAATCCTTTGTAATTTCTCACAAGCATCTGAGACTCTATCTGCTTGATGGTCTCAAGGATAACGCTCACGATGATTATGAGGCTGGTGCCTCCGAATGATACGCTGGCATTGAACAATCCGTTAAATACGAAAGGTAATATGCCTACGAGTGTCAGTCCGCATGCACCTATGAATATGATGTACTTAAGTATCCTTGCAAGATAATCGCTTGTGGGCTTGCCGGGTCTGATTCCGGGAACAAAGCCGCCGCTCTTTTTCATATTATCCGCAACTTCCATCGGATTGAAAGTTATCGATGTATAGAAGTATGCGAAGAACACTACAAGGAGTATATATACAACCAGGCCCCAAGAATACTTGAGGGTATTGACCTTGCACCAGTTGCTTGAGCTTAAGCCCTTAAGGATCTCACCGCCGATGCCGCCTGCTCTTACACCTATCAGTGAAGAGATGATAACGGGGAATTCCATTATCGAACTTGCGAAGATGATCGGGATAACGCCTGCCGTATTGATCTTAAGCGGGATATGTGTACTGTTGCCGCCTACCATACGACGTCCCTGTACCTTCTTGGCATACTGTACCGGGATCCTTCTCTCGCCGTCATTAAGTATAATGACAAGCACTACCATACCTATGATTATTGCCAGTATGATGAGCGCTGCGAGAACCGCAAGTGCAATTGCTTTGTTTTTTACAAACTGCTCATACAGACTTCCGAAGTCCTGAGGTATACGTGAGATGATATTGATGATGAGGACTATTGATATACCATTGCCCACACCGTTCTCCGTTATACGCTCACCGATCCACATGAGCACGGCACTGCCGGCTGTAAGAGCCGTAATGACCGTTATTACATTAAGAGCATTGAACTGCTCCAACAGGCCGCCTCTTCCGAAGCCTATAGCCATCGCCGTAGACTCTATGAGTGCCAGACCCACTGTCACATAACGGGTTATTGAAGCGATCTTCTTACGCCCGTCTTCCCCTTCCTTCTGCATCTCCTCCAGCTTAGGAATAGCTATCGTCATAAGCTGCATAATGATGGAAGATGTGATGTAAGGAGTGATGTTCAATGCGAATACGGACATGTTCAAAAATGAACCGCCTGTAAAAGCATCAAAGAAATTAAATGTGTTTCCGCTCTGAGCGGCGAACCATCTGGCGAAATATGTCCTGTCCACACCCGGAACCGGAAGCTGAGATCCGAGACGGATCACAACCAGCATCGCGAATGTATACAGAAGCTTATTCCTGATCTCTTTGATCTTGAACGCATTCCTAAGTGTTGTAAACATCAGATCACCTCAACTGTTCCACCAAGTTCCTCGATCTTTGTCTTAGCTGTCTCGGAAAAAGCGTTAGCCTTGACATTGAGCTTCTTGGTAAGTTCTCCGTTTCCTAAGATCTTAACTCCGTCTTTCGGATCCTTGATAAGGCCCACTTCCATCATCTTCTCTATGGTAACATTGGAGCCTGCTCTGAATCTCTCGAGTTCACTTACATTGATCGCAACTATTTCCTTAGTATTGCGATTGGTGAAGCCACGCTTGGGGAGTCTTCTGTAGAGTGGCATCTGACCACCTTCGAAGCCTATTCTCGGAGCTCCTGAACGAGCCTTCTGACCTTTATGTCCCTTGCCGGCTGTCTTGCCGTTGCCGGAAGCATGTCCGCGGCCTCTTCTAAAATTATCACTGTGCTTAGAGCCTTCAGCAGGCTTAAGGTTTGATAAATCCATTGCCCATACCTCCTTCTTTATTCTGCATCCTCTACCTTGAGCATGTATCCGACCTTGCGGATCATACCCTGGGTAGCATCATTGTCCGGTAATAATACAGACTTGTTGAGCTTAGTAAGTCCCATTGCTTCAACCGTTGCCCTGTTCTTGGGTACGGCACCTATAGGAGACTTAACTAATGTAATCTTCAGCATTTTCTGCTTCTTTGCTGCCATTTTTACTTACCTCCTATGCTAATATCTCTTCTACGGACTTACCGCGCTTCTTAGCCACCTCTTCAGGATCCTTAACTGCATTTAAGCCTGCGATGGTAGCCAATACTACGTTCTGCTTATTATTTGAACCGAGGGACTTGGTACGGATATTCTTGATACCTGCAAGCTCGCACACATTTCTTGCGGGACCGCCTGCGATGATACCGGTTCCTTCGGGTGCCTTCTTGAGCAATACTTCGGCAGAACCGAACTTACCAAGCTGATCATGTGTTACCGAGCCGTTCTCATCAAGTGCTATGGTAACCATATTCTTGATGGCGTCTTCCTTGCCCTTACGGATAGCTTCAGGAATTTCAGTAGCCTTACCTAAGCCGGCTCCTACATGTCCTGCGCCGTCACCAACTACTACCAAGGCAGTGAAACGCATGTTACGACCACCCTTGACAACCTTGGTAACTCGCTTGATAGAGACAACCTTCTCGGTTAATTCCATGTTCTCTGTATCCAGTATAGTACGTTTCATGTTATCTTTCCTTTCCTAGAATTCTAAGCCGGCTTCTCTGGCCGCCTCTGCTAATGCCTTAACCTTGCCTTGATATATGAAGCCGCCTCTGTCGAATACGACCTCTTTAATGCCCTTCTCAAGCGCACGCTTGGCTATAACCGTTCCGATATATGCTGCTGCCTCAACGTCATTGGTCTTCTTAAGCTCAGCCTTGACGTCCTTCTCAACGGTGCTTGCCGCTACAAGTGTTGTGGCTGCCACATCATCTATAATTTGAGCATACATATGATTATTGCTTCTGAATACCGAGAGTCTGGGCCTCTCAGCTGTGCCGCTGAAACGGTTACGTGTCTTTAAGTGCTTCTTTACACGAACTTCTTGTCTTGATTTCTTACTAACCATTGTTCACTCTCCTTATATTACTTCTTACCGGTCTTACCAACCTTGCGTCTGATATGCTCATCAGCATACTTGATACCCTTACCCTTGTAAGGCTCAGGTCTTCTCTTGTCTCTGATCTCAGCTGCAAACTGGCCTACCTTTTCCTTATCGATACCCTTTACTATGATGATGTTCTGTCCGTCGAGCACAGTCTCGATACCTTCGGGATCCTCCATCTCAACAGGGTGTGAATAACCAAGCGAGAGTGTGAGTTTTTTGCCCTGCTTAGCTGCACGGTAACCTACACCGTTAACTTCCAATTTCTTCTCATACCCCTCAGTAACACCTATAACCATGTTATTGATAAGTGTTCTTGTGAGTCCGTGAAGACTCTTCATTCTCTTTAAGTCGTTGGGTCTGTTTACAACTACCTCAGCACCCTCAACCTTTACTTCCATCTCTGACGGAAGTGTTCTCTCAAGAGTACCCTTGGGACCCTTGACGGTCACTACATTATTTTCTGCCACCGTGACAGTTACGCCTGCCGGGATGGCGATTGGCATTCTTCCTATACGTGACATGCCCGTACCTCCTTATTTTCTACCAGATAAATGCAAGAACTTCTCCGCCTACGCCAAGCTTTCTTGCTTCCTTGTCAGTAATAACGCCCTGATTGGTAGAAATGATAGCTGTACCAAGTCCACCAAGTACCTTGGGAAGTTCATCCTTGCCGGCATATACTCTTAAGCCGGGCTTGGATATTCTCTTAAGACCCGTGATGATCTTCTCATTCTTGTTATCAGCGTACTTAAGAGTGATGCGGATGGTCTTGAAGTTTCCATCCTCTATTATGTCATACTTTACGATATATCCCTCGTCGAGAAGAATGTTGGCAATAGCCAGCTTCATCTTAGACGATGGAATGTCTACTGTATCATGTTTTGCAGTATTTGCATTACGGATTCTTGTAAGCATATCTGCAATAGGATCGCTCATTGTCATTGATTTTGCCTCCTTTTACCAACTTGATTTCTTAACGCCCGGGATCTGGCCCTTGTATGCAAGCTCTCTGAAGCATACTCTGCAGATGCCGTATTTACGAAGCACTGCGTGGGGACGTCCACATATATTGCAGCGTGTATATTCTCTGGTAGAGAACTTAGGCTTACGCTGCTGCTTGATCTTCATAGATGTCTTTGCCATCTCAACCTCCTTATCTATGCTCTTGCATAAGGCATACCGAACTGCGTCAGGAGCTCTCTTGCCTCTTCATCCGTCTTGGCTGTGGTAACGAATATCACATCCATACCTCTTACCTTATCGACCTTATCATACTCTATCTCAGGGAAGATTATCTGCTCCTTGATACCTAACGCATAATTACCTCTGCCGTCGAATGAGTTGGGGTTAACACCTCTGAAGTCACGCACTCTGGGGAGCGCAAGGTTGACAAGACGATCCAAAAACTCATACATCTTCTCGCCGCGTAATGTAACCTTACATCCTATAGCCATGCCTTCACGGATCTTGAAGTTGGCTATCGAATTCTTAGCCTTGGTAAGTACAGCCTTCTGACCTGTGATAGTCTCAAGGTCTCCTGCTGCCGCTTCCAGTATCTTGGCATTTTCCTTAGCTTCGCCAACACCCATGTTGACTACTATCTTGTCAAGCTTCGGAACCTGCATCTTATTCTTATATCCGAATTTCTTCATTAATGCATCGACAATCCTGTTGTCGTATTCATCTCTTAATCTGCTCACGAAATAATGTCCTCCTTCCTTAGATTAGTCTTTGATCGTATCGCCTGTACTCTTGGCGAAGCGAACCTTCTTGTCTTTTTCAATCCTAAAACCAATCCTGGTAGGCTTGCCATTATGAACATACATTACATTGGATATATCTATGGGCGCTTCCATAGTAATGATACCGCCGTTCTGGTTGGCCATAGAAGGCTTGGAATGCTTCTTGACCTGATTGATACCCTCAACCGTCACCTTACCGTTCTTAGGATCTACTGCAAGGACCTTACCTTCCTTGTCCTTATCCTTACCGGCTATGACCTTGACCGTATCACCCTTCTTAATCTTTAAACTTGCCATGCCACACCTCCTATAATACTTCCGGAGCAAGAGATACGATCTTCATGAACTGCTTGTCACGAAGTTCTCTTGCTACAGGTCCAAAAATACGTGTTCCTCTCGGAGTCATATCTTCCTTTATGATAACTGCAGCATTCTCATCAAATCTGATATAGGAACCGTCCTTACGACGAGCGCCCTTAACAGTACGAACCACAACGGCTCTTACTACATCACCCTTCTTGACAACGCCGCCGGGTGTTGCATCTTTGACTGTAGCAACTATCACATCACCAATGTTAGCATATCTTCTTGTTGAGCCGCCCATAACCCTGATGCAGAGTAACTCTTTGGCACCGGTATTATCAGCAACCTTAAGTCTGCTTTCCTGCTGAATCATGCTTATTCTCCTTCCGATAATGGGTTACCCGTAAACGGGTATGCCCAAACTCTTATTTTGCTTTTTCTACTATCTCTACAAGTCTCCATCTCTTATCCTTTGACAGAGGTCTTGTCTCCATGACCTTAACGGTGTCGCCTGTATGACACTCGTTGTTCTCGTCATGTGCCTTAAGCTTATATGTTCTCTTCACGATCTTACCGTACAGGGGATGCTTGATGTTGTCCTGGATAGCAACCACTATAGTCTTGTCCATCTTATCGCTTACTACCTTGCCGGTACGTGTTTTTCTTAGATTTCTTTCCACGGTTTATCTCCTTTCCAAATCTGCTTTCCTTAGCCGTTTTATTCAGCCTTAGCAGCCTTTTCCTTCTGTGTGATGATCGTCTGGATACGTGCTATGTTCTTACGAACTTCCTTGATCCTGGCTGTATTATCCAACTGATTGGTAGCATTTTGGAATCTCAGATTAAACAGTTCCTTCTTGGCAGCAGTAAGCTCGTTATTAAGTTCCGCTGTCTGCTTGCTGTTTAAGTCCTCTATATACTTACTAGTTTTCATTTGCTACACCGCCTTCCAAATCCGCTTTAGAAGCTATCTTACACTTACAAGGGAGCTTGTGCATTGCGAGACGAAGCGCTTCTCTTGCAACTTCCTCCGATACGCCTCCGATCTCGAACATTACGCGACCGGGCTTAACAACTGCTACCCAATATTCCAGTGTTCCCTTACCTGAACCCATTCGTGTCTCAGCAGGCTTCGCTGTTACAGGCTTGTCAGGGAAAATCTTTATCCATACTTTACCGCCACGCTTGGTGTAACGTGTCATGGCAATACGGGCTGCCTCGATCTGATTAGACTTGATCCAGCAGGGCTCTGTAGCCACAAGACCGAACTCACCATTTGTGATCTGATTACCGCGGAGCGCCTTACCTGTCATTGAACCGCGGAACTGCTTACGGCGCTTAACTCTCTTCGGCATTAACATTATTCATCGCTCCCTTCTGCGACTTCCTCTTCCTTGTTCTTAGAAGGAAGTATCTCGCCCTTGTATATCCAAACCTTGACACCGATCTTACCATATGTGGTATCAGCCTCTGCAAAGCCGTAGTCAATGTCAGCTCTCAATGTCTGAAGCGGAATCGTACCTTCGCTGTAGAACTCTGAACGTGCTATATCAGCTCCGCCGAGACGGCCTGATACGCAAGCCTTGATACCGAGTGCACCGGTCTTCATCGTTCTGCTCATGGTAGACTTCATGGCTCTTCTGTATGATACACGGTTCTCAAGCTGTCCTGCGATGTTCTCAGCAACAAGCTGTGCATCCTTATCAGGTCTCTTGATCTCCTTGATATCAACAGTAAGCTTCTTATCTGTGAGCTTAGCAAGCTCTTTCTTGGTGTTCTCTATCTCCTGACCACCCTTACCGATCACTACACCGGGCTTGGCAGTGAAGATGACAACCTTAACTCTGTCAGATGCTCTCTCTATCTCGATCTTAGAGACACCGGCCTGATAGAGCTTCTTCTTCAAATACTTTCTGATATTGTAATCTTCTACAAGATAATCTGCGAAGTCAGCGTCTGCATACCACTTAGAATCCCAATCCTTGATAACGCCGACTCTCAGACCATGAGGATTAACTTTCTGTCCCATATCGTTCTCCTTCCTATCTCTCGTCGAGCACTATGGTGATATTGCTCATTCTCTTCTCGATCCTGTAAGCTCTGCCCTGTGCTCTGGGTCTTACTCTCTTCATTGTGGGGCCCTTGTTTGCGAAGCACTCCGCAACATAGAGATTGTCACGGTTCATACCGTTATTGTTCTCAGCGTTAGCTATAGCTGATTCAAGAAGCTTCTTGATCACGCTTGAAGCATATCTGGGATTATATGTAAGAACAGCAAGTGCTGTATCCACATCCTTACCTCTTATCGCATCTAATACGAAGCAGGCCTTCTGCACTGATACTCTGGCATATGACAGCTTGGCAGAGGGTCTTGTATCCTTATTAGCATTTCTCTCTCTCTTGATCTGAGATCTATGTCCTTTAGCCATTTTAGATTAAACCTCCTTTCAGGTGATACTGCTTACTTAGCCTTAGACTTCTTCTCGTCCTTGCCGTGGCCTCTGTAAGTTCTGGTCGCTACGAATTCTCCCAACTTATGTCCTACCATATCCTCCGTTACATATACCGGGACATGCTTTCTTCCGTCATGGACAGCTATCGTGTGTCCGACAAATGACGGGAAGATCGTAGAACGACGTGACCATGTCTTGATGACTGTCTTGTTATTTGAAGCATTCATAGCATCTACCGCCTTAAGCAGGCTTGCATCTGCGAATGGACCTTTTTTAAGTGATCTAGCCATTTTAATCTCCTCCTATTACTTAATAGCTCTGCCGTCGCGTCTTCTAACTATAAGCTTGTTAGAAGCCTTTTTCTTCTTACGTGTCTTAAGACCGAGTGCCGGCTTACCCCAAGGAGTAGACGGACCGGGACGACCGATGGGTGCTCTACCTTCACCACCGCCGTGAGGATGGTCGTTCGGGTTCATGACTGAACCTCTGACTGTAGGTCTGATACCCATGTGACGCTTACGTCCGGCCTTACCTATATTGACAAGGTTGTGCTCGCCGTTGCCTACGACACCGACTGTAGCACGACATACTATAGGAACCATTCTCATCTCACCTGAAGGAAGACGAAGTGTTGCATACTTACCTTCCTTAGCCATGAGCTGTGCGGAATTACCTGCGCTTCTTACCATCTGTCCGCCCTTACCGGGATAGAGCTCGATGTTGTGTACAAGTGTACCTACGGGGATGCTGCTTAAGGGAAGGCAGTTACCTACTCTTACTTCGGCATCGGCGCCGTTCATGAGCTTCTGTCCTACTGTCAGGCCTTCGGGAGCTAAGATGTAGCTCTTCTCTCCGTCTGCATAGCAGATGAGTGCTATGTTGGCGCTTCTGTTAGGATCGTACTCAATACTCTTGACTACTGCAGGGATCCCGTCCTTGCTGTTACGCTTGAAATCTATTATTCTGTACTTTCTTCTGTTACCGCCGCCACGATGACGAACTGTTATCTTACCCTGGTTGTTACGTCCTGCATTCTTCTTGAGTGAAGATGTCAGGCTCTTCTCGGGTGCTGTCTTGGTTATCTCAGCAAAATCAGAACCTGTCATGTTTCTTCTGGACGGTGTATATGGGTTATATGTCTTGATTCCCATGATTTATCTCCTTTTCTGTTTACTTATCAGGTCTGTTATACGACCTATATTTGCTCTCCGGGGCGTTTGCCTCGGCAAACGCAGGGATGTCAGTACTTCTATGCGAAGCTGCCTTTGCAGCGAGCATTCGGAAGTACTTCATCCTACATTATAAACCGGAGAAGATCTCGATATCCTTGCTGTCGCTCGTAAGCTTTACAACAGCCTTCTTAGTCTTGGCTGTACGTCCTACCGTCATTCCGCGGCGTTTCTTCTTGCCATCCATGTTCATGGTGTTGACGCTTTCAACCTTGGCACCCTCAAAGAGCTTTTCAACAGCTTCCTTGATCTGTGACTTATTAGCATCGGGATGAACTAAGAATGTATACTTCTTATCCGCATAGCCTTCCATACTCTTCTCAGTAATGACCGGCTTAAGGATCACATCATAATACTTTAAATCTGCCATTATGCGTACACCTCCTCGATAGTCTTGACTGCATCCTGTGTGAGTACCAGAGTCTTGGCATCCAGAATGTCATATACGTTGATGGTGCTTGTAAGTGCGGTCTTGCATGCAGGAATGTTCCTTGCAGACATGATCACGTTCTCATCCTTCTCAGGCAGAACTACGAGAGACTTGCCTGTTACCTTGAGATTGTCAAGCACCTTGACGAAATTCTTGGTCTTGATCTCGTCGAACTTAAGCTCATCCACAACGATGAGGCTCTCATTCTTGAGCTTATCAGTGAGTGCGCTCTTAAGAGCTGCTCTCTTTTCCTTCTTATTGAGCTTTATCGTGTAGTCTCTGGGAACGGGAGCGAATACCACGCCGCCGCCTGTCCACTGAGGAGATCTGGTGGAACCCTGTCTTGCATGACCTGTTCCCTTCTGTCTCCAGGGCTTTCTTCCGCCGCCTGACACTTCAGAACGTGTCTTGGCCTTCTGTGTGCCCTGACGCTTGTTGGCCAGATTAGCTACAACAGCCATATGTACAAGGTGCTCATTAACTTCTACACCGAAGATAGCATCGGAAAGCTCCATTGTACCAACTTCTTTACCTTCCATATTATATACAGATATATTAGCCATCGTTAAATGGTCCTCCTTTCAGATTGATCAAATGTCCGTTCTCGTAGTCTCCTTGATGGTGACCAGAGCCTTCTTGGGTCCGGGAACCGCACCCTTTATAAGAAGAAGATTCTTGTCTGCATCAACTCTTACGACTTCGAGGTTCTGGACCGTAACCTTCACATGTCCCATATGACCGGGCATACCCTTGCCCTTGAACACCCTGCTGGGTGAAGAACATGCGCCGTTGGAACCCTGATGACGATGGAACTTGGAACCGTGCTTCATAGGTCCTCTGTGCTGTCCTAATCTCTTGATAGCACCCTGGAAGCCCTTACCTTTAGAGATCGCTGTTGCATCAACCTTATCTCCCACTTCAAAGATGTCAGCCTTGATCTCCTGTGCTAAAGTATATTCCTCAGCATTATCAAACTTAAACTCTCTTACGAATCTCTTGGGCTCTGTGCCGGCCTTCTTAAAGTGGCCAACCTCTGCCTTTGTAGCGCCATGTCTGTGTGCTACGTCTCTTCTTCCTGACTTATCCTTACTGATAACTCTTTCCTTCTTATCACCAAAGCCTACCTGAACTGCGTTATAGCCATCATTCTCGATAGTCTTAAGCTGTGTTACCACGCACGGACCAGCCTCAAGAACTGTTACCGGTATGAGCTTACCGTCTTCACCGAAGACCTGCGTCATACCAACCTTAGTTGCCAGTATTGCTTTCTTCATATCAGTATCTCCTTATTACTTCTTAATGTTCTTAACGTCGATGTGTACACCCGCAGGTAATTCCAGTCTCTGGAACGCCTCTATGGTCTTCTGGGTGGGCATAATTACATCGATGAGCCTCTTGTGTGTTCTCTGCTCGAACTGCTCTCTCGAATCCTTATACTTATGTACCGCACGAAGGATTGTAACTACTTCCTTCTTAGTGGGAAGCGGTACCGGTCCGCTGACCTGTGATCCGTTCTTCTTAACTGTCTCGATGATCTTCTTGGCAGAAGCATCCACCAGCTGATGATCATAAGCCTTGAGTGTGATTCTCATTACCTCGTTTGCCATAAAAAAAGTCGCCTCCTTTTCGCACTTTATAATGATAAGTACGACAAGCGGTGACTGTACACTTTTCCGTGTGTGTCCTATTTTTTTATTCGCCGAGTCGGGGCATACCCGCTCGGTCAGGACCTTAACACGTCGTTTCTTAAATAAATAAGACCTTGCCTGTACAGTGACTTGTCGTCAATTCAACATGACCTTCGCTCCACGGAACTACCTGCACGGCCTCTCGACCTGCAGCAACCTCACGCTTCATAGCTATCATGTCACAGCAAAATACAGTATACACAAGGTCTTACATAATTGCAAGCACTTTTTTTATTTTTTTATTTGATCAGCAGATTGATCGAATCATCTATAGGAGGGATCGAGATATTCTCGACTTTCCACTTGACGACTTCAACCATGCTCCCGTTTTCATCGGGTTCATGAGCCACGATCCTTACATAGAGCTCCTGGCCTTCGCTTATGGGGAATGTCATCTCGGATATATTCTCCGGTATCGCTCCGTTCTCAGAGTAATCAGTCAGATACTGCTCATCCAGTTCCTTGAGCTTTTGCTCCGCCTGATTGCACGCCTCATAGTACATGTTCGTCCTTAAGAGATTGCTCTGTGTCAGCCTCTTGTCGGTAAGTGCAGAAGACAGGGACAGAACGGCAAAAGATACCAGGCTTAAGACAATGAATATCAAAAGCAGTGATGATGTACCGATATTAAGGTTACCGCCGACACGTCTCTTCATGGCTTCACCTCCCCCGGAAAATATCTGTATACGCTGAGCGAATATGACAGATCGGGGTCATCCTGCCTTGTCACTTCTATATCAAGTGTGCCCTTCGATAATCTGAGGCTGGCCAGGTACTCCGAAGACGATCCGTTACCCGAAATATTTCTGTCATCTCCGTAATAGAGATGATACTCTCCGTCTACATAGCGGCCTTCGTCATCCGTTATGCCCGGGATCAGGCTGCCTATCACTCCGGCTCTGTAAGTCTCCGCTATATTGGTAGCAATGTTGTGCTCTTTGCTCAGGGCCTCGCACTCCTTGTTGATGCTGTGTGCCCTTACAAACAGCTGGATGCATACAGCCGATGCGATCGCGAAGAATAATAATGAAATTGTAAGTTCCATCAGGAATAATCCTGCTCTAGATTTCTGCATATGTCCCTCACATCCGTGATCTTCTTATGTGGTCGACCTGACATAGACGGATGTCCTTACGGTCCTTCCGCTCTCATCCTTGATATCCACGCTGACAAGTCCTTCGGAATTAAGCTTGACGCCGAATTCCTGTACCGGCATGATGTTCTCACCGGCCTCAGGGCTTAAGCTCACATCCGCCGACGTGAAGAGTTCCTTCAGATACCCGTCATGGATATACAGGTAGTCACAGTACGTCTCTTCTCCGTAGACTTCAAACAGCACAAGCGCATCTCCGTCACCGAAATCCCTTATCCTCACATATCCCGACTCATCATGCTGATGCAGCTTCTCGGTGATGAATGCGGAAGCCGTTGCAATATTGTAATGTCTGTCCATGCTGTCAATGGTCCGCTGATAAATACCGGCTCCGAATGCTATGAGCAATGACGCCGACACGGCGAACACCGCAAAAAGCGTAAGAACGAACAGCATGTCCACAGTATGCTTATTGTCACTTCTCCTGGTCATGTGCACCCTCCGTCCTTACTCTATTGTCCGTCTAACATGCTCTTTACGGACTTGCCGTTTAACCTTATCACCTTATAGCCCGGATAGATATTGCCGCCTATGGGTGTATAGTCCACAAAGAAAGTATTCTCATCATACATAAGTCCGTAATGCTCCCGTATATAATCGAGCGACGGCGGATAGTATCCGTTCTGCGCATAGCACTGGACTATGTTTCTCTCCATTGCACGGTTAAGAGCCTCCTCCTGCCTGTCAAGAGTATTGCCCGCCGTGAACTTTATGGCATACATGAACACGATCAGTATCCCTGCGAAGAGGATAATGTTAAAATGTGTGCTGTTCAGTTTCTTCTTATTATGAATAGTAAATGTACTCATTCAACGATCACCCTATGCTTGACATTACACCGAGTAACGGCAGTATCACCGACAGAAGTATGAGTCCGACTATAAGCGACAGTACTATTACCAGAGTGGGTTCGATTATGGAGATAAAGCTCTGCAGCCTCTTATCCGTATCTTCCTCATACAGATGTCCTATCTTCTTAAGGATCTCATCAACATCACCGGTCTTGACACCGATGGCGATCATCCTTGAATAGAGATTTCCGAAGAGTCCCGCCTTCATAAGTCCCTCCGCGAAGCTGTCTCCGTCCTCCTGGATGGCTCTCTCACATTCCTTGATCTGGCCTTCAACCTCTTCGTGCTCCACGAGCTGCTGCACCATGTTAAGCGCCTGATATATTCCCATACCGCTTGATAACGTAAGTGCCATTCCGCTCGCGAATCTTCCATAAGCAATATTACGGAAGAAACTCTTCGTGGGACCGAAACTGTTCTTCATCCTGCGGGCAAGACTCTTACCGGGATTGGTACGGCTTATGAAGATCACAAACGCAAGCAATGCGACTAGTATGAACACAAGCACAATGGAATATGTCTGCAGCGACTGTCCCACATGCAGAAGTGTTGCGCTTATGCCGGACATCTCAGTACCGAGCTGAATGAACACCTGATTGAATAAAGGCAGCACCTTGGTTATCAGGACTACTATGATGAACACCATCATACATACCATTATAAGAGGATAGGTGATCGCACTCCTTATGTTGTCGGCCACTACATCCTCATGATTGTAGTAATCAGCCAGTGACTGCATGACCTCATCCAGACGTCCCGTTTCCTCACCGATAGCCACCATGTTCTCCACGTATTCCGGGAAGAGTTCACTCTGCTTAAGTGAGCTCGTGAAGCTGTCTCCGGATAACGTAAAACTGATGATCTTACGCAATACCTCTCTCGTGGCATTATCCTTGGCGTCATTAAGCATCAGATCCAATCCGTCCTTTGGAGTTATTCCCGACTTGAGGATCATCGCCATCTGCTCACAGAAGGCCGCTATCTCGCTGTTGCTAAGTATGATCTGCTTACTCATTTTCTTCCTTTCCGTTACCTTTATCACTAATACTGATACGCTTTAACATAATTGGTTCCGTCACCTATGAAGGACTTAAGCGCCTTCTCTCCCTGGCTTGCGGCCAGAGTCGGATCCATCAGTTCCCAGTCGGTTCCGTTGAATTCCACGATTCCGTTGACCCATCCTACCTCATCTATATATGTGGATATCCAGGCATGGTATGCATCTCCTGCATAACCTATCTCAAGACGCGTGGGTATCTGCTGGCTTCTTAACATCGATGCCATGCAGGCTGCATAATCAAAGCATATTCCCTTCCCCGTAGCCAGTGTATTATCCGGATCGGGAAGATATCCGCTTGTGACATTGGCGGCCAGTTCCTTGTCATATACCACATTATCTATGAGATAGTTATATACATTGGCAACAACGTCAAGATCGTTATCGGCACTGAATGCCAATTCCTCGCCCTTTGTCACCACATTGGAACTCTCGTTGAAATTCACGAATTGATTGGGGTACAGATACGGCGAATACTCATTGGTTATATCCGCGTCCACCGATACCATGCATGCCTGAGCATATTTGCCGTCTCCGATATGTTCAAATACGCCCACCTGATATGACCCGGGACCCTGCGTAAACGGGATCGTCTCTTCACCGCCGTGAAGATCGAAGGTGTATGTAACGCCCTCGGGGCCCGTAACCTGAAGCTTGGGCTTCTCATTGTCCCCTTCATAATCTATGATCACATAGCCTGCTGAGGTATTGGATATGTCCACAATGACCTTGGCATCGGAATATGCCGTCACTCCGTCAGCTGTCGGCTTAAGGACTCTGGGTGTATTATCTCTCGCTCCCTTGACCTTCTCCGTCTTCTCAGGCTTGCTGTTCTCCGCAGGCTTGTCCGCTTCTGCCGCTCCCTCCTCATCACCGGAAGAAACGCTCTCCGAAGCCGTACTCTCTGCGGCTCCGTCACCCGCATCCGCAGGCGCACTCCCTCCGCAGCCTGTTATCGACATCAAAGTCATCACGGTAAGTCCCAGTATCAGACACGATATGAAATTATGCAGCCGCACTCCGGCTCTTAATCTCATTGATTTCACAATACCTATTATAATTACGACTACTGATAAATGCAAATAGATTAGCATCTTGGGCAGCGCAGATTCAGACCGCACGGGGCGGACGCCGGCAACTAAAAAGGTCCGAGGATATGATCCTCAGACCTCTTTATACACCAAACCTGATATTATTCTTCAGAAACGGTCACTGTCTCATCCATATCGACATCTTCAGCGATATCAATGAATTCCGCATCCTCTTCTTCCTCCGGAAGATCGAAGTAATCCGCAAGCTTGTAATCCGTATTGATATGTACTTCTCTGTATCTCTTCATTCCGGTTCCTGCAGGAATGAGCTTACCGATTATGACATTCTCCTTAAGTCCGATAAGAGGATCAACCTTACCCTTTATCGCTGCCTCCGTAAGTACCTTGGTGGTCTCCTGGAAGGAAGCTGCTGACAGGAATGAGTTGGTCGCAAGAGCAGCCTTGGTGATACCGAGCATTATCTGAACGCCTACCGGAGGCTCCTTGCCCTCTGCCTTAAGTCTCTCACACTCATCCTCATAATCAAGAACATCCATGAGATTACCGGGCAGTACTCCGCTCTCTCCGCTCTCCTCGACTCTTATCTTCTTAAGCATCTGACGGACGATGACTTCGATATGCTTATCCGCGATATCAACACCCTGTAAGCGGTATACTCTCTGTACCTCACGAAGCATGTAATCCTGAACCGCACGGATACCCTTGATCTTAAGAAGATCATGAGGGTTAACAGAACCTTCCGTAAGCTCGTCACCGGCCTCAAGAATGGCTCCGTCGAGTACCTTTATACGTGAACCGTAAGGTATGAGATAAGTCTTGGATTCACCGGTCTCATCATTGGTTATGACGATCTCTCTCTTCTTCTTGGAATCCCTGATCTCGACCTTACCGCCGAACTCTGCTATTATCGCAAGTCCCTTAGGCTTACGTGCCTCGAACAGCTCCTCGACTCTGGGAAGACCCTGAGTGATGTTATCACCTGCCACACCACCGGTATGGAAAGTTCTCATCGTAAGCTGTGTACCGGGCTCACCGATAGACTGTGCTGCTATGATACCTACAGCCTCGCCCACCTGAACTGCTTCACCGGTAGCCATGTTGGCTCCGTAACACTTAGAACAGATACCGTTGTGGCAGCGACATGTAAGGATAGTCCTTATCTTGACCGTATCGATCTCATTATCGATTATGGCCTTGGCTCGAGTTGGTGTGATCATGTGGTTTGCGCCCACGATGAGCTTACCCTTCTTGTCAGTGATGTCCTCACATGCATACCTGCCGGTGATCCTGTCTTCTAAGCTCTCTATAGTCTCCTTGCCGTCCATGAATGCCTTGACATTCATACCGTAGATCTCATCCTTGCCTTCGCAGCAGTCCATCTCTCTGATGATGAGCTCCTGTGATACATCGACCATTCGTCTTGTAAGGTAACCTGAGTCTGCTGTACGAAGAGCCGTATCCGACAGACCCTTTCTGGCTCCGTGTGCTGAGAGGAAGTACTCCAGTACGTCCAGTCCCTCACGGAAGTTGGACTTGATAGGAAGTTCGATCGTACGTCCTGTCGTATCCGCCATAAGTCCACGCATACCTGCAAGCTGCTTGATCTGCTGGTTGGAACCACGGGCACCTGAATCCGCCATCATGAATATGTTGTTGTACTTATCCAGACCGTCGAGAAGGTCCTTCGTGATCCTGCCGTCTATCTCATTCCATGTATCGATAACGGCTCTGTATCTCTCTTCCTCGGTGATAAGACCACGTCTGAAGTTCTGAGATATCTTATCAACTATTCCCTGAGCCTCTTCAAGAAGAGCGGGCTTCGTCGGAGGAACCGTCATATCCGAGATGGAAACGGTCATGGCCGCCTTGGTCGAATACTTATATCCCGTAGCCTTGATATCGTCAAGCACCTCAGCTGTCACTGAAGCACCGTGTATGTTGATGACACGCTCAAGTATCTGCTTAAGACCCTTCTTGCCTACATGGAAGTCAACTTCAAGCTTGAGTTGATCTTCCTTGCTCTTTCTGTCGACAAATCCGAGGTCCTGAGGAAGTATCTCGTTAAAGAGGAATCTTCCGAGAGTCGATTCAACGGTTCCCGTAAACTCCTTGCCGTCTATCTCCTTGGTCACTCTGACCTTTATCCTTGAATGCAGAGTGATCGCACTGTTCTCATAAGCAAGAATCGCTTCGTTTAAGTTCCTGAAGAACTTGCCTTCGCCCAATGCTCCCTCTCTCTCCTGAGTGAGGTAATAGATTCCGAGGACCATATCCTGTGAAGGAACTGCCACGGGACCGCCGTCTGAAGGCTTAAGCAGGTTGTTGGGTGACAGGAGCAGGAATCTGCACTCTGCCTGTGCTTCCACTGACAGAGGAAGATGTACCGCCATCTGGTCACCGTCGAAGTCGGCGTTGAATGCCGTACATACAAGGGGATGGAGCTTGATAGCCTTACCCTCTACCAGAATGGGCTCAAATGCCTGGATACCCAGTCTGTGAAGTGTAGGAGCTCGGTTGAGCATAACGGGATGCTCTGCGATAACTTCCTCAAGCACGTCCCAAACGCTTGTGTCAAGTCTCTCCACAAGCTTCTTGGCATTCTTGATATTCTGCGATATTCCGCGGCCTACAAGCTCCTTCATAACGAAGGGCTTGAAGAGCTCTATGGCCATCTCCTTAGGGAGACCGCACTGATATATCTTGAGTTCGGGACCTACGACGATAACAGATCGTCCGGAATAGTCCACACGCTTACCCAAGAGGTTCTGTCTGAATCGGCCGCCCTTTCCCTTGAGCATATCCGACAGGGACTTAAGCGCTCTGTTGCCGGGACCTGTAACCGGTCTGCCTCTTCTGCCGTTATCTATGAGGGCATCGACTGCCTCCTGAAGCATTCTCTTCTCGTTACGCACGATGATATCCGGTGCGCCGAGATCTATAAGTCTCTGAAGACGGTTGTTGCGGTTGATTATCCTTCTGTAGAGATCGTTAAGATCCGATGTCGCAAATCTTCCGCCGTCAAGCTGAACCATGGGACGAAGATCAGGCGGGATCACGGGGATCACGTCCATGATCATCCATGAAGGATCGTTACCTGACTCTCTGAAAGCCTCAACGACTTCAAGTCTCTTGATGATCTTGGCTCTTCTCTGTCCTGTGGAACTCTCAAGTTCTTCTCTTAAGCTCTTGGACTCTTCCTCAAGATCGATGTCCAAAAGGAGTTCCTTGATGGATTCCGCACCCATTCCGACTCTGAACTTGTTGCCCCACTCTTCTCTTGCATCGAGATACTCTCTCTCTGAGAGGATCTGCTTCTTCTGCAATCCCGAATCAGCAGGGTCCAATACTATATAAGATGCAAAGTACAGCACCTTCTCAAGCACCCTGGGAGATAAGTCTAAGATAAGACCCATCCTGCTGGGTATTCCCTTGAAATACCAGATATGTGACACGGGAGCCGCAAGCTCGATATGTCCCATTCTCTCTCTGCGGACGTTTGCCTTTGTTACTTCAACGCCGCATCGGTCACAGATGACTCCCTTATAACGGATCTTCTTGTACTTTCCGCAATGACATTCCCAGTCCTTGCTGGGTCCGAATATCTTCTCACAGAACAGACCGTCACGCTCGGGCTTGAGTGTTCTGTAGTTGATGGTCTCGGGCTTGGTAACAGCTCCTCTTGACCACTCACGTATTCTGTCAGGTGATGCAAGTCCGATCCTGATTGCATCGAAAGTCATCGGTTGATATGTTTCCCTATTATTAACAGGCATTTTCTTCCTCCTTGGCGAGTATCTTGATTACTCTTCTTCACTTACCTCAGCAAAATCATCGTCAAATTCTTCTTCGAACTCTGCTTCGTCTTCAGCATCTTCAAGCTGTCCGTCCTCGTTGAACTCCTGCTTGCTGAATCCGTGTGCGGCAAATGATTCCTTCTCTCTTCCGAAACGGTTATCATCACCCATAGTGATACGATAATCAGTATCCGTATAATCAACTGACTCCATTATCTTAACTTCGGTATTGTCATCACGTAATACCCTTATATCAAGACCCAGTGACTGAAGCTCCTTGAGCATAACCTTGAATGACTCGGGTATGCCGGCCTCAGGGATGTTGTCTCCCTTGATGATCGCTTCATAAGTCTTGACACGGCCGATAACGTCATCGGACTTGACTGTCAGGATCTCCTGAAGAGTATATGATGCTCCGTATGCCTCCAAGGCCCACACTTCCATCTCACCGAATCTCTGTCCGCCGAACTGAGCTTTACCGCCCAGAGGCTGCTGAGTAACAAGTGAGTAAGGACCTGTTGAACGTGCATGGATCTTATCGTCTACCAGATGGTGGAGCTTAAGGTAATGCATGTGTCCGATCGTAACAGGGCTGTCGAAGTACTCACCCGTACGTCCGTCACGAAGTCTTACCTTACCGTCTCTTGAGATCGGTACGCCCTTCCATAACTTTCTGTGGTCTCTGTTCTCTGACAGATATTGTAATACTTCGGGCAGGAGTTCCTTCTTGTGCTTCTTCTCGAATTCCTCCCACTCGAGATTGACATAGTCATTAGCCAGATCCAATGTATCCATGATGTCATTCTCGTTCGCTCCGTCGAAGACGGGAGTTGATACATTAAATCCGAGAGCCTTGGCTGCGAGAGATAAGTGGATCTCAAGCACCTGTCCGATATTCATTCGTGAAGGCACGCCGAGAGGATTGAGCACGATGTCAAGGGGACGGCCGTTGGGAAGATAAGGCATATCCTCAACGGGTAATACTCTTGAAACGACACCCTTGTTACCGTGACGTCCGGCCATCTTATCACCAACCGAGATCTTACGCTTCTGAGCAATGTAAATGCGTACTGCCTCGTTGACGCCGGGTGATAACTCATCACCGTTCTCTCTTGTGAATACCTTGGCATCAACAACGATACCGTACTCACCGTGAGGCACCTTAAGTGAAGTATCTCTTACTTCTCTTGCCTTCTCACCGAAGATCGCTCTTAAGAGCTTCTCTTCTGCAGTAAGCTCGGTCTCACCCTTGGGTGTTACCTTACCTACAAGGATATCACCGGCTCTTACCTCGGCACCGATCCTTATGATACCTCTCTCATCGAGGTCCTTAAGTGCATCCTCGCCGACACCGGGCACATCACGGGTGATCTCCTCGGGTCCGAGCTTGGTATCTCTGGCTTCTGCCTCATATTCTTCTATATGTACTGATGTATAAACATCATCCTGTACGAGACGCTCGCTTATAAGAACGGCATCCTCGTAGTTGTAACCTTCCCATGTCATGAAACCGATAAGAGGGTTCTTACCGAGCGCAAGCTCACCGCCGCATGTCGAAGGACCGTCAGCGATAACCTGTCCGGCTTCTATATGCTCACCCTTTACCACGATGGGTCTCTGGTTATAGCAGTTGGACTGGTTGGATCTCGTAAACTTGGCAACCTTGTAAACCATGTCCTCGCCGTCATCTGCCTTGACTCTGATCTCATCTGCAGCCACATACTCAACTGTACCTGCCTTGGCAGCAACAAGACATACACCCGAGTCAACCGCAGCCTTGACTTCCATACCTGTTCCCACAACCGGCTCTTCGGTCACGAGAAGCGGAACCGCCTGACGCTGCATGTTGGATCCCATCAGCGCTCTGTTGGCATCGTCGTTCTCAAGGAAAGGAATAAGTGCCGTAGCAACGGAGAATACCATCTTGGGAGACACGTCCATGTAATCGAACATTGCCTTGGGATACTCGGATGTCTCATCCTTGAATCTGCCGGCTACCGAATTACGCACGAAATGTCCCTTCTCATCCAGCTGCTCGTTGGCCTGAGCTACATGATAGTTATCCTCTTCATCCGCTGTCATATATACAACTTCGTCAGTTACTCTCGGATTCTCCGGATCCGACTTGTCTATCTTACGGTAAGGAGCCTCCACGAAACCGTACTCATTGATACGCGCATATGATGCAAGTGAGTTGATAAGACCGATGTTGGGTCCTTCAGGGGTCTCAATGGGACACATTCTTCCGTAGTGAGAGTAATGCACGTCACGCACCTCGAATCCCGCTCTGTCTCGAGACAGACCGCCGGGTCCCAATGCTGAAAGACGTCTCTTATGAGTAAGCTCACCCAGAGGGTTGTTCTGATCCATGAACTGTGACAGCTGTGAAGATCCGAAGAACTCCTTGACTGCTGCCTGCACGGGCTTGATATTGATAAGAGCCTGAGGAGATATATCCTCCGAATCATGAGTGGTCATACGCTCACGTACAACTCTCTCAAGACGGCTCAAACCTATTCTGTACTGATTCTGAAGCAGCTCGCCTGCCGCTCTTATACGTCTGTTGCCCAGATGGTCGATATCATCATCATTACCTATGCCGTACTCAAGATGCATATTGTAGTTGATGGATGCAAGGATATCTTCCTTGGTAACATGCTTGGGAACCAGCTCATGAGCATTCTTCACAATAGCCTCTGCCAGGCCTTCGGGATCCTTGCCGAATTCCTCGATTATGCTGGCAAGAACCGGATAGTAAACGAGCTCCGTTATGCCGAGCGCCTTGGGATCGCACTCAATGAACTGTGTTATGTCAACCATCATGTTAGACAGAACTCTGACGTTTCTCTCGTCTGCTTGAATGAGGACGCTTGAAACTGCCGCGTTCTGTATCTGATCGGCCAGCTCCTTGTCCACTGTCGTGCCGGCTGTGGCAATAACTTCACCGGTATTGACATCTATAACATCCTCAGCGAGGACGTGTCCTCTTATCCTGTTGGACAGCATGAGCTTCTTATTGAACTTATATCTGCCCACTCTTGCAAGATCATATCTTCTGGAGTCGAAGAACATTGCGGTGATAAGGCTCTCTGCGCTCTCTACGCTCAAAGGCTCACCGGGACGGATCTTCTTATATAACTCAAGCAGACCTTCCTGGTAATTCGTAGCCACATCCTTGCCGAATGAAGCCTCTATCTTGGGTTCATCACCGAACAGTTCCCTTATCTCTTCATTTGTTCCCACGCCAAGCGCACGAATAAGAACCGTTACCGGAACCTTTCGTGTTCTGTCCACTCTGACATAGAATACGTCATTGGCATCGGTCTCATACTCAAGCCAAGCTCCTCTGTTGGGGATCACCTGACATGAGAAGAGTTCCTTACCCATCTTGTCATGAGATATTGAATAATATATTCCGGGCGAACGTACCAACTGGCTGACGATTACTCTCTCAGCACCATTGATCACAAACGTTCCCGTCTCGGTCATAAGAGGAAGATCGCCCATGAATATCTCATGTTCGCTTATCTCTTCCTTCTCCTTATTATAGAGACGGACTCTTACCTTAAGAGGAGCAGCATAAGTAGCATCGCGCTCCTTACACTTCTCGATCGAGTACTTGACCTCATCCCTGCACAATTCGTATCCCACGAATTCAAGGCTTAAGTGTCCGCTATAATCTGCTATTGGAGAGATATCATCGAAGACTTCCTTGAGTCCTTCCTCAAGGAACCAATTGTACGAATCCTTTTGGACTTCGATAAGATTGGGCATCTCCAGGACTTCCTTCTGCCTGGAGTAACTCATACGTACCTTTTTGCCACCGTAGGTAGGACGTATTCTGTTCTTTTCCATTGACATTTCACCCCGTTTTGAATTGAATTTTTAGTATGCTTGCGCATATCGCACCACAATAGTGCACTGTCCATTGTACGTCAAGTGCCTTAAGCGTGTCAAGGAAAAATTTGAGGAATTTTAAGATGTGATCCGTTCAGCATCTTGGCCGCACGGGGCGACCGCAAATGCTCTCAGATAATGACAAATACCCCGGAAATGAATCCGGGGTACTTATACATATGTAAGATATTATTACTTAAGAGTAACCTTAGCGCCGACTTCTTCGAGCTTAGCCTTGATGTCCTCAGCCTCAGCCTTAGCTGCGCCTTCCTTGATAACCTTGGGAGCTGAATCAACGAGATCCTTAGCTTCCTTAAGTCCGAGACCTGTAGCCTCACGAACAACCTTGATAACCTTAACCTTCTCAGCTCCGACATCAGTAAGCTCTACATCGAACTCATCCTTGTCGTCAGCTGCGCCTGCTGCTGCGCCTGCGCCTGCTGCTGCTACAACTACGCCTGCTGCTGCAGATACGCCGAATTCCTCTTCGCAAGCCTTAACGAGATCGTTAAGCTCAAGTACTGTAAGTTCCTTAATAGCATCAATAATATCCTGTGTTGATAACTTTGCCATGATAATGACTCCTTTCGTATATTCAAATAATCAATAACTGGACGCTTCGCCATCAGACGAAACGGAAGGATGTTAGTACTTCCCGGCGAAACAGCCTTTGCTGTGAGCATCTAAGAAGTACTTCAACCTTATTCTGCAGGTGCTGCTTCCTCAGCTGCGGGTTCTTCTGCCTTAGCTTCTTCTGCAGGTGCTGCTGCTTCTTCAACAGGAGCTTCTGCTTCAGCGGGAGCTGCCTCTGCTGCAGGTGCTGCCTCCTCGGCGGGAGCTGCTTCTGCTGCTGATGCCTCAGCCTGAGGCTCTTCTGCCTTGGCTTCTGCTGCAGGTGCTGCCTCTCCGGCTCCGCCTTTCTCAGCAAGCTGATTCATGACGCGAGCGAAGTTGGTGATAGGTGACTGGATGCTTCCAAGCAGCTTAGACAGCAATTCTTCACGTGAAGGAATTGAAGCTATGCTCTTCATGCCGTCAGCATCATATAATGTACCTTCAACCACACCGGCTTTGATCTCAAGCTTATCTGCAGTCTTAGCGAACTTCGCAAGTACTCTTGCGGGAGCTGTAGCGTCTGTAGCTGAGATAGCTACTGCGCTGGGTCCCTCAAGGTAAGGAGCCAATGACTCAAAGTCAGTACCCTTGAATGCAAAGTTCATCATTGTGTTCTTGTAAACCTTGTAATTGACACCGGCTTCACGAAGCTCCTTACGAAGCTTTGTGTCCTGCTCAACAGTAAGTCCGCGGTAATCAACGAGTACTACCGACTGGGCGTCCTTGATGGCTGCGCTGATCTCTTCTACAATAGGCTTCTTAATCTCAACCTTTGCCATTTTCTTTTCCTCCTTATTAGATTCTTTGCCGAAAGAAAAGTGGATATATCGTTTCGCCCGGCGAAACGTCTGCACCGAGCGCAGTTGCCGGCGGCAACAGATTCCTTATGCGCAAGTGTGCAAAAAGAAAATCCCTCATCTTACATACGAAGACAAAGGGATACTGTAATCTCACGATTCATTCCTCGGCAGGCGGTTACCCGTTAGAGCCTTATATGCAAGGCTGCCTGCTGTCTTCGGCATGGTCTTTAACGACCGTTTCATATATTATCACGCAGTTAACGGTGATGTCAACATATTTTTTCGTTGGCTGTTTACTCACGTGCACTTTCTCGCGGTACGTTTACTCGCGGGCCGTTTACTGGTGGGCCGTTTACTCACGGACGGATCACGTACCTTGATGGCTCAGGCTTCACGCTTACCTTTTTGTGACATATCCGTCAGGATCGATATCGACATTCAGGGATATCGAACGCATAAATTCAAGTATACGGGCTTTTTCCTCTCCCGCTGCCATTGAGGTACGGCAGCCGGACTGAATGGCGGGGATGAACCTTACGGCAGTCGTATCTGCATCTCTGTTTAACACGACTTCCAACAGTCCCGTATCCTGAGTCTTCGAATTGAACCAGTAATTACCCAGGCTGTATATGACAGGAGTGTCACCTATATAGTCCAGCTTCTGGAGTATATGAGGGTGATCTCCGATGATGAGATCGGCTCCGGCTCCTGCAAGCTTGGGTGCCAGATCATCCTGTGCCCAGTCGGTGTCCGTCTCGAGCTCTGTTCCCCAGTGGATGTAAGCAATGACATAGTCGCAGTTTTTTTTCATATCGGATATCACATCCAGTATGCGGTCGTCGTACCAGCACCTGAAAGTTCCCGCAGAATTATCCGTGGCCCCTCTTGTGTCGGGATTGGGCTGGCGCTCTATCTGCGTGGCGGAGATATATCCTATCTTGACGTCGTTTACTATATAGTAGACCGGTCGGGCAGCTTCCTCTATATTACGCCCCGCTCCCACATAGGGCATGTCGTCCCCTTCGAGGGTGTCGAGGGTATCAAGCAGGGATATCTCGCCATAGTCATAGGTATGGTTATTGGCCAGAGAGACGATGTCGGCTCCCATGTCATCCAGATAATGCACATTGTCCGGATTGGCCCTGAATGTATACTGCTTCTCGGCCGTGGGCTCACCGCGCCTTGAATAGGTAAACTCGTTGTTGAGCATGAACACGTCGGCGTCTCTCATCGCATTGAGAGTTTCCGCGCTGAATGCCGAGGCGATGTCGCCGCCTGCAGACTTAAGGGTCACGACTATCGCATATCCGTCAGCCAGTGATATGTCTCCCGCGAATAGAAGCCTTATCTCGTCTTCACTTGCGGCTTCCCTTGAGTAGATATGATTCTCTCTGCAGAATTCTTCGTCTGCAAGGATGGCCCCGTATCTTGATTCAACCTCAGGTTCTGTCTCTGTCTCTTCCTCGCTTACAGGCTCCGGAACCGGCGTGGGTTCTATCTTCTCGATCCTGGCAGTGACAGTGTTCGTCACGGCGGGGCTTACGCTCTCCGGGGGTGCGGATGTATCAGGCGCCTCTTTTTTTCCGAAGAGGGCATAGATAAGGAGTACTCCGACGGTCACGGTCGTAAGGAGCGTCACCAGAAACACTATCCATATATGTTGTGCTTTCTTCCTGTTACTGTGCATATATGCAGTATATCCCAAATGCGTCCGGGGTGCAAATCGGGCGGGCATCAAAAAAGACCGGCACATAAATGCCGGTCTTCTTACATATTATCGTTTATTAATACTTGGCTGTTGAGATCTTCACGCCGGGGCCCATTGTGCAAGCCAGTGTAATGCTCTTAAGATACTGGCCCTTGAGTGCTGCGGGCTTAGCCTTAAGGATCGCTGACATCAGTGCCTCGTAGTTCTGTGTAAGCTGCTCCTCAGAGAAAGAAGCCTTACCTACGGGAACGTGAATGATATTAGCCTTGTCAAGTCTGTACTCGATCTTACCGGCCTTGATATCCTCTACGGCCTTGGTCACATCCATTGTAACCGTCCCTGCCTTAGGATTGGGCATTAAACCCTTAGGTCCGAGTACCTTACCGAGACGACCTACGACACCCATCATATCAGGTGTTGCAACAACTACATCGAAGTCGAACCAGCCGTCGTTCTGGATCTTGGGGATGAGCTCCTCACCGCCTACGTAATCAGCACCTGCTGCCTGAGCCTCGTCAAGCTTCGTGCCCTTAGCGAATACAAGAACTCTTACCGTCTTACCTGTTCCGTTGGGAAGTACTACGGCGCCACGGATCTGCTGATCGGCATGACGGCCGTCACAACCTGTACGGATGTGAAGCTCAACTGTCTCATCGAACTTGGCTGTAGCTGTCTTCTTAACTATTCCAATAGCCTCTGCAGGCTCATACTGAACTGTGCGATCTACTAATTTAGCAGCCTCGCTATACTTCTTACCATGCTTCATAACGATTTCCTCCTACTAAATTATTCTTCGACTGTTATTCCCATACTTCTTGCTGTACCTGCTATCATGCTCATGGCTGCCTCGATTGAAGCGGCATTTAAGTCAGGCATCTTGATCTCAGCGATCTCCTTGAGCTTATCCTTGGAGATGGTAGCGACCTTGGTCTTGTTCGGAACGCCCGAACCTGACTTGATGTTGCAGGCTTTCTTAAGAAGTACTGCAGCCGGCGGAGTCTTTGTGATGAAGCTGAAAGACCTGTCTGCATAAACCGTGATGACAACGGGGATGATCATATCGCCCTTGTCAGCCGTGATCGCGTTGAACTGCTTGGTGAATTCCACGATGTTGACACCGTGCTGACCAAGTGCAGGTCCAACCGGGGGTGCCGGCGTTGCCTTGCCGGCGGGGATCTGTAACTTAATGTAACCTTCTACTTTCTTTGCCATATGTGGCTCCTCCTATAAATAATATATTGATGATAATATATCGTGGTGCGGGTTATAGGTACCCTACCACTGTAACGGACAGGCATCATTCGGCCCGTCATATGATAAACTGCACTTAACGCAGCTTACGCACTTCCTCAAATCCGATCTCAACAGGCGTCTCTCTTCCGAACAGTTCCACGTTGATGGTCGCTGTCTGCTTGATGTAGTCGATCTTCTGTACCACACCGATAGTATCCTTCCAGGGACCTGCAACCACGACGATGGTCTCGCCTTCCTCGAAATCGATCGTGACATTCTCTGTCTTGATACCGAGCGGCTTCATCTCTGCATCAGATAACGGTACCGGCTTGCTTCCGGGACCGACAAAGCCCGTCACTCCTCTTGTATTCCTTACAACGTACCAAGTCTCATCATTCATTATCATGTTGACGAGTACATAACCCGGGAACATCTTCTTCTGCACGGTCTTACGTGCACCGTTCTTGACCTCTACCACATCCTGCATGGGCACACGGACTTCGATTATCTGTTCTTCCAACCCGCGGTTTGCAATAGTCTTGTCCAGATCGGCCTTGACTTTATTCTCATATCCTGAATAGGTATGGGCAACATACCATTTTGCCTCTGACTTCTTTGCCTCGGATCCGCTTACTTCCTGCGCATCACTTACTTCCTGCACATCAGTCTCAGCAATATTAGCCTCTGTCATATTAGCTTCTGACATACTTACTCCTTTGTGATAAGGGTTTAAGACTTCCTGCTCTGTTCTCCCGCAGGCATTCTCCCGCAGGCAGACCGAGTCTACATTGACAACAGATTAACGCCATACTGCAGGGCAGTATCCAGCAGTGAAATGATCACACCGACAACTATCGTGGTTATGATCACCGCAACAGTCTGCTTGGTGAGCTGGTCCCTGTTAGGCCATACGATCTTGCCCCATTCAGCCTTAACACCGTCAAGAAAGCTAACTTTGTTCTCTTTCGCGGAATCTGCCATTACTTTGTCTCCTTATGTAAGGTGTGTGCCTTACAGAATCTGCAATACTTCTTGGTCTCCATCCTGTCGGGATGGTTTTTCTTTTCCTTGGTAGTATTGTAATTACGCTGCTTACACTCTGTACATGCTAATGTAATCTTGGTACGCATATCTCTTTCATCCTTTCATATGACTGCACTCTGTGCCGAAAAAAATTACAGCACAAAAAAAAGACGTTACGCCTCGTTAGACCAATATAGCACAGGACAACTTACGCGTCAACATCTTTTTTATATATTATGCTTTATTCTAAAGCCTTATTCTGAAACCTTACATCGAAGATCAGCAATACGAATTGAACATCATGCCGGCATAGGCGCTGGCCGTGTACGGATTCGAGAATGTCTTGCCGGGATTCTTATACTCAACGACCGTCTTATTAATATAGGAAACGGGATTGAGTGAAACCTGTCTCGACTTACGCATCATCGCATTGGAGAATTCCTTGAGAGTATTCACCTTGTTGGCTGCATCATCAGCCACAATGGCCTTGCTGAGCTTATCTCTGTCTATAGTCAGGGTACCCTCATCGGTAAAGGTAATACCCAGATCACCCATATCTTCACGATACAATCCGGCGATTCCGTACATCTCGCCCATGAGAGTATTGCTTCTTGCCATGGTATCCTTGTATGCGGCCATCTTCTCCATGAACTGATTGTATCCGCCGATAAGATTGCTGATATTCTCAACAGCGGCTTCCGTATCGGGCTTGACTCCGATCGTCGTCCCTATGCCTTCTTCAGGGCTGACACCGTTAAGAGTGACTTCATAGTTCTTCTCTAATATGAAGGTATTGGAAGAAGCGGATGCCTCGATACCGTTCACGGTAAAGTGTGCATTGGATGCTTCTCTTGCCATATAGTCGATACCGAAAAACTCAACCGAACCTACGCCTTCGGTCCTGTCTGTCGGATCCGAGATATTGAACACTCTGCTGTTCTCGCCGAAGTGGATGCCCACCTGCGAAGACTCTATACGAAGGCTCGCATTGCCCTCGCCGTCCTCTTCGACAGTCGACGTCAGATGTATGCCCGAATTATTGATCAGTCTGCTCAGCCTGTTCTGTATATCGAAGTTGGTATCGTTCTCTCTTATAGTATACTGGAACTCATATCCCTGGCCGTTAACGGTCATATCGAAGCTGTAATCTCCGGGAGCGATTCCGAGTTCATCCATCGGAAGATATTTACCCATATTTACCTGGGCAGATGCAAGAGACTGTACCTCGATCCTGTATTCGGGTACTTCCTTATTGATATAATTAACGGAACCGTCATCACCCACTTCAGTATCGAGAGTAAGACTGCCGTTATCCTCACCGACATATATGGCTGATGCTATGGATTCGTCGGATGAATATGCGATCTTGCCGTCAATATCACCGCCCTCGGCATTGCCTACCGAAGACATAATGGTATTCTGGAAGATACGCGATTCTTCCTTAAGTCCGATTATAAATTCACGGGATTCAGGAGAAGACTCCAGCTTGTAAAGAGGAGCGTCCTTGTTGACTTTCACCATGGAATTAGTGATACCCTTAAGCTCGCTGCGCTTATGAGCGTCGTACCGGGTATCGCTCTTCTTAGGTGCATATGTAGTTAGATACTGATTATATACAGTGTTAAGTGCTGCCGAATATGCCATACCCTGCTCCTCCTTCCTTCCATGATCAGAGCCATACAATCCTTGTATGAGCAAGAGTAATAATCGTCATATACTCTGTAAACATATTCACTCTGTCCGTATTATAATATAGAAGATACTCCGCCTAGAATAATTACATTATAATACAATCTTACATTAACACCGAAGTGTCAAGTATGTCAACACTTTTAGGGGGAAAAATATCGAATTTCAAAAAGTTCCACAAACGAATAATATTCGCGCAATTGTGCGCAATTCAGTATTTTGCGGTCGCCCCCGGGGGCTGTGCATATATATGGGGGCTCACGCTGACCGAGAGCCCCGATTTTTCAATTAATTGCCGCCCAGAACAGGGAAGGCCTCAAGAACATATACCGTTCTCGGAGGGATCGTGAATGAACCGCCGAGCTCGACCTTGTCCTGGACCACGCTCATCTCGCGGGACGTATCTATCATAAGGTAGAAGTGCATCCCGTCCGGTGCCGCGGGCAGCGTTACGACCTGATCGTGCCAGAATGCATTGATGGCCAGATACACGAGCTCGTCCTTGCCGGCCTTGTTCCTTCCGGCATACATGATCCCGACGTAATGATGGCCGCTGTGATAGTCTGTCCAGAACGGCTGCAGTCCGTGCTGGCTGATGCAGGGATAGTTCATCGAGCACTTCTCGGTATCCACTCTTATGACCCTGTGCTGCTGACGGTACCATATCATATACTGGGCAAAGGTAAAGAGCGAATGATTCTTCTCAAGCCTGCTCCAGTCAAGCCATGATATGAGATTATCCTGACAGTATGCGTTATTATTGCCAAACTGCGTATTGCCAAATTCATCGCCCGCAAGGAACATCGGGATACCGCGGCTTAGCATCAGCGTCACAAACGCATTCCTGATGAGCCTTCTCCTGAGTACCAGTACGGTCTCATCATCGGTCTCGCCCTCAAATCCGCAGTTCCAGCTGTAGTTATCATTGGAGCCGTCGGTGTTGTTCCAGCCGTTGGCTTCATTATGCTTGTAGTTGTATGTATACAGATCCGACAATGTGAATCCGTCATGGCAGGTTATGAAATTGACGGAAGCAAAGTGCCCTCTCGAATTGCCCCCGTATATATCAGGGGATCCGGAGATTCGATTGGCGGCCGCTTCTTCCATGTGGTCATCTCCCTTAAGGAACGACCTCACGTCATCCCTGTACTTACCGTTCCATTCCATCCAGCGGTTCCATGAGGGGAAGCTTCCTACCTGATACATTCCGCCGGCGTCCCACGCCTCCGCGATGAGCTTGACATCACCCAGGATCGGGTCAAAAGCAAGGAGTTCGAGTAACGGCGGCTTGCTCAACGGTGCCCCATCCTCGTTACGACCAAGGATGGACGCAAGATCGAACCTGAATCCGTCTATACGGTAAGCTATTACCCAGTGACGCAGACAGTCAAGGATGAACTGTCTTACTATCGGGTGGTTACAGTTAAGCGTATTGCCGCAGCCCGAAAAGTTATAATAATATCCTTCCGGAGTCAGCATGTAATATATGTTGTTGTCCATACCCTTAAAGGAGAACGAGGGTCCGTGTTCGTTGCCCTCAGCGGTATGGTTGAACACTACGTCAAGATAAACCTCTATCCCGTTTTCCTTGAGAAGCTTGATAAGGCGCTTAAGTTCATTACCCTCTCTGTTGTATTCGGGCTTCGAACTGTAAGCCGTGTTGGGCGAGAAGTAGTTGACGGTGTTATAGCCCCAGTAGTCTAAGAGCTGATTGCCGTCATACTCTCTGGCATCATGCATCTCATCAAACTCGAAGATCGGCATGAGCTCTACGGCAGTGATCCCGAGTTCCTTAAGATAAGGTATCTTCTGCCTTATTCCGTCAAACGTCCCGGGAAAGTCCACGCCGGATGATGCATCCCTCGTAAAGCCTCTGACATGCATCTCATATATGATGACATCCTCGATCGGCGTATGAAGCTGCTTGGTGTCGCCCCAGTCGAAATCGTCTCTTACTACTCTTCCTCTGTATCCGGAATACTCGGGCGCCGTTCCTTCAAGTCCCCACTCCCTGAGTCCGGCTACCGCCTTGGCGTAAGGATCCAAGAGGATATTGTCCTTATCAAACAGCAGACCCTTGGACGGATCATACGGCCCGTCCATCCTGTAGGCATACTCCAGATTCTCCTGTTCCACTCCGAACACGATAATGGAATAACAGTTGCCTATCCTGTAATTGTCGGGGAAAGGTATTACAGCGAAAGGATCCACCGCCTTGCGCTTAAACAGCAGCAGTTCACAGCTCGTCGCCTGATTGGAATGTATCGTGAAGTTGATGCCTCCGGGGATCACGGTTGCACCGTTGATCTCGTAGAATCCGGGTCTGACTTCATACCCGCCTATCATATCCATGGGCACGAAGTTGATATGCTGATTGCCTATACCGGCTATCTTGTCATCCTTAACGCTTGCGTTTATCTCACGCCTGTCTGTGATCATTATATCTCCTGACCAAAGCCATTTTGCAGATCGTTATCCGAGTTCTGCTTTTGCGGCAGCGAGGGCCGCCTCTATGACTTTATCCATATCATAATACTTATACTGCCCCAGTCTTCCCCCGAAGATCACGTTCCCTTCCTTCTTTGCCAAAGCCTCATACTGCGCATACAGCGCACTGTTACGCTCATCATTGACGGGATAATACGGCTCATCCCCCGCCTCATACTCCTTGGGGTATTCGAAGGTTATGACCGTGTCCGGAATGCTCTCCGGATCGGTAATATGCTCAAAATGCTTATGCTCTATGATACGCGTATAGGGAATCTCCCTCTCCGTATAATTGACCACGGCATTCCCCTGGTAATTTGCCGTTCCCTCCATGAGCTTTGTATCAAACCCAAGCGTCCTGTACTGCAGTCTGCCCAGGCTGAAGCCGAAGTATTCATCGATCATCCCTGTATATACGATCTTTGCAAAAAGATCCGCGTCTGACCCTTTCGCTTCATTAGATGAACACAAGTCCTCGTACGAACACCCAAGCCTTACTTCCGTTCCTTCAAGGAGCTTCTCAATGATCTTCGTGTATCCGCCCACCGGGATACCCTGATAAGCATCATTGAAGTAGTTGTTGTTATAGGTAAATCTTAAAGGCAGCCTCCTGATAATGAATGCAGGAAGGTCCTTACAGTCCCTTCCCCACTGCTTCTCGGTATATCCCTTTATGAGTTTTTCATATATGTCTCTTCCGACCAGACTCAGGGCCTGTTCCTCAAGATTGGCAGGGCTGCCGTTCTCATCTTCCTTTATCGAAGACCTTGCGGAAGCGATCTCTTCATCAAGCTTCTGTCTTGCCTCCTCCGGAGTCCGAACATTCCAAAGTTCATGAAAAGTATTCATATTAAAGGGCAGATTATACAGTTCATCCTTATAAACCGCTACGGGAGAATTGACATAGTTATTGAACACGGCAAATTCATTCACATAATCCCATATACGTTTATTGCTCGTATGAAATATATGTGCACCGTACTTATGTACATTGATGCCTCTTGTCTCTTCCGTATATATATTGCCGCCTATATGACTTCTCTTATCTATAACAAGACAGGTCTTCCCGGCCTTAAGAGCCTCATTGGCAAAAACCGCACCGTACAGTCCCGCACCAACTATCAGATAATCATACTTCATCATCGTCACCGGACAGATCCGAAGCCTCCGGACCTACGCAAAAATCCAACTCTCTGTTGATCAGTCCCGCAAGGTATGAGAAAGCACTGTTACTCATGATAAGACCCTTACACTTGCTCATAAGCTGCAGATCGATAAAACTGTCCTTGCCGAAGTTACCTGACACATATGTCACTTTCGGAGCAAACTGCAGTCCGAGCTCTCCCGAATGCTGATTGCACCAGTACAGATCATCCGAGAACACAAAGAGCTCGTAGTCCTTACGGTAATCGTCCAGATGCTCTATAGCCTTTCTGTAATAATCCGTATCAAGATTGATCCCCAGATCCAGATAGTCACCGCGTCTTATATGAAGAGCAACCGCATATGTTCCTTCTATCTCCTCGGAATACTTGAGTGCCTGCTTAGACTTAAGCTCCGGGAACCTGAGCTCATCGACAAAGACGTCTCTGTGCAGTTCAAACCAGTTCTCATCCACCCAGTTGCCGTGGTAATAAACATTATCCGCACATATATTAAGGATATCGGGATAGAACGGACCTACGGGTGTCATACGGAATATCTCTCCCGAAAAAGGATTGGTCATGTTGTAATCATCTGTTTCCGCGTACATCACGATATCTTCACCGCACTGCAGTATGATCTCGGGAATACTTATGCCCTGCTTCTTAAGGGATACATATTCCTTCCACACGTCCGGTTCAAAAAACTGACTTAATAACCTCGGCTTAACCCCGAAAACCTTCTCAAGCTCATATCCGTTGTGGACACTCCCGGCAAAAAAAGCCGAATCATCCATATACCACTTATGCGATGTATCCGCCATCTCACCGCAGCGCATGAATATGTACTGAAAAACCTGGTTGGCTAATCCGCCGCTTAGCTGTTGAATCTTCATATTGATCTCCTTCTTAATTCCCTGTAACCCTCTGAAGCCGTATCCCTTGATACCCTATTTCTTCCTGTCCATGAACTGCGGGGTCACCGCATTTAACTTATTGGACACCTTGTAATAATCATAAGCCGCAGTTGAAGCCTTACGCTGATCCTGGATATTCTTCTTCTCAAATGCAAATCTCTTCTCCATCTCAGCTTTATTACGTGCCTCAACAGCTTCTATCGAGGCGCTCAATTCCATTACCTTTCTGATCTTCTCCTGTATATCGGCGATCTTATCCTTATGCTCGTCCTTATGCTCGTTAAGCTCTGCCCGAATATTGTCATAGAGAGCTTCGAATCCCTCATCAAGCTTGATCAGTTCAGTGATAAGAGCATCCTTCTCATCCATATTGGCATCGATCTGCTCAAGATCCGCCATGTCCTTGATGAGATCACTCTGTTCCTTACTCTTCGTTTCTATATTCCTTAGTATCTCTGTTTTTTTATCAAGACTCTCACTTAAGATCTTCAGATATTTGCTCAGCATAGATCCCTCTCCTTTTTGCTATCATTATACACAATAATCAAGAGGTCCGCAATTGCGGACCTCTTGTATAACTCACCGTAAAACCTTATTCCGTTACTTAAGCTTATTGGCCTTCATGACCTCAACCCATGTATCTCTCATCGAACGAAGGTGTGTCAGGATCTCCTTCAGGATCTCCGGATCCTTATGGAGGTTGGCTTCCAACAGTCTCTGGAGCAGATATACATATACTCTGTCAAAATCCTCCGATACAGGATACTTGCGATCGAGAGTGCTCCTGAATTCTTCTATGATGCGCTGAACTCTTACTATATTACTGTGCGCCTTCTGTATATCCTTCTGTTCTATACCCAGGATCGCTATATTGCAAAACTTAATGGCGCCGTCATAAAGCATAAGAGTGAGTTCAGCCGGTGATGCCGTCAGGATCTTGCTGTTGTTGTATTGCGCATACGCATTGGGTAATGCCATGCCGATGTACCTCCGTGTATTCGAACTGTAATGAGTATATTATAACCTATGGCAGCGGATTCGCCAATGTTTAATTATTTCCGAACAATCCGCCCAGTGCAGATTCCTGGCTCTGCAGCTTAGCCATTGCCTTCTCCATTCGTGTGAACTTCTTATAATAGAAGTCCTCCCATGTGGCGATCTTCTCTTCCTGCTTGGTTATCTTCGTCTTATAATCATCGTACTCGGTCTTCATCGCCTTGTCATTATATACTGTAAAGGCTGAACTGTAATCCGTACGGGCCATGAGATCGCCGAGCTTATCGTACAGGCTCTTGCCTAATGCTGCGAAGAATTCAGCCACCTGGTCGGGATCTGAAGCGATCATTGCCTTGAGCTTGTCTTCCTTGGCCTTGGTACTGTCATCATCGGGATCTCCGTCTATATGATATAAGCCTTTTTCGTTCTCAGCAGCTTCGAAATAGCCCAATGTATTGATGCCGAAGTCGCTTAAGTAGAGCTTTCTGCCGTCTTCCATCGTAACGCCGCCGAGCATGATCTTCTTCATCTCATTTGTCACATTACCAAGAGTAGAATCCTTACGAAGGAGAGCTGACTTGATCTTGTCTTCCCATTCCTTGACGTCATCCTCTTTCATCTCTTCCTTCTCTTCATCGGACAACATCTTGTACTTGGCTGCACTCTCAGCATTGTAGAGCTTGTCCATCTCCTTGATGAGCTCATTGTATTCCTTAAGGAAGCCCTTGATCTTGTCATAGATACCGTCGGTATCCTTCTGAGTCGTGAGCGTGATCTCATCGGACGTCATGTTATTGAGCGTGATCGTCAGGCCGTTGATCTCGAATGTATTGCCTGTTGATGTATATGTCTCGCCGTTTAATTCTATCTCTGCATCAGCAGCTTCGATCCTCTTACCTTCAAATTCGCCGTTATCAAGCTTACCTATTCCGAGTGTATGAAGCACATCATTATCGCCGTCCAATGTAAAGTCATTGGCCTTGCCCATGCCTGAAGCGCTTATATAGAATCTCTGATTCTTCTCATCGAAGTTGGCCTTGACGCCTGCTGCGTTCATGGCATCAACGACATCCTTAACGGTAGTATCCGCCGTGATCTCGATCGAAACCGGATTCTCTACTGCATTGGCTCCGTTCTTGATCGTGATGGTCTTAGAACCACCCTCGCCCAAATCAAGTCCCATATCTGTGAGCTTCGTGGAATTCTTCCAGTCAGCCTTGACCGGTTCGTCAATTCCCTCAAGCTTGATCTTAAGCTCTGCACCGGTATGATATCCGGCCTTGGCCATGCTGACCATCTTAAGGGTCTGAACTGTCTCAGGAGCATTGGATCCCGTAACGATCGATACGGCAGAGTTGCTTGCCTTAGTCGTCTTCTTGGCGTAATCCGACTGGAATCTCATATCTGACAGCGACTTGCTGTACAGATTGTAGATCTTGGTATTGAGTTCCTTCCATGCGTCCTGCTTCCAGCTTAATTTCTTCTGGTCTTTCTCAAGATTCTCTTTTTTGGTGGATTTGGCTTTTACCAGCTCCGCTACAATGGCCTCTGTATCGAGACCCGAATTCATTCCTGATAATCTTACCGGCATAATATACCTCCTTAGCATCCTTGCTACAAATCAACATCCCTGTTTATTCAGACTCAGCGCTTCTCGTCTACGAGGATACCGGCCATCTCCCATACCTTGGCTATCATATCCAGGGTCTTCTCGGGAGGAAGTTCCTTGATGGTCTCCTTCGTATTCTTGTCAACCAGCTTGATCGTCACACGATTGGTTCCCTCGTGTATACCGAATACGGCTTCGGTATTGATCTTCTTGTTGATGTTCTCTACTGCCTTCTTGATCTGCTCAAGATCAGGCTCCTTCTGTTCCTGTCCGTTATAATTCTTGTTGCCGTCTTCCTGTGCCTTGGCTACAGCGGCTGTTGTGTCATCAAGCTTGGGTGTTGCAGAATTCTCTGAGATAACATCCGTGTTCTGTGTATTCTGCTTACTTGTGTCCACAGGTTGTACCTTGACCTGCGTCTGCACCTGCATTGCGGTCATTGTTCCGATAGGCTCTATTGCCATAATGATTCACCTCCTTGCGATCATCTTATGCTATGCACGGGAAATTCGCGACTTTTCCCGTACCGGTTAATAAAGGTTAGCAGTGCATAATAACTCTGCTAACCTTTATATCGGCTGTTAGTTGAGAATAATTAACAGTAAACTTACAATTTTTCAAAAAATCATTTGAAAAGATCTGACAGCGCCGTGAGATCTGCGGAGCTCATTGCCTCCTCATTCTCCTTCTGGATCTGCAGATATACTTCCTTACGATATACGGGTATCTCCTTGGGTGCGGTGATACCGATCTTAACCTGGTCGCCCTTGATCTCCAATACGGTCACTTCTATATTATTATTAATCACGAGGGCTTCGTTTTTCTTACGTGATAACGCTAACATACTAGTCCTCCTTCTTGATTATGTCATATATAGGGAAACGTACCGGATACTTATCCGAATCCACTATTATCTGACAGGCCTTCTTCTCATCCGCATTGATAACAAAGGGAGCCTGAAGATTAACGCTCATCTTCTTCACATCCTTGGGTACGGTAAGTGTAACAAGTACAAGTACAGACTCAGGATCAAACTCACCTATGGGCTTTAAAAGCTCGTCTTCAACAACCGGATTGTAATCCGGACATACCGCCAGCGGATCCATTACCGGCATAGCGAAGTTGGGTTCCTGCAGAGACTGCATCCATCTGACCGGCGAATCCCCTTCCTTCTCTGCATCATGAACCAGTGCAAAATCCGTCAGATCCGGGAATCCGACAATACCGCCCTGAAAATGAATGATCTTGTCATCCGCGATATCAATCTCGCCAAACACTCTTGTAGTAACCTTCATTGCCTACCTCCATCCTTGTGATATCATCGATCCGCCCCGTAATGCAAAGCCCGGATCTCTGTTCTATAAGTATAACATATTGTAACATCTATGTGTTAGATATAATGCATAAGAGAAGTCTGCAGTATCTTGCTGGTGCTCATAAGGGCTGCCTGGTAAGTAAGTTCCGCGCCCTTAAGCTGCAATGCCACATCCGTGATCTCCACGTTCTCATTCTCGGATTCGAGAGTCTCGAAATTGGTCTTCTGGCTCATGAGCCTGTTCTTGATAAGATCCAGCTTCTTCTCTCTTGTACCGCAGTTTGTTGTGGCCTCATTGACCTTATCGAGATGCTTCTGCATCTTGGTTATGCTTCCTTCAAAGAGAGACTGATTCTTCTCCTTTAAGAAAGTAAATGCCTTGTTGGCTGCATCTATCTGATCCGTTAAGACCTGATAGTTGGTCTCATAATCAGCGTCCCGATCAAGGTTGTCTCTTATCTTGGTAAGCCTCTCCACAGTTGCGCTCATATCGATGACCGCCTGCATGGAATTGATAAGATCGTCCACGTCTCTGCCTATTGCATGAGTGAAAACCTCATCCGCCGTAGTATTGACGCGGATCGACTGATTGAGCCCCACGTCATACTCTATTGACTGCTTCTCAACGATACCGCTCAGATAATCGGTGTTGTACTTAATATAATTGGCGGAATCGCTGTCCGACATATCGGTACAGGCGAAGTAATGCTCCGGCTTAAGGTCGTCCTTCTTCCAGCTGGACTTATTATATGTTATCTGGATCTGCGACTCATCCTTGGTGGAAGTCGTCGGATCATCCTTAAGCTTCATGAGCTTATCATATACCGACTTGCTTATTAAGAGCTCGCCTGTCTCAGGTATGAGGATCGCCCTGTCAACATTCGGGCTGTTAGCATCATGTGTTGCCATGAGCTGATAGGGACTCGGGGAATCCGTCTGATGTACGATCTCGGGGGTGAGAGTCGACCATGCTGTCGTGTACTGAGCAGCTACATCTTTTCCACCCACCGTTTCATCATACAGTTTGATCGTCGGAAGCTTCGTTACGTCATCATCGACATTATCGTATGCCAGCCTTATCCTGTAAATCTCCTGCTCGAGGATAGCCCCCTCTTCAATGGTGCTGTTGCTCACCGTATTTCCGTTTGCATCTTCATACGTACCTGATATAAAATTTACATCATTGATATCATTCAGATAATCCGAATGGATATATTTAACGGAATCAAGGGCATCATTGTTGATCTGTTCGGTGATCTCAAAAGGCTTTGTCCCGTTTATACTCTTGATCTCGGCAGATGTATACTTAAGGGTTGTCTCAGTCCTGTAACCCGTGAAGACTGATCTTCCGGCGTAGTCGGCATTACCCGTTGCGTATACTTCATCCCTCAGAGCTTTAAGAGCATCGAGTATCGTATCACGGTCCGTAGCCGTCAGTTTCTCTGAAGAGCCTTTGGTACACTGCTCTATCATATCGGTGATGACACTTGAGACGGTAGTCAGGGAATCTTCGGTAACCTTCATCCAGCTCTCCGCATCAGTCACATTCTTCTCATAGAACTGTGTCACCTGGCTTACATTGGTACGAAGTCTCAGGGCTCTTATGGCCACAACAGGATCATCAGAAGGACGCACTATCTTCTTCTCGGTAGCCATCTGATTGTTGAGCTTGTCCTGAAGAACCTTATTGGTATTGATATTCGCTATTGAATTGCCCTGTATTACTTTAGTCGTAACTCTCATTTATTGTCCTCCGATAATTAAACACCGGTTTCAAGTATCAGCCTGTCATAGACCTCTGTAAGCGTCTGGATCATCTTTGATGCGAGCGTATATGCATTCTGGTATTTTATGAGGCTTACCGCTTCATCATCCGTATCCACGCCCGATATCGATATCCTCTGATTATCTATATTCTTGCCTATATTCTGATAATTATTATAGAATGTTGCGGCATTCTTGGCATTGAGCGCCACATCCGACAGGACACAGGTCAGGAACTCCTGAGTTGCTGCTCCTCTGTATGAAGCTACGTCCTTATCCATGGTCATGTCTATGAGCCTGCCTACTATATTATATTCATCGGCGCCTGCTGCCGCATCGGACTTGGTAGCCATCTTGCCCGGATCATCCACTATGGCCTTCAGGATATCCATATTCTTGGCAGTCATCCAGTAATAACTGTCCTGACTCATATCTACCGTATAACTTCCGTCGGCTGATACGTTACTGCTGTGAGTACCTTCTTCGTCGGTGATCTCTGTTACGTAACTGCCGTCCTTCATAACATACTTGCCGTACAAAGCTCCCTTGAACTCATACTGGCCTTCCAGTGCCTTGTTGGCTACGAACATCTGGACACCTTTATCTCCTTCGGATGTATAACCGTCCATCAGGATATTATTAAAGGCTGCTGAGAAAATTCGACACCATTCGTTGAGCTGCTGCTGATAATAAGGCACTCCCTGATACTTAATGGAAGATCCGATCACGGCATCCTGTATATTACTGTATACTGTGGCCTGACTCTTGGTCTCATTAACGGAGATGGTGTAATAATATTCATCATCACTTGTATCCTCCGTGCCATTGGAAACACACTCAAACTTCCAGTCATCAAAGTAGTATTTCTTGTTGTCAAAAGTGATTATGCCGCCCGTATCAGAAAGAGTCGTTTTATTAAGATCCGTAAGGAAGCTCTGAAGGTTTTTATCTACTTTGATCCTTACTTTCGCGATCCTGTCTCCGGCCTCATTGGATTCCTTCGAAACTATACTGTCGACCTTACCCGAGAAGTTTTCACCGTTATTACCGTCTCTTATCTGAATGAGTCCCTGCAGCTGTCCGCCGAGGCTTGCATTGTAGAGATTGAAGTCAGAGCAGGGAAGATACTCGGTCTTGCCGTCCTTATAGCCAAACTTTACAAAGTCATTCCATTCAAGTTCAAAATTCGGATCAGCCATCTTGCCTTCCTTGACGATCTTGTCGTATACCGCATGATTGGAATCGGATATCCAATATACATCATACAGACCGTCTATATCCGACTGATTATTCTTCTCGGATGAAGTCCTTGCAAGACACTCCAAAGTGTTATATCTGTCCGTATCCACCAGCACCTGTCCGCCTGCTATCTTGACGATATACATATTGCCGCCGGTCTCACGCTCCGGATCGTTTGAATCGACGATCGGATACTCTCTGGCTTCTACACTTACTATTGCGGATAACTGATCCACAAGGAGAGTTCTCTTGTCTCTGAGTTCATTGGCGGTCCCTCCGCCTATCTCTATGACGTTGATCTGCTTGTTGATCGTCGCAAGCTCGCTTGCTATCGAATTGATCTCATCGACCTTGAGCTTGATCTCCGAGTTCGCATCCTTCTGAACCTGCTCCATGCTTGCTGCCATTGAATTGAAGTACTCGCAGAGACTGTCTGCCATCCCCACGAACTGTGCCTTGGTGGAAATGTTGGCGGGATTCTTCTTGACTTCCGCAAGGGCGGTCATCATCTTATTGAAGGTGGTCGTGAAGCCTTCGATAGTCGAATCATCTCTGAAGTAATCCTCTATCTGCTTCATATAATAGTCCTTCATATGATACTGACCGGTCTTGTCATTATTGTCCCAGTACTTATTATCATAGAATTCATCATGGATACGCTCGATCGAGAGTGTCTCGACACCGGCACCGGCACAGCCGTATGTGGTGAAGACTCTCAACGCCTCGGCCGCTTCCGAATGAATGCCCTGACGGCTGTATCCTTCCGTCTCGGCATTGGATATATTGTTGGCGGTCGTATTAAGACCCGCGTTGGCATTTAACAGCCCTGTATATGCAATATTTAATCCAAAGAATTGTGAAGGCATTACTTGGCTCCTTTCGTTAACTGGCGTTTCGCCTCGGGGCGAAACGAAGGGTTGTCAGTACTTCTACGCGAAACAGCCCTTGCTGTGAGCGTATAAGAAATACTTCAACCTTTATACTGCTAACGTGTTGATGATATGCTCCAGCATATCGTCTACTACATTGATATATCTTGATGATGCATTGTATGCATTCTGGAACTTGATCATGAATGTCATCTCTTCATCCTGCGATACTCCGATGACCTGTTCTCTGGCATTGGATGTAGCCATTACTGTTTTCTCCTGGCTGTCTATTATGCTCTTATAGACCGCTCCGGAATTGGCTACCTGGCTTACAAGATCACCGTAATAATCCACAAAAGACGACTTCTTCTTAACGTTGGGATTAAGTGTCATCCCTTCATTCTCAAATGCATCCTTAAGTTTTTCCATCGTGGCGAAATCCACCTGTCCGTCTATCTTGACAAATCCAAGAAGTGTGGGCTGTCTTAAGAGCGCCGCGTTGATCTGCAGATTGGTGGTCGAATATAATGATTCGGCCTCGTACGGCTCAAGCTCACCCGTAACGGGATCCTTAGTCGTCCCGTCTTTTTCCGGGTTAAGTCCACCGGTTGCATTATATCCGTCAGATGCTATCTTCTGGAAAACCTGAATGGGTACCCACTGACCGCTCTTGGGGTCCTCCGTCATCAGATAATGGCTGGAAGGATTGATCCTCTGTGCCTCATATGCAGCATCTGCGAGAACTTTATTGACCGATGTTGCGATACCGTGGATCAGCTGGTCGAACTCAGCCATGATATTCATGCATACGGACTGTGATATCTCATAATCGTAATTCTCTCCGATGAGATCGGTATAATCGGCTCTGTGGTCTCCTCTTGCAAGGAGGGCTGACTTAAGTGCTCCTATATCAGTATTCAGATCCGATGATATCAGTCTCTTAAGATCGAAGACCTTGGCGTTCTCCACTTCCTCCGCCGACCATCTCTTTTCTCCGGTCTCGGGATCGATGGTATATCTTGCATTCTTCTCCCAGAAAGGTGTATAGAAGCCGGTAGAAGGGTCTTCATACAGACCGAGCTTATATGCTATCTCGCCTCTGACCAGGTCTTCTCCTTCGAACTGAACCCATACGGTACAGTCAACATCCTCTTCATATGAGATGTTACCGTATGTTGACAGCTCATCTAAAAGGGAATTGCGTACATCTCTTAAGTCATTGGCTCTCTCGAAGGATATTCCGAATTCCTTCGTATTGGATATCTCTATCATACGTATCTCATCGTTAAGCGCCTTGATCTGGGTCGCTATGTCATTGATACGGTTAGTATTCTTCTTAACTGTCTGGTTGAGACTGTTCTGATAATCGCAAAGCCCTTCATATACTGACTGGCTTCTTGCAAGAAACTCCGAACATCTCTCCACGAATAATCCCTGAGTTACGGCACTGCTGGGATCCTTGGACATCTCCTGAACTGCAGTCCACAGATCATGGATAGACTCCTGGAAAGTCTCACCGTTCATCTCATCTAACAGGCTCTCTATCTCTCCGAGTGCATCTGCCGATACCTCATAGAAAGAACTCCTGCCGGATTCGCGTCTATAAGTGGCGTCTAAGAAAACGTCACGTACCTGTCTTGTCTTGGAATAAACGACACCTAATCCTAATTGCTGATTAGATACAGCCTTGTAATTGGTCTTGATCGTGTTATATTGCGCGGTGCCCTGAAGAATCTGCTGCCGCACATAACCGGTGGTGTCGGTATTAGATATATTGTGTGCTGTTGTATTAAGTGCATTCTGACTGGTCTGCAGACCGGATACACCTATATACAGGCTTCCCATTAATGGCATAAGCTTACCTCGTTATCAACCGCCGGATGTCATTGTTTAGCGTCAAACGCTCCCTGGTCTACACCCATGTGAGTTCCTGCACTGTAAGCACCTGCCGTGTAATTGGCCGTCTCGGGAGCGGCTCTGTAGGCTTTGAGGACGTTCATGTCGAATTGCACCATCTCCAGTGAACTCTCGATAAGCTGTCTGTTCTGTTCATTGACCCTCTTCATCTGTGAAAGGGTATCACGCAACTTATCATATATGTCCGCAAGCCTGTTCTGTTCATTGGGTCTGCCCTTAAGCATGTCTATAAGGTCGACCACTTTCAAGCTATTAACATCCTTGTTAATAACGTTGGCTATATCGGTCATGCTCTCTTGTCTCTTATGATCAAGAGAATTGATCTCATTAACAACTGACTGTTCATCATCCGTGATCTTAGCCAGCGCGTCCAGATCAGCGCTTATGATAACCGGTGTCTTGTCCATGGATAACTTAAGAAGCCTTGTGTAGGCCTCGTTTTCTTTCTCAAGATTATCGATAAGTGATTCCATCAGACTGGCCACCGATCATCCCCCTTAAAAAGTAGCGCTGTATCTCTCGTACAATTTTGCTGCAAAGCTCTCTGCATCCACACTGTATGTTCCGTTATCGATCCTCTCCTTAATGGATGCAACCAGATCCTCACGTACATCAGATGCGCCTGCAACTGCCTGCTTGGCAACCTGGATATCCTTGCCTACGCTTGATATCTGAAGCTGGTCGGAAAAGCTTGCTTTGGCTTCTTTCTTGACCTGCTTGGGCTGGCTGCTCCTGTAGAGCTGTTGCACCTGATTATATGCTTCTATACGCATAATGTCCCACCTCCTTGGGATAAACTTTTGGTTTCATATTGTTTATCGGATTATTCCCGGGATACTTTATACCAATATGAAAAAAAAGTGCAATTTTATATCTGAACCTTCGGATCTGTCCAATCCTGAAGGCGACCCATCTTAAGATATGATATTCCCATGGCCCCCTTACCGATGTTTCCTGCCGAAGACACACTGGATCTGGTCAGCATGATAAGATTCTCGGGTATGGACGCCTTCATCTCTCTCATTATGATATTCTGGACCCTCGGAGATAAGCCGACATGCGTGACTATGACCGGAACTCTCGGATCCATGCGCCCCGACATCAACATCGTCGTCTTGATGTGCTTCTCTATCACATCTTCCATATCTCCTCTGTAGGCCCTTGTCTGCCTCAGTTTTCCGCCGCTTATGCTTATGGAAGGATGGATATTGAGCATATCATACAATTCGCCTCTCTTCTTCGCCATCTTGCCGTAATCAGCATATATTGATGCTGATGGCAGCACATAGCTCAATACGATATGCCTGCTTATCTTCATTATATCCGAACAGATATCTTCCACATCCCTGCCTGAATTCGCCCAACCGGCCGCGATCATGGCCAGAAGACCGAGTGCGGATGATATCAAGCCGGTGTCTATAACATGTACGTGAGCGAAGCCCTTTGCAGCTTCCATCGCCCTTCCGCAGCTCTCACCCATCTTCGAACTGAAACTCAGATGTATGATGTCTTCGGAGGATTCCAGTTCCTTCTTGAAGAATTCCTCATACTCTGCCACTGTTGCTCCGTCCGGATACAATTCCCTGCTGCTGTCCGTCAGTTTGCCCATAAGATCCAGAGAATCGATCTCCACCGTATCCTTGAACCTTCCGCGTGCCGTCTTTATATACAGGTACATGATCCCTATATCATACTTTTTTGCAGTCTCTTCGGGAATATCACATATGGAGTCCGTAGTTATACGCAGACGTCTCTTCTTCCTGGGCACAGCCTTAATATATACCGTATTGGCGGGCTTTGATGAGGAATTCTCTCTGAATTCTATAAGTTCATCCGGCAGGCTGTCCGCGATCGCATCCTCAAGAACGGTGTATTCCACGGGCTTGGTGAGGACCATGTCGAAATCATACATGACATTGTTCTGCATGCTGCTGTCAAGCGTTGCACCCGTAAGAGCGATGATCACACTGTCTCTGCACTTGCCTCCCGACTGAGATCTGATCGCCTCCAATACCTCCGTACCGCTCATGCCCGGCATGAGATAATCCACGAGGATGACGTGATACTGCGTATTGGCGGTAAGCTTTAATGCCTCCTCACCACTTCCGGCCTCATCCACCCTGACCTTCGTATCCTTAAGAAGACCCGCTACTATACTCCTGTTCTGTGCATCGTCATCGACCACCAGAACTCTGGCTCTTGAGGCTTCGAAGCTTCTGACGTATTTCTCTGTATCCGTGCCGTGTCCTGCTATCTCGTCATATGTACCGGCATTCAGGACTTCATCTCCCTCATACTCCAGGGTGACATCCATGGTGAATACCGATCCGCTGCCGTACACACTGTCTACGGTCAGTTGTCCCCCCATCAGCTGAGTGAGGGAATATGCTATGGCCAGTCCCAGTCCGTTGCCTTCTATATTACCCGTATTGTTTCTGTCAAACTGTGCAAATGTATCAAAAAGATGCTCGAGATTCTCCTTCTCGATACCGATACCCGTATCGCTTACGCTTATCTTGAGCCTGACCTTTCCGTTCTCCGCCTTCTCCGACAGAACACTGAGCTTGACATGTCCCTCATTGGTATACTTAACCGCATTGGTCATAAGGTTAAGGAGTACCTGGATCATTCGTCTTTCATCACCCACCAGAACCGCGGGCAGATTTGGGTCGGTCTCAAGGATGAGCTTAAGATCCTTCTCCTTGGCCTTAAGACTGATCATATCCAGTATCTCTGACAACATCCCGGCGCTGTCAAAAGGAGCCCTTGCAAGTTCCATGCTATGGCTCTCCATCTGCGAGAGATCCATGATATCGTTGACGATGCTCAGCAAAAGCTTGCCCGATCTGGCTATGGCCTCCGAGTTCTTCTTGATCTCCTCGTTATCGCAGTTACGTATATTCAATTCATTAAGTCCTACTATTGCATTGATGGGATTGCGGATCTCATGAGAGAAATTGGCATAGAACCTCTCTCTCGAAGCATTGATCCTGTCAAGCTCATTGCGCTGACGGATCGCCATCGCATTCTCTCTTCCGTATCCGGATCTTCTGAAAGAGAATATCAGTCCGGCGGTAACGCCTACGGCTATCACTCCGAACAGAGAATCAACATACTTTGCAAGTTCGGTATTAAGCGGCTTAACATACTCCGGATGCAGAAATGCGACAGTATAGCAAATGACATCCACAATGATCGTAATCGTGGCAAGCAGCCTTAAGATCCTGCCCCTGTATATAAGGAAGACATATATGATACCCATGGCAAGCCAGCAGTTGGATCCGCTCTGAACTCCTCCGCAGCAGAAGAATATCGTGGGGAACGTAACAATGTTCATCCATGTGGTCACCACCGCAAATGGCAGTTCTCTCCCCCCGTTATCACAGACAAAATTGATCGCCCATGCAATGATCAGCAATGTTGCGGATATTATCCCGTAACTTACCCATCCTGCTTTTATGGAAATGCACTCGAGCAGACATACTGCAGCTCCGGCGATTCCCTCAAGGCAAACTATCACAAAGAGTTTTTCCCTTATATTCCTGTTGTCATTGCTCAGCAATTCTTTGATCTTACCAATCATATTGTCCACCAATAATCTTATCTGTTCCTGTATCTGTCCCTTATAGCCGTGAGTGAATCCAGGGCAGACATATAATCAGACATCTCAACTTTTTTCTTGATCGGTATGAGCTGCGGTGCAAGAGGATGCCCGTTATAACTGTAACCTCTCAACTCATCAAGTATCCGGTACATATGAGTTGATACAAATGTGTATGTCGCCTCTTCAAAGGCGCTGATATACTCATCAAAGCGCTCATCCGATATCGGAGTGGAATCTATCTCAGCGAATTCATCGCTTATCTCCATCTGCATTGAATCCTGTCCTAAGAGCATTGCTATAACTCTCTCATATTCAGCCATCATCTCTTCATGATGAGCTTCTATATATGAGATATTGCCGTCCTTTCCTGCCTGTTCCATATCCTTGGCCATTTCAGACAGGGTCTCGGCACCGATACTGGCCATCGAACTCTTAAGGGCATGGATATATATGATATAATCCGTTATGTCTCTGTCTTCAAACAGTTTTCTTATCTTGTCGATATTATCAGGACCATTGGTCGCATGTACATTGAGTACGTTCCTGTAATTCTCAAGAGATCCGCAGTAGAGAAGGCCCTTCTTGATGTTCAGGTCGCCGATCACGATAGAGCCCGGGTTGATGTCACTGCTCATCTCATCCGTCTCGTCCTCGTCAGAATAACTGATCTTATCCTTGGGAACATACTTCTTGAGCATCCTCTCAAGTCCTGAGATCTCAACAGGCTTGGAGATAAAATCCGTAAATCCCTGTTCAATGAACATTTCCCTTGCCCCTGCAACGGCATTGGCCGTCAATGCGATAATGGGTACGTTCTTACAATACGGAATATCTCTTGACCTTATCCTGCTTAAGCACTCAACTCCGTCCATCTCAGGCATCATATGATCCATGAATATGAAATCATAATCACGGCTCACAAGCTTCTCCAAAGCTTCTTTTCCGCTTAGTGCGGTCGTTACTTTGATCCTGTACGGCTTAAGGAGACCTTCGATGACCTTAAGGTTCATAAAGCTGTCATCCACGATCATAACATGGGCCTTGGGCATGATCATCTGGCCTAAAGGCTCCTGACGTGCGGAACGTCCGGTGACTCTTATTGCGCTGTCGCCGTACTTATCTGCATCCACTGTCTCTATGTTAACCGATGAAAGTCTTGAATCAATACTTCCGATAGGCGTGCCATCTTCAACCTTCTGCGGAATGGTGAACTGTATCTCCGTACCGCTTCCGTACTTGGAATCGATCGTCATGAATCCGCCCATGAGTTCGACTATGGCCCTTGAAATGGTAAGACCCAAGCCTATTCCGCCTTCCTTACGGTCTCTTCCGCTGCTTAACTGGGTGAAATCCGAGAATACCCTGTTGAGGTTCTCTGCCCTCATACCGATCCCCGTATCCTTGATCTTTACACAGAGATTGATCCCGTATTCCTCCGTCCTTTTACTGATATCGATAATGACATAGCCTTCCGTGGTATACTTGATCGCGTTCTCTATGAGATTGACCATCACACGCTTTAATTTGGGTTCGTCTCCCCTGAGCAGGCTCGGAATATCAGGATCGCAGTTTACTATGAGCTCGATCTTTTTCTCACCGATCTTGACCACACTCATATTGACCACGTCATTGATGGTGGATGAGAGATTATAACTGTCCTCATCAAGGGAGAATCTTCCGCTGCTCAACTCGGAATAATCCAGTATGTCGCTGACTACCGACAAGAGATTTCTGCCTGCCGACTTGATATCCTCAAGGTTATCCCTTACAACCTCAGACTTGGCCTCGCTCAATGCGATCTCGCTCATACCGCATATGGTATTGATGGGAGTACGAAGCTCATGAGAAACATTGGCCAGGAAGTCATCCTTACTGCGTTCGGCCACCTTAAGCTCTTCTATGGTATCAAGCAGACGCATCCTGCTGTTTTCCTCTTCTTTTAAAAGGAAATGAACAACAAATATGGTGATATATATGGCGGCGATTTCCAGTATGCTTCTGAACGCCTCATCTACGCTTCCCATCGGTATCGTCTTGCTTATCAGCACATGATGCAGAAGCAGAAGTGTCGATGTGACTACCGGAAGGATCAGAAGCTTGGGCAGCTCATATACCCCTATGATTATCGTCAGTCCTATGACGGAGATCATCGGCTCCACATCGTTATTGACAAATATACAGTACAGGAAAACACAGAATTCCGAGGCAAATGCACACATACCCGCTCTGAAGGCATAGCTCCTTATCCCCGCGATGTGGCTCATCCATACCACCACCAGAGAAGCCTCTATGACATATATGATCCACCTCTGAGTGCTGTCATATGTCATAATACTTACGCAGACTGCATACAGCGTGAATACCGCAAGTACTATATTCTCAATCTTTTTCCTTCTTAACAGATCATATTCTCTATTATCCATATATTACTCCGACTCTGCGTTACACATGCCGCCCGGTCCGCTATACCGGGAATACCATAGTCATGGTACTTCCCTTGCCGCTTACGCTGTCTATCTCAAGCCTTCCGCCTATGGTCTCGACCGTATTGACCACAACATCCATCCCGACTCCTCTTCCGGAGAACTCCGTTACCTCGGTATTGGTGGAGAAGCCGGGCAGCGTGATAAGATTCCACACTTCGCTGTCCGAATAATCGTCATCGGCTCTGTCGGTGCCCAGAAGATTCCTGTCATGAGCTTTCTTAAGAATCTTCTCTCTGTCAAGACCCGCGCCGTCATCGCTTACCGATACCCTGAGCTCTCCGCCGCCGATCTCCGCCTTCAGCGTGATCCTTCCTCTCATGGGCTTACCCGCGAGCATTCTCTGATTAGCGTCTTCGATCCCGTGATCGGCGCTGTTACGCACCATATGCATGAGCGGATCCGATATATGCTCTATTATCGCTCTGTCCGCTCTGACATCCTCTCCGACTATCACGCATTCTATGTCCTTGCCGAGCTTTCTGGATGCCTCGAAGATCACCCTGTTCATACGCAGAAAAATATTGGTGAACGACACCATTCTCATGGTCGTCACAATATCCTGTATACTGCTGGTCATCACTTTTATCTTATCGGCATTCCTGTCGAACGCTTCAAGCGTAAGTCCGGATCCTCTTACTTCCTTATCATCGATGAGCTTATTCTGCGCTTTCATAAGCTTTATGATAAGATCCGAGAGTCTGTCCATATCGGCGATATCAACACTGATATGATTGCTCTTGTCTTTTCTTGGTTCCGTATCCTTGGCCAGGAATATGCCCTTGCCGGGAGTACCGCTCTGGACAACGAAATCTCCGGGAGCATACTCCTTGTTGTCCTTCGTGACTTTTGCGACGACCGGCGCATCTACTCCGAAGAGCTTAAAGCCTGCGTCAAATCTCGCTGCATCTATCTCAGTTATCTCTATCCCCTCAGTCTCATAACCTTCACTCACAAGCTTCTTAAGCTTCCTCTTGGAGCTGCTTGTCATAAGCAGAATCTTGAAACCCTTTTCGAGGATCTCATCACCGCTCTGTTCGGATGTGAGAATATCTTCCGGCGTATACTTGATGTCCTCGGCCACATCCTTAAGAAGGCGCACCACCTTATAGGCATGCACGTTGGCCATCTTGGTATCCCTGGCATATACGATATATATCTGGAAATAGTGACTCGCCTTGGTGTCCTTGGGTGCGATATATATCTTGGTATCTTCCCTGTCAGTCTCCTTGGGCTTATCTCTATCCTTATCCTCAAAAGCACTGATCCTGTTCAAAAATGCATCCAGCTCCCCTATCAGTTCGCCTGCATCCGTATCAGCCATCTGACCGTCTGAGAGTCTGTCAAGTTCTGCCTGCACAAAGTCGGATACCTTAAGAACGAGCTCTATGAGTTCCTTCTGCGGCACATCTGAAGGCTTATGTTCTCTGAGATAGTAGAACACGTCCTCAGTCTTGTGTGTCAGAAGATTGATCTGCTCAAACATCATAAAACCTGCAGACCCCTTCATCGTATGCATATATCTGAATAACTCAGCTACGGCATCGGGCGGAAAGGTCTGCTCATCTCTGTACTTAAGCACAAGTGCCTGCAGCTCCTCCAGTATCTGGGTAGTCTCAAGCACATATGTATCCAACATGTCATCTCTGTTCAGGTCTAATGACATCTGTGTCACCTCATAGCATGATCATACTCGTTCGCAGGCAGCGTCCGAAGCGTTACTCGATAAGTCCCAGCTTCTTGAGGGCCTGCTCAAATCTGTCCTGATTGATGGGCTTACCCGAATATATGGTGCATCCGAGATCAAAGGCCATCTTGACATTCTTCTCTTCATTAAGTGCAGTGGCCATTATGACCTTAACCGCCTTCTCCTGGGGAATGCCCTTCTCCTTCTCGATATTACGTATGCCTATAAGAGCCTGATATCCGTCCATTACGGGCATCATGATATCCAGACATACCAGGTCATACGGATCCCCTTCTTCCATTGCCATCATGAAAGCATCGACCGCTTCCATTCCGTCCACGGTAACATCACAGTCACCGTACTTTGACAGGAAATTCATCATAAACTTCCTTGTGACAAAATCATCCTCTGCTAATAAAATCCTCATTGCTTTCCTCCATTCCCTTTTTATCCTGATCAGTATCTCTTAAAACGTTCTATTTCAGCTGCTTGGATATCTTACGGTATACCGTATATATCTGCGGATTAAATTTCTCTCCCACGTCAGCGCCGATTATCCGTAAAGCTTCTTCCTTGGTATATGACACTCTGTATACCCTGTCGGCGGTAAGTGCACAATATACATTGCCCACTGCGACTATCTGTGCCGACAGCGGTATGTCATCACCCTTCTTGCCTGCGGGATAGCCCGATCCGTCCCAGTTCTCATGATGATAATTGGCTATGTCCGCCGCCATCTGCACAAAGTCGTTATATTCACTTGAAAGTGCTATATCCTTGAGTATCCGGGCTCCTACCGTCGTGTGGGTCTGCATCCGGTTCCTTTCTTCGGCCGTCAACACATCCTTCTTCTGAAGTATCTCCTTGGGCACCGCAACATTGCCTATATCACACAGAGGTGCGGCAGTCTCTATCGTATTGATAAAAGTATCCGTCACTACATCTTCATATATCCCGGCTAACTGCATCGCCTGGGCGATCAGTCTGCAGTTGTACCGCAGTCTCTCGATGAAACTCTCTTCGTAGAGCGAATTCCTTCTGGCAAGATTGGCCAGGGCATATAATACGCCTCTCTTCTCCTCTTCTATCTGCCTCAGCTGACTGTTGATGGATGTCTGAAGCCTTCGGTTGGTCTCCATGAGATCTCTCTTGGTCTCGTGAAATCTCAGATGAACTCCGGCTCTGGCCTTGACAACCTCCGGGATGAACGGCTTGGTTATATAATCCTCACCGCCGATCTCAAAGCCTCTGACTATATCATCAACCTCGTCATATGCCGATATGAACACTATGGGTATATCCCTTGTATCCACATTGGACTTGACTATGGTGGCGAATTCGTAACCGCCCATCTCCGGCATGGAGATATCGAGTAATATCAGATCCGGCGCACAACGCTGTAAGACCTTAAGCCCCTGAACACCGTTCTCGGCCAGTATCGGCTGATATCCCATCTCCGATATGATATTGCGCAGGACAAATCTGTTGACCTCAACATCGTCAATTATAAGAACCTGACCCTTATATTGAACATTGGTATTAATGTCTGACATATTTCCTCCATCAGTATCCTGTGATCGACTAATCAAGCAGAAGCCTCAGTGCCTCCATGGCCTCTAAAGTCTTCTCTTTATTCTCCTTCTGAACCGCCATCTTAAGCCTTAATGCGGCGGTAGTCACTTCCTTGGGCGCTCCGGCAGTCAACTGCTTGACGGCCTCTGCAAACATCTCCGCTTTTTCCCATGTGTCCATCTCCACACAGAGAGTAAGCTTCATCATCCTCTTATCTATCTCTTCTCTGTTCTCCTGGGAACCGAAAGTCGCTGACTCATCCAGATTGAGGCTCTCCATCTGCCTGTCGGCTATGGCTCCCGCATCGACCCTGAAATCCTCAACAAATGTATTACCCTCTTCGCTGGGTACCTTAAGCCATACGGAGAAGTTGAAGTTCGAACCCTTACCGGGCATACTGTCCACGGATATATCACCTTCCATGAGATTGACAAGCTTCTTGCTTATGTTAAGACCCAGTCCCGTTCCGCCGTACTTACGCGAGATCGACGCATCCACCTGAGAGAAGTCCTTGAACAGCTTGTCCTTATCCTTGTCCGCTATACCTATACCGGTATCCACGACCATGAAAAAGAGTTCGATCTTGTCTCCGGCTTTTGCCGTACTGACCACCTCCAGCATAATCTTGCCGACGGTAGTGAACTTGGTGGCATTAGACAGGAGATTGTTGAGTACCTGCTCAAGTCTCAGTTCGTCACCGATGAGTCTGTCCGGTATATCCGGCGAGATCGTAACAAAGAAATCTAGTCCCTTCTCATGTATCTTGGCCATATGATTGGATCTCACATAATCTATCATATTGTGCAGCGAGAACTCTCTCTCTTCTATCTCGAACTTTCCGGCCTCCAGCTTGGAGAAGTCTAAGATATTGTTGATCAGAGCGTTCATGTCGGCACAGCTCTTCTCTATCATCTCCATGGTATAGAGCCTGTTCGGATCCGACTCGGTGCCCATAAGATCCTGGATATTACCCAATATCCCGTTAACCGGTGTTCTCAGTTCATGAGTCACATTAGCCACGAATTCATCCTTGACCTTATTAAGAGTCTGCCCGTTATCCTTGGCAAACTTAAGTTCCCTCATCATCCGTTCTCTTCCGGAGATATCGCGCCCTATGCAGATTATCCTGTCAGGAGTATTCTCATCAAGAAGTATCCTTACCTCGGATTCAAAGCATGTTTTGTTGCTCCTGTATGCATTGGCTGCTATCATGCGCCCGTCCATGGATTCCCGGCAAATGAGCTTTCCGTTCTCAAGCGAGAAGACATTGGGCAGGATATCCGCAATGTTCACATCGTCCATACTGTTGTACATCAGGACATTGTACGCGCCTTCATTGGCAAACTCGATATCACCGCTGCCCGAGAACACTATGAGGAATTCAAACAGCGTATCCGCTATCTTGCGCAGATATTCCTTGTTTTCGAGGAGTTGCTTCATACTCTGATCCTTTGCTTTTATACTAACAGAGGAAAGCTCTCGGCTTTCCTCTCACATCCTGCAGGTTCAAACTCGTAAACTTCACAGAAATTATAGCAAATTTGACTGTTTTTTACAACATAATTGTTGGTACTTTTATACTATTTCGGAATTTCGTCAAAGAATTCTGTCTTTTCAGGTCTTAAGTCTACCAAAGTCTGGTCACGAAAATATATACCACCGTCAGGACCAGTCCCAGGCAGAAGAGCATAAGACCGAAGGACATGCTCCTGAAAATAAGGGTACGGCTGACTTTATAGCTCTCGTAATCCATGGCGTATTTGTGGACATAATTGACGGGTTTTCCGACTTTTCGTCCCCTGTTCTTAAGTATCCGCCTTCTCAGCCTTGCCATTCTTCCGGCGATGACGCCGAGTGCATAGGTGATCCTTGTGCCTTCCTCAAGCTCTTCCTGCTGCTTGCTGTCCTTAAACAGGCTCTTTCTGAGTGCATATACGATCGAGTCCGTAAGATCGTCCAGTGCCCGGCAGAAGATCGTCATCACAAACGGGATCGCATGCAGGAGTACCGGTCTGTACAGAGAATTCTCAAGATCCATCCACTTCGGCCAGACATCAAGATATCTGCTCTTGTCATCGCTCATAAGACATATCCTTATGATTCCGATATAGATCACGAGTCCAATGGCTATTGATATAAGTCCTCCCTTAAGGCATTCCCATGAAAAATAGTTCTCAAGTATATACTCTGATGATGTCCTTATATTAAGAGCTTCGGCACACATATTCACGATACCGTTCATCGATCTCGATGCGGTAAGTCCTAAAGCCGGCGGAATAAGTGCCGTAACAGTGAGCGCACCTGCGGTCAACGGGTTCATGTAAGACCTCTGCTCATCGTAACGGGCCTGTACCTCATCATCCGTATTCTTCTCGATAAATATGCAGATATACAGCTTGAGCATATAAGCCAGAGTGCAGCCTCCGCTTATCAGGAAGATCCACTCAATGACATTGGCCGCATTATGCGTTATCAAGGTCATACAACCGCCGTTTTCCAGATAAGCCAGATAGTCTTCAAGTTCAACAATGCCCTCATGGATCAGCGTTTTGCTTATATATCCGTTAAATCCGGGGATTCCCGCAATACCCAGTGCGCCCGACAGAAAGATTACATTAAGGAGCGGCTTCTTACGGCCAAAACCTCTTATATCATCAAGATCAAGCTTATGTATGTTCATGAATACCACGCCCGCCGCGCAGAAAAGTATGAGTTTAAACAGCGAATGACCGACCATATGCAGAAGACTTCCGCTTAATGCCAGATGCCCGGTACCGAGGTCTGCCGCGCCTATTCCCGTAAGGATGAATCCTATCTGGGATACGGACGAGCATGCAAGAGTCCGCTTAAGATTTACGCTGAAGACGGCCAGTACGGCCCCAAGGAGCATGGTTGCGGTTCCTATTATCAGTATCATGGATGCCCATGGTGCCTCATACGGAAAAACGGGGTCGAATATATATCTTGAAAGCATGAGTATCCCGAGTATACCGGTCTTTGTCAGCATTCCCGACAGGAGCGCCGATGCAGGTGCCGGTGCCACGGGATGAGCCTTGGGAAGCCATATATGCAGCGGGAAAGCTCCTGCCTTGGCTCCGAATCCCACGAGCATGCATATGCCTGCTGCCCAAATCCTGCGGTCCGTACCGTCCGCAAGAAGTCTCGCCGTATCATAGAGATTGGGGATCTGTGTTATATCAAGCGGATGACCCGGAACCCTGAACACGCCTTTTGCCACGTCATAGAGAATGAACAGGCCCATGAGCATGACAAGTCCGCCTATTACGGATACCGCAAGATAAGTGCCTGCTGCCCGAAGGGATTCCTCCTTCTCATCAAAAGCCACCCATACATACGAAGCAAGCGACATGGCTTCAAAGAAAATGAACATGGTATAGAGATCTCCGGCAAGGAATACTCCTACCGTCGCAGCATATGTAAAGAGCGTAAAGAAGAAAAACCTTCCCTTTCTCTCATAGTGCTTCATGTATTCAGCCGAAAGGATAAGGCTCACCAACCACATAAACGTGGCTATGCCCACATACATCAATCTGAAATTGTCCGTAACAAAACTGAGTTCCATATCATTTACCCTGCGATACTTATAAAGAAATCAGTGATAAACGAGTTGTTGAAGCCGAGTATCACCATTGCGATCACAAAGAGATACAACGGCAAAAGCATTCTGATACCCGGATCTTTAATGCCTAAGTTGACACGTGTGTCATAATCATCTTTGGGAAAAAATGCCCTGACCACGATCGTCATCATATATATGGCCGTAAGTATTGCCGAAACAAGCAGAGCAGCAACGCCTGCATAAGCTAAAGGCATTCCCGTGTCTATCGCGGCGTTTGCCAGATTCCATTTGCTGACAAATCCTGCAAGTCCGGGAACTCCCATAAGTGCCAGACTGCTGACCGTGAATATGCCGAATGTCTGCGGCATGCTGTATCCCAGGCCGTCCAGCTCATATACGTATTCTCTCTCAGCCTTACATATGACCGCACCTGCACAGAAGAAGGAGCATATCTTCATCACGGCATGCATGATCATATGAGTAAGCGCCGCCACCAGTCCGAACGGTGTCATCAGCGTGACTCCGAACAGTATGTATGACAGATTGCTTATCGTCGAATAAGCAAGTCTTCGTTTGATGTGAGGTTCCTTGACCGCACGCGCACATCCGTAGACGATCGTTACGATCGTAACCGTCATGACAACGTACTGTGCCCATGTTCCCTTAAGGAACTCCGTCCCGAAGAGATAGAACGTAAGCCTGATTATCGCAAAAGCACCTGATTTCACTACTGCCACCGCATGAAGGAGAGCGGTTACCGGAGTGGGCGCAACACCTGCATCAGGAAGCCACGAATTGAAAGGACATACGGCCGCCTTGACGCCAAAACCCATAAATGCAAACACATATATAAGCAGAAGTGCATTGGTCCTGGTTCCGACCCTGGCCATGTCAAGAACTCCGCCAAGCCTGAAAGTAATGGTGCTTCCGAAGCTTATGATGAATATCATCCCTAAGAAGGCAAACGCCGCACCGCCGAGTGAATAGTACATATACTTGCGGCTTGCAAGTATCGCCTTACGGGTAAGTGTATGCATCACAAGCGGAACCGTCACGATCGTAAGCAGCTCATAGAAGAAATACATCGTGAGGATATTGGCTGCCAGAGCTATTCCCAGCGTCACCCCGTATGTCATGGTATAGAACAGGAAGAATATCTTCTCTCTTTCCTCATGTTCCATATATTCAAAAGAATACAGCGTGGCTAATGGCCATAAAAGGGATATCATCCCCGAAAAGACCATGCTCAGTCCATCCATCCTGAATGCTATGGACAGGTCGCCGGGAAATGTAAGGAGCGTGAACTCCTCCGCCCCGGGCGTGAGTATCATCACCCACACAAGTATCGAGGTCAGGACGGTAAATGCCAGCGTACATATATGCATTTGTCTCTTTTCCTTCCATCTTATCAGAGAGACCGTAACTCCCGACAAAATGGGAAGAAGTACCGTAGCTAAGATCATACGAATATCATCCTTATAAGAGCGATCACCGGCTCAGGGAACAGGCCGATCAAAAGTGACAAAAGTGTCAGCGTTGCAATTGGTATTGTCATAAGAGGGCCCGGTTCGCACTTGATGTCCTGACCCTTTATCTTCTCTCTGTATTCCGCTCCCGGGAAGAATCCCGTTATCATGAGCGGGAGCAGATAACCCGCCGTCAGAAGTGCACTCACAAGAAGCACGGCAGGTCCCAGGTACATAAATACCGGGATATCCGTTGCTATCGCACCTGTTGCGAGATACCACTTGGATACAAAACCTCCCGTGGGCGGTATGCCTATAAGTCCAAGCGAAACTATGGTATAACAGGTCATCGTAACGGGCATCTTAAGGCCGATACCCCGCATATCCTCCACTCTGGTCGCACCGGTATGATGAATTATGGCACCGGCGATAAGGAACAATGCCGCCTTGATGAAGCCATGAGCAAGTACGTGCAGTACGGCTCCCGTCATGGCATCCGAAACATGCGCACTTACCCCGCCCGCGGCATAAGGATCGACAGCACCGAAGCTCACCGCAAGTCCGAATAAGATATAGGAGACCTGACTGACGGTAGAATATGCCAGCCTCTTCTTAAGGACCGGTTCCTTAAATGCCAGCATGGATCCCATGAACACGGTTATAAGAGTAAGTATGATAAACACGGTCTGCACCCATGTCCCCTTCAGGTGGTCGGCTCCGTATACATACCATATGCTTCTTAGTATCCCGAGAACACCTGCTTTTACAATACACGCACTTAAAGCTGAGGATGCAGGAGACGGAGCGATGGGGTGTGCCGTCGGAAGCCATGCATGCATGGGCCACATACCCGCCTTGACGCCGAAACCTGCGATGAGCGCCATTGCAACGGCAAGGAGCAGGCCTCTGTCGGCAGCAAATACTTCGGCACTTATGCTTCCGCCCTGAACAAAGTTAAGCGTGGAAGCAAAACGTGAAAGATTGTATATCCCGAACAATGCGCCGTATGCCCCGAACAGCGAGAAGAACAGATACTTAAGTGCCGCCATTTTGGCTTCTTTCGTCCTCTCGTGTATGACCAAAGGCATGGACAGGACGGTGAGCAGCTCATAGCACATGTAAAAGGTCACAAGGTTTGATGCCGCGCACAGGGCGATCTCCGTAAGCATCGAAAGAACAAAGAACAGCCCGAAGCTCTTCCTGTTCTTAGCGCCCTTCATGTAATCAATGCCGAATACGCCCGAACTGATAAAGATTATAAGGGTGAGAACGGCAAATACGGCGCCCAGAGGATCCATATGAAATTGTAAGGGCAAAACTCGCATTACATTCATCTTACCGGTCCGTCTATGAGAACATTGCAAGGCCTTTTCTTATCAGTTCCACTATGGGATCCGACAGGACGCCGAGTATCACGTTCAGCGTCACAAAAGCCACAAGTACAACACTGTATAAAGGAACATCCTTAAGATATACATGCGGGTATGAATCATTCTCCACGGGCGTGTATATCCTGATGACGGTCTTCATGAAATAGATAGCATTAAGTATGGTACTGATGCCCAATACCACGAGCACGGGGATCATGCGATATCTGAGGCTCACTGCCGCTTCCGCAAAAAGCAGCTTGCTGATAAATCCCGAGAAAAGGGGCACGCCCACCATCGAGAGGGAGCCCACGGCAAAAGCAAGTCCTGCAGTCTTGTTTCGATATGCACTTCCCGTAAGGGGCTCAAACCTCCTGCTTCCGTCCGATACGTCAGTAAGACCTATGGCGGAAATGAACAGCAGGGATTTGGTCGACGCATGCGAGAGCATGTGGAATATCGATGCCACCATTCCGAATTCGGTACCCATTCCGATACCCATGAATATATATCCTATCTGCGCCACCGAAGAATAAGCTATCATCCTTCTTATGTCATTCTCACGAATGGCACTGACCGAACCGAATATCATTCCGGCCAGTCCGAAGAAGAACAGCACGTCTATGACACCGCTGTCACCATATATCTCAAATCCTATGACTCTGTAGATTATCTTGATCAGCAGGAATATATAGCCTTTTGACACAAGGCTTGAGAGTATGGCGGCACTTGAGACGGTAGAATAACCGTAGGCATCAGGAAGCCAGGCGTGAAAAGGGAAAAGAGCACACTTAATGGCCAGTCCCACGCTCATAAGAGCTATGGTGAACAACAGGGGTTCAGGATAGTTCCCTCCGGCCGTCATGGCTGCAACCGATTCCTTGATATTGCTCATAAGGAGATGGCCCGTTATGTCATATAACATGCATATCCCCAAAAGGATCATGGCCGAACCGATAAGGCTCATGACCATATATCTGACGGCGGCTTCTATGGTACGGCCGTTCTCCCTGATCATTATGAGACCGCAGGCCGATATGGTATTGATCTCGACAAATACATAAGCAGTAAAGAGGTCGTTGGTATATACAAGCGCAAGCAGCGAACTCAGCATCAGCCCCACGAGGACATAGTACAGGTTGTGCTTGCTCTCCACTACCTCATCAAAAAGCTTCTTGATACCGCCGAGCACGGAGAGCAGCATGACCACGCAGAAGAACATGGCCATCCACGCTTCGAGCACGCCCGCTCTTATCTCATTGCCCCAGGGTGCGGGGAAGTGCCCCATCATGTATACGAAGCTCTCTCCCGAGATATTAAGGATACAGACCAGCACGGCAGACATACCCATGATAAAAGTAATGACTGCTGCATTTACCACCCTCGCAGCCTTACCCGGAAGCACCGAACACACAGGGCCCGAGAACATGGCTAACATTATTGAGAAGAATGGGATATTGCGCACCATATCCATTACATTCCCTCCCTCTTAAGCCTTGTTGATATCTCATCCAGATTGAGGGTCTGGTATCTGCGGTACAACCTTATAGTAAGTGACAGCATAAGCGCGGATACCGATACCGATACCACGATGCCCGTAAGCACAAGTCCGGCGGGGATGGGATTGATATAGGCCTCGACACTTGTCACATTGTCGACTACTATGGGCACAGTCCTTCCCGTGATATATCCCTTAACGGCAAGGAACAGATATATGGACGAATCCATGATATTGAACCCGATTATCTTCTTAATGAGATTCTTCTGAAGAAGAAGATTGGCAAAGCCCGTGACAAACAGTATCATGGCTATGACCTCTGTATAATTGACTGACAGATTGCTTCCCACCTTAAAAATCTCCTTTTCTGAACATCACATAGAACGTATACATGGTACATGCGACTACCATTCCCACGCATATATTCAGTATCAAAATAAGACCGCTTGACAGAATGGCCCCCGGAGTTCCCAGAGGTATGTGGCTGTCAAGATGATTGGCTCCGCAGAAGAATGAATAAGCCTTGCACAGACAATATGTGGTAAGAGCTCCGAAGCTTATCCACTTATATGTCTTCTCCGTAAAGAATTCCTCCGTCTTCTCAAAACCGAAAGCATTCACGTACAGTATTAGTCCGGCGCCTATGACGGCTCCGCCTGAGAAACCTCCGCCCGGAGAAAGATGACCGTTAAGGATCACATATATCCCGAACACCATGATTATAGGCACAAGGAACTTGGCCACGGTCTGCAGTATGAGATCGTCCTTGGGTTCATATATGCTGTCTCCCGCACCCGGATCATCCTCACTGAGAACGGGGCTTAGTCTGCTCCTGTCCTTGTTGATGCGAAGAAGGATGAGAACCGTTATGGTTGCAACAAAGAGTACGTTTGACTCACCGAAAGTATCGAAAGCTCTGTAATCCAAGATCATTCCCGTCACTATGTTGACGGCTCCGGTCTCTTCGATGCCTTTCTCTATATACCTGGCAGGCACCTCGTTGTTGGTCGGTCTGTCAACCGCCCCCACCTTTGGAAGATATGACACATTATAGATAAGAAGAGCGCCGAAAATTATACAGAACATTACCGCTACTATCCTGTACATCCTGTTAAAGAACTTAAGAAGCCTATTGGAGTGCTCATCATAAGCCCTCTCCTTGGCGATCTGCTTGTCCTGCATCCTCTCGACCGTAGTCGAAGCGTCCGCTATGGGGATAAGCAGGGACATGTCCATCTTGGTCTCCGAAGGAGTATAATCCTTCTCTCCCTTAAGCCATTTAAAAAATCTGTATGCTCTTGTCTTACTGTATTCTTCGTCCGTCTTACGCCTGCTCATCCAGCCCGTCCTCTTCCTCGGTATTGATATCGGCATCTTTAAGCTCTCTCGTGCCCTTTTCTATATTGATCGCATGGATCTTCTTAAGGGTCACGAAAAAGAGCACACTGGTCACGCCTGCTCCGACTGCCGCCTCCGTAATGGCCAGATCCGGTGATTCCAAAGTCACCCAGATTATGGACATTATGAGAGAGAACGACATATATATCAGTATTGCATTAAGTAAATCCCTTGTTATGCTCACACTCACCGCACATACAAGCAGGAATATAAGAAGGATGATCTGCAGTATCGTCATATATCACACCTGTCCGCATATTTATCTATATCTTCATTGGTCGTAGCCTCAAGCTTGGCCAGAAGATGTGAAGCCACGGGTGAAGAAAACCACAGGAAAGTCACTATAAGAGCTATCTTAAGAGTGGTCATGTTCAGTCCTGAAAAAATCATAAGTCCGACCAGTGACAGACTTATCCCGAGAGTATCCCCAAGCGCTGCCGCCTGCATACGGTTAAGGACATATTTCATGTGAAATACCCCGTATATCTCAACCGCAAATATGATAAGTCCTGCCAAAATAAAGGCCCCGCCGACAATAAGTCTTATCCATTCCATATTATTTCGAAGCCTCCTCTCTGTTCCTGGCCGCTTTTCTTTCTTCGTATATCCCTATATACACTTTTGTGATGACAACGACCGCAATGAAACTTATCATCGCATATATAAGCGAGATATCCACCAGATAATTCTCCTTAAGCATAAGTGACAGTGCTGTCATAATGACCATTACCATGGTTCCCATCATATTGACCGCCACTATCCTGTCAGCTATCCTGGGTCCCCTGATCGCTCTGATGAGACAGCAGAACAGCGCCAGTGCCAAGATGATTATCACGAACAAATATATGAACCTGTATGCTTCATCTATCACCATACATTTTCTCCCATCTGCTCTCAAATTCATGGAGCATATGCACAAACACGGAATCCTTTATACCCTCGGCAAGGCTCTTGTCCAGGCAGTGTACGGTATATCTGTTGCCCTCCACGGACACCGTTATGGTGCCCGGCGTAAGGGTTATGCTGTTAGCCATCATTACCCTCGCCGAATCCGTCTTAAAATCCATGTCAAAACTGACGATCGCCGGTTCTATGTCATATCGTGAACTCATGATCATCCTTATCACGGAGAAATTGGCCTTGACGATCTCAATAATGAGTATCCCGAAAAATCTGGCCATAAAACCCGCATTCCTGAGTGCAAATACGTCTATCCGGGGGGAATAGCCCAGAAACTTACAGATAAACAAATATATACAGACTGACACAAGGACGCCTATGAGCGCTGTCTCTACTGTCAGTCTGCCATTAAAGATTATCCAGATACAGAATAAAAATATGAGCATTTAATCCCTCTGTCAGTCTAGTTCTTAAGCCACAATCCAACGGTCAGTTTACCGTTATCGGGAGTCGCCGATATCATAAGGGGACGATCATAGGGATTGGCAAACTTAAGATCTACCGCCGTTCCCGAGATCGTCGCATCCATTCCTGCAGGGATATAAGATACGGGCAGTGAATGAGGATGTCTCTCAAGCGCCGGTACTCCGCAGGTAAGCATACATGCATACAGAGTGGAGGATACCTGGCATATACCGCCTCCGAGGCCGGGCACAAACTCCTTGTTGACAATGACCGGTGCCGATACATAGCCGTTAGCCGTTGTCCTCGGAAGTATGACCGTGGTAAATGAGAAGATGTCCCCGGGTCTCAGCACATATCCGTTGATACGGTTGGCTGCTACGGACACATTGGTAGCCCTCGGGATATTGGCATTATAATTGGTGGAATATGTCCCCAACAGCGAATAACCGCTTGTGTCCGGGAGTCCGGATGCCGTTGTTGTCACGGGTGTCTGTGCTGCTGCCGATGCCGCTGCTGCGGCTGCAGCCTGTCTGGCCGCTTCTTCCTTGGCTGCCTGCTGCTGCAATGACTGCTCATACAGGATCTGTGCGATCTGATCGATCTGCTCCTGCGTCAGTATGACCTGAGGCTCCTCTGCGTGTGCCGGAATCACCCTGACCGCTGCGGTCGCCAGGACAATAAGTACAAACAGGACCGCGGTAAGACCCGATCTTGCCAATTTTTTCATAATATTCACTCCTTAATGATCCTTCTTCTGCGGGGCATAAAGCCCGAAGATTCATGACGGGTACATCTCAAACCCATCATCTTGTTATACTCTATTACAGGGTATTTGTCTACTGCTTACCGGTAGAACCGAAACCTCCCCTGTCGGTCCCGCCCAGTATGTCAGTCTCTTCGAATTCTATCTTCGGCTGATTCTTCATTATCCTGAACTGACAGATCCTGTCATTCACGCTGATATGGGTATCCCTCATTGCCAGTACGGGCATGAACCACTGATCGTTATCGCCGCAATACGAACAGTCCACAACACCCTGGTGATTGGTCTGGATGATCCCGAAGTTTTTGAATGTGGAACTCCTGGGAACTATGTGGGCTTCGTAGCCTTCCGGCAGCTGCATGGCAACTCCCAGCGGAATAAGCTTCCACTCGCCCTGCTTCATATCCGTATCCTCGGCAGCCCTTAAGTCTATCCAGTCCGACTTGCCGTCGATATAAGTCAGTTTCTCGATCTTGTCAGTAAAATATTTGATCCTTATCTTCTCCATCCTGATTCTCCTTAGATTATTCTTACGCCGAAGGGTTCCGGCAATTATCCCAGATGTGTGCCCCTTACCGCCTGCTTGACTCTTAACAGGCTTCCGGGTGCTACCGAGAGTTCATCGACTCCCATCCTTAACAGTTCTCCCGTGAAGGAAGTATCCGCAGCAAGCTCACCGCAGACGCATACACTGCAGCCTCCATCATGACCGTTGCTTACGATCATCCGAAGGAATCTCAATATGGCCTGATGATGATAGTCGCATATATATTCAAGCTCCGTATTCTGCCTGTCTACTGCCAGCGTATACTGCGTAAGGTCATTGGTACCGATCGAGAAGAAGTCGACTTCCTTAGCAAGCAGATCGGATATCATGGCTGCCGCAGGAGTCTCGATCATGGCTCCGAACCTGCATTCCTTATACTCTATACCGCGGCGGCTTAAGTCAGCCTTCACTTCATTCATTATCGAGCGGACCTGCCAGATCTCTTCTATGGATATGAGCATCGGGATCAGGATCGATATGGGACCGTGGACCGATGCCCTGTATATGGCCCTTAACTGGGTTCTGAACACGTCTTTATGGCCGAGACAGTATCTGACGGCCCTCATGCCCATGGCAGGATTGTCTTCATGCTTCATCTGCATGTAGGCTTCCTGCTTGTCGGCTCCGATATCTATCGTACGTATGACAAGTTCGCGGCCGTCAAGGAGTCTGACCGCCTCAACATATGTCTCGTACTGTTCATCCTCCGTGGGATAATCATCCCTGTCCAGATAGAAGAGTTCCGTTCTGAACAGTCCTATCCCCTCACATCCGAGTTCTATGGCCTTTTTCACTTCCTCGACATTACCCACGTTGGCATAGAGACCGATATGCTTGCCATCAACCGTCTCACTCGGCTGCGTCTTAAGCTCATCGAGTGCCCTTATCCTCTCTTCGATCTCTTCCTTTCTGCGCCTGTACTGCTTAAGTACATCCTCAGACGGATCAATGATGAGTTCTCCGGAATAAGCATCGAGTATTGCCAGTTTGCCCTCACAGTCCTTGGGATAATCGAGGCCGACCACCGCAGGGATGTTCATGGAACGGGCGATTATGGCGGTGTGCGAGAGATTGGATCCGCGTCTTGTAACAAATGCCAGTATCCTGTCCTTATCAAGCTGCATGGTATCGCTGGGGGTCAGATCATCTGCTAACAGTATCACTTCGCTCCCGTACTCTTCGGGCACGGTTGTTCCCTCAGTAAGGTTGTTAAGGATCCTGTCGCTTATATCCTGTATATCCTCGGCTCTGGCCTGCATATACTCGTCATCCATTCCCTTAAACAACCCGTATATGCGGTCTCTTGCACTGATAACTGCATCCTCTGCCGGCATTTTCCTGTCTCTGATACGCCTCTCTACGGTTTCCACAAAAGCAGGATCATCCAGCATCACCAAATATGAGCCTAAAAGGGCCACGTTGGTCTCATTCTCTTCCATCGAAGCCTTGAGACTTAGGTTCTCGAGCTCTCTTCTTGACTTGCTCCTGGCGATGGCAAACCTGCTTATCTCAGCCACGCTGCCGAGATATTCGGAACTGCCTGAGGTATGCTTGCGCTTACGATATATGGTTAGTACCCCGATGGCTATGCCTTCGGATACGGCTTTTCCCTGCATCAATTCTGCCTTTCATGTCAGTGGTGAACGGACCGGCTTATTGAGTCCGTTTATTACCGGTCTACGGGCTGCGGCTTGCTGAGCCCGTTATCCGTGTCCGTGATGATCGAACGATAATCGATATCGCATGCCGTCTGTCAAAGCAGTCAGCGTATATTATTATATGTTCTTTCTGCGTTATTCTCAACTGATTTCAGTGATATTATCCCAAAAATCCTTCACTTTATCCGCTGCATTCCTTATGTTGATCTTACTTATATCGGTCCATTCCCTCGGATAGAGTTCTCTGTACGAACTGTAAGCAAATCTCATATCAAGAAGCGCCACTATCCCCACATCCGCATGTGTCCTTATGACTCTCCCCGCTGCCTGCAGCACCTTGTTGAATCCGGGATAGATATAGGCATACTTCATTCCGTCGCCTGAGCCTTCCCTTGAATCAAAGTATGACTTGATGAGTTCATTCTCCTCGCAGACCATCGGGATCCCGGTTCCGACTATGATAGAGCCGATAAGGCTCTCGCCCTTTAGGTCTATACCCTCAGAGAATATACCTCCCAAAACGCAGAATCCTATGAGAGTACCATCGTCACGGGAAGCCGTTAAGCTGCCCGCCCTGTCCGCAAAGGCTGCAAGGAATTCTTCTCTCTCTTCCTCCGACATCCTGCTGTTTTGTACTCTCAATGTTAAGGAAGGGGAGAGATGTATCTCGGATGCCCGCTCAGACTCTGCATTTGCCGGCTCGCTATCATCGGAGAACGGATCGGTTGGGGTTCGTCTCTTGATCCCGTATTGGTTGACATAACTATCCAGCACATTTTCCATAAACCCGTAAGAAGGGAAGAATACCATATAATTACCGGGTCTTGCTTCCGTGATCGTACGGATATGTGCCGCAATCCGCTCATACTGTTCTCTTCCTCTTGCCGTGTACTTGGTAGTCACGTCATCGGCAAGGAAAAGTGCGCGCCTGCTCCTGTCAAAAGTGGACTCGGCATAGACTTCGTAATCCTCGGGGTCGCCTCCCAAAAGGCTCTTGTAATACTGTATCGGAAGGAGCGTTGCCGAAAACAGCACGGATGAGACTCCGCGCCTTAAGCATTCCCTCAGATTATCCGAGGGATCGACACAATAGAGGCAAATGCGGAAATCCCCCTCATCATCCGTGAATCCGTAGGTCATATACTTGTCGTTCATAAGCTCGTATATCATGAGAAAATGTGATATAAGGAACGTAAAATCAAGTACTTCATCCCTTATTCCGCCCGGTTCGTGATTCTCCAGATAATGAAGAAGGCGCTCATATAGTCTCTCAAGACTGCGGACGCAGAGAGAGATGTCGTCTAAAATGTGATACCGCGGTGTTCGCCCCGAGCGGCCTGTATAAATATGGGGCCCTTCGGGATCCTGACCGCCCTCATTTTTTACCGGAGCGGCACACTGGCGCTTAAGAGCAAGCATGGCCTTGTTGCTGCTCTCGAGGCGCTTAACGAGAGTCGGATCATAGGCCTTGACCGTCTTCTTAAGGTGCAGGAAGTCCTCCTTGCACAGAACAGCGCTGTACATGCTTCGCCCTCTGTCGACGAGATTGTGGGCTTCGTCGATGAGGAAGATCGAGTCGGGCTGCCTGCCCTGCGCAAAAAAGCGCTTCAGATATACGTGGGGATCAAAAAGATAATTGTAATCGCATATGACGGCATCGCAGAACAGGCTGATATCCAGGCCGAACTCAAAAGGGCAGACCATATGCTTACGGGCGTATTCCTCGATGGTCGCCCGGTCATAGCTTATCTCGTGACTTAAGATATCGTAGAGCGCCTCGTTGATGCGGTCAAAATGGCCTTTGGCGTACGGGCAGGCGTCGGGATTGCACGCCCGTTCCTCCATGAAGCAGATCTTATCCTTGGCAGTCAGGATGATATTCTTAAGCTTAAGGCCTTTATCCTGCATGAGAGCCATGGCATCACTCGCAACGGTCCTGGTAATTGTCTTGGCCGTCAGATAGAATATCCTCTCCGCCTTGCCCTCTCCTATGGCCTTCACGGCAGGGAATACGGTGGCTATGGTCTTGCCGACACCTGTCGGGGCCTCTAAGAAGAGCTTGCGGTTATGAACTATGGTGTGGTAGACATGGGTCACCAGCTCCTTCTGACCCTTACGGTATGTATAGGGGAATTCTAAGGACTTGATCGAAGCATTCCTCATATCCTTCCACTCGAGGTCAAGTCTTACAAAGCGTTCGTATCCCAGCATAAGGCTGCCGAACCATTCGCTCAACTCATCGATAGTAAAGTTAAAGTCAAACCTCTTGATGATCTCGGAATCCATGTTGATATAGGTCATCTGAACCCCGATGTCCGTAAGTTGGTTCTGAACAGCATATATATAGGCATAGCACATGGCCTGAGCCAGATGGACAGTCTCCGGTTCCTCCATCTTGTCAAGCCGCCTGTATGTGCCCTTGATCTCGTCTATGGTAACGGGTCTGTCTTCGGAGGCATCGATTATCCCGTCAGCCCTGCCGTCTATGATGATCGCAATGCCGTCCGTGTCGCTCATATACGTGTAAGTGAGCGGCACCTCGGCATGGTAGTCACTGCCCTGGGCCTTCTGTATCTGTCTGTGAAGCCTGCTGCCCTCAAGCATGGCGGCTGCCGGATCATGTACTCTTCTGTTGTCTATATCGCCCTCTCTGAGCATAAACTCCACGAGAGAGCGTACTGATATCTGAACTGCCTTCATATGTTCCATTATAATATGAATCCGGACTGTTATAGTATGAATTCTTTAAATAAATGCATTTATTGGGGGCGGGATAGGACTGATGCTGACTTTTTTGCTTTTAGTCCGACGCATCCCGCCAAAAAAGTAGGACTAAACCCCTCACTTTATCGGTTTAGTCCTATCACAGTGTACAATATGTAGGACCAAACTACGTAAACGAGTCATTTAGTCCTATTGACAGCTTCAATCCGGTAGGACTATTTGCCGAATTCGGCCACCTAGTCCTACAAGCCGGAAATATCAGGAAGCTATTGCAAATTTGGATATGTATTTTTCAAATTCCGGATCATATCCGTTGATGCTGACAGTCAGTATCCTGCGAAGATCCAGCCCCAGCACTCCAAGGATGGACTTGGCGTCCACCACATACCTGTTGTAGTATATATCGATATCAAATTCGCTCTTTCCTGCTGCCGCAACGAAATCCTTAACCTCTTCCGGTCTTAACATTATCTTATGTGTGATCATAGTTACCTCCTTACCGGGCAATATATCATCTGCCCTGAGTCCTGACCTTTTAGGAATTATATTGAGTTTAGTATGTTTAGTAAATATTAGTTATCACAATAATTCCCTAGATATTGTGTTACTTTTTGTATAATTTAACAACATAGAGGGGTTGACCGTGAATATGGCGTAGTGATATTATACATAAGTCAGACAAAGGCGTCAGGGATGCATTCTCGACGCCTCTTTTATTACGTGTTTTCTGTATTTACCGAATAAATAAACGGAGGAATGACTATGGGTACAATCACTATTCCCGAAGGTTACTGTTCGAAGCTGAATCTGCACGATACGCAGGTAGCCATCAAGACAGTCAAAGACTTTTTTCAGGATCTGTTGGCCGAACGCATGAATCTGCTGCGTGTATCGGCACCGCTGTTCGTCACACCCGAATCAGGACTTAACGATAACTTAAACGGTGTTGAGCGTCCTGTCGTTTTCGGGATCAAGGAGCAGGGTGATGCCGAGGCGGAGATCGTCCATTCTCTTGCCAAATGGAAGAGATATGCTCTCAAGAAATACGGATTTGGCATGGGCGAAGGCCTGTATACCGATATGAGTGCGATAAGGCGTGATGAGGATACCGATAATATCCACTCTATCTACGTGGATCAATGGGACTGGGAGAAGATAATAGACAAAAAGGACCGCAACGAGGATACTCTTAAGGATGTTGTCCGCTGCATATACAGTGTCCTTCGCAAGACGGAAAAATATATGGCGATCGAATATGACTATATCGAAGAGATCCTTCCGCATGACATATTCTTCCTGACCACCCAGGAACTTGAGGATATGTATCCGGACAAGACGCCCAAGGAGAGAGAATACCTTATCGCCAGGGAAAAAGGTGCCGTATGTCTCATGAAGATAGGCGATCTGCTCAAGTCAGGCCAGAAGCATGACGGCCGCGCTCCCGACTATGATGACTGGGAGCTTAATGCGGATATAATCGTCTATTATCCTGTTCTTGATATAGCTCTTGAGCTTTCAAGCATGGGCATCAGAGTGGACGAGGATTCGCTTTTAAGCCAGCTTAAGAAGGCAGGATGTGAGGAACGAGCTTCTCTTCCGTTCCAGAAAGCCATCCTTGATAAGGAGCTTCCTTACACGATAGGCGGAGGCATAGGGCAGTCGAGGATCTGTATGTTCTTCCTTCGTAAGGCTCATATAGGAGAGGTTCAGAGTTCTCTCTGGCCTGATGACGTGATGGCTGAGTGTGCTGCCAGAGGCGTACAGTTATTGTAATTAGAGAAGATATAGAGAAGACAATGCCGCCGTACAGCCGTCAGAACATAGTGCACGATGGCTGCGAAAAAAGATGGTAATTAATTTACGATTTATTTTCCTGAACGACCATTCCTATAACGAACACCATAATGGCACCCGATACTATAACAGTTACGGGTGTCATTATTTTACCCATCACTTTAGAAGCGGAGAGAATATAAACCATTATATTGGCTGAGGCATGGAAAAGAACCGGATACAGAAACCCGCCATAGCGCTCATATATCCACACGATGAGCAATCCCATCAACGCTCCGTACACAGCCTGTACCATATTTAAATGATATGAACCGAAAAGTACGGATGACATTATCATGGCAAGCAGAACCTTCATATCGTTGCGCCGCATCCTGTTATATATGATGCCTCTGAATATAACCTCTTCGGCCAATGGAGATACTATCCCGTACAGCAGGATACCCATTAAGACCGGAAGGGCGAACTGCTTATCCGCCACCTGCTTGTATGTCTCACTGGCCGCCGTGAATCCGGTAATGCTCAGGAGAACGTTCAGACAAACGGCGGAAGATATGCCTAACAGTATGCTCTTTGCATATCTTGCAAGTTTTCCGTCACGAGAGATCAGTATGGGCTTTTCTCCCTTAAGAGCAGGGAACTGCGCCAGTGTGGCAATAAGTATAACAACCGTTCTTATGCCCGCATTAATGACAGATCTGTTGGAAGAGATATACCTGGCATACATCTCACCGCTGTCAGCTATCTTCTCAAGGATCATCTGAGATATCTGCGTCAGAAGCCCGACATACAGCACATAGATGATCACCGGACTTATGACAAAGAATACCTTTTTAAGCAGAGAGTCCTCGGGGCTTATATCCCCGCCTATTCTCGGACTTAACGGCATAAGCCATTTTATGGAGTTTTTCTCTTTGCTTTGCTCATTCATACTTGACATACCCATCCTTCAGTAATATAACATACTTAGTAAATTTAATGCTAGGGGAGCAAACAGCTGAGACTGGGCAGACATCTGTATGCCCTAACCCTCATCACTTGATCCGGGTCATACCGGCGTAAGGAAGCACTGATGACAGAAGACAGACTTTTCGGTCTTAAGAACCCGGTTTCCTTAACCGGTCCGTATCGTGAATCCTCCCCTGCGATCAGACAAGGGAGGTTTTTTTATGTCTAATTTTATCGTCTACAATGCAGATGACAGTGCTTATGCGCTGACCGGAGCGGGAATCGGCCTGTTTGCGGTGATCATCGCGATCCTCGTGATATCCGTTTCGTTCTTTAAACACAGTAAGTCAGACGGAGCTGACAGCGACAGCTCATCATCGGCCGGAAGTTCGTTCTTCTCGACCAGACAGCTTGTTTTCTGTGCGGCATCTCTGGCAATAGCCTTTGCGCTTTCATATGTCAAGCTCTTCCATATGCCCTGGGGCGGTTCGGTAACCCTGTGTTCAATGTTCTTTGTAGCCTTTATAGGATATCTGTACGGGCCGGCCATCGGACTTACCTGCGGTCTTGCATACGGAATACTTCAGTTTATACAGGGCGGCGGCGGTTACATGCTTTCACCCATGCAGGTCGGATTCGATTATATACTGGCTTTTATGGCATTGGGATTATCGGGTTTCTTCTCCAGGAAGAAGAACGGGCTTCTTATCGGATATATCGTTGCGATAGCAGTAAGAGGCCTGCTTCATTCGATTGGCGGATATCTGTACTGGATGGATTATATGCCTGATTCATTCCCGGCAAATCTGGCCGCAATATATCCGCTGTGCTACAATTACGCCTATATTCTGGTAGAAGGAGCAATAACCATAGTTATTATAATGCTTCCTCCCGTAAGAAAGGCTCTCAGTCAGGTAAAGAAGCTGGCTATGAACGAGAACGCAAGTCAGCTTAAGGCTGAAGAATGACCCGCTGTCCGTAAGCTGCAGCTATGATCATCAGCTGACATCATCTAACAGTTTACGGCCTTTTCAAGGGCAAACGAGTACAATATGCGCTCTGACACATTTTTTCCGAGAATGCGTCGGAGCGCTTCTTCATAATAATCCATCTGCGTCTTGTATCTTGAAGTCAGTTCACCCGCTTCCCTGACGGAATCCGTCTTATAATCAAGCAATACGACATGATCATCCTCTATAAAGAATACATCTATGATTCCCTGTATCATCACTGTCTCATCCGCGGGGAACGTCGGATCGAGCCTGTCCGCACTGATCCCGAGGACAAAAGGTTTTTCCTTATAGAGCCTGCCTTCCGCCGCAGCCTTCTTCATACGTTTTCCTATGTCAGATCCTGCAAAATCCACTATCTTTGCCTTATTGACAAGTTCATAGTCCTCCTTAAGCAGGGCACCCGACTTAAGGTGTTTCTCCATCTGGCCGTCCAATCCCGCTTCTGTTAAGCCTTCCGCATCGGTAAAATCCACAAGTTCCATGACTCTGTGGAAAGCACTTCCCACATCGGCCCCTGACGGTGCTTTGTCCTTTTCTTCTCCTGCAAATGAGGGAATATAGGCCTCTTCTTCATGAAGCTTGAAAAAATCATCCGGTATGTCATATCTGTCGCCCTTCAACAGGCCTTCATGTATTGCCGCCATCTTAAGTTCGGATACCGAAGTCTTCGTATAGAGGTTTTCCAGTTCTTTGTGCGTATATTTAAACATGATTTTATTTTTCAGTTCATTCGCCGCATCTACATCTTGTGGTGACACTTCTGTCATCTTTTCCGGGAAGGTTTCTCTTCTTATCCCCTCATTTCCAAGGCTGTTGGCTTCGGTTTTCTCGATATCTTCCGCATTATGCGATATCACATCGCATTGACCACCCCAGTCATCATTTCCTCTTGTCATCTTCAATATCTTGTAGAATGAATCGATCTTCATTCTCTCCGTAATATCAAGGGAATTCTCACAAATGTTCGGGCCTTCCGCTTCCTTCGGATCGATGACTGCGGACATGATAAGCTTTTCTTTTGCCCTCGTCATTGCAACATAGAATATCCTGAGTTCCTCGGATATTGTCTCTCTGTTAATCCGGCTAACCAGAAATCTCTTGCGCATATCCCTGTATTTTACTCTTCGGCCCGAATCAATATGATCCAGGGCCAGACCGTATCTGTCATGAAAAACGATCTCAGCCTTCGAATCCTGGAAATTAAGCTTTCTGCCGAGTCCTGCAAGTATGCAGACAGGGAACTCAAGGCCCTTGCTCTTATGCATGGTCATGATCCTCACGACGTTTTCATTCTCACCGAGAGTCATGGCCTCACCTTCATCGGAGTCGTATTTCCTCATCTTCTCGATATATCTGCAGAAATCAAATATGCCTCCGAATCCGTTGGAATCATAACTCTCCGCTTTTCCCAAAAGAGCCAGTACGTTGGCTTTTCTCCGGTCTCCGGCGGGAAGTGCGGATACATATTCAACATAATCATATCTGTCAAAGATCATCCTTATAAGCTTATATACAGGCGTATAAGGCATGATGTTCCTCAATTCATTGTACTGTTCCAGAAAATGTGTGACTCGAAGCCCCAGCTGTCTTATCTCCTCCGTGTCAAATCCATTCAGAGCCTCGGGAATACGAGCTTTACCGGTATCTTCAGCCAGTTCCGCGTATATACGTGACAGATTTTTCAAACCGTCATACAAACCCTCTCCCGACAGTCTGATGACAGCGGCCTCATTCTCATCAAAGCCGCCGAATACGGACTTAAGCGTACCGTAGAGAGCTATCTCTTCATATGGATTGTTAAGTATCTTCAGGAAATTCAGGACAGCCACTATCTCTGTTGTATCAAAATAACCGCCCTTTGACGGCATATGCACGGGAATGCCGTTCTCTTCCAGTATATGCCGCATATCATCGATATCACCGGGTGTCGAACGCATCAGTACAACAATGTCCCGGTATCTGCATTCTCTGTATTCTTTGGTTTTTAGGTCGAATATCACCTGTTCTTCTATCAGTTTTTTGATCCGCATCGCAAGCACATGCGCTTCCTGCGCGGTCTTCCCCAATCCACTGTCCTTTTCATACTCCGTAAGGATGATCTCACTTCTGTAATGCGATTCACGTTCCGGATCCTCTCCCTGAGGATCATCGAAGAGTCCGCCGTAATGAAGTCTGTTGGCCTCATCATAATCCACTCCGCCTATCTCTCTGTCCATTATCCTTTCAAATACGGCATTGACGGTACTTAAAACCTGCTGTCTGCTCCTGTAGTTCATGGACAGATCGATCCTCACGTGATCTCCCGTATCAGGGGTGTACTCCGTATATTTCTCCATAAAAAGCGTAGGATCGGCATTACGGAACCTGTATATGCTCTGCTTGACATCGCCCACTATAAAGCGGTCATATATTCCCTCGTCTTCCCCCGATATGGCATGTATCAGCCATTCCTGCGTCCTGTTGGAATCCTGATACTCATCGATCATCAACTCCCTGTAGACATTCCTGTAATCCAGCGCGACCTGAGTCGGGACATAAGTATCTCCCTCTTTTCTGAGCAGTATCCTGAGTGCCATATGCTCGACGTCGGAAAATGTCAAAAGTCCCTTCTCCCTTTTTATGTTGGACAATCTCTGATGATAAAGCCATACTATGTCAAGGAGTGCATTTACGGCCTTTCCGGTCTTCTGCATGCATTCAGTCTGTATATCCAGCGGGATCGACAGATAGTCGCTTACTACTTTATTAATTAAATCCTTATATAAGTCTCTGAGCTTGCACGCTTCCTCCTTGGTCTGCGGATCGCAGCTTGCCTTACCCGGCCGTCTGAACCAGCTGATCCCCGATTCTGCGGCCTTTCTCAGCTCTTCATAACCTTTTGCATTCAGCAGTCTGTCTAAGATCTCTCCGTCCGAATCACACATCGGAAGGTATTCCGCAGGTCCTGATGTCGAACACAATTCCCGTAACATGCGATATTTGTCCGCAGCAGACTCAAGCATCTGTCTGGCATCACCGTAAAACTCCATAAACCAGGGCGTTTTTATCAGTTCATCAGAGCCGGACACTTCGTAGTCCCTTCTCCTGGCTTCGATATAGTCCTCTATAAAGGGAGCCTTATCCGCCTCTTTGTATACGTCCGATATGCTGTTTCTTATCTTACGCATATTGTCCTTGCTCTCGAAACGGTCGAGAAATTCGGTGAGTCCGTCGATCTTATCTCCATCATCGGCTTCCCTTTGCCCAAGCACTTCTTCAAGCGTCTCATCAAGCACCTGATCTTCGAGGATCTTTATCTCTTTTTCATCTGCGACTCTGAATCCCGGCTCCAGGCCGATCTCCGTAAAGTTATTGCTGAGGATATTGAGGCAGAAACTGTCTATAGTATTGATCTGAGCATTATATATAAGCCCGGCCTGTCTCTTAAGTCTCTCATCATGCGGGTTATCCTCGATAAGCTTGGCAATGGCATCCGCAATACGGCTTCTCATCTCCCCGGCTGCCGCTCTTGTGAAGGTCAGTACAAGTATCCTGTCTATGTCTATCGGGTCGGTATCATCCGTTATTCTTTTGATTATCCGCTCTACGAGCACACTTGTCTTGCCCGATCCGGCTGCTGCGGACACGAGTATGTTACAATCTCTTAATTCCGTTATTTTGCGTTGCTTCGGACTTAATTCAGGCATCTTCTCCACCTCCCTCATCAAGTTCTGTTCTCATCAGCTGCATTATTTCATCGTCATCCCCGGTCTTTATCTCTTTCCTGTAACCCGGTATCCCGGGATCAAATCCGCATACACCCGCGAAATCGCAGTATCTGCAGGAATCCGTACGGTTTTCCTTTGAACCGTTTCCGATCTCTTTCGGATCTGCCGTGATATCTCCGGATGCGATCCTGTCTGCCAGCTGCAGTAATTTGTGGTCGGCATATCTTGATATCAACGCCATGTTCTCTCTGCTCATCACATCAGAGGCACTTTTTATGCTTCCGTCCGACTTATGTCCGACCTTAACAACATCCAGATCCCCCGGATCCGATGTATCCAGACTGTGGATCACTTCATCCGAATCATCTATCAGTCCTCTTAAACGGAGTTCCCCTATTATCCTGTCTTCTATCGCAGACTCGCTGTCCCCCGCCGCAGCCTCCACTATGGGATCATCTATGTGATAATACAGCATTGCCGCGGGTATCACCGGCTTTCCGGCATTCTCTGCGCTTATATCCTCCATTGCACGGTTCATGTAGATCACCATCTGCAATTGGACCCCCTGGTAGAAATTGAGCAGGCTGAAGGTCTTGGAACCCGACTTATAGTCAACGATCTTAAGCAGGATCGCATCATCCGTATCAGCCGTGTCGACCCTGTCGATCTTACCGTTAAGCCTGACTGTCGCTCTGTTTCCCTTAAGTTCTCTGCTGAACTCATATTCATATTCATAAGGCGAATATGAGCCCTTGCGCAGCTGATAGGCTATCGTCTTTACGGTCCTCAGCATGACTTTCTTCATCCGTTCCACTATATACTTATTGCTTTCGCTCTCAAAAAGGATCGCATCGGTATATTTAACGCTCTCCCTCTCTACTGCCTCATCAATAAGCACCCTGGCTGTTTCATCATCGAATTCAAACCACGTAAGCCCTCTGCTCCGTAACAGCTCTATGAATATCTCCAGAACACCGTGATATATGGTTCCCATATCAGTCGCTTCTATGCCGTAGATTTCTCTTTCCTTAAGACCGAGTCCGTATCTTAGGAAAAATGCATAGGCACAGCTCGCATAAGACTCTATACGGCTGACGGACGCATATATCCTGCTTCCGTAAAGTATGGCCGTTATCCTGTCCTCAAGCGAACTCTTTTCATATCTGGCAAACGCCGCCGAGAGTATCATGTCGGCAAACGCTCTGTCCTCATTCAGCACTCTGTGCAGTTTCTTAAGGTCTGACACTCCGTCATCACTCAGGGAACCAAAAGCATATTCTCTCAGATTGTCGGCATACAGACGCTTTGCCTCCCGCAGCGAGCCGATCTGCCCGATTCTTCCGCCGTTTTCCGTCTTCTCTGTCAGATTAGGAAACAGGCTCTTTATGTGCTTGAGCATGTATGACGGTGCAACGGCATCAAGTCCGTTATCCATGAATACATAAGAAAGATACAGCCGGTCAGACGGCTTGCATAGATTGGCATACAGGTAGAATCTGTCGATATATGCCTGTTGTCTCGGTGAAGGGGCCAGCTCGATATCCTGTCCGGTTAAGAATTCCCTGTCTCCGTCAGAGATTATGCCTCCGCCTCCCGTATTCTTCGGCACCCAGCCATCATTCAATCCCAGGAAAAACAGGTATTTTACCGGCTTTAATCTTGTTCTCTCCATATCGCCGACTATAACTCTGTCAACACTCTGAGGAATAGTCCCGACCTCGATCTCGGACAGGCCTGCCTCGATCATCTTAAGAAACTCGGCAGGATCCATCTGTTCCCCGCCTATAAGGAGATCAATCTGTTCAAGCAATTGGCATACATATCTGTATATCTGCGCATATTCCCTGCTGTCGGACTTTCTCCCCTCATTTTCAAATCTGTCTCTGTATTGACACAGTTTTCTGTCACAATCGTTCGCTACCATGAATCCGTATAACGCCCTGACATATGTCGAAGCAGGAAGAACGGCTGTTTTTTTGCCGATAGCATCCGATAACGGCGATAAAGCCTTCATCAGCCTGACTCTGATCCCGTTAAGTACGTCAAATTCCTGTGTATTGTCATCTCTGCGGCGCATACGCCTTGTTCTCTTGGCAAACGGAACGGAATACGTCCTGAATCCTCTTATGCCTGTCTCCAGTACGTAATTATCCAGTATATCCGTCTCCTCTGCGGATATGTCGGTAAAACCCGTTCTCAGTAATCTGAATACCGAATCATAATCATAATCCCATACCAGAACGGAAAGAGCCGCCGTTATAAAGTCAATGAAGGGATTCTGCTCTATACCCCTGTTTCTGTCCAGGTATACGGGTAACTCATACTGTTCAAACACTTCCTCTATCTCATTATCGTAATCATCGGGATTACCGGTTATGACTGCAATATCCCTGTAAAATGCTCCTTCCTTTGATACAAGGTCACGGATATCCGAAGCCATTGCACTTACATCTCTGCGAATATCTGATGACGCTCTGAGCGAAATATCGTGACATGTGTTATTATATGAAGCTCCGTCATATCTGTAGAAATGTCCCTCGAGGAAAGACAGTTCGTCACTGCGTGTATACCTTGGGGCTCCTTCAATGGGTATGATCTCCGCCTCAAGTCCATGCTCCGCCGCAATCTTGACTAGACTCGCAAATGTCTTATGAGTGAGCGTAAAAAGGTCTCCTTCGTTGACCGTATCGGTCGACAATTTTGCCGAATCTGCAGACAGCGTAAATATCACATTTTCAGCCACATCCATTATTGCACCGAGCACCCGGTTTTGCACGGGAGTGAACCCGGTGAACCCGTCAAATATGACAGTACTGTCTTTTACGATATGACACTTGTATATCTCACCTGCCAGCACGTCCATGGACTCTTCCGTCGTTATATATTTCTCACGGATATACTCTTCAAACCGTCCGTACACCACGGACAGATCGCGCAGTTTTTTCTCCAGTGTGAGCTTATTTCCCTTATGTGCAAAGTCGATGAGCCGGGTCAGTTCAGTTTGGCCGATCCCGTATTGCATGAATTCGGATATGGCAGACTTAACCTCATGAACATATCCCGGCTTATTAAGCTTGCCTGCAAGATATGGTATCTCAGATGATACATCTGTTGCACAGCGTCTGATTATCAGATTCTTGCCTGTGTCATCCAAAACCGGCTTTTGTATTCCTCCGGTCTCCTCATATACTCTGTGGGCAAGGCGTGAAAAACTCAGAACCTCTATGTTCATGATCCCCCCTCGGGGACTGTTGTTCACAAAATCCGCCTGTGTCTGCATAGTGAACTGATCGGGCACTATCACTAAGTAAGACTGCCATGGATTCTCCATCGCAGCCTTACTGACCTTCTCACATATATATGTACTTTTTCCGGACCCTGCACGCCCGACTATTATCTTAACAGCCATGATATCTCCGATTTCAATGAATTCTCTGTGCAAATGTTAATTCTTAATTATATTATCGCGCCACGATACGGTCATTATCACACCGCATGGCGGCTATTTTTTCGCCGTATAGACCGGATCTGCCGGGAATCCGCCTTTCAGCTTCTGCATACAGTTCTGCAGCGCTTCCCTGCTGTCACCCCAGTCTGCATCCTTATTCCTGTAATCGAATTTCTCTATAAGCCACGACACATCCCCGTAGAGCTTTTCCATACGTTCCTTCATAACAGGGATCAGCTTATCAGCAAATTTCCTCTGCCGTTCTTCTGACAAGTGCTCACCCGAGTACTCCAGCATATCGGCAAAATGAGGCAGACAGAAGCCTTTTCCCTGTATGACTCTTTCCGCAAAGTCCGGATCCTTATCATACATTTCGAAGAACGTCTTCAGGTATCTGTCATAATGATCCTTGAATCCGTTGCAGATATAGCAATTGTTCTCTCTTTCTCTCACCCATTTTGTCACGGAATTAAGACTGCTGCCGTTATCCTTCTTAAACACGGAAGATAATCCGTTGGTCCGGGGCTTATATCCCGCAAAAGCCGATGCGGCTTCTTCGTTTATCCGTTTCATATGGGTCTTCATTATCCATGCATTACCGAGTGTATTGCCGTAATCATACATTTTCTTGAAATGAGCCCTGCAAAAACCGGCTCTATCGGTCTGTTCCCTTATATCACTCTCCATATACGAAGAACCGGAGCCGAGAACAAAATCCATCATATCCTGTTCTATCTGGCGTTCTATATAGCACAGAGGACATTCACATCCGGCGTTCACCGCATCATTTATCGGTATATTATACAGTCTTTCTTTCATTGATATCTCCTGTTATCCATACGGCACATTTTGTAAAATCACGATTTAATCTGGCCTCAGATGGCGATTATCACGCATTTCTTCACCGTCTTCATTATGGCACCTGATCTTATTGGCATACATCATATCATCCGCTTCTCTGAACAGCCTGATATAGAAATCCACGTCCCCGGCCTTGTACTTTCCGGTTGCATAACCTATTGCCGTAGAGATCTTATGCTCATTGAGCCTGTTATACTCATCTATATATCCCTTTAACCGGTCGACGATCCCCAGTATCTCTCCGGCATGACCCACAAGTACGGCCGCAAACTCGTCTCCGCCGAGCCTGTATGCCTGTCCGGATCCGTTAAAAGTCTTATCAAGGCATTTCCCCAGCCCGATAAGAAGCTTATCACCTGCCTGGTGTCCGTACTTGTCGTTAACGACCTTAAGATAATTCAGGTCGAACATGAACAGAGTTATGCTCTTCTCCTCCACGTTCTGTTCATCTATATTGTCAAAGAACCTCTCAAAACTCTGCCGGTTGTTAAGACCCGTGAGCATATCCTTGAAGGCCATCTCCTTATAGGTATTGATGTACTTCTCTTCTTCAACAAATCTCACCATCCGGTGCATTATGATCCCCAGCAGTGAGAAGAAATACAACGTAAGGCCGATACCGAACACGGCCGCATCATAGCCCTTCGACGGTGCCACATAAAAGGCAGTAAGTCCTGCAGCCGTAGACACTAACAGTATTGATGTGCTGAGCACCATAAGTTTGGCCGTAGTGGATCCCCCTGCCCCTTTGATCGCAAGGATCAGCGCCGTAACTGCCGCAAATACAAAGTAGACATGCGTGATCGGCAGAAGCGTCATGGGATCACAGATATTCAGGATAAAACAGAGAATATTGGCAATAGGAAGCAGCCATCCGATCAGATATAGGATCTCCAGCACTTTCCTGCCGACTGACAGGGCACTTTTGGCAAATCCCACAAAGGCAACTCCCATTACGGAAAGGCACAGAAATGAGATCAGGCTTACGCCTTCATTGCAGTTGGTGAAAAACTGCGGTATGTCGGAACTGCATATGATCCACATCATCACTGCACCCACAAACTGACTGAAGCAGGCTATGAGATTCTCTCTGTGGGAAGTTCCGTGTGCCCGCTGATATATCACAAAGCATACGGCCACCAGCATCATCGTGAACATCATTGATACCACAACGATTCGAAGCATATTGTCAAAGAGGATATTCAGCTTGAGATCATCCAGATAGCCGTATGTTATGGGCGTGATGTCCATATTGGTGGAATAATACGGGATCAATACGACAGTTATCTCTTTGCCGGCAAAAGACTTATCTATGGGCACCAGGACTCTTATATTGCCTATGAGTCTTCCGACAACAAGAGGAAGTTTGGTTCCGTAAGACCCCATGAGATAATCACCGGAATACACTCTGCAAGACGAATACATCGAGTAAAACATGAGTCCGTATCTGTCAGGTATCTCATCCGGGAGCTTATCCTTAAACACATACTTTGTCCCGGCCCTGGCCTTCAGAGAATAGGGCGTATTCACCCTTCCTATGCCTTCTATCTCTACAGTATCTCCCTCAATAAGGCCGGCATCGGAAGTGATCATGCTGTGCTCATTACGGCTGAATATGAACGCATACAATACCACAGCCAAAAACATTGCCAGGGCGATCCTTGGCAATATTTTGAGCGCTTTTTCCTTATAAATCCCCAACTTATCCGCTCTGTTGACCATACCTCTCTCCGTGACATGAATGCCGTTTACATTATACCATATATGCTGTCTGATTAGTATATCAGATACTACATTTTGTGAATGCATCACCCGGACAGAGCCGCCATCGCATTTCGTTTTTGTGTCCGTATCCTGCGTGCCATACCATATGTAGCGGTTGAGAAACCCCTGTAAAATATGGTATATTGTCTATTGTCCGGATTAGTCAATATCACCGTCCGACGGACGGTTTTATCCCGACGAAAGCGTAACAGAACAAAAAATCGTCCGATGTACCGGGGAGTGGCATATGAACGAGAAATTCTTTGATCTAAAGAGCGAGAAGCAGGATAAGATGATCAACGCGGCCCTGCATCTTTTCGCCGAGAACGGCTATAAGCACGCCAGCACTGATGATATAGTCAGAGAAGCCGGCATAAGCAAGGGCCTTCTTTTCCATTATTTCATCAATAAAGAGGGATTGTATTCGTTCCTGACAGACTACAGCGTCAAGTACCTTCTGTTTGAATTTGAACGTGCAATAGGCGAAGAAACAGAGTATTTCGCATTCTGGGATAAGCTCGAAGGCGCGAAGGTCGGTGTGCTCCGCAATTATCCCTATATGTACAAATTCATCGACAGATGTACAAAAGAGACCGATCCGGATATCAAGGCCATGAGTAATGAGGCGCTGACCCGATATAATAATGCGATATCATCATATCAGAGCAAGCTTACTGTTCCTGCTCTCAGAAACGGTGTGTCAGCATTGCAGCTTCAGTCATTGCTCAGATATACCATAGACGGACTTACTTCAGAGCATCTGGCAGGCAGAAAGCTCAATCCCGATACCCTGTATTCAGGTATCTCCGATTACATTTCCCTTATAAAGAAACTCACCGTCACAAATTAGTATGTATGGCGAATAAGTACGTATAATGAATAAGTACTTATGATATACAAGTATATATTATGGACAAAACAAAAACGGCGCGATCCCAATGATCGCGCCGTTTTATCATATCTTTGACCGGTTATCCTACCGATATCAGACTTCGAAATTCACTCCGGTAGGCTCTGCCTTTTCCTCCTGATAGTCATAATCCTTGCCCGGAAGGAGCGCATTAAGGATTATACCAACCAAAGAACCGATCGCAAGTCCTGAGAGACTTATGGTTATCTCACCGATACTGAATGCGATCGCACCCTCTGCAGAATAGTTGATACCTATTGAAAGGACCAGTATAAGAGCACCGATGATCGTATTTCTGCTCTTGGAGAAATCCACTCTGTTCTCAACCACGTTACGAACACCGACTGCAGAGATCATGCCATACAGTACAAGAGATACACCGCCCATTGTCGCTGCAGGCATACAGCTGATAAGCGCTGACAGCTTGGGGCAGAAAGAGAATACAACGGCAAATACGGCAGCAAGCCTGATGACCATGGGATCAAACACTTTGGTCAGCGTAAGAACGCCCGTATTCTCTCCGTATGTCGTATTGGCAGGAGCACCGAACAGTGATGCTACCATGGTTGCAAGACCATCGCCCAAAAGGGTTCTGTGCAGTCCGGGATCCTTGATATAGTTCTTGCCTACTGTTGAAGATATAGCTGAGATATCACCTATGTGTTCAACCATCGTGGCAAGTGCTATGGGAGTAATGGTTATTGCTGCGGTTATCAAAAGAGAGGTGTCCGCATTACCCACAAGGGAGAACACGGTTCTGTCCCACTGAATGGGAATGCCTACCCATGCAGCTTCCTTAACCGGTGTAAAGTCAACAAGTCCGGCTATTGCAGCCACAACATATGAAACAATGACTCCAAGGATAATGGGGATGATCTTGATCATTCCCTTGCCCCAGATATTACATACTATGATAACGACGATTGCAAGAAGTGCGATCCACCAATTCTCGGAACAATTGGTGATGGCAGATACCGACAGGTTGAGGCCTATTGCTATGATGATCGGGCCCGTAACTATCGGCGGGAAATACTTCATTACCCTCGATGTGCCGAATGCCTTGAACAAAGCTGCCAATATCAGATATAACAGCGCTGAACAGGCCACGCCGAAACATGCGTAAGGCAGAAGATCCGCCTCACCGCCGGGTGCTATAGCGGCATATCCTGCGAGAAAAGCAAAAGAAGATCCGAGGAAAGCCGGAACTTTTCCTTTACTCAGGAAATGGAAAAGCAATGTTCCCAAACCTGCGAACAGGAGTGTTGTAGATACATCCAATCCCGTGATAACAGGCACGAGCACCGTGGCTCCGAACATTGCAAACATATGCTGCAGACCCAGGACTATCACCTTGGAATTTCCAAGGGATTTGGCATCAAAAACAGCATTTTCTGGTACGTTTTTTTCTTTTGTGCTCATTGCTCCCTCCTAATACCGTGAATACATTTTTATCCTTACATATAGTATATTTATTTATGTTCTCAGTCAAGCACAAACCACAATATTTTGCACATTTTTTAGTTAATTTACGATTTATCACACAATATATTGTGTTTAATCGCGTTATTGTATTTTATCCCGTTATGCTGTAAAATAACATTGTAATACCATATCGGGGATATAACAGGAGAATGATCATGAGCAGATTCATAAAAAAATTACTTATTATGATCGCAGTCATCTCAGCTGTAGCCGGAGCGGCATATTGCATCACCCGCTTCTTTCTCGCTACGGATGACACTTCGGGAACGGATGAAGACACAAGGCACGCCGTAAGACATGAGCCTGTTAAGCGTCATTATACCAAGCTTACACTTCCCGAATAAGTATCAAGGCTAAACGCCGGGAAATTTATTAAGACAATAAAACAGCACCTCCTCGGTGCTGTTTTATTGTCTTATTTATTCTTCATAAGTCTCATGACTTCTTCCTTAAGGTCTCTGGCCTTATCCTTTATCCTGGGACTTGCAGAAGGTGAAGCAAGCAATGAAGCTATCATCTTGGCGCTTACTTCGAAATGTCCCTGGTCCTTTGCCAGGCTTCCTATCAGGTAGTCAACCGTGGATTCATCCATTCCGCACATCGGGAAACTCTCGTTCTGTCTGGCAGCAATGAATCCGTCGTAAGCGTTCTTTAAGAATTCCTTTTCCATGGCTCTGGCCTGTCCGATAGCCGCATTGACGGCTTCGTCAGAAGCCTCCAGCTCCTCTGCCCAGCTTCGGCACAACCATCCGGCTCTTAAGCATATATATGCCTTCTCACTGGCCTTGGCATTCTTGACAACCGAATTGGCCAATGCAAGCTTATATCTTCCGAGTGCCACATCATAAGGATACACTCCTGCAGGCTCGGGCTGCGGTTTGAAATTGGCAGATATCTTATCCAGAATAGCCTTGCGCTGAACCGGCGTGACAGGCTTAAAGAACCTTGTTACAGCCGTGAATCCGCACTTGGGGCAGGATACAACGTCATACTTTAACGGCTCGATCCCTTCAAATTTCGGCCTCAGATCGATATCCGTGCTCACAAGCTTAGCCTTACCGGTACGTACCGCACGGTTCTTAAACGAGTTGGAGCAAATCGGACATTCATGAGTCTTATCAAGAAGCATCTCTGCCTCGATCATCTCCGGCGTCTTCTCGACTATCTTTGATTCCTCCTTGCCTGCAGCAGGCTTTCCGGAATCAAAAAGATTAGCTCCTGACAGGTCCCCCAGACCCAGATCTTCCAATCCTGAGAAAATATTAGTATCCATAGTTTTTCATACCTCTGATTTATAATATATTTAATGTTACTCTGTCTTAGGCAGTACAAAAGAACTCTTAAGCGAGACGATCCTGTTGAATACCGGTGCTCCGGGAGCGGAATCCTTGGAATCCACACAGTAGAAACCGTTTCTGACAAACTGGAATCGTTCCTCGCTTTCGGCGTTCTTAAGCGCTTCCTCAAGATAACAGTCCTTCTTTACCTCAATCGAATTCGGGTTAAGATTGAGACTTCCGTCTTCATTGTATACGCCCTTTTCCTCATCTATGAGATTCTCATAAAGCCTGCACTCGGCCTTAACTGCCGACCCTGCATCCACCCAATGGATAGTCCCCTTGACCTTTCTGCCGTCGGGGCTGTTACCGCCGCGGCTCTCAGGATCATAGGTACAATGTACTCTGATGACATTGCCCGCATCATCCTTCTCACAGGATGTACACTTAACGAAGTAAGCATTCATAAGTCTCACTTCATTACCGGGGAAAAGCCTGAAGTACTTCTTGACCGGCTCCTCCATGAAATCATCGCGCTCAATATAGAGCCTGCCGGAGAACTTAACCTTCCTCGATCCCAATGACTCATTCTCCAGATTATTGGGTACCTCAAGCTCCTCGCTCTGTCCTTCCGGATAATTGTCTATCACAAGTTCTATCGGATCAAGAACCGCCATCATTCGCGGTCTGCTTATCTTAAGGTCTTCTCTGATGCAGTACTCAAGCATCGCCATGTCCGAAACGGAATTGGCCTTGGATACACCGCTCAGTTCCATGAATTTTGCGATGGACTCGGGAGTATATCCTCTGCGTCTTAATGCCGCAATGGTCACAAGTCTCGGATCATCCCATCCGTCTACTATCCCTTCGTCAACAAGTCTCTTGATATATCTCTTGCCGGTAACTACATCCTTAAGATACATCTTGGCGAACTCGGTCTGCTTGGGCGCCTTCTCAGGGCTGTCCTTGTATCCCACTTCCATAAGCACCCAGTCATACAGAGGCCTGTGATCCTCGAATTCCAGCGTACATATCGAATTGGTGATCCCCTCTATGGCATCCTCTATGGGATGTGCAAAGTCATACATGGGATAGATACACCACTTATTGCCGGTGTTATGATGCTCCAGATGCGCCACTCTGTATATAACGGGATCCCTCATGTTGATATTGGGAGATGCCATATCTATCTTGGCGCGCAGCACCTTGCTTCCGTCAGGATATTTACCGTCCTTCATCTCCGTAAAAAGTGTGAGATTTTCCTCTACGGAACGCTCTCTGTACGGATCATCCCTGCCGGGCTCCGTAAGGGTTCCCCTGTACTCCTTGATCTCATCTGCCGTCAGATCGGACACATAAGCCTTTCCCTTCTTAATAAGAGTAACAGCGTCCTCGTACATCTTATCGAAATAATCCGATGCAAAGAAGAGATTGTCCTTCCAGTCAGCTCCCAGCCACTCTATATCGGCTTTGATGGAATCCACGAATTCCGTCTTCTCCTTGGTGGGATTGGTATCATCAAAGCGCATATGGAAATCGCCGCCGTACTGCTTGGCCAACCCGTAGTTAAGAAGTATGCTCTTGGCATGCCCTATATGAAGATAGCCGTTGGGCTCGGGCGGAAAACGGGTCACAACCTTGTCATATACCCCTTCTGCCAGATCCTTATCTATCATCTGCTCTATAAAATTCCTGCTCTCAGTACTCATTGATCCATTATCTCCCGAATAAACCGTATGTATATTTTAGTACGAAAATACAACTTTAGTCAAATACGCATCGCGCGCTGCAACCCGCCATTATCTCTACAGATATTTTGCCTCAAATTCTTCCTTAGTCATGGGTTTGTCAAAGTAATAACCCTGAATGAGACGTACTCTCATTCCTTCCAGAACTTCATACTGTTCCTTGGTCTCTATACCCTCTACACAGATGTCCGCGTCGAGAGCATAAGCAAGTTCGCCTATCATGCGTATAAACGACTTATGATACTCATCGTATCCCAGTTCCTTAACAAATGACTGATCCACCTTGATCACGTCAAACGGTATCTCTCTTATGTGATTGAGCGAAGAATAACCCGTTCCGAAATCATCCAGCGCTATCCTCACACCGATGTTCCTTATCTCCTCCATGATGTTCTTCATTCTGGCCATATCATTGATAGCCAGACTCTCCGTAACCTCAAGTGTCAGATTGCGCGGATTGAGGCCGACCTCTTCGACCGTCTTCCGGATGTTCTCCACTATGTCTTCCTGCATAAGCTGTACTACCGACAGATTGACATTGACCTTATACTCCGGATGTCCGTTATCGTTCCAATACTTACATTCCCTGACGGCTTCCTTAAGCACATGGTCACCGATCGGATTGATAAGCCCCAGATACTCGGCAAGCGGTATAAAGTCTGACGGACTTACAAAGCCCAGTTCACGAGAATTCCATCTTATCAGAGCCTCTGCCCCGGTACAGGTCCCGCCGTTTTTCTCAAGATCGACGATCGGCTGATAGTAGATGACAAACTCACCTATGCTGTCACCCACCGCATCACGCATGTTCTTCTCCATATCCAGCCTCTTGCCTGATTCGGACATGGCGATCGAACTGTTATACCTGGCCACTCTGTTCTTGCCCGTCTTCTTGGCACTGTACATGGCGATATCGGCCTTTCTGACAAGTTCCTCAACACTGTCTCCCTCGTCAGGGAAAGTCACGATACCCATACTCATCGTGCAGTAGTACTCACCGTCCTTAAGGTAGAACGGTCTTGCAAAAATGCCCTTGATCCCCTCTACTATCTCATCGTAATCCTTGAAGCTCCTGGGCGGGATTATCATGACAAACTCGTCTCCGCCCATCCTGTAGCAGTTTTCCTCTATTCCCTTGATGCTCCTGATGGCATCGGATATATCCTTAAGGAGTATATCTCCGTATTGGTGGCCCAGCCCGTCATTGATATGCTTGAAATCATCAAGGTCCATATACATCAATGCGCCCTTGACGCCGTATTTCTTGGTCTCATCAATGATACGCGCCAGATCTCTCTCACAGCACAGCCTGTTGAGGAGTCCCGTCAGGAAGTCCGTATATGCCTGCTGCTCGATCTTACGCTGGTACAGCTTCTTGTCCGTCACGTCATAGATCGCATACAGAGCCACCGGTCTTCCGTCCACCCAATGAATATCACTGTGGTGAATCTCATACCAGGCATCCTGATCGTAATCATAGTATTCAAGCAGGCTTACGATATCCTGTCTCTTCTCCCAGATGATGCCGGAAAGTTCTTCCCCCATTGATTCGAGAGGGAAAAGCGACTGCATGATCTTATTGACAAACAGCGTCTCATGACGCACCACATCATTGACTATAACGGCACATCCCACATGCTCAAGTATCTGTTCCAGGGAAGCATACGAGCTCACAAGCGAATTCTTCTGAACCCTCTTCTCCAAAATATTCTGCAGCACCCTGACGGAATCGCTTAAGAACTGAAGCTCGCCTATCTGCCAGTTCCTGTCATTCTCAGTCTCCAGGAACAGGGCATACATATTGGTAGTCTGTCCTATAGTGATGGGCATGGCAATAAGAGCCTTGACCCCTCCGTCCATTATCTCATCGCCGAGCTCCTTAAGAGGTGTTGCCCCGGTTGACAGGATTATGGATTTCTTGCCCTCCAAAAAAGGAAATCTGCTTATATCCGATGTCCCGTGATAAGCAGACTCAGCTCCGTTGCGTATGTAAGAAGCGATCATATCCATCGTATCGCCGCTAAGTCTCTCTTTTATCTTGAAAATATCCGATCTGGCAACTCCGAGATACTCAGATGTGATCCTTAAGAATTCATTCATTATGGATTCCGCAGGATTATCGCTGTCTAAATACTTAAGTATCTCCGTTAACGATTCAACGCGCTTTAATGTCTCCGCCATCTCTGCAGCTGAGAAAAGTGCGCCTCTGCTCCTCTCTGCATACTGAGCAAGAGCAAACTCGGTAGATACTCTGTAATCACCTATCTCTCTAAGGGCATCGACCGCTCCGAGATATTCCCGGTCGGTCATACGCTTGCGCATCGGCTTGAGTTCATCCGGAAGGCTGTCATATTCCTCACAGATGATGCCCACAAAGAACCAGACTTCCCTGCAATGGCCTTCATACTTAAGCCCGGCCGCTCCGACCCGTATATACGGGCAGGCAGTACCTTCCACGATCTGATCCTCGATACTGTCTATGGCAAGCCGCCCGTACATATCGTGGATCATCTCTTCGGACACGTATTTCCTGATTATACTCTTCTCTTCTTCATTTCCCGTAAAGTCATTTATTAGTCTTTCGGATGAATCATAACTGCATATGTATAATCTGGTAGCATCACTGAACTTGTCAAAAAAGTTCTTCACTTTAGGATTTTCAGTTGGCACAATTATGTCGTCTGAGTTCATAAAAACCGTAACCCGCCTGCAAACTAAGCATCAACGCTGTAGTTGGGTGCCTCCTTGGTGATCTGTATGTCATGAGGATGCGACTCCTTAAGAGAAGCGGCCGTGATCTTAACAAACTTAGCCTCTTTCTTAAGTTCCTCGATATTCTGCACTCCGCAGTAGCCCATACCGCTTCTCAATCCTCCGAGAAGCTGGAATACCGTGTCTTCCACAAGGCCCTTATATGCGACACGTCCTTCCACGCCCTCCGGTACGAGCTTCTTGGCATTGGCCTGGAAGTAACGGTCCTTGCTGCCGTTCTCCATTCCGGCGATGGAACCCATGCCTCTGTATACCTTATATTTTCTTCCCTGATATAACTCGAAATCTCCGGGGCTCTCTTCACAGCCGGCGAACATGCTGCCCATCATACAAACATTGGCACCTGCCGCAATAGCCTTCGTGATGTCTCCGGAGTACTTGATGCCTCCGTCGGCGATTATCGGTATCCCGAATTCCTTCGCGACTTCATATGAGTCCATAACCGCACTGATCTGCGGAACACCTATACCTGCGACAACTCTGGTCGTACAGATGGATCCGGGACCCATACCTACCTTAACGGCATCTGCTCCTGCCTCGATAAGCGCCCTTGTACCTTCTCCGGTAGCCACATTACCTGCGATCACCGCAAGATCCGGATACTTCTCCTTGATCATCTTAAGACAATTGATGACATTCTCCGAATGGCCGTGTGCCGAATCGAGCACTACAACATCAACCTTGGCATTGACCAGAGCCTCAACTCTCTCAAGCACATTAGCCGTGATGCCTATGGCTGCACCGCATAAAAGTCTTCCCTGCTCATCCTTGGCAGAAAGAGGATACTTAATGGTCTTCTCTATATCCTTAATGGTGATCAGTCCCTTGAGATTGTAATCATCATCCACGATCGGAAGCTTCTCCTTACGCGCCTTGGCCAGTATCTCCTTGGCCTCATCAAGAGTGATCCCTTCCTTGGCTGTTATGAGATTCTCGCTCGTCATGGATTCCTTGATCTTCTTACTGAAATCAGTCTCAAACTTAAGATCTCTGTTGGTTATGATACCGACAAGCTTCTTGCCTTCGGTAATGGGTACGCCCGATATCCTGAACTTGCCCATGAGTTCATCGGCATCCCTGAGTGTATGCTCGGGGCTCAGTGAGAATGGATCCGTTATGACACCGTTCTCGGAACGCTTCACCTTATCGACTTCATCCGCCTGCTCTTCTATGGACATATTCTTATGTATTATTCCGATACCGCCCTGTCTGGCCATTGCGATCGCCATCCTGTGTTCGGTAACCGTATCCATACCTGCACTCATAAGTGGGATATTAAGTCTGATCTTTTTTGTAAGATATGTGGATACATCGATGGCATTCGGCACCACATTGGCATATGCCGGAATCAAAAGAACATCATCAAAGGTTATGCCTTCCTTAATAATCTGACCCATTTCAAACTTTCCTCCTTATTTAATCCTTGAACACCTTACTCGGAGCCCCGTTATAAATGGCCTTATATAAGCGCTCATCAGGCTCTATCACTATCTTTTTGGAACCATCATATATCATAACGAACATATTGTTCTCATGATCGGCCATTCTGGAAGAATAATCCTCCTTCTTAAGCTCTCTGTGCGCATATCCGTCCAGCCTGTGACTGCCTAAAGGCGCCATTATCTCAAGCTTTGTCAGATCGAGCTCCGTTACATGCTTACGGTTCTGCTTGGAATAGATCACGTCTATGTCAATATCCCTGTCCGTAAGAATGTATTCATATTCGATATCCGCGCGCAGACCGACAAAATATGCTCCCGTACCTGCCGCTATTGCCACTATAAAGGGAAGTAAGCCAAAGATCCCCGATACCCCGAGCAGCGCGAACAATACCGTCACCACCCACAGAAAGATCTTACACAGATTCAGTCCCGTATTCGCCTTGACCGGAACCAATAATTCGACATGCTCGTTCATCATTATCTCCATCAGAAACCAGTTTAGATTATTAGAACAATTCTATTACAGTTCATGGTAAAAAACAAGAGACAAAAGGTACTATTTTTCTCCGTGTATCAAGCCTCCGCGGTCGAACACGGAAGTCTCTCATTCTCTTAAAAATTCATAAAACTTCACGGCATTTTCATCATTGTTTCCGTCCATGACAAATCCCAAATAGACCGGTTCCTTCGCATCCGGATACCAGCCCTCTTCCGTGAACATTGTAAATTCAGATATATTGATTCCTGATCTTTCCTCATGTCTGGGTGTATTCTCGTCATCGACTGCAGCCACGGAGTCATCCGCCACATGGCCGATGAATATGTCATTAAGCTTCTTTATCTCATCTTCCGTGAGCACATTTCCAAGATCCGTGACATATCCCACATCGGCAAACTTCTTAAAGATGCTCTCCGGTGCTATGAGAACATCGATCTGGCCCGTAGCCATGGTCATAAAGAGTTTCTCCTCAGCCTGTAAGTCATACGCACCCTGGCCGTCCGTCGAGATAAAGAAGTCCGAATCTATCTGCACCTCATGCTTGTCATCGACACCGATATATTCCTCTATTCTGCGTTCCATGCCCTCATAATCCGCCTCGTAGGCTCCGTTGACCACGGCTATTCCAAGGGCAGGATCTTTGTTGGTCCTGATGGAATGAATGACGGAGGCTGTGAGCACGATCAGGGCGATCACTCCCGCCGCATACCACTTATAGTAGTACACATAGTATTTTATCTTATATCCCGTTGACTTTCCTTCAAGCAGCTTAAGCCTCTCCTGCTTTATCTCATCTCTTAAGCCCTGTGTTCCTTTCATATGTTCATAACCTCCGTAAGCGATGGTCCTGATCGCCCGTTTTTTTCATGTTCATTCCGTTCCTTCCCTGATAAGCGGGATATAGGGTTCCATGAGTTCATCCGTGATCCTGCCGGCGAGAGTTCTCATACTGTCGATCCTCTCATTTATATCGGACTGCAGCACCCTGTGAGAGTCTTCAACATCCGCCAGACAGTCACAGATATAGTGATTGATCTCGGGACTGAAGTGAAGCGTGTCCATATAGTTATCCTCAAGGTCGGTGATCACGGCCTCATCATCCATAAAGTAGTAGAACCGCACATTGTCATACGGTATCAGTGTTTCCATGCAGTGCTTCGTGGCATAGAGATAGCCCTCCGTATCTCCCTCCCTGAAGGCATTATCCCACCAGAGCATGGAATATGGCGGCATATAGACATAGAATACGGTCTCCGGATGCTCCTTTATGAGCAGTTCAAGCATCGCGATATTGGAAAAAGCCATTTCCTTACACTCATCCCCGGGCTTCATGGGCAGGATGTCGGGATGCCTTAAGTACATGCCGGTACACATATCGAGATTAAACTCCTTCCACTGCGCCCAGTTATAGGACAGACCCTCATCATAATCCTCCATAAGCGACTTGGCAAGCATATACGGGATCCTCTCAAAGAGCACATCCTTGTTCCACAGATACTTCACGTCATTGAAGGGATTGCGATCATACAGATACATCGGGCATCCCGTCTGCTCAAAAGTCGTCTTCGTATCCGACATGAAGGCCGACGGATCCAGATTATAGAAGACATACCTGATGTCATTGCCCGATGAATAGGCTTCACCCAGCAGGCAGCACAGGTCGGCCGTGGCTCCGTACGAGCGGATCGCCTTGACCGACGTGCAGCCGAAGGCCTCGTCAAACCATCCGTTGTCAAAGTTTTCAGACACGGATGACCCTGCTATGACTGCATCATAAGAGAAATTGCGTAATGACCCCACACACTGATATTCCTTCTCCGTAAGGACCGCTTTAAGAGGGCCTATGGGTGCGTGATAGTGAAAAAACGGGTCAACTGTCACTACCGCAAGGGCCGGGATGAGCAGCAGCACCGTGGCGAATATTAAAATGCGTTTTAATAATTGTCTTGAATTCATTAACCTTTCTCCGCTCCGGGCCTGTGTAACGGACTGCCGTTTGTAAGCCATATTCCGGGCCAGCGATCAGAAATTGAAATATGTAAATGTTTTTACCTGTCATCGGCCTTCGGCTAGAAATTGAAATATATAAAAGTACTAACCTGTGACAGGCTTATGACGGAATAGGCAAATATAAGTGCCAGAAGGATCGGCAGAGATCTTCTGCTTCTGTACTCAGTCCTTATATATGCGGTATTATGCCTTGTCAGGACGAATATCCCTATTCCAAGCAGCATAATAAGCCAGATCACGCTGACTGCAGGCATCCTGTCCGGCGCGATACGCTCAACTATCTGAGCCGGTATATATAATTCCGGCATATCCATGACCTTCTGTGCAAATCCGGGGAGATTACCCGTATATCCCTTGATCAGGTTGCGGAACATGCTCCCTGCGACCTTGAGGCTCTCGCTCCTGAACGGGATGAGCAGCAGGCCGAAGGTTATGTCCGTAAGTATTATCCCGATACGCTTCGGAAGCTTGACCGGATTGATATTATCCCATATGACAATGAGTCCCGTGGCTATGCCCCATACCACATATGTCCATGCGGCTCCGTGCCACAGTCCGCTTAAAAAAAAGACCACAAAGACGTTTACAAGAGTCCGAGCTCTGCCCTTCCTGCTGCCGCCTAAAGGGATATAGACATATCTTGTCATGAACCTCGTAAGTGTCATATGCCATCTGGTCCACAGTTCCTTAAGCGTCGATGCCTTATATGGCGAGTCGAAGTTGAGGGGAAGCCTTATTCCGAACAGGAGCCCCAGTCCTATGGCCATGTCGGAATATCCCGAGAAATCAAAGTAGAGTTCCAGAAAATACGCGATCATCACGGCTGTGGCTGAGAACGTGTCTAAGAGAAGGTAATTCTTAAATCCGTAGTTTACAAGGATCGCCAGCGTATCGGCAAGCAATACCTTCTTGCCCAGTCCTATCACTAAGGAGATCATGCCCTCATATGCCCTGTCAGGATCAAAACGCCTGTTGGCCGTATCCTTAAACTGCGGCATGAATTCGGTATGCAGCACTATGGGACCGGCGACAAGCTGCGGAAAGAACGTGACATACGCCGTATAATCGATAAGATCATAGTGCGCGGCCTCACCGCGGCTTCTGTCGATGATATAGGACAACTGCTGGAACGTAAAGAAACTGATACCTAAGGGCAGAAGTATGTGCTTAAGATTAAAATCCGCCTTAAAGACCGCATTGATATTGGAAATAAAGAAATCATAGTACTTAAAGTAAAACAGCAGACCCAGATTGACTGTCAGGCCTGCCGCAAGCGTTGCCTTTCTGTTAAGGACCCCCTTATGGAATCCCAGACTTATAAGGTAGTTTAACAGGATGCTCACGAGAATAAGTGCCAGATATGATACATTGAAGTATCCGTAGAACCAGAGACTCATCAGACAGAGAAATACCTCTGCCATCCTGTATGCCTTTATTCTGTTAAGCTCCGTCCATCCTGCCAGTGTAAGAGGCAGGAAGACAAAGATAAAAATGTATGAATTAAACAGCATATGACTCCATGATCCCTTATAAACCCAGCGAATCATACATGGACAGGATCATCTGAGCGCTCTCAATGAGGCCGGTTCCGCTGTCCATGCTGCATTTCTGTATGTATTTATGCGCCTCGTCCTCGGTCAGACCGTTGCGTTCCATAAGCACCCGCTTGGCCGTGCCCAGTGTCTTCTCTTCTTCCGCAGTCCTGCTCCGCTTAAGATGCCCGTCCCGTCTCCTGTGGACTGCACCCGACATCATGTCGATCGTGCCTATCAGATCGCTGACGATGAAAGGCATCGGAAGCTTCACTATATCAGGGATATCGCATTCCGCCAGTCTCTGCCATGAGGCTACAAGAAGCAGTTCGAAACCCTTGGGCATATTCTCATATATCTCGAAATAGGGCATATCCTTATGCTTGTAAGAGGAGATTATTATTCCGCCCTCCAGGCCGTCTGCCGCGGCCAGTGCGCCTCTGCCGCTTGTCACAACGGCTGATACTCCTATTCCGTTTCTAACGAGGATATTCCTGATATTTCCGGCATCATCCGCACGAGGGAAGGCTACGATAATATTAGCTTCCATCAGCATCTACCCGTTAAATGTGCAAGTCAATATCTGTCCAGATACTGTTCTATCTCCCAGTTCGTGACCTGTGCCTGATACTCGTTCCACTCTCTTGACTTGATATCCGCGTAACGCTTAAGAGTTGCCTCTCCGAGCGTATCCTTCATAAGCTTGTCCTTTTTAAGCTCTGCAACGGCGTCATTAAGGCTCATGGGAAGAGAATTCGAACCCTTCCAGCCGGTAAGAAGCGTTGCCGGAGGCTTGATCTTATCTTCTATGCCGTTAAGTCCCGCCATAAGGCATACCGCTATGGCAAGGTACGGATTGGCTGAAGGATCCGGGCTTCTCAGTTCGATCCTTGCCTTATCCTCATCGGATTCAGGTATCCTGAACAGCGTTCTGTCCACATCCGTAAGGCGCTTGTATGAATTGACAAGCGGATTGGTTATGGCAGTGATGGCTCCGATATGCTTGGCTATGCCGCCGAGGAAATAATATGCCTCCTCAGACAGGCCGTTCTTATCCTTTGCGTTATAGAATACATTCCTGCCCTTTTTGGTAAGAGACATGTTAAGGTGCATCCCCGAGCCGTTGCAGTCAGCCTTGGGCTTGGGCATGAATGTCGCATGCAGTCCGTGTCTCTTGGCTATGGTCTTGACCGCCAGCCTGAAGGTCTGTATGTTGTCCGCCGTATTAAGGGCATCCGAGTACTTGAAGTCCACTTCATGCTGGGCCGGAGCCATCTCGTGATGAGACGACTCAACCGTGAGGTTCATCTGCTCAAGCGTAAGGACTATGTCTCTTCTTGCATTCTCACCGAAATCCACGGGACCGCAGTCGAAGTATCCTGCCTTTTCATGTGTATCCGTCGTTGGCATTGCATTCTCGTCCGTATTGAATAAGAAGAATTCGCATTCGCTTCCCACATTGAACTCATATCCCATTGCCTTGGCCCTGTCAACGGCCTTCTTGAGTATGCCTCTGGGATCGCCGTCATAAGGCTTCCTGTCAGCCGTATATACATCACAGAACATCCTGGCCACCTTGCCCTGCTGCGGTCTCCAGGGGAATATCTCAAAAGTGCTTAAGTCAGGATAGAGATACATGTCCGACTCGCCTTCGCTTCCGTAATCCTCAACAGCAGCCGCATCAAACATACACCCGTTATTTAACGCTTTTTCAAGCTGAGACGAGGTGACAGCCATGTTCTTGAGTCTCCCGTAAAGGTCGGTAAACTGCAGTCTTATGAACTCCACGTCCTCTTCCTTTACCATCCTTATGATATCTTCCTTTTTGTACTTCATACTTAACTCCCTCCAAATAATTAAATCGTGTTTTGTCACATTTTAATATCTGCTATATCGTGCTTATTATCTCCTTTAGAGCCCTGATAAGTTCGGCCATTTCCTCATCCGTGCCTATGCTTATGCGCATATAATCCCTTATCCTCGGCTTATCCCACCATCTTACATATATTCCTCTCTCCTTAAGAGCCTTGAATATCTCACCTGACGGAACCGACTTGTGTCTGGCAAAGAGGAAGTTGGTCCTGCTGTCAGGGAAGACAAATCCAAGTTCCGTAAGGGCTTTCTTGGTCTCCTCTCTTGTGGCGATGACCTTCCTTACCGTTTCTTCGAAGTAGGCCTTATCCTTAAGCATTGCTGCCCCGGCAGCAACGGTGAGCCTGTTCATCGTATATGAATTGATCGAGAATTTAACGTCATTTAAGTACTTGATGAGCTCTTTTGAGCCGAATGCGATGCCTATGCGGGCACCTGCCATGCATCTTGACTTGGAAAAAGTCTGTACGACTAAGAGATTGTCATATCTGTCGATAAGAGGCAGCACGGAACGGGCACCGAAGTCCACATATGCCTCATCTATGATCACTACGCTGTCTCTGTTGTTGCTGATGATATATTCCAGATCTTCAACGGACTTCTCAACACCCGTCGGGGCATTGGGATTGGGGATCACTATGCCGCCGTTTGGCCTTATATAGTCCTCTCTGTTGATCCTTAAGTCCTCATCAAGCGGAAGAACCTCATAGGGGATCTTATAGAGATCTGCCCACACGTCATAGAAGGAATACGTGATATCCGGAAACAGAATGGGCCTATCCGAATTAAAGAAGGTAAGAAAGGCCGTAGCCAGCACGTCATCACTCCCCACTCCGACAAAGACCTGCTCCTTATCAAGACCGTATACATCGGCAAGGCCTTCCCACAGTTCCCCGCCGTTTACGTCCGGATACTTGCGCAGATCCGAGATGTCATAATCCTTAAGCGCCTTCTCAACCAGGGGAGACGGCGGATAGGGGTTCTCGTTGGTATTAAGCTTGATGACCCTGCCCGTGGGCTGTTCGCCCGGAACATAGGGTACCACGCGTCTTATATTATCCTGAAAGCCCATATTTTTAACTCCGTTCTTACTTATGTATATGCGTTAACACTCAAAATATATTTTTAGATATTTTGGCAAAAAAATCAAGTCAAAACACTTGCCATTTACACTCTTATAATATATAATTCTGATACTGTTCCTTTTGCGTATCATAAGTGCATATATCAGTTATCCGCATAGGCCGTTTACATTTTGACCTAAGGGGGTAATTATGTCCAATCAAGATATATGTTACGAGTCCCGGCCGGGGCTCTTTTTTATTCGAAAATCTCACCGATTACATTCATTTATGATGATAATGTGTCTGCTCCTTACGGCGGGCACCTGTCTCCTGATATGGCATACGGATGTGCACGCCGAAGAGAGCGGTCCCATAGTCTCCACATACTCTGTCAAGCACAAGCATACGGGCGACAGAGACAACGGAGGCGGATGCTACACCGTATCACAGACGGAGACGATCACCAAGGAGGAGCCCTGTGGCGGAACCCTGTATTACTGGGGTGACGAATGGGGCACTTCTTCCTGCACCAAGTGCGGAGCTTCATATCACGGCAACAGAAGCGGTGAGCGCTGTCCGCATTCAGAGACGGTCTACGAGAATCATACATACTATGACCGCGGATGCGGCAAGGATAACGGCACTGTCGTAGGGTACGTGACCTATACTCAGGATACGACTGCCTGGACTAAGGAAGTCACCGCGACCATCACATACGAGAGCAAGGGAATGAAGGTGGCATCCTCATCACCCTATATAATGGACGGAAGCCGTTATGATTCCGCTGAATTCAAGCTTACCGAGAACGGTTCTTATACATTCTCGCTTAAGGCGGATTCCAATTCTGTTGTTCCTTCGCATACCATGAACATAACCAACATAGATCACTATGCGCCTTCAGTGATATCACACAGTCTGGAGCCTGCAGGATGGACCGCCGGAGATGTCACCGTAAGCATCGACAATGCCGCCGATCTGCAGCCGGGCGGAGGGAGCGGGGCAGGTCTTAGTGACACCCCGTACAGCTTTGACGGAGGAGAGAACTGGAGCGCGGATACCACTCATACCTACTCGGAGAACGGTACATATTCAGTACTTATAAGGGATGTCCTCGATAATATCGGAACATATGAATTCACGATAGGCAATATCGACAGAGAAGCGCCGAGGATATTATCCTTTGAGTACGATCATACGCCGAATCTTAAGACGGTTACGATCACTGCAGTCTGTGATGATATCATGTCAGACGGAAGGCCGGGTGTGGGGCTTGACAACGCTCCATACAGCTATGACGGCGGACAGACATGGACTGAAAGCCCGACACTCGAACTGTCCTCCAATCAGGATGTGCAGTTCAAAGTGCGCGACAGGCTCGGCAATACGGCAGAACTTAATGAATCCGTAAGCAATATAGATAACCACGCACCGAAGATCAGTCATACCGCCGATCCGTCATCCTGGACAAACGGCAGGGTAAAGGTCACATTCAGTGCAAGCGATACCAATCCGGATGGGACCGAAGGATGCGGTCTGCCCGCTGAATGCTTCTCATATGATAACGGGGAGACATGGACTGACAACAAGGTGATCACCATGCTCACAAACGGCTGTATCCAGGTATATGTCAGAGATAACAATGACAACAAAGCCGGTTATACGATGTATGTGACCAATATAGACACCGGGAAGCCGTCGGTCAGTGCTTCGTATTCTCTTTCCGGCGATAAGAAAAGTGCATCTTTGGTATCTGTTGCATCCGACAGCGGATCCGGCATAGATGAGGGCAGTTATCGCTGGAGCGGACCCGAGAGCGGAAGCGGCGCATCGGTCACGGTAGGAAGCATCGGAACCTATACGGTTACCGTAAGGGACCTTGCAGGCAATGAAGCCTCAGCAAGCGTTGAAGTCACGGACATCGGCGACGATGATGATGATGACGACGGACATAAGAAGCCTAAGGTCGTCCCTCCTTCTCCCGAGAAGCCGCCTGCAAAGCGCAAGATACCCCGTCTTATCAATGACACTCCGGATAAGGAGCCGGAGACGGCGGCTCCTGTCATCACAAAAGAAGAGGTAGTAAAACCTCTGCCTGAGGTCAAGGCGGACGCTCCCGATGAAGAACTCAAGTCCATAAAGGATCCAAAGCCGCGCCGCAGCCTTTCAGACCGGATAAGCGACCGGTGGAACTCTCTTAAGACATGGCAGAAGGTTCTTTTCACCGTTCTGCTCATACTTCTGTTCTTAGGACTGATCCTGTTCTTCCTGTTCTTGTACAGAAGCGCTGCCATATACAATGACTTAGGCGATGAATCCGAATCATCAGGGCTTCGCCGCTACAGACTGTTAGGATACGGCCTGATATACACCGATAACGGCAACCACACGATAACCATCCCGGATTCCCTCTGGGATAAGGCTCAGACAACCCGTTTCATGTTCCGCTTTAGCTTCCTGTTCGCCCTAATCCATAAGGATGAACCGGTCTACTTCCGTTTCCCGGAAGATATAGTCAAGGACGGAACAGTCGCACATAAGGTCGATATACTCGTAAGATAAATAATGAGCCGGCTGGTATCCAGCCGGCTCGCTTTATTTCAAAATATTCCGCTCATAATCTCCAAAACCAATGAATACCCTTGGAAACGATAGTAAATGTCTGTTTTTTGCTTCCACCATAATTACCGATGCCCTTTATAGTGACAGAAGCCTTTCCTTTGTTGATATTATTCTTATAACTCATCTTATCGATCATCCAATTGCTCTTTCCCGTAACAGGATCAACCGCAGGAACTTCTTTGCCCGAAATCTTTACAGTTATATTATCTTCGGTCAGGGTAATACGCTTTCCAGTGTATACCTGTTTAGGTATGATGACCTTGGCGGATGATATGGTGTTCTGCGTTATTCGATATGTACCTGTACACACGCCGGAATAATTGCCCTTTCCATTAACTTTTATCTGTATAACCGTGCCTGCAGGAATAATATCGGCTTTTACAACCCTCTCACCTGCTGTATGGCTAACTATAGTCTGCTTCTTGTTGATTAACTGAATCACATCGGTATTGTTATAGTATGTATAATCAATGTTTTCGTAATCAGTATTCTTCTTTAGAACCTTTCCATCCATATCCGTGATCGAGAACTTGGTTGAGTACTTATTGTTCTTATTCTGATACTTGATATCATTAGCATTTAGAGTAAGTACCCCAATATCCTTGGCATTAACAACATAAGTCAATGCACTTCTCGCATATGTATCCTTGTAGTTCCCTTTGCCCTTTATAGTTATGGTCGCAATATTACCTGTCCTGTTGTGGTTCTTATATGTAATTGTATAGTCAGTTCCCTGTATAAGCTTTGCCCCCGTTCCAAGGAATGTGACCTCGATGTTTGCTTTTGCACCCCCTTTGGCATAAATTGCGCTATCATCTGCAACTACAGTGATCAATGCTCCGTTCAGACTATACGGTGTAATCTTAAATGTCTTTTTTAGACTTCCCGTAAATCCATTTATTCCGTTGAATGTAATAGTCGCTTTGCCTGCTTTAATATTATTCTTGTATGATACCGTGTAGTCTCCTTTACCTGTAATCGCATCATATGGTACAAGCTGAATATCCGTTTTCTTCTGCTTAAGAGTGATAACTCCGGATTCAATCTTATCATCGAGTCTCACTTCCACTCCAGTGTATTCAGCAGTTGCAGGAATACCTGTCACTGTTACATTCTTAAGGCTGATACCGGTTATCTTGAATGATATTCTCTTAGTTCCGCTATATCCTCTCGTCTCATTTCCGGTAATAACTATATATCCTGTTCCAACACATGTGTTGTTTTCATAAGTTATCGAATAATCATATTCATCCGCATTCTCCATTGAAGCAACTAATGTCTTGCCTTTATCCTTTACGACAACCAACGGTGTAATAGCTTCACCGTTATTATATGATTGGTTTGGAATCTTAGAATAACTCAGTTTACCTACAAGCTTAGTAGCACTGGTATCCTGTACTACACAAAGATTCACTTCTCGTATGCCTGAGTAATTACTCTTTCCGATCACCCTGGCAATGTATTCTCCTGCATCCTTGACAGCATTCAGTTTTGCACCCGGAGACTCAACACTTGTATAACCATCCTTAGCGTAATACTCAACCGTATAATCAGTCTTATTCTTAAGTTTTTTTCCATTGCAGTTTAGTACAGGTACCGGCTTTTGCTCCTTCTTTGTATATAATACAGATATATCATCACAGAATACATCTGTATTCATGGCGCTTATATCGATTGGCATGATCTTGAAATATACTATTTCTCTGCCATTGTAATTGCCCTTACCAGTTACTGTAATCGTAGGAGCCGAGGTCTTACTCTTTGAATTGTAGAAGCCGTCATCCCCCTCAGATAATGTATATGCCTTGGTATTATTACTATACTTGACAGAATAATCCTTATTGAGAACAAGCCTCTTCTTACCGTCATAGACACGAACATCCGGTTTTATTGCCTTACCTGTATAACAATATGCTCCATCTGCACTATCAGGATTATCCGCCATAACTACCCATAAGCCTGTCGGTATCTCCGACCCATCCGGAAGGTCTCCGGTTTGAATTTCATTAACATCATCACCATCACTCGGTTTCTCACTGACCGTTATTCTGCATCTCGCTTCAAGTGAACTTCCATCGATTCTTGCGAGTATCTCTGCTGTTCCCACACCAATTGCATTTATAATCCCCTGATTATCAATAGTAACTATACTTCCATCAGATGGTGAGATACTATAAACGATGCTTTCTTTTGAATACTTACTTGAATTAAGGGTACAACTCAAACAATAATCTTCCCCAATAAACATATTGAGTTTGTCTACATCAAAATAAAGATTGTCAGTTACAATCTGTTGATCCTTCGCCGTGAAATATCCTCCTTTAACCTTTGCGTATTCCATTGTGGTTTTTTCATCCGAGTATTTAATATCACCAACAAGTTTATTACACCCTGTAAATGCATCGATTACAGCCGTGCTTTTGAAATCCAAGTTCTTCCATGTAATGTTATTTCTGCTATATATTGTCGTAATAGAACTACAATCCAAAAATAACCTCTCTGCATTCGTCACTTTTTTCGGATCAAAACTGCTTATATCCAGTACTTTTAGTTTTTTACACCCCCTAAACATTCCACTTATAGTCGAAACATTCGAAATATCAAAATTACTTATTCTCAGTTCAGTAAGATTCGCGCATGATAAAAACATTCCACTCATATTTGTTACTTTCGAGGTATCGAAATTATCTAAATTCAGTGATTGAAGCTTTTTGCATGCAAGAAACATTCCATTCATTTGTTTAACATTAGACGTGTCAAAGCCACTTACATCAATGCTGGTTAAACTATTACACCACTCAAACATATTTGCCATATTTGTTACTTTTGATGTATTAAAATTTCTTACATCGATTTTCGTTATTGAATTACAGTCACAAAACATAGAATCCATATTACAAACATTAGAAGTGTCAAAACTATGTATATCAATATTGAGAAGCTTCCTACACGCATAAAACATACTTTCCATATCTGTTACTTTGGATGTATTGAGTGTTGAAATCTTTATTTCTGTAATCTCATAGCATTGATAAAACATTCTTTTTGTACTACATACATTTGAAGTGTCCCATTTTCGCAAATCCAATGTCTTCAGAAGCTTGCATCCACTGAACATATAGCTCATATCCGTTACATTCGAAGTGTTAAATCTGCTTACATCAAGCGTGGTTACTCCTTCGCATCCGCAAAACATGTTTGTCATATCAATTACATTAGATGTGTCGAGATTGGAGACACCAAGTATAGTTCCACTATATTTGTAGAATAAATATCCCATGTCCTTCGTCATTGACGAATCAAGCCCAGACAGGTTTACTTTTCCCAATCTGGAATTCCCACTCTTGTTCTCCCATGGACGTGAAGTTATATAGAATAGATAACTAATGTCTTCTGCCGTTTTAACTCCCTCCTCAAACGAAATAGATTTTGTTTCAATTGGAAACGCAGAAATCTCAGGGTTATTTGTTCCCTGAAGAACAGTCGAATAATTCATCCCTTCAACAGATATCGTGGCAGGAACCGTAATAGATTCATCAGTACTTGTATTTATTATCAAAGTTACAGTTTTAGCGTCATCATCTTTTTCAGCAATCCAGTCTCCACACAGGATTCCATCACCAACCAATCCGGTAACCGTGACAGAACACGATGCAAAGAATAATCTATCCGAGGTATATACCCTAATAGTAGCTGAACCCGCAGAAACGGCATCAACCTTTCCAGCAGAAACTCTGGCCACAGTACTGTCTGATGAAGTCCATATAAGATCGGCTAAAGAATAACCATCTGGAAGGCTTGGAGACAGCGTGACGGAGCTAATCCTCTCATCGTGTCCCAAATACAAAAATGCGCTGCTTTCCGACAATGTTAATTGTCCATCCGAGCCACCCTGTTTTGCAGTAAAATATCCACCTGATACCGTTGCATATTCCATTGTTGTTTTGTTTGGATCATATGCGATATCTCCCGATAATTTTATGCAATTATTAAATGCGCCTGTCAAATAATAGGAACTCTGCGCATAGAGTTTTTTCCATGATATGTTCTTATTCGCATAAATAGTTCTCAAAGAACTGCAGCCACTGAACATATCTCTTCCATTTGTCACCTTCTGAGGGTTAAAGCTTCCGATATCAATCGTCTCTAGACTGCTACAACCAGAAAACATACTACCCATATCCGTAACATTTGTGACATCAAATGAATCTATCCTTAAATCCGTTAATGAACTGCAGCCCGAAAACATACTGCCCATATTTGTAACATTTGAAGTGCTGCAGTTTCGCATATTCAAAGTCATCACTCCGCTGCAACCGGCAAACATACCGCACATGTCCGTTGCATTTGGAGCGTCAAAGCCACCCACATCAAGTATCACCAGGCTTCTGCAGCCATCAAACATACCGCTAAGGTTTTTTGCACTTGAAACATCAAATCCGCTTACATCAAGTGTTGAAAGATTTCTACTCTCTATAAACATATCATCGAAGTTGACACAAGAAGAAAAAATAGCATTTGTTACTTCAGCTGAGTCAAACTTGATTTCTTCCATTGCAAAACATTGACAAAACATTCTTTCAACATCCAAGACTTTTGATGTATTCCAACCACTTAGATCAAGCCTTTTCAGTTCATAACAATTGCAAAACATAAAACTCATATCTGTAACATTTGAAGTGTCAAATCCACTGATATCCAGAGTTTTCATTTCTCCGCATCCGCAGAACATATATTTCGTATTTGTTACTTTTGATGTATTAAATCCGGAAATATCTAATTCCTCACCTCCGAATTCATAGAACATGTAACTCATATCTTCTGTTTCAGAAGTGTCTAATCCGGCGACATTAATATTTTCTAAATCCGACGTCCCGCTTGCATCTCCCCACGGACGAGGCGCAGTAAAGAACAGGCATCTTACAGTCTTTGCTGCCTTAACACCATTTTCAATGGTAATACTGCGTGTAGTGCGCGGAAATGTGGTGATGATCATACTACCAGTCCCTTGAATTATCACTGAATAATCTGCTCCATTAACTGACAATGTCCCCGGAACAATAACGGAATCCTCTTCACCTACATATATGATGAGTGTGGCTGTCCGGGCTGCGCTATCAAGTTCCGCAATCCAGTCTCCGCATAATACACCATCTTCACAAAAATCCGGAACCGTTATCTTACAAGATCCCCAATACATTCCATCCTCTGTCTGTGCTTTGATTGTTGCCGTCCCTGCCGAAACTGCATATACCACTCCGCTATTAACAGTTGCTACTGTTTGATTAGATGATGTCCAGATCAGATCTGTCTCACTGTATCCTGTCGGCACAGCTGCCGTCAGAGTAACAGAGTTAATTCTTTCATCATGTCCCTTATACAGTGTCACTCTCGTATCCGACAGTGTGATTCTTCCTCCTGTTTTTGCAGTAAAATAACCACCCGATACCGTTGCATACTTATCGCCCGTTTTTGAGTCATCATAGACAATATCTCCCGAAAGACATACACAACCCTCAAAGACATTACCGTATATGGAGCCTTGTCTCTCTTCATTCCAATCTGTTCCGGGCATAACATATATGGTTTTCAACGAAGAACAGCCCCTAAACATATCAGAGGCCCACCACGTTGTTTTATGAATAACAAATCCGCTCAGATCTAATGTTTGTAAACTAGAACAGTTTTTAAACATACTTGGACATTCCAGCAAGTCCTCCGTATCAAATGATGTGACATCTAAGGAAGTAAGTGACGAACAGTCCCAGAACATATAATTCATTCTCAAGACATTTCCGGTGTCAAAGTTTGATATGTCAAGGACTCTAAGACTACTACATCTACAAAACATATTAGACATATCCTGTACATTTTGGGTATCAAAGCCGCTAAGATCAAGGCTTTCCAGAGAGTTACATTCATGAAACATTCCCTGCATATATGTAGTACTTTGCGTATTAAAACTATCAACATTTATTCCATATAATGCTCTGCAATAACCAAACATGCTCGACATATCTCTAACTTTTCGTGTATCAAAGTTCATGTTCTTGAGTCGTTCGAGCACCTGGCAATTGAAAAACATATAGCGCACATTCTCTACATTCGAAGTATCAAAACCAGATAGATCCAATTCAGATATTTCATCACAATTGTAGAACATTCCGGACATATCAGTTACATTATGTGTATCAAGACCAGACAAATCTATAGATGTAATTGCGCAATTTTTGAACATGTAGCTCATATTTTTAGTGTTTGATGTATCTAGTTCTTTGATGTTCAATTTTGACAGATTCATTTCATTCAAACTACTGTAATCTCTGGAAGAATTAAACAGAAAGCTTATGTCTTCTGCTGCTTTTACGCCTTCACAGATTGTAATTGATTTAGTGCTTGCCGGAAAATTCAATTCATCTATTCTGTTTAAACCTTGTAGAACAACGTCGTAATCCCCACCATTTATCCTCATTGTTGCAGGAATGGTAATGTTGGTGCTGGGCCCTACATACTGTAACAACGTTACAGTCCCGGCTTCTTCATCCAGAATCTTTCTCCAACCATATGCATCTTCTCCCGGAGATGATACTATATCTGTGTCTTCCTCGATCTCCGCTATAGATTCTTCATTTTCTTGAATTTTGTCCAATAGACCCGGGTCTTCTTCAGAACAATTGTCGTCATCCCCCATGCTTTCTTCTGGCGTTTCAATCTCGGAACAATCTTCCGCCACTGTGTCTACATCCGATGAATCAAGGTCATCCGTTTGTGTCACTGGTTCATCTTCTTCAGATATTATCAGCGCATCTTCCTCTGACAAAACTTCATCCTTTTCTAGAGTTTCTGCACAAACGCCCATTCCATCTGTTGTTACAGCAGCAAATACCATTACAACAGCCAGCATACTCGCCAATACTCTTTTTGCCCTCATTTATACCTCCAAAATCCAATAATTGAACCACCGATTTAACATGCTTTACACGCAAAATTATAGACCAATTTGGTCTAATCCTCAATAGTCCGCATCGGTCTGAATATAATCATAAGTGGCAAAAACACAATCGCTCGTGTTTTTCGAAGCGACTGGAAATGCGATTTGATTGTATCGGGGATCAATTAATGAAAAAGTACGAACGAATACGCAACTTAAGGGAAGATAAGGATCTTACACAACAACAGATTGCAGATTATCTCCACATCTCCCAACGTGCCTACTCCCGTTATGAGAACGCTGAACGCTCGATCCCGATAGAGACACTAATTGAGATTGCCAATTATCACAACACATCTGTTGATTATCTCCTTGGGCTGACCAATAATCCCATAAGAATGGAATGAACTAATTACAGCAAAAGCCGACGGATCACTCCGCCGGCTTAATTAGCGCACAACTAATCTTATTATATCTGCACAACATGCATACTCTTTCAAACACTCTATTTCAGCACACCGTTTTTCTTAAGCGTATTCGTCACAAAATCAACAGTCATTTCAGATTTTTCTGCTATCTCATCGATTGACACTCCCATATCGTAATACGCAAGGATTTTGCCTTCTGTTTTGCCTTCGCCCCTGGCATCCGCTTTCATATCTTCTATCGCTTGACACATATCGTATTCTCCTTTCTCATTTGGTTCTCTCTTCAATCCTTCTATATGCGCATATTCGCCCGTCAGCAGATACGCATCCTCCTTCATATGTCTGTAATACTCATCACTTGCCGTAAGTGAGCGAAGGCGCTCCTTGTCATCCGAACAAGCAATGAACTCCAGTACATTCTTTGTATCCGTTTTAAGCCGTTTGAGAATATCTCCGGCTCTTCTTACATCTATCACATTGATAGAATGATCCGAAATGTATTCCATCAGTTGTGAAGGTAAGCCAGTCGGATCAACCAATTCCCTGATGCTGGTTGCCGCGTCCCACGGCTCTTTACCACAGTATACCACAAATGTAATTATAGGATGCAATTTATCACTTTTCTTGAAGAGATATAGTCTCTCTCCTGCCGAAAGAGAGTTCTTGATACGTCCGTTTTTCCTTTTTATCTGACCACATTCCTCATCATACCCGATCGCATCATAATACATACTCCTGGCTGTTATTGAATAATCTATAGTCTCTTGGCTCTCAATACCTATGATTGCGAAATTGACGCCAAAAACGACCTTTCGTACTTCATCTCGGTTCTTGTCCCTCATTCTGCTATCAGACTCTTTTATGTCAGCATAAGACACCACTTGGTCCCCTCCTGCTCCAAAGGCATTGATCATATCGGCATATCTCTCTTCATCCATAAGGAATTCATGCCACAAACTATTCTTCTTCCCCATTAGGGTACCTCACTTTCTTCAACTGGAAAATGTATATATGAAGCAAACAAACGCACAAATGTGTCTACATCTATTCAGCCATTATTGTATTGTTATGGGAAAAACACACCAGTCTGATAGCGAATGACCTCTGAAAGATATGATCAAAGACCTTGTAAATATCCACGAACTATCATTGTGTGTATACGAACTATAGCACACAGAGCGATATATCGCAATGCGTAAAATTATACAAAGCGAGCGCGCACATTTTGTATACAATTCACAACAAAAAAAGAAACGAGCACCCCGCTTGAGTCATAGACCTTACGGTTACAAACCCATTTCCTTTATTCAAAGGATAAAGCCTCTTCAATAATCTGTCAACAATTTTCGAAATAATACGTCGAATTACATAATCAAATCTTACGAGCCGGCTGGAATATAGCCGGCTCGTTCTATTATCTAAGTTCGTAAAGGTTCTTCTCCACATTGGGAAACCCTTTTTGCCAAAAAGCGAACTTCCCGGTTTGATTAGACGAAGATAATGTATCAACTACCCACGATTTCCTTGCTCTGTTCACCGTCCGCTCAGTAGCTCCTGATGAAGCTCCAGGGACCGTATACTCTCTCGTCCGCAGAATCGATCACATATGCCCTGACTCTTACATATTTGCCGGTCGCAAGCTGTGCAGACCCTTCTATATCATTTTTAA
>Ga0129306_1000142_pt1 | contig 123729 bp, 110 predicted proteins | sample P827metagenome_FD_94438 | JGI IMG/M metagenome (GOLD analysis project Ga0129306, IMG submission 94438) | Capybara group fecal microbial communities from Wisconsin, USA - P827 metagenome | ecosystem: Host-associated > Mammals > Digestive system > Large intestine > Fecal | place: USA: Wisconsin...
ACGCAACCAAAAGCAACGAAACGAAACGCAACGCAACGCAACGAAACGCAACGAAACGCAACGCAACGCAACGCAACGCAACGCAACGCAACGCAACGCAACGCAACGCAACGCAACGCAAATAGCCTAAAATCCCCCGGAATACAAGTCAAATCCAAACAACGTGTAGCCGATCACGGCGAAGTGTTTACGAACGAACGTGAAGTCAATGCGATGTTGGATTTGGTGAAAGATCAAATCCAAAACCCTGAAAAAACCTTCCTTGAACCCGCTTGTGGCACGGGCAATTTTTTGGCGGAAATTCTCCGCCGAAAGCTCAACGCTATTGCCAGAAAGCACAAAAAAATCCAAGACTATTACGAACGCTATGCCGTGATTGCCGTGGGCAGCCTGTACGGTATCGAACTCTTGCCCGACAACGTTTCGGAATGCCGTAAACGTCTGCTTGCTATTTTTAGCGAACAGTATCACACCGATTTCCCCGACACCGCCAAGCCGAAATGTCTCACGGCGGTTTCGCATATTCTCTCGAAAAATATCGTCTGTGGCGATGCACTCACAATGAAAACCACCGCAGGCGAACCGCTCACCTTTACCGAATGGAAAATCGCATTCGGTAATCGCATTAAACGCCACGATTTTATCTATCAAAAAGTGGTTCATCTCGAACTCAATTCACCTGTTCCTGATGAAGAAGGAAAAACCAAATTTATCGCAAAACCAACAAGCCGTTCTTACCCCCTTGTGAATTTTTTGGAGCTAGGCAATGACTGATCTTTCCAAACTCAACTACAACCCAGACGTATTAAGCTGTTTAGCCAATTTATCGAATGACGAAGTATTCACACCGCCCGATGTGGTCAATCAAATGCTGGATCGCCTGCCCGAACGCCTTTGGTCGGACAAACACGCCAAATTTTTAGACCCCGTGTGTAAATCGGGCGTGTTCCTGCGAGAAATCGCTAAACGCTTACTTAAAGGGCTAGAACCGCAAATCCCCGATTTGCAGGAACGCATTAACCATATTTTCAGCCAACAGCTCTTTGGGATCGCAATTACCGAACTCACGGCATTACTTGCCCGCCGTAGCCTGTATTGTGCCAAAAAAGCGAATGGTGAGTATTCCATTTGCACGGCATTTGACACCGAAGACGGCAACATTTTCAAGCCGAAAACCCAACATACTTTTGAACAAGGAAAATGTACCGAATGCGGCGCAAGCTCAATCTACGACCGCTTCGACCACCAAGAAAACCACGCTTACGCCTTTATTCATAAAAACGGCAGAGAACAATTAGGATTAGAAGAAATGAAATTTGATGTGATTATTGGAAATCCACCGTATCAGTTGAGTGATGGCGGAGCCCAAGCCAGTGCTGCCCCGATTTACCATAAATTTATTCAACAAGCGAAAAAGCTCAATCCTGATTATTTAATTATGATTACCCCAAGCCGCTGGTTCGCTGGCGGAAAAGGGCTAGATGAATTTCGTGATGAGATGTTGAATGATAAACGAATTAAAGAAATTCACGATTTTCCTAATGCATCGGATTGCTTCCCTGGGGTTGAGATTAAAGGCGGCGTAAATTATTTTCTTTGGGAAAAACAATATCAAGGCGATTGTTTAATTTCTACTTATGAAAATGGAAGTATGATTTCTCAAATGCAACGCCCATTAAAAGAAAAAGGATTAGATGTGTTTATTCGTTATAACGAAGGGATTTCTATTTTACGCAAAGTATTGGCTTTTAAAGAAGAAAGTTTTAGTGAATTGGTAAGTTCCCGTAAACCTTTTGGTTTGGCTACCAATATAAAAGGAGAAACAAGCCCATATAAAATGCAAAGTGCGGTTAAATTATATCAAAATAAAGCTATTGGTTATTTTGAACGAAAAGATATTTTAGTAAATAAAAACTGGATTGATCAAAATAAATTATTTGTACCAAAAGCTATTGGTTCAGGAGATAGTAAAACGGACTATATAAAACCAATTTATGCAGGAAAAGGAACTGCCTGTACTGAAACCTATCTAGTTATAGGGGCATTTGATAGTAAAGAAGTATGTGAGAATGTAATCAGTTATATCAACACAAGATTCTTTCATTTTCTTTTGACTTTAAAGAAAAATACCCAAGATGCACCTAAACGGGTATATGAATTTATTCCTAAACAGGATTTTTCAAAACCGTGGAGCGACAAAGAACTTTACGAAAAATATAGGCTAAGCAAAGAAGAAATTGCTTATATTGAAGAAATGGTATTGCCGAATAAAGAATTAAACAATAATTAAAAATATCTTGATTAAAATCGTAGTTAAAACGTAGGGGCGCACTGCGTGCGTCCGCAAACGTGAATTTACACAAATTTATGGAAAACACAAAATCGTGGCGGTCGCACGCAGTGCGTCCCTACATTGGATCGCTGTAAATTTAAAATTATTTGGAATACATCGAAACGATTTAAAAAGCACCTAAACGGTTTCGAAAAATTTACAAATTCCCCCAAAAACCCGACCGCTTGTTAAAAAGGAAAACAATATGACTGATCAACCATCACACAAAATTGAATTTAATCCGCTGAATCCGCCGAAAATCTATGCTTATTCCGACCGCACTTTTGTGGGGTGTTTGAAAGTGGGCTATACCACACGAGATGTGGAGACGAGAATGCACGAGCATTATCCAACCAAAACGCCTGAACAGACGTGGAAAGTGGAATTAGAAGAGCCTGCTATTCGTGATGACGGTTCGCTGTTTTTGGATCACGATGTGCATCGGGTGTTGGAAAAACACGGCGTGGAGCGAGTGAGTGGCGAGTGGTTTAAATGTACCTTAAATGACGTTCGGGCGGCATTGTTGGAAGTGAAAAGCGGTGTGCCGAATGTGGAAAAACGTACGCTTTCCTTTGGAATGCGTCCTGAACAGGCAGAAGCGGTGGCGAAAACCCGTGCGTATTTTGAGAGCTTTAAAAGCGATCCGCTTAATCAGGATAAAACGCCGCATTTTTTGTGGAATGCGAAAATGCGGTTTGGCAAAACCTTTGCGGCGTATCAGTTAGCCAAGGCGATGGGCTGGAAAAAGTTGCTGATTTTGACCTTTAAACCTGCGGTGCAAGATGCGTGGCAGGAAGATTTGCAGAACCATTCGGATTTTGCAGGCTGGCGATTTATCAGTAAAGATACGGAAAATACAGCGGAAATTTTGCAAAATAATCAGAGAAATCAACTGCTTGTCTGTTTCGGTTCGTTCCAAGATTATTTGGGCAAAAACAAAGCCGGCGGCATTAAGGCGAAAAATGAGTGGGTGCATACCACAAATTGGGATTGCGTGATTTTTGACGAATATCACTACGGGGCGTGGCGGGAAAATGCCAAGGATTTGTTTGACGGCGAAGAGAAAAGAGAGCTGGCGTTTGCTGAAAGCGATGCCTTGAAAGAGTTTGACGAAGGGGCGTTGCCGATCACCAGCGATCACTATCTCTACCTTTCAGGCACGCCGTTTCGGGCGATGGCATCGGGCGAATTTATTGAAGAGCAAATTTTCAACTGGACTTATTCCGACGAGCAAAAAGCCAAGCAAAATTGGGCGGCAACGGACGGCAAAAATCCTTACGCTGCCTTGCCGAGAATGGTGATGATGACCTATCAGCTGCCTGATTCAATCCGTGATGTGGCACGCAAAGGCGAGTTTAACGAGTTCGATCTCAATCTCTTTTTTGAAGCTAAAGGCGAAGGCGATAAAGCGGTTTTTACTTACAAAGACGAAGTGCAACGTTGGCTGAATTTTATTCAGAATAAGTTGCCTGAACAGACGGTGGATACGCTCAAAATGGGGGCGAAAAAGCCGCCAATGCCGTATTCTGATGCGAATTTAATTGGCAGTTTGTTGCATACCTTTTGGTTCTTGCCAAATGTGGCGAGCTGTTTTGCGATGCGAAATTTATTAGCAGAAAGACAAAATCAATTTTTCCATCAATATAAGATTATCGTTACCGCTGGCACGCAAGCAGGCATTGGTTTGGAAGCCTTGCCGCCTGTGAAAAAAGCGATGACAAATCAACCGCTTGCGACCAAATCGATCACGCTTTCGTGCGGCAAGCTGACCACAGGTGTCTCTGTGCCGCCGTGGACGGGGATTTTGATGTTAAGAAACGCCAGCAGCCCTGAAACCTATTTCCAAGCAGCGTTTCGGGTGCAAACGCCTTGGGTGCTGCGGGGTTTTGATGAAAGCAATCCGAATAATGAAGCGATTTTGAAAGAGCAATGCTATGTGTTCGATTTTGCCCCTGATCGGGCGTTGCGTCAAATTGCCGAATATAGTTGCCGCTTGGATACGGTCAATAGCAACCCCGAGCAGAAAGTGGCAGAGTTTATCCATTTCTTGCCTGTGTTGGCGTATGACGGCAGTTCGATGAAACAAATTGATGCCGCAGGCGTGCTGGATATTGCGATGAGCGGCACAACGGCGACTTTGCTTGCTCGCCGTTGGGAGAGTGCGTTGTTGGTGAATGTGGATAACGACACCTTAAAACGGCTGATAGGCGATAAAGCGGCGATGGAAGCCTTGCAAAATATCGAAGGGTTTAGATCGCTGAATAACGATATTGAAACCATCATCAACAAATCGGAATCGGTGCAGAAAACCAAGAAAGAGAAAGGCGATGATCTGACCAAAGAAGAGAAAAAACAGCTGACGGACGAAGAGAAAGAGTACAAATCCCTGCGTAAGCAAATTCAGGAAAAACTGATTAAATTCGCCACTCGCATTCCTGTATTTATGTATTTAACCGATTATCGGGAACATTGCTTGCGAGATGTGGTAACCAAATTAGAGCCGCAGCTGTTCCGCAAAGTAACAGGCTTAACGCAGAAAGATTTTGAGCTTTTAGTGAATCTCAACGTGTTTAACGAAAGTTTGATGAACGATGCGGTGTATAAATTTAAACGCTACGAAGACGCCAGTCTTGAATACGCTGGCTTAAACCGCCACAAAGGGCAAAGTATCGGGCTTTATAGCACGGTGTTGTCGGAAGACGATTATGAGATGATGAAAAGGTATTAATTTGAGTAGGAGAGGCTCGCCGATATTGGCGAGCTTTTTTGTAAGATTCTTCGTAACCCACTAAACAATCGTTGCAATTTCCTTCCATCTCCACCAACAAATCGAACGGAGTAGAAATAGCAAAAATGTTCACACTTTGTGTATCGTCCTTGTTAATGTTTTATCACAGTGTTTTTGACAGAATGTCTTAATACAAGCGGTTCGTTTTTTTATTTATAATTTCCCTTGAAAAACACTTCTTGCATTTCTCCCCATTCCTCCTAAACTATCCGTTTTTCACTTTCAGAAAACCAAAATGCAAACACCCCACATCTACATCGGCACAGGCGGTTATAGCGACACAGATCTAATCGGATCGCTGTATCCTTTTGGCACGGATAAAACCGAGTTTTTGTCGATTTATAGCCAACATTATGACACAATCGAAATCAATAGCACCTTTCACGCTCCGATTGGGGTAAAGGCGTTGCAAGGTATGGTGGAAAAGGCGGAAGGGAGGTTGCGGTTCTCAATCAAATTACATCAAGATTTTAGCCATAAATACACGGCAACGGCTGAACAAGCACAATTATTTTTAAATGCGTTACAGCCGTTGCGAGAAAATAATTGTTTAGCTCATTTGTTTATTCAGTTTCCAACCAGTTTTGAACGTACAACGGCGAACCGATATTATTTGGCTGAACTCGTTTCTTGGTTTAAAGATTATTCTCTTGCCATAGAATTTCGCCATTTCAGTTGGCACACTTCGTCGGTATTTGATTATTTTAAGGATAAAGAAAATTTAATTTGGTGTAATGTAGATTATCCGAAAAATATCGGTTTGCCGGCCTTTCAATTTTATGTCAACCAACGCACGGCTTATTTGCGCCTGCATGGTCGCAATCCGAATTGGTGGCAGGCTCAATCCGCCAAAGAGCGGCACGATTATCGGTATAACGATGCGGAATTACAGCATCTCGCCGCCTTGTTAAAGCAACGAAAAGCGGAATTCGACCGGCTTTATCTTTATTTTCAAAATACCACCAAAGGCCATGCGTTCTATAATATTGAGAGCTTGAAAGGGTATTTGACGGAATGCGGCTTTAACCTGAAAGCGCCGCCCGAATTTTTGACCGGGCAGCAGAGTTTGTTTTAGGTTGATGATGAACAACAGGCAGATTTATTCGTTACAAGGTAAATTATCGTGCTTATTCTTGCACCGGCTTTAATTTCCGCTATGATAACCGCCGTTTTCTTTTTTTATCGGAACCTGATTTTATGCACAAATGTAAACTTATCTTATTTTCATCCGCACTTTTGGCCTTATTCGCTTGTACGAGTCAGTCATCCAAAACCCCAAAAACCGCGCAACTAGGTTATTTAAAAACCGAGATTTCGGCGGCCGAACTTGCTAATCCGGCTAATTTCAAGCGTTATTATTACACCTGTAGCAACCTTGAAACGGCGCAAAATTCTTATTTGATCACTTATTTTCCGCTCTCGCGGGAAAGCCGCAAGCCTGAAAATTTCGGCATTTATTTTCAATTGGATGGCGGTCAGGTCGAACCCTTTGACCATATTGTGAACCAGCCGTTAAATGCCCGTGCCACGCGTTTTGAAGTGATTTATCGCTCCTATCGGCCGATTGACGGCGCCTATGTGGATTTAATCGCCCGCCAGTCTCATTCGGCATACTATAAAAACGGAACACTGTGGTTGGCATGCCGGGGCGGATAAATGCGGTTTAGCATTTATCTATGGCAAAAATGTCACCTCGCTGCGGCGAGATTTCCGCTTTGATAGCGAAACTTTGAGCGAGATTCTCCGCGGTCAGTACGCTTTTGGTTTCTCCGCTTGCGGCTAAACGCCCGTGATGCAATAACACTACCTCATCACAAAAGCGATACGCCAGCGATAAATGGTGAATCACCACCACGCAAGTGTGTTGCGGGGTAAGCGCTTTGAGTTGCTGCATAATATCGATTTGATAATAAGGATCAAGCGCCGCAATCGGTTCGTCGGCAAGTAACAGCGGGGCGTTTTTAATGCAGCAACGGGCAAGTTGCACCCGTGTTTTCTCGCCGCCCGAAAGCCGGCGGAAGGGTTTATGCAGTAAATGGGTGATGGAAAACTGCGCGGAAACCGACCGCACTTTTGCCTGTTCGTCCGTTTTTTTATGCCCGTAAGGCAGACCGAGGGCGAGCACATCATAAACGCTTAAATCCCAATAAACCTGCGGACTTTGCGCGAGATAGGCAATCTGGTCGCTGCGTTGTTTGGCCGTCATTTCGCTGATGGGGTGATTTTTTAGCAAAATCCGACCGCTGACCGCCGGTAAAATGCCGACAAGGGCTTTGAGCAGCGTGGATTTGCCCGCGCCGTTTGCGCCCATAATGCCGACTAATTTGCCTTGCGGAATGTGGCAACTGACGTTCGTTAAACCATAGGCAAGCGAAAGATGTTCAACTTTAATCATGGTAACTTCTCCGTTGGCTCAGCAATATCCAAATTAAAAACGGCGCGCCGATCATGGCCGTGAGCGTGCCGATATAAATATGCGCGAACAGCGGAATATGGATAATCGCTAAATCCGCGCAGACAAGCAGCAAGGCGCCGAATAACGCACTGGTCAGGTAAAGCCGGGAAGGCGGTGCCGGCAGCAACATGCGCGCCAGATGCGGGGCGATTAAACCGATAAACCCGATAGTGCCGGTTTGCGGAATGGTGGCGCCCACCAGCAACGCCACCCCGAAAGCAGTGATAAAAAAGCTGCGTTTGAGATCCACGCCCATGGTGCCGGCGGTTTCCTCGCCGAAGGTGAGCAAATCCACATAACGGTGTTGTGAATAAAGGCAGAATATTCCCAGCAGCACGAACGGCAAAGAGAGCAACAGCGTATCCGATGTTGCCCAAGCGAGCGAGCCTTGCAGCCAGCGATACAGCTCCGCCAAAGCCCACGGACTGTCGGCGTTGGAAAGCAATAGTGCGATCATGGCGCCGAGCAACATATTCACCGCCAAGCCACTTAAGATCATCATCGTCGTGCCGTGATTTTTCGCAATCAGATAAACCAGCAGAAAACTCAACAGCGCACCGCTAATACCGCCGACGACTAATCCGCCGAACGGCAGCGAAAAATAATAAAGTATCACTACGCTGGCGGTGGTTGCGCCGTTTGCGCTGCCGAGTAAGCCGGGGCTTGCCAGCGGATTCTGGAACACGCCCTGCATCGCATTGCCGGCCAACGCCAGACAGCCGCCCGTCAGTACCGCAAGCAACAACCGTGGCAGGCGAATGTCCCACAGCACCAGCGAGCGCATATCCGTCAGCACGCCGTCGGCGTTTTTTAATGCGATAAACGTCGACAAATTGGCATAACTGGCAATCGCGAGAATCGCCAGCAACAGCGTGCCGAGGCATACATTGAGTTTTGTGATTTTGGTTAGCATCGTTGTTGTTGATATTTCGTCCGTTATTTTAATTGCCGATAAACCCGCTCCGCCCCTTGCCAGAGGCCGTGATCAAAACAATAGGTGTATTTCATGGGAAGTGTTGCCAAGGTTCGGTGCGGGAAGATTTTTTGTAAAATCGGGTGACTGAGCAGCGCCGATTGGGCATTGTAGCTTTGTTTGTCGGTAATGGAAATCAGTCGGTTCGGTTGGGCGAGCAGGAGTGTTTCCAACGAGAAATTTTGCGGCGTCAGCGCTTCTTTCAGTGCGCTTAAGCCGAGCAAATCCAGCAAAGCCTGATATTGTGGCAAATGCTGATCCGCCACGCCGGTTTCGGTCAGTATCAGCGTGTCGGTAAGCGCGGTGTTCAGCCGGGTTTTGGGAAAGCGTAACTGCTTGATTAGCCGCTCGGCCTTATCCGGATTGCCCGTCAGTTCGCCTAATTGTTCAATTAAGGCAAAAAGCTGTTCGACTGTATGCGGATCGCTGACCGGCACCACCTTTACGCCAAGTTGCTTGAGCTGTTCGGTCAGCCGGGGGTAGAACTGCGGGTTAAGCAAAATGGTTTTGTCCTGATAGGGCAAAAGTTCAAGCAAGTTCGGTTCGACAACGGGTTTGGTGCGATTAATTTTCTCCAGCATCATCAACGGCTTTTGAGAATACGGCGACATCGCCGCAATTTGTTCCGGGCGAGCCAGCTCAATCAGCAGGCGATCGCTGCACAGATTGAGCGAAACGAACTGTTCTGCCCGGGCGGAGATTGGCAAATCCGCGGCGCAGAGCAGAAAAAGTGCGGTGAAAAACGAGCGAGTTTTTAACATTATATTCGGCATCGTGCGGTTTTGCCGGGGCAGACGGATGTGCCTGTCCCCGCAGGGTTAGCGAAAATCACAGCCAAGCTCTTAAAAACTCCCTTTCAAACCGACATACAGATTGCGACCGTCTTGTCCGTAGCCGACAATATTTTCATATTTCTTGTCGAACAGGTTGTTCAGGTTGGCATAAACGGTTAAAGCTTGGCTGAGCCGGTAATCCACACCTAAGTTAAGCAGCGTGTAAGAAGGCAGTTTCACCCGGGATTGGGCGTAAGTGAGCGGATCAAAATAAGTATCTTTGCGTTTACCCACATAGGAAATGTTGGCGTTTGCGCCAAGCTCAGGCGTTATCTGGTAGGCCAATCCCGCATTTGCCAGATGTCGCGGCCGGCGGACTAATGTCATGTTTTGGCTGTCTTTGCCGCGGGTGTAGGTGTAGTTGGCATAAGCGCTGAGCGCATCGGTCAAGTTGCCGTGATAAGCGAATTCCGCGCCACGGATTTTGGTTGTGCCGTCAAGATTAACGGCCTGACTTGCGTTCCCCACGGTGCGGCTGCTGATAAAGTTTTTCACGTTGCGGGCAAAATAGGTCACATCAAGGCTGTGGCGTTTGTCGTTGCTTTCGAACAACAAACCCGCATCGCCGCCGCGGCTTTTCTCGGGTTTTAAATCCGGGTTGCCGATATAGCGGCCATTGTAGCCGTAATATTCGGTTATCGTTGGGTTTTGCATCGCGCTGCCGAGGCTGGCGTGCGCTTTGAGGTTCGGCGCAAGGCGATATGCGCCTGCGATGCGTCCGGTAAACGAATCGTCATATTCTGAACTGTCGGTAAAACGGCCGCTTACCGACAGGCTGTGATCGTCTTCGGTAAAGAGGCGATATTCGGCCGCCACGCTTTTCTCAATTAACGTTTTTTCACCATGCGGAGAAAAGTAAGTCGAATCGTAATGCGTTTTTTGATATTCGCCCAATAAGCTCAGCGCTTGGGTTACATCACCTTCACGATCAAAATTAATATCTAACTGATAGTTCGCATTCAGTTTTTTGGCGTCATAAGCGCTGGAATAGCCAAAGGTATCGCTGTCGGTTTTGATATGGCTAATGCTTGCTTTATGTTTGAACAGATCCTGATCGCCGCCGACATAACCGCCTAATTTAAAGAGGGTTTCACGGCTGCGGGTGCGGTGGTCGGTTTCATCGCCCACATTATTATCGAAATTCGCAGTTTGTGAGAAATGTGAAGCAAGGAACTCAATCCCTTTGTGATCGTCGTCGTAGCCCAGTTTTAACGAGGCATTATCACGGTGGAATTTATCGTTTTCTTCCGCGCCGCCGGTTATCACATCGCCGCCGGTTTCGCCGGCGTAAGCAAATTGATGTTTGCTTAACGCCGAAATGCCCGCGGTGCGGTGACTGTCGCCGTGAAGGGCATAATAGAAGCCGTTTTCATAGCCGGAAAAGGTGACGGAAGCATCGCGCGTGCGGTGCGAGCCCGTGCCTAAATCAAAATCCACGTTAAACGGTTTATCTTTGTGTAAGCCGCTTTTGGTGGTGATATAAATCACGCCGCCCATAGCGTCGCTGCCCCAGAGTGCCGATTGTTCGCCGCGTAACACTTCAATGCGATCAATATTGCTTAACGGCAAACCGCCGAAATCAAAGCCGTAACCTGAAACCGGGTTCATTTTGACACCGTCGATAATTACAGCGGTATGGTTGGCGTCTGCGCCGCGCAGATAAAAATTGGTTAAGGTGCCGCGTCCGCCGCTTGATGAAATTGTCACACTCGGCACGGTTTTTAACACATCGCTTACATAAGTGGCGTCACGTTCGGCGAACTCTTTTTCCGTTAAAACTGTGACCGACGAAGCTGCTTTGTCTTGATTAACCGGCGCGGCATAGGCGGAATAAACGTTTATTTCGTCTAATTCGTTTTCCGTTTGGGCGCGTTGCGCCAGCGCCATGCCGGAAAAAGAAACTAACAGAGTGAAAGTGATAAGGTTTGTTTTCATAGTGTTTTTTCAGATGGATCGTCGATAAAGTCGTGTATTATACACAAAAATTGCCGGCGGGATGATGCACGCGCGCCTGAAAGAACAAGCGACGCCGAATAAATTATGTATAAAAATAGAAAAAGTGCGGTGTTTTTTGGCAAAATTTTAACAAAACACACCGCACTTTCCGACGGAATAAAAAGACGGTTAGTTCCACCTCGGAAAGCTAACCGTAAAGGGGAAAATCGTTAGCCCTCAATACCTTCAAATAAGGCCGTGCTTAAATAGCGTTCCGCGGCGGAAGGCAGAATCACCACAATGAGTTTATCGGCAAATTCGGGTAGTTTTGCCAGACGATCCGCGGCGGCTACGGCGGCACCGGAGGAAATACCGGCTAAAATGCCTTCTTCGGCCATTAAGCGACGGGCGGTGGCGATAGCGACGTCGCTGCTGACGCGTTCTACCCGGTCGATTAAGGATAAATCCAGATTTTTCGGAATGAATCCGGCGCCGATGCCTTGAATTTTATGCGGACCCGGTTTGACTTCTTCGCCCGCTAAGGTTTGTGTGATAACCGGGGATTCTTCCGGTTCCACCGCGACGGAGATGATTTTTTTGCCCTGATCCTGTTTGATGTAGCGGCTGATACCGGTAATCGTACCGCCGGTGCCGACGCCGGCGACCACAACGTCCACTTTACCGTCGGTGCCCTGCCAGATTTCCGGGCCGGTAGTTTCCTGATGAATGGCCGGGTTAGCCGGATTTTCAAACTGTTTCAGCATGATATAACGGTTCGGATCGGAGGCAACGATTTCTTCCGCTTTGGCGATAGCGCCTTTCATGCCTTTCGCCCCTTCGGTCAGTACCAGATTCACGCCCAGACCGCGCAATAAGCGTTTGCGTTCAAGGCTCATGGTTTCCGGCATGGTCAGGGTGATTTTATAACCGCGGGCGGCGGCGACGTAAGCCAGCGCGATACCGGTGTTGCCGCTGGTGGCATCGACGATTTCTTTATTTTTAGTCAGTGTACCGTCTTTTTCCGCCTGCCAGATCATATTGGCGCCGATACGGCATTTCACGCTGAAACTCGGGTTGCGGCCTTCAATTTTGGCCACAACGTTACCGTTATGACCGAAATGTTTTAAACGGACTAAAGGTGTGTTACCGATAGCATAGGAATTGTCTGCATAGATGGTCATGTTCTCTCCCCTTTTGGTTTTTTGTATTAAGTGGATACTAGTTTTAACATAAGGTTTAATAATCAAAAAATAGTTATTGGCTATATTTTATAACCAAATGCTATTTAACCGACGGGCTGCCGGCGCCGAATCTGCCGGGCAGCGTGCTGTCTCCGGCGTTATTGGCACGATGCAGCAGCCGCGCGCGGTATTGTTCCGTCCACATGGCGGTGGCGCCGCAGACCGCAACCGGAATAATCACCAGATTGACGCCCGGCACCAGCGTACAGAGCGTGACGAAGGTGCCGAAAGTAATATTTAAGGTTTGTTTACCGCTCAGTTCGTCCCGCATTACGGAAAACGGAATTTTGTGGTTATCAAAAGGGTAGTCGCAGTATTGAATCGCCATCATCCAGGCGCTGAATAAAAACGTCAGCAACGGAATCAGCGTTTGCCCGAGCAGCGGAATAAAACTGAGCAAAAACAGCAGGATAAATTTAGGCAAACTGTAAACCAGTTTTTGCCATTCGCGCCGTAGCATACGCGGAATGTCTTTAATAAAATCCAGCGTATTCATGTCAATCAGCGTTTCTCCGGTCAGCCTGTTTTCCACTTTTTCCGCCAAAAGCCCGTTAAACGGGGCGGCGATAAAGCCGGACAGGGTGGTGAAAATAAAGTAAAACAAAATCAGCACCATAAAGACGGATAATACCAGCAAAACGGCGCCGAGCCAGCTCAGCCAGTCCGGAATATAGCTGACAATGCCGTCGATCAGCGATTCCATTTGCGACAGAAAAAGCCAGAATAAACCGCCTAGCAGCAGTATGTTGAGTAAAATCGGCATAATCACGAAGCGGCGTAAACCTTTCTGTGCGATCAAGTGCCAGCCGAGCACAAAATAATGAAATCCCAGCTTGAATTCGGTTGTTTGTAACATAATAAGTTTCCTGCATAAAATAGGCGCTTAAGAATACCAAAGTGCGGTGAAAAAAATCAATTTTTGCATATCATCGGATTGAGAAAATATGGTAAGCTAACCGCAATTTGTAATGTTTCGCCCGCAGACGCAATGGGAGAAGAGATAATGGATTTAAATACGATTTTAATTATTTTAGGTGTGATCGCATTAATTATTTTAGTCGCGCACGGCTTATGGGCAAACCGCCGTGAAAAATCCCGCTATTTCCAGAATGCCAATACCTTTACCAAAGATTCCCGTATTCGTCAGGCGCAGGACAATGTTAATCCGAATCCGGACCTGCAAACTCCCGTGCCGGATTATTCCCGCAGCGAATCCCACCCGCCGCAGCCTACTCAGCAAAATCTGGATTTTGAAAGCGCGCAGTCTTCCGCCGGGCAGGAAACCCGCAATGTGGAACAGGCGGTCAGCCGGATCAAAATCAGCCTGCCGGATTCGCCGCAGCCGGTCAATGCCACTATTGAGCCGCCGTCTTACACGCAGCATTCCCATTTAGGCGAGCGCACGATTGCCGATATCGAATCTTCCGTCGATGTCAACGAAGGCATTAATTCGTCTTCCGTCGCGTTGCGTGAACAGCTGGCCGAAGCGGCGCAAAAACCGTTTTCCGAGCCGGCCGAAACCGCGGCAAGTTCAGCGCAAACGGCGCCGGCCGATAACGCGGGGCAGGAGAAGCCGGCGAACTCGTTTCTCATGCTGTATGTGGTGGCGCCGGAAAACCGCGAATTTAACGGCAGCAATCTTGCTCAGGTTTTAGACGATCTCGGGTTTATTTTCGGCGAGCAGCAGATTTACCACCGCCATTTGGATCTCAGTGTCGCCAGCCCAGTTTTATTCAGTGCGGCGAATATTCAGCAGCCGGGTACCTTTGATGCGGAGAATATGGCGGATTTCTATACTGTGGGCATCGCGTTATTTATGCAGCTGCCGTCGCACGGTAATGATCTGGCCAACCTACGCATGATGATTCGCGCGGCAAAAACCATTGCCGACGAACTGGGCGGGTTCGTGCTGACGGATCAACAGGCTATTTTCAATGAACAGGCGGAAAAGGATTATTTAAGCCGGGTTTCCGCCTAAGCTGAAAACGGCGAATAATTTCACCGCACTTTTAATCCGCACTTGAGGCTTTGACCTGAGTGCGGATTGTTATTTTTAAACATAGGTATTCGCCCGGCTAATTGCTATAATAAGCCGCCGCCTGTTTGCGCGAAAGTCGTTTGCAGGGCGCCGGCAACACGAAAGTGCGGTGCGAATATCGGCGGTTTTTTTATAAGGAATGTATTATGCCCGAATCGGTTTCACAACAAATCGAAGCCTTGAGAAACAGCTTACGCTATCATGAATATCAATATCACGTCTTGGATAATCCGCTGATTCCCGATGCGGAATACGACCGTTTGTTTCACCGGCTGAAAGCGCTGGAGCAGGCGCATCCCGAATTTGCCGATGCGAACTCGCCGACCCAGCGGGTCGGTGCCAAGCCGTTGGCCGGTTTTGCGCAGATTACCCATGAAATTCCGATGCTGTCGCTGGATAATGCCTTTTCCGATGCGGAGTTTTATGCCTTCGTCAAACGGATTGAGGATCGCCTGCCGTTATTGCCGGAAGCGCTGACATTTTGCTGCGAACCGAAACTGGACGGGCTGGCGGTGAGCATTTTGTATGTGAACGGTCAATTGACGCAGGCGGCGACGCGCGGCGACGGAATGACGGGCGAAGATATTACCGTCAATATCCGCACCGTGCGCAATATTCCGCTGCGTTTATTAACCGATAATCCGCCGGCTCGTCTGGAAGTACGCGGCGAGGTATTTATGCCGCAGGCCGGATTTGAAAAACTGAACGAAGAGGCGCTGGCAAAGGGCGAGAAAACCTTTGCCAATCCGCGCAATGCCGCCGCCGGCTCGTTGCGCCAGCTTGACCCGAAAATCACCAGCCGTCGCCCGTTGGTACTCAATGCGTATAGTATCGGCATCGCCGAAGGCGTGCGCCTGCCGGATACCCATTTTGCACGTTTGCAATGGCTGAAATCCATCGGTATCCCGGTGAATCCTGAAATCCGCCTGTGCAACGGCGCGCAACAGGCGCTGGATTTTTACCGCACGATTGCCGCCAAGCGCACTACCTTAGGCTATGATATTGACGGCACCGTGCTGAAAATCAATGACATTGCGCTGCAACAACAACTGGGCTTTATCTCGAAAGCGCCGCGTTGGGCGATTGCCTATAAATTTCCGGCGCAGGAAGAGCTGACGATTTTAAATGCGGTGGAATTTCAGGTCGGACGCACCGGTGCGATTACCCCGGTGGCGAAGCTGAAACCGGTTTTTGTCGCCGGTGTCACCGTCAGCAACGCCACGCTGCATAACGGCGATGAAATCGCGCGGCTGGATATTGCGATCGGCGATACGGTGATTATTCGCCGCGCCGGTGATGTGATCCCGCAGATTATCGGCGTTTTGCATGAACGCCGACCGGCGGATGCTCAACCGATCAACTTTCCGCAGACTTGTCCGGTGTGCGAATCGCAGATTGTGCGTATCGAAGGCGAAGCGGTGGCGCGTTGTACCGGCGGTTTGATTTGTGCGGCTCAGCGCAAAGAAGCGTTGAAGCATTTCGTTTCGCGCAGAGCCATGGATATTGACGGCGTCGGGGCGAAACTGATTGAACAATTGGTGGATCGCGAACTGATCCGCACGCCGGCGGATTTGTTTAAACTGGATGCGGCGCAGTTAATGCGTTTGGAACGCATGGGGCCAAAATCTGCCGAAAACGCGCTAAACAGCCTGCAAAAAGCGAAAAAAACCACCTTGGCGCGCTTTATTTTCGCGTTGGGTATTCGTGATGTGGGCGAGGCGACGGCGCTGAATCTGGCTAATCATTTTAAATGTCTTAACGCCTTGAAAGCGGCGGACATCGAGGCGCTGCAGGAGGTGCCGGATGTGGGCGAAGTGGTGGCGAACCGCATTTATGTTTTCTGGCGCGAGGCGCATAATGTGGCGGTGGTCGAGGATTTAATCGCTCAGGGCGTACATTGGGACGATGTGGAAAGCAACGAGGCGGCAGACAACCCGCTGAAAGGTAAAACCGTCGTGCTGACCGGCACATTAAGCCGCATGGGGCGCAATGAGGCGAAAGCCCTGTTGCAGCAGCTGGGCGCGAAAGTCAGCGGCAGCGTGTCGGCAAAAACCGATTTCGTACTTGCCGGGGAAAACGCCGGCTCGAAATTGACCAAAGCGCAGGAGTTGGGCGTGCAGCTTCTCACGGAAGAGGCGTTTCTGGCGTTAGCCGGGCAGTGATAAGTTGGATGGAATACAAAAAAGTGCGGTGATTTTCACCGCACTTTTTGCTTTTTTCTGTCGGCCGGATTAGCGGGTGCCGTACACCACAATGGTTTTGCCGTGGGCGGAAATCAGATGTTGATCTTCCAGCATTTTCAGAATTCGCCCGACGGTCTCGCGCGAACAACCGACCATTTGGCCGATTTCCTGACGGGTAATTTTAATCTGCATTCCGTCGGGGTGCGTCATGGCATCCGGCATTTTGGCCAGATTCAATAAGGTTTGCGCAATGCGTCCGGTGACGTCTAAAAACGCCAGATTGCTGACCTGTCTTGAAGTGTTTTGCAGGCGGCGGGCGAGCTGGGCGGACAGATACATCAGAATTTCAGGGTTAACCTGAATGAGCTGGCGGAATTTTTTATAGGAAATTTCCGCGATCTCACAGGAGCTTTTGGCTTTTACCCAAGCGGAGCGCGACTGACCTTCTTCAAACAAACCGGCCTCACCGAAAAAATCACCTTGACTGAGATACGTCAGGATCATTTCTTTGCCGTCCTCATCTTTAACCAGCACGGCAACGGAGCCTTTGATCAGATAATAAAGGGTTTCCGCTTTCTCGCCAGCGTGAATTAATGTGCTTTTAGACGGATATTTGTGAATGTGACAATGTGAAAGAAACCATTCTAAGGTTGGATCCATTGATTGTGTCATTTGACCTTGCTGTTCTTGCACTGAAGCCCCCGTAATGTTATGTTTCCGTTACTTAAGAAATTCCATTTTATTTTTGATATCAATGGATTGATGTAATTCTGACCAGACTATCACTACCTTTCCCTGACGGATCGCGGTTAACAGATTCTGCGTTTTCTGCTCTAAGGAGAGTTCCGCGGCGCCGTAATCGGTACCTTCGCGCAGCACGAAACTTTCTACGATATTCAGTAACGTCTCTTCTTTTAGTGTCTGCCAGGGGATAATCATAATGTTACCTAAAAATTCGGATTATGCAAATAGCACTTCAATCAGTTTCCATTGCTGCTCAAAACCCTGATTCGGGCTGTGACGGAAGTTGGAACGCACATAGCGCATAAACTGTCCTTCACAAAATGTCACCAGATAAGCCGCAATGGTACGTTCGTCCGCGGCGAAGGCTTTGCCTTCACGCAGCTTGCGCATTTGCAGAATATTGACGAATTGCAGCTCCAGACGATCAAAAAACTGCGCCACCCGAGCCTGTAGGCGGGCATCTTCGAACATCAGCGCATGACCGGTCAGCACGCGGGTCAGACCCGGATTTTTGCGCGCGAAATCCAAAATCATCTGCATAATATCACGGATGCGCTGCATGGTGTTGGTTTCATTTTTGATGGAATGCGCAATGCGGCTGAGCAAATTGGTTTCGATATTGTCGATGAGCGCCTCGAACATCTTGGTTTTACTCGGAAAATAGCGATACAGCGCCGCTTCGGACACCCCGACTTCCTGCGCCAGACGTGCGGTGGTCATCCGTTCCATGCCCCGTTCCGAATGCAGCATATGGGTCAGTACGGTGAGCACTTGCTGACGGCGCTCTTTAACGCTGCGTTTGGCCGGTTTCTCCATTATTGCGTACCCGAATGACCGAAACCGCCTTCGCCGCGTTCGGTTTGTTCAAAGTCATTGACGATATTGAACTGGGCCTGCACCACCGGAACGAAAACCAGTTGCGCAATGCGATCGCCCACCTCAATTCTAAACGGCTGGCTACCGCGGTTCCACACTGAAACCATTAAAGGGCCCTGATAATCCGAATCAATCAGCCCGACTAAATTGCCCAACACGATCCCGTGTTTGTGGCCTAAGCCCGAACGCGGCAGAATCACTGCCGCCAGATTGGGATCGGCAATGTAAACGGATAAACCGGTCGGGATCAATGCGGTTGCGCCCGGTGCCAATTCAATACTTTGTTCCGGCAATGCGCGCAAGTCAAGTCCCGCCGAGCCTGCGGTGGCATAGGTCGGCAGCGGAAATTGCGAGCCGATTCGTTGATCGAGAATTTTTACATCGATTTTTTTCATGTTGTTCCTTTATTTATTCTTGTTGAGAGGAGCGATTATAGCGTTCGATAATATGCTGCACTAACTGCCGGGCCAAGTCGGTTTTGTCGCTTTTCGGCAACGCACGATCGCCTTCGCGCCAGTATAAATGCAGCGCGTTTTGCTCGGCATTGAATCCCTGCCCGTCGGAAACATCGTTCGCGCAAATCAGATCCAGATTTTTACGCCGCAATTTATCTTTGGCATAGTGTTCGATATGTTGCGTTTCGGCGGCGAAACCGACCACAAACGGACGCCGTTCGCTTAAGCGGGCGACCGCGGCGATAATATCGGGATTTTTCACTAAATTAAGCGTTAACGCATCATTTTCGGCGCTTTTTTTGATTTTTTGTGGCGCCACTTGTGCCAGACGATAATCGGCGACCGCCGCACAACCGATAAACAGATGATTTTCCACCGCACTTTGCATCGACTGCGCATACATTTCCTGCGCGGAAATAACATCAATCCGTTTCACCTGTTGCGGTGTCGGTAAATTAACCGGCCCGGCGATTAAGGTGACGCTCGCCCCTCTTTCGGCAAAGGCCTGTGCAATCGCAAAGCCCATTTTGCCCGAACTGTGGTTGCTGATATAGCGCACCGGATCAATGGCTTCTCGGGTCGGGCCGGCGGTAACGACAACATTTAACCCTTGCAGATCCAACGGTTTATTGACGAGTTCGGAAAGTGCGGTGTAAATTTCCGCCGGTTCCGACATCCGACCGAATCCCACATCGCCGCACGCTTGTTCGCCGCTGTTCGGCCCGACGGTATAAATGCCGCGCTCAGTCAGGCGGCGTAAATTTTGTTGGGTGACGGGCTGGCGGTACATTTGCTGATTCATGGCCGGCGCCAGCAAAATCGGCGCTGCGGTGGCAAGACACAGGGTGGAAAGCAGATCATTGGCCATGCCGGCATTGAGGCGGGCGATAAAATCCGCGCTGGCCGGGGCGATAACCACAACGTCCGCCCATTTCGCCAGCTCGATATGACCCATTGCCAGCTCCGCCTGCGGATCCAACAGCGATTGCGCCACCGCGTGCCCGGAAATCGCCTGTAGCGTTAACGGCGTGACGAATTCCGCCGCCGCCGGAGTCAGCACCACGCGCACCTGCGCTTCATTTTTGCGCAGCAGCCGGATCAGTTCAATGGTTTTATAGGCGGCGATCCCGCCGGTAATCCCCACTAGGACGCGTTTTCCCTGAATATGTTGCATGGTTAGCCTTTAATCACAATCAAAAAGTGCGGTTCATTTTACTGTAATTTTGGCAAAGAAAAAATTCATTTTGCGATCCGGCGCGCAAAATCGGCATGATCGTCTCGCCGGCCGGTGCGCATTCCGTCAGAGTAAGGCCATGTATTTTTGAGGGAAGGCCAATGAACGAATTGATGCCGCGCGAAAAACTGTTGCGTTTGGGCGCCGCTGCGCTGAGCGATGCGGAATTGCTGGCGATTTTCCTGCGTACCGGCATTAAAAATTGCCCGGTGATGCAGCTGTCGCACCATGTATTGGCGCATTTCGGCTGTTTGCGCGCGTTAATCAGTGCCGAACAGCAGCAGTTCTGCGCGGTAAAAGGACTGGGCGTCACGCAGTTTATCCAGCTGCGCGCCTGCACGGAGATGACCAAACGCTATTTATTGCAGCAACTGGAAATCAGCCATACCTTTAACGCGCCGGAAACGGTGCGCACCTATTTACAGGCGGAACTGGCGCATAAAGAACGGGAAGTTTTTCTGGTGCTGTTTCTGGATAATCAGCACCGTTTGATAAAAAAAGAAGAGATGTTTTTAGGCACCATTAACAGCGCGGCGGTTTATCCGCGTGAAATTGTAAAAAGCGCATTAACCTGCAATGCGGCGGCGCTGATTCTGGCGCATAATCACCCCTCCGGCGTGGCGCAGCCCAGCGCTTCGGATCGGAAAATCACCGAAACTATCAAACAGGCGGCGGAGCTGGTGGAAATCCGCGTACTGGATCATTTTGTGATTGGTAAGGGCGATTATTTTTCCTTTTCCGAAAACGGTTGGATCTGAGATCGTTTTCTGATCCCGACCGGCTTTTGGGCAAATTTTTATCATTTATTTGACACAACGGCGTATTTTGACTTGAGAATCATGAATAAAGTCAGTATAATTTGCCACCTTTAATATAGTACGGGTCGGTTATCGCGGCCTGACGAGGTAGCGTCGGAATCGTTGCGATTTCGAAGTAATCCGAACCCTAAGCTCGAGCTTATATTTGATTTATTGGAGATTAGTATGTCTAGAGTCTGTCAAGTCACAGGCAAGCGTCCGGCAGTCGGTAACAACCGCTCTCACGCGTTGAACGCGACACGTCGTCGTTTTCTACCTAACTTACACACTCACCGTTTCTGGGTTGAGAGTGAAAACCGTTTCGTAACTTTGCGTTTAACCGCAAAAGGTATGCGTATTATTGATAAAAAAGGTATTGATGCAGTGTTGGCTGACATCCGTGCCCGTGGCGAGAAAATCTAAGGAGCTAAAAAATGGCAGCTAAAGGTGCTCGTGAAAAAATCCGTTTAGTTTCAACTGCTGAAACCGGTCATTTCTATACCACAACGAAAAACAAACGTAATATGCCGGAAAAAATGGAAATCAAAAAATTTGATCCGGTCGTGCGTAAACACGTTGTTTATAAAGAAGCTAAAATCAAATAATTTAGCTCTTACCGACTTAAAAAGCCCGACCTGTTCGGGTTTTTTATTGCCCGCAAAATGGGCTATAATTCGCCTTATGTCGTTTCCTCCATTGGTGATAAGAGAACTGCAATGCCTGAACTTCCCGAAGTTGAAACCGCGCTTAACGGTGTAAGCCCTTATCTGAAAGGGTTTACGATTGAAAAAATTGTTGTGCGTCAGGCCAAACTGCGCTGGCCGGTAAGCCCCGAATTACTGCAACTTTCCGGCCAAAAAGTGACCGCACTTTCGCGTCGCGCCAAATACCTGATTATTCATACGCCGCAAGGCTATATTATCGGCCATCTGGGCATGTCCGGTTCGGTGCGAATTGTGCCGCATGCAAGCCCGGTGGAAAAGCATGATCATCTGGATATTGTGATGAATAACGGCAAATTGCTGCGTTATAACGACCCGCGCCGTTTTGGCGCTTGGCTATGGACGGATAATCTGACGGATTTTCACCTGTTTCTGAAACTCGGCCCCGAACCGCTTAGCGACGCATTTAATGCGGATTATCTGTTTAAAAAATCACGCAAAAAACAGACCGCCCTGAAAACCTTTTTAATGGACAACGCCGTGGTGGTGGGCGTCGGCAATATTTACGCCAACGAAAGTTTGTTCTTATGCGGACTGCATCCGCAGAAAACGGCAAAAACGCTGACCAAAGTGCAGTGCGAGCGCCTCGTTCACACCATTAAACAGGAATTGACCCGTGCCATTCAACAGGGCGGAACGACATTAAAAGATTTTTTGCAGCCCGACGGCAAACCGGGTTATTTCGCGCAGGAATTGCAGGTTTACGGCCATAAAGCCCGCCCCTGCCCGCAGTGCGGCACAAAAATCGAAAGTGTAGTGATCGGACAGCGCAACAGTTTCTTTTGTCCGGTATGTCAGAAGAAATAAAAAGATCGCAAAACTCTTTTTTGATAAATTTTGACGCAATCGGCTGTCGGTTATTTTTGAAACTCATTCAACATTTTAATAATTACTTTCCGCTGCTTGCTTGTCAGTAAACGAAAATATTTCAACATTAGCAATTCGTCTTCGGATAATCCTTTCTCATTTATATCTTCTTTACCATAACGTAGCCAATCAGGGCTGATCTTTAACCATCCTGCCAGCGTTTTGATTTTATCGGGGGTAGGAATAGCCTGCCCAATCAACCAGTTATGTACTGCTTGAGGGGTAACGGACGCATTGGGATGGCGTAGATTAAAACGATTGGCTATTTCAGATAGTGACAGCGAATCCGCGCCTGCAAGTTCAAGTGCAGCCTTTAATCTTTTACTAAATTCGGATTTGTCTTGTTCAGTATGCATTTCGGCATTATGAACCAAACTATTTTATTTTATTAAATCATTTAGTTTATAGTTTAAATTGTTTACTTTATAAAATATAATGACTTGCCCTTAGGCAATCGTTTGTATATTCATTTGTATTTTAATAAAACAGGAGTTTATTTTATGTCATTGAGAAAATTAACTTTAGCCAGCGCTATTTTATTAAGTCTAACGGCTTGCGGTAGTAGTGATAGTGCAAATGAACCCGTCGCAAACACAACAGAATCGACTGCGGCTCAAACAGAAACCGATAAAGCAAAAGCGGAAGCGGCCAAAAAAGCGGCGGAAGAGAAAGCGAAGGCGGAAGCGGCTCAGAAAGCGGCGGAAGAAAAAGCGAAGGCAGAAGCGGCTAAAAAAGCGGCGGAAGAAAAAGCAAAAGCGGAAGCGGCTCAGAAAGCGGCGGAAGAGAAAGCGAAGGCAGAAGCAGCGCAAAAAGCAGCGGAAGAAAAAGCGAAGGCGGAAGCGGCACAAAAAGCTGCGGAAGAAAAAGCGAAGGCGGAAGCGGCTCAAAAAGCAGCGGAAGAAAAAGCAAAAGCGGAAGCGGCTCAAAAAGCGGCGGAAGAGAAAGCGAAGGCGGAAGCGGCTCAGAAAGCGGCAGAAGAAAAAGCGAAGGCGGAAGCTGAACGCCTAGCAGCAGAAAAAGCCGAAGCTGAGCGTATCGCCGCACAGGTTGCGAAATTAGAAAAACTGGCATTGGCGGCGGGACTAACAAAGGAAGAAGCGGCTCAATTTGCTAATAATTATGTGAATGCTTCCGAACAAGATGCCGAAGCGGAATTAAGTCGTTTAGCTTATGATAAAGCCATTGAGAAGGAAGAAAAAGCCAGAAAATCTTTGTATAAAGAAGCGATTGCCGCCGGCCTGACGGAAGAAAATGCCAATGAATATGCACAGAATAATGTGCATACCGATGAAGCAACCAAAAAACAGGTATTAGAACAACTTGTTATTGATCAGCATAAAGGCATTAAAAGTGCAAGCTATAAAGATGGTTATAATTATGTCGGTTATTCAGAACAAGCAGATAATACCACCACTTGTTCCGAAAACAATTGCTCAACTTGGGATGGTAAAACCTCTACGAGTGAACGACTTTACAATCAAAAATATTCTGTAGTGCAATATGTTTCGACGAACAAAGCCGGATTATTAAATAACCAATACATTAATGAAGATACTACCACCGTTGAGGCAAAAGGGCTTAAAACTGCTGCGTCAGCAATGCCTAACGAAGGAAAAGCGGAATATTCGGGTCGCGTCATTCACCCGTATGGCGGCGAGCTGGGATATTTAACCTATAATGTGGATTTTAATGAACGAAAAGGCAGTGGCTACGTTCAAGGCCTTCCGAACTATAATACTAATAAGGTTCACTTGAATGAAGGGACTATTGATAAATCGGCCATTTCATCCACTGTAACGGCAGGTGTTGATGAACGTGGTGAGTACACTGTTGAATTTTTTGGCCCTAAAGCGGAAGAAATCGGTGGAAAAATGGTTATTCATAACCCGATTCTTGGTGAGCATCATTTCGGCTTAGCCGGTAAGCGCGGTGAAATTACAAAATAATTAACCTATCAGAAATACCGTTTTTATAAGCGGTATTTCTTTTTTCTTTTTGGTAACCGACTCTCAATGAAACGATTAATTATTTCTTCGGTCGTACTCGCCGGTTTCGATGCGGCGGCGAATGTGCCTATACAAAACCGTGATCCGATATCTTTTGAACAAAGTGCGGTAGATATAAAGCAATTTTCTTCCATGGCTTTTGATGATAATACGAAAAAAGACATTTCACCGGTATTAACGGTTTCAGATACAAATCAACAAATTAATCAGGCGATTTTACTGAAACAATGGGATGTATTAGCGGCATTATTGTCGGATTATCCTGATCAGGCACAATTTGATCCGATTTTATATCATTATGCTGCGGCCGCATTAAGTTATGCCAAAGGACAACATGGCGACGCAATATATCACTATGAGCAAGTATTATCGTTGGATCCGAGCCTGACCTATTCTCGCTTTGATCTGGCATTGATTTTATTTGAAGATAAACAGTTTGATGCGGCTCGGCAGCAGTTCCAGCTTGCATATGGCAGGCTGGATCCGCAAATGAGAACAGTAACGCAATCCTATCTGCAAGCCATTGATGAGGCGCAGTCATGGCGAACGGATTTTTATCTGCAATATACCCAAACCAGTAATGTCAACAATGTTTCCCCGTCGCGCGTGGTTAATATTAACGGACGACAATTTATCAAATCGGAAGATTCATTACCGCAATCCGCACACGGATTTAATTATGGCATGGATATTGAACGTGATATCAATCTGCACGGGCATCATTTTTTATCAAGTGCGGTTAAATTCGGGGGTGTTTATTATTGGGATAATCAGGAATATAACGAACAAACGCTGCATTTTGCGCTGGGATATCGGTATAAAAATGCGCGACAAACGTTCGGCGTTCTGCCGTTTGCAGAACAAAATTGGTTTGGGCATTCTCGTTACAATAAGCAATTCGGCGTGCAACTGAAGCATCAGTACAAATGGAATCAGCGCTGGCAATCAGCACTGAATTTTAATCATTACTATAAACGTTATCGTGATGAGCTAACCGCATGGCGTTATAACAGTTGGCAGAATGAAGCGACAGGATTACTGTTTTGGCAACCGACAGGGCATTGGCGGCTGTTTGGCGGGCTAGAACTGAATCGGGAGAACACTAAAGAGAAAGCCTTGTCGTCACATAAAATAGGCGGCATTGGCGGTCTTGTTTATCAGGCGCCTTTATGGGGCGGAATGATGACGCTACGTTATAGCGAACGGCATTTTGAAGGGAAGCATTATCTTTATGGCTATCCACGTCAGGATCGGGAATATCAGTCATTGATCTCAATCTGGCATGAAAAAATAAGCTGGAAGGGAATCTTGCCGAAACTGAATTTCAAATGGCAAAAAATTGACAGTAATATTCCGGATTTTTATTCACGCACGAATAAATCCATGTTTATCACTCTGGAAAAACGATTTTGATTCAGCGGGCATCCGTCCGCGCCGCTACCCCTTCCGGCGCAAAATTAAAAAGCGGCAATCGTAAGGATTGTCGTTGTCGGCGGGGCGGTAGGTGTCAAATTCGGTGTGCCAGTCCGGCAGATGAATGGCGGGGAAGAAGGTGTCGCCGTCGAGTTCGGTCTGAATTTCGGTGAGGTACAGTTTATCCGCCGCGGGAAGATATTGGCTGAACAGTTGGCCGCCGCCGATCAGCAGAATTTCCGGCGAATCTTGCACAAAATCCACCGCACTTTGGAAATCGGGTTGCCAGATAACGCCCTCGTGTCGATACGGCGTGCGGGACAGTACGATATTGGTGCGCTTCGGCAGCGGCCGTCCGATGCTTTCAAAGGTTTTGCGCCCCATAATCACCGGTTTTCCTGTGGTCTGTTGGCGGAACCACGCGAGATCCGCCGGCAGGTGCCAGGGCATTCGGTTGTCTTTGCCGATGACGCGGTTGCGGGTCATGGCGACGATAAGGCTTAAAGTCATGCTGTCTCTCTGTCTGTCTTGATTGGGGGCTCTTACTATACCACAGGTTTCTGGCGATAGAACAATAATCCCGGCAATGCCAGACCGAAAACGATGGCGCCCAGAATAAACCCGGTTTTGATAAAATAGTCAATCATTTGCGTGAACAGCTGATCGGAAAAGCCGTAATGGTGAATCTGTACGATGGCGATCATCGCTTTGTAGGCATAGACGCCGGGGATCATCGGGATAATGGCGGCGACGGTGAACACTTTCGGATGTGCCAGATAGCGGTGCGAGAGCTGCACGCCGATAAAGCCGATCAGGCTGGCGCCTAAAAAAGTGGCAAAAACCAGCGGCATATCGAAATGCACCAGCAAGGTGCGCAGCCCGTGTCCCAGCGCGCCTAAAATCGCGCAGTATTTCAGCGCTTGCGGCGGCACGTTGAAAACCAAAGCAAACCCGACGGCGGGAATGGCGGCGAAGAACATATCGTCGGCTAAGTGCAGTAATAATTCGATCATTTTAACGCCCCCAACTGGTGATGTTCAGCAGACTGAGGGCGAACACAATGCCCAGACAGGCGCCGAACGTCAGAATGGTGGCGATGGTCCAGCGCCCCAGTCCCATATTGACATGCCCTTTCAGAATATCCGCCAGCGAGTTAATCAGCGGAAAACCGGGCACCAGCAGCAGAACGCTGGAAGCCAGTGCGATTTGCGGATCATTGCCGAGGTGATATTTTAACGCCATGCCCGAAATGATTGAGGCGACAAAGGCGGTGATGGAAAAGACGATCAACGGATTATAATGACGCTGGGCAAGGCTTTGCCGTACATACATCGCGCCCGCCGCAGCGAAAAAGGTAATCAGCGAAATCAGCGCATCGCCGCCGGATAAATGGGCAAAGCTGGCGCAGGACAGCCCGATCATCAGCACCACGAAATAGCGGTTGTATTTCAGCGGTTTGATCCGCGCCAGACGTTCGCGCACCTGATGAATGCCGTAAATTTTATGTTCGGCGGTAATCACCACGCGCTGCACTTCGGTCACCACCTGCATATTAATGCCTTTGTCCGCGTTTTTGCGCGCGGTGGTAATACAGTGTCCCTGATATAAAGTGGTCAGGATCACCGCGTTCGGCGTCAGTGCGCATTCCACGCTGTCCATCCCCAGCGCCAGCCCCAAACGGTGCGCCATTTGTACCACGATAGTGCTTTCCGCGCCGTATTGCAGCAGCATTAAGGCGACCTGAACACACAGCCGGGTCACTTCGCGCTGGTGTTGGGCACTTTGTTCGCATTGTGTTTCCATTATCCGATCCCATGACGATAAACTCGCTTTTATTATATTCACTTGATAAAAATAAAATTTGTTCTAAGTCATGGAAGTGCGGTGGAAATCGGATGATTTTTTAACTTTTTAATGCTAATTTATGGCGACGCTTAATTCACAGAACGCAAAATCATGGAAAATGTAACAAATCAGAAAACGATCGTGGTGAAATTCGGTACCAGCACCTTAACTCAGGGTACGCCGAAATTAAACCGCCCGCATATGATGGAAATCGTACGGCAGATTACGCAACTGCATCGCGCCGGTTTCCGGATGATTATCGTCACTTCCGGCGCCATGGCGGCCGGGCGGCATTATCTGGCTCACCCGCAACTACCGCCGACCATTGCCTCAAAACAATTGCTGGCCGCGGTGGGGCAAAGTCAATTAATCCAAACCTGGGAACAATTGTTCGCCATTTATGATATTCATATCGGGCAGATTTTGCTGACCCGCGCCGATATTGAAGATCGCGAGCGTTTTTTAAATGCGCGCGACACCCTGCACGCGCTGCTGGATAATCACATTATTCCGGTGATTAATGAAAACGACGCGGTAGCGACGGCGGAGATCAAAGTCGGCGATAATGATAATCTGTCGGCGCTGGTTGCCATTTTGGCGCAGGCGGAGCAACTGTATTTACTGACTGACCAACAAGGCCTGTTCGACAGCGATCCGCGCAAAAATCCGGCGGCGCAACTGATCCCACAGGTGGAAAAAATTACCGATCACATTCGTGCTATCGCCGGCGGCAGCGGCACTCATCTGGGTACCGGCGGGATGTCCACCAAGGTGATCGCCGCGGATGTGGCTACCCGTTCCGGGGTGGAAACCATTATTGCGCCGGGCAATCGCGCCAATGTGATTGTGGATTTGGCCTACGGCGAGTCGATCGGCACCCGTTTCTGCGCGCAGACCGATCATCTGGAAAGCCGCAAGCAATGGCTGTTTGCCGCGCCTTCCGCCGGCACGCTGATTATTGACGACGGGGCGGAAAGTGCGGTGCTGATTCAGTATAAATCCTTATTACCGGCGGGCATTGTGGCGGTGGAAGGGCGTTTTTCGCGCGGCGAAGTGGTGAAAATCTGTACCCGCGGCGGAAAAGCGATTGCCTTGGGGATGGCGCGTTATAACAGCGACGCGTTATCGTTAATCAAAGGGCGAAAATCACAGGAAATCGAACAAATTCTCGGCTATGAATATGGCGCCGTGGCGGTGCACCGCGACGATATGATCGTGCTTTAGCGCGGATGGCGGGCAGATTAAAGGGAGCAATAATTTTCGGGATTGAAAAAGAACGCAGAATGTTTGCCCGCGGGTAAGTTTGTCGTAATTTGAAAAGTGAAAAAGCAGCTCGGGCTGCTTTTTCGTTGTGCGGTTTACAGAATATCAAGTAATTCCACTTCGAACACCAGCGTGCTGAACGGCGGAATAGAGGCACCGGCGCCGCGTTCGCCGTAGGCTAAATGATGAGGAATGGTCAGTTTCCATTTTGAACCGACCGGCATCATCGAGAGCGCCTCAACCCAGCCGGCGATGACGCCGCTGACAGGAAATTCCGCCGGTTGACCGCGTTGCACCGAACTGTCGAACACGCTGCCGTCGATTAAGGTGCCGGTATAATGCACGCGCACCTGATCCTGACGGCTCGGCACCGCGCCTTTGCCTTCCACCAATACTTCATATTGCAGGCCGCTGTCGGTGATCTGTACGCCGTCTTTTTTCGCATTTTCCTCAAGGAATTGCTTGCCGGCTTCTTCAACCTGCTTGAACTGCGCCTGAGCGGCTTGTGCCGCCTGTTGCTGCAATTGTTGTAACGCCTGACCGACTTGGTTTAAATCCAGAGCCGGCGCATTGCCGTTTAGGGCGTCATAAATGCCTTTGGCCACCGCTTCGGCCTTGACCGCCAGTTTGCTGTTGATCAACTGCTGGCCGATTTGTAAACCGATGCCGTAACTGCCTTTGGCCGAGACATCATCTAAACTGATTTGTGCAAAAAATTGTGCTGTCATTATTTTTCCTTATGATTAAAAATTATTTTTTATAGCCTAATACTTCGCCGACGCGCACCGGCACATCCACGCTCAGATTATCCGCCAGTACAATCCGGTCGGATTGAAACAGATTGATAACCGTCGAACCCAGCTGAAACGCGCCCATTTCTTGTCCTTTGGTGAATGTTATTGCGCTTTCACCTTCGTACGTCCAGGTTTTCACCGCTTTTGCGCGCGGCGGATTAATCACGCCCGCCCAGCTGGTGCTGATGCTGGCGGTGATGGTGGCGCCCACCAGAATCTGCACCATTGCACCGAACGGTGTATCAAACAGGCAGATTACCCGCTCATTACGGGCAAACAGGTTAGGCACATGTTCCGCTAAAAACGGATTGACCGAGAACAGATCGCCCGGAACATAAATCATTTTGCGCAATGTGGCGTCGCACGGCATATGCACGCGGTGATAATCGCGCGGCGATAAATAGGTGGTGACGAACTCGCCGTTTTTAAAGGCCTCGACCAATGTCTGATCGCCCGCCAGTAAATCTTCCAGCCGGAAATAATGCCCTTTCGCCTGCAATAATAAATTGTCATCAATATGCCCCAGCTGGCTGATACGGCCGTCCGCCGGCAGGCAAAGTGCGGTCGGATTTTGCTCGATTTTTCGCGCATCGTCCGCCAACGGGCGAATAAAAAACGCGTTAAAACTGGCATAATCGCTAAATTCGGTTTTGGCCGCTTCCGCCATATTGACACCATATTTTTTGGCGAAAAGTTTAATCACCCAATGGGTCACCGCGCCCCATTGCTGCTTGGCGAACCAGCCCGCCAGACGGGTTAAATAAAGCTGCGGCATCACATATTGAAAGGCGATTTTAAGGCGCTGCCAGTAATCAGGTTGTTGTTTTTCAGCGTTATACATAACGATTCCCTCAATGAAATTTGAGTTGGGATTATAACAACTTATTTCACTTGTGCAACGGCAAGCCGAATGCCTTGCCTTGGCGGCGAAATCGCGGTAGGGTAGCCTGATTAAAAAAATCAGGGAAAATCGAACCGCACTTATGAACGAACAGGATTTACTGCAACTGGATAAACAACACCTCTGGCATCCTTATGCCGCGATGGATTCTGACATGCCGATGTATGCGGTGGAACGCGCCGACGGTGTGATGATTACGCTGAAAAACGGTCAGCGCCTGATCGACGGCATGTCATCTTGGTGGGCGGCGCTGCACGGTTATAATCACCCGGCGCTCAATCAGGCGGCGGCCGCGCAGCTGGCGAAAATGAGCCATATTATGTTCGGCGGTTTTACTCATGATCCGGCGGGTGAACTGGCGCAGCGTCTGGTTAAGCTGTTGCCCGCCGGGCTGGATAAAATCTTTTTTGCCGACAGCGGCTCGGTGGCGGTGGAGGTGGCGATGAAAATGGCATTGCAGTATCAGCAGGCCAAAGGCGAGGGCAAACGCGGCAAATTCGCCACCATTCGGGCAGGTTATCACGGCGATACCTGGCATGCCATGTCGGTGTGCGATCCGGTTACCGGCATGCACCAACTGTTTTCCGCCTGCCTGCCGGTGCAGTATTTTCTGCCGCAGCCGCAAACGGCGTTCGGCAAGCCTTGGAACGAACAGGATATGCAGCCGCTGCGCGATTTATTGGCGCGGCACGGTGAGGAAATCGCCGGCTTAATTCTGGAACCGGTGGTGCAGGGCGCCGGCGGAATGTATTTCTATTCGCCGCGTTATCTGGAAAACGCCCGCGCCTTATGCGATCAGTACGGCGTATTGCTGATTTTCGATGAAATCGCCACCGGCTTCGGGCGCACGGGCAAACTGTTCGCCACCGAATATACCGCGATAACGCCTGATATTATCTGTCTGGGCAAGGCGCTGACCGGCGGTTATCTGACCCTTTCCGCCACCGTGACCACGCAAACGGTGGCACAGACTATCTGCAACGGTGAGGCGCAATGTTTTATGCACGGCCCGACTTTTATGGGCAATCCGCTGGCATGCGCCATCGCCTGCGCTTCGATCGATTTACTGCTGGCCAGCGACTGGCAAACCAAAGTCCGTCATATCGAACGCCAGCTGAAAGCCGAACTGGCACCCGCCGCGCGGTTTAAATCGGTGCGAGAGGTCCGCGTTCTGGGGGCGATCGGTGTACTTGAGATGAAAGAACCTGTTAATATAGCGCGGCTACAGCCCGAATTTGTCGCCAAAGGTATTTGGCTGCGACCTTTCGGACGCTTGGTTTACATTATGCCGCCGTTTATTATTACAACGGAACAGTTATCCCGCCTGACCGGCGGCTTGCTGGCGGTGATCAGGGACGTTTATCATGAATCATCTTGCTGATTTTTATCAGGAATTAACCCATTTACAGGAAATCGGACAGTTTCGTCGTCTGCCCGAATTGAAGCATTGCGGACGCTATATCGAACAGGACGGGCGCCGCATGCTGAATCTGTCTTCCAACGATTATCTGGGGCTGGCGAACGACAGCGCCTTAAAACAGGCGTTTTTTGCTCAATACGCGGAAGCATTACCGCACTTAACCTCATCCTCCTCCCGTTTATTAACCGGTTCCTTTCCCGCATATCAGCAGCTGGAAACCCTGCTCGCACAGCGTTTTCAGCGCCAAAGCGCGTTGCTGTTCAACAGCGGTTATCATGCCAACATCGGGATTTTACCGGCGATAGCGCGCAAGAAAACGCTGATTGTCGCCGATAAACTGGTGCATGCCAGCCTGATCGACGGTATCCGCTTAAGCGGCGCGGATTTTCTGCGTTACCGCCACAACGATTATGCTCATTTGGAACAGATTCTGCACAAACACCACCGCACTTTCACGCGCATGATTGTGGTAACCGAATCGGTGTTCAGCATGGACGGCGATCTGGCGGATTTAACCCGGCTGGTCGGTCTGAAAAAGCAGTTTGATAATCTGCTGCTGTATGTGGACGAAGCCCACGCCGTCGGCGTTTACGGCGAACAGGGACTGGGGCTTGCCGAACCGTTGCAATGTTGCGGGCAGATTGATTTTCTGGTCGGGACGTTCGGCAAAGCCTTGGCTTCTATGGGCGCTTATGTGGTGTGCGATCAGGTGATGAAGGATTATCTGGTGAACCACATGCGCCCGCTGATTTTTTCCACCGCGCTGCCGCCGCTGAATGTGGCATGGAGTTTATTTCTGTACCAAAAATTACCGCACTTTGCCGCCCGTCGCCGGCATCTGGCGCAGCTGAGTGATAATTTACGCCGGCATATTGCGCGTACGTTCGATGTGCCGATGCCGAGCGAAAGCTGCATTGTGCCTTATATTGTGGGCGATAACGACCGCGCGGTGCGGCTGGCGCAGCGGCTGCGGCAACAGGGCTATTATTGTCTGCCGATCCGCCCGCCGACCGTGCCGCAAGGCACCTCGCGCATTCGTTTTTCATTAACCGCGGATATGACCTTTGAAGATGTGGCGGGGCTGGCGGCCTGTCTGGAGGCCTGCGCCGGATGAAAACACAATATTTTGATTATCACGGGCAGCATTTGATCGTCTATTTTGCCGGCTGGGGAACGCCGCCGAGTGCGGTCGGGCATTTGCTTGCGCCGCAAAATTACGATGTTTTGCTGTGTTATGACTACCGTCAGCTACACTGCGAGTTTGACTTTACCGCCTATCGGCAGATTCGACTGGTGGCGTGGTCAATGGGCGTTTGGGCGGCGGAACGGGTGATGGCGCCTTATGCGCTGACCTCCGCCACCGCCATTAACGGCACCGGGCTGCCCTGCGATGACCGCTTCGGCATTCCGCGTGACATTTTCGCCGCCACCGTGGTAGGGTTAAATGCGGCCAACCGTTTGAAATTCGAACGCCGCATGTGCGGCAATCAACAGACCTTCAGCGCCTACCAACAGCTTGCAGCTCGTCCTACGCAGGCACAAATTGAGGCCGAACTGACCGCACTTTATCAGGCCTTACAGCAGGATTCGCGCACTGATCTGATTGACTGGACGCACGCGCTGATCGGCAATAAAGACAAAATTTTCCCGGCGCGGAATCAACGGCGCTACTGGCAACAGCGCTGCCCGATACGCGAAATTGACGGCGAACATCTGCTTTTCCCGCAATTTCATCATTGGGCGCAATGTTGGGATGGCACTGAATAATGGATAAGCGACGGATTCAGCAGCGTTTTAGCCGGGCGTTCGCCCATTATGATCAACAGGCGCTGGCGCAGCAGTGGATTCATCAGCGTCTGACGGCGTTATTGCCGCTAATGGGGCGGCGCGATTTTCAGCATATTCTGGAAATCGGCTGCGGCACCGGCGGGCTGACCCGGCAGCTCATGCGGCATTTAAGCGCACAATGCTGGACGCTCAATGATCTGTGCGATATTGCACCGCACTTAACGCAGGTTTTGCCGCAGCCTTTTCGGTTTTATGCGGGCGATGCGGAACGGCTGCCATGGTCTGAACAATATGACTTGATTGCCGGCGCCTCGGTGGTGCAGTGGTTTGCCGATCCGGCGGGATTTATTGCGCGCTGTCAAGTGCGGTTGAAAAAACGGGGATTTTTGCTGCTCAGCACTTTCGGCGCGGAAAATCTGAGTGAAATCAAGCAGCTTACCGGCGTAGGGTTGAATTATCCTTCGCCTGCGCAGTGGCGCCGCTGGTTGAGCGCCGGGTTTGAGCTGCTCAGCTTAGAACAGGAAAATATTGTGCTGCACTTTGACAGCCCGCTGGCCGTGCTGCGGCACCTGAAACACACCGGCGTTACCGCCACCGGCCGGCAGGCGTGGACGAAAGGCGGTTTACAGCATTTTTGCCGGCAATATCAACGGCAGTTTGCCAGCGCGCACGATCAGGTGCGTTTAACTTATGCGCCGGTTTATTTGCTGGCGCGTTCGGCTTAGCGTGACAGAAAAAAGGATAAGTATGACAGCGACAGTGTTTTTTATCAGCGGTATCGATACGGATATCGGGAAAACCGTGGCGACCGGTTGGTATGCGCAAAAGCTGATGCGGCAAGGGTTTTCCGTCATCACGCAGAAGATGGTGCAGACCGGCTGCCGGGGAATTGCGCAGGATTTGCTGACCCACCGCCGCATGCAGGGCATCGCGCCGACCGAAGAAGATAAACAGGGCATTACCTGCCCCTATGTGTTTGATTATCCCTGCTCGCCGCATTTGGCGGCGGCGCGGGAGATGCGTCGGATTGAGCCCGAAATCATTGCAAAATCCACCGCACTTTTGGCGCAGAAATACGATTATGTGTTATTGGAAGGCGCCGGCGGATTGTGCGTGCCCTATAACGACAGCGAAACTACGCTGGATTATATCGCCGCCCGCGGCTACCCGCTGATTTTAGTCACGTCGGGCAAACTGGGCAGCATCAATCACACCCTGCTCAGCCTGCTGGCATGCCGGGCGCGCAATATTACCCTGCATGCGCTGGTGTATAATCTGTATCCGCCGGCAGATGAGATCATCAGCCGGGAGACGCAGCGCTTTTTACGCCGTTATCTGCGCCAATATCACCCCGACAGCCAATTCGAGACGTTGGCGCAGCTTAAAAACGGATAAAAAACCGACCGCACTTTGTCGCGCTGAATATGCGCTTTATGCCGTTATCTGCGCCAATATCACCCCGGCAGCCAATTCGAAACGCTGGCGGAGTTTAAAAACGGATAAAAAACCGACCGCACTTTGTCATGCTGAATGTGCGTTTTATTCCGCCTTAAAGCAGGCGACTAGGTGGTCGGGCTGTCCTTTGAGCAGCGGCTTATCGGCGATGCAATGCTGATCCGCCAGCGGGCAGCGGGTGCGGAATACGCAGCCGGAAGGCGGGTTGATCGGCGAGGGCAGATCGCCTTCCAGCAACTGGATCCGTTTATGGCGTTCCAGTTTCGGATCGGGAATCGGCACCGCCGACATTAAGGCTTTGGTGTAAGGATGTTTGGTGTTGTGATACACCTGCTGATAATCGCCCAGTTCCACTGCATTGCCCAAATACATCACCAACACGCGATCGGAAATATGTTTCACCACCGCCAGATCATGCGCGATAAAGATCAGCGATAAGCCCATTTCCCGCTGTAGGGATTTCAACAAATTCACCACCTGCGCCTGAATGGAAACATCTAACGCGGAGACCGGTTCGTCACAGATAATCAGTTTCGGCTCGACGATCAGCGCCCGCGCAATGCCGATACGCTGACATTGCCCGCCGGAAAATTCATGCGGATAGCGGTTGATGAGGTTCGGCAGCAAACCGACTTTCATCATCATGGCGCGTACCCTTTCTTTCACTTCCTGTTTGCTTAACTGCGGCTGATAAATATGGAGCGGTTCGGCGATGATGCTGCCGATGGTCATACGCGGATTGAGCGATGCCAAGGGATCCTGAAAGATCATCTGAATGTCGCTGCGCACCTTTTTCCAGTCTTTTTCCGATTGCGTAGTCAGGTCGCGCCCCAGCCACAAGATCTTGCCTGCGCTGCTTTTAACCAAACCGATAATGGCGCGCGCCAGTGTGGATTTGCCGCAGCCCGATTCGCCGACCACGCCCAGTGTTTCGCCCTCATACAGTTGGAAAGATACGTTATTAACCGCTTTTAAATGCTGCGGTTTGGCAAACCACAGGGATTGGCGGTTTTTTATGCTGAACTGAACGCTTAATTCGTTGACCTCTAAAATGACTTTTTTCTGTGTTTTTTTCTCGGCACTCATGATGCGTTACCTCCGGTTAATTGCGCGGCGGGAATAAAGCAGGCACGCAGCCGCCGGTCGGGAAGTGCGGTCAGCGCCGGCGCCTGTAAACAGCTTTCCGTGGCGTAGGCACAACGCGGTTTGAACGGACAGCCGGCGGGCAGGTGCAATAAATTCGGCGGATTGCCGGGAATGGTCAGCAGCGCGTCTTCCTGATTGTCCACCCGCGGCACCGCACCGATTAAACCGATGGAATAGGGATGGCTCGGGGTATAGAAAATCTGTTCCGCACTGCCGTATTCCATGGTGCGGCCGGCATACATCACCAGCACGTTATCGCAGATTCCCGCCACCACGCCGAGATCATGGGTAATCATAATAATAGCGGTATTAAATTCGCGTTTCAGTTCGTTCAGCAGGGTCATAATCTGCGCCTGCACGGTCACATCCAGTGCGGTGGTGGGTTCGTCGGCAATCAGTAATTTCGGTCGGCACAGCAGCGCCATTGCGATCATCACGCGCTGGCGCATGCCGCCGGAAAATTCGTGCGGGTACATGTTCATGCGTTTGCGCGATTCCGGCATTTTCACCGCATCCAGCATCCGCACCGATTCTTCAAAAGCGGTTTTATGATCCATGCCTTTATGCAGCATCAGCACTTCCATTAGCTGCTCGCCGATTTTCATATAAGGATTCAGCGACGTCATCGGATCCTGAAATATCATGGCGATTTGCTCCGCCCGCAGGCGGTTAAGCTGGGCTTCCGGCAGATTCAGGATTTGCCGACCGTTAAATTTTGCCGAACCGGAAATGCGGCCGTTATCCGCCAGCAATCCCATTAGGGCGAAGGCGGTCTGCGATTTGCCCGAACCGGATTCGCCCACGATGCCGAGCGTTTCACCGGCATGCAGGGAAAAGGTTAAATTGTTCACCGCCGTGACATCGCCGTCGGGGGTGCTAAAGGTGACGCGCAAATCCTGCACGTCCAGTAATAAATTTGATGTTGTCATCATTCACTCCAACCGCGCTTGCTCAGCGGTCTTTCGGGTCGAGCGCGTCGCGCAGTCCGTCGCCGATAAAATTAAAGCAGAATAAGGTGATCACTAAGAACAGAGCCGGAAAAACCAATAACCAGGGCGCCGCTTCCATGGATTTCGCCCCGTCGTTCAACAGTCCGCCCCAGCTGCTGAGCGGCTCTTGAGTGCCTAGACCGAGAAAACTTAGAAAGGATTCGAATAAAATCATGCCGGGCACCAGCAGCGAGGCGTAAACCACAACCACGCCCAATACGTTAGGCACGATATGCCGCCAGACGATCTGGCGCGCGGAGACGCCGCACACAATGGCGGCTTCGATAAATTCTTTTTGTTTCAGGCTCAGGGTCTGACCGCGCACGATTCTTGCCATATCCAGCCAGGAAACCATGCCGATGGCGACAAAGATCAGGAAAATATTGCGCCCGAAAAAAGTAACCAGCAGGATCACGAAAAACATAAACGGAAAGGAATTTAAAATTTCCAGCAGGCGCATCATCACGGCATCGGTTTTGCCGCCGATATAGCCTGAGGTGGCACCGTAAAGGGTGCCCATCAGCACCGCAATAAGCGCGCCGGCGATGCCGACCAGTAGCGAAATGCGCCCGCCGATCGCCACGCGTACCAATAAATCGCGGCCGGAGGCATCGGTGCCGAAATAGTGCATGCTGTCCCATTCCGGTGCGATGGAAATGGCGCCGAAGTCCAGTTCGTCGTAAGGGTACGGCATCAGCATCGGGGCGAAAATTACAAATAGACTGATCAAAAACAGTACGCATAAGCTGGCAAGGGCGGCTTTATTGTGCAAAAAACGCCGTCGCGCATCCTGCCACAGGCTGCGTCCTTCAACGGTTTCCAGCTGTTCCGTGACATTTTCCAGCAACGCGCTGTCTTTTGGGTGAGTTAACATAAGGTATCCTTTTTTTGCCTGTTGAACGGTTAATAGCGAATTTTCGGGTCGATAACCGCATATAAAATATCCACAATCGCATTAAAGGCGATAGTCAGCGCGCCGACCAGAATGGTCAGGCTCAACACGAGGGAATAATCCCGGTTTAAGGCGCCGTTAACGAAAAGCTGGCCGATGCCCGGTAAGCCGAAAATACTTTCGATCACCATGGAGCCGGTGATAATTCCCACAAACGCCGGGCCCATATAGGAAATGACCGGCAACAAGGCAGGGCGCAGCGCGTGTTTCAGCAGAATGCGGCGCATCGGCAGGCCTTTGGCTTTGGCAGTGCGGATAAAATTGGAATGCAGCACTTCGATCATCGAGCCGCGGGTAATGCGCGCGATACTGGCGATATAAGACAGACACAAGGCGAACATCGGCATCAGCATAAATTGCAGCGCGCCGCCTTCCCAGCCGCCCGACGGCAGCCATCGCAGGGTAATGGAAAACAGCAGCACCAGCAGCGGCGCCACCACAAAACTGGGAATAACCACACCGGTCATGGCAAACGCCATAATCAGGTAATCCAGCCATTTGTTCTGCTTTAAGGCCGCAATGGTGCCGGCGCTGACGCCCAGTATCAACGCTACGATAAACGCCGAGACGCCTAATTTCAGCGACACGGGAAAGGCGGCGGATACCAATTGATTCACCGTGTAATCCTTATATTTGAAAGACGGGCCGAAATCACCGTGGGCGAGATCTTGCAGGTAAATGAGATATTGTTTATACAGCGGTTCGTTTAAATGATATTTCGCTTCAATATTGGCGATCACTTCGGGCGGGTAATTTTTCTCGCTGGTAAACGGACTGCCCGGCGCCAGACGCATCATAAAAAAGGACAGCGTAATCAGAATAAACAGGGTCGGAATCGCTTGCAGCAGCCGACGCAGAATTAATTTCAACATAATGATAATCTAAACCATAACAGGCGAAAAAGAAAAAAGTGCGGTCGATTTTAACCACGTTTTTTGACCGCACTTAAATAACATCAAGGTTTAACCAGATAAACGTCTTTTAAATAATAGGTTTCACTCGGATGCCCCACCGCAAACCCTTTCACATAAGGTTTCACCATGCGCGGTGCAACGTAATAATACAGCGGTATCAATGCGGCGTCCTGATCTAACTGACGCTCCAGTGCGGCATAAACCTCGGCGCGTTGGGCGTCGCTTTCCTGCCGGTAGGAGGAGGCGAGTAGGTCGTCGTAGGTCTGGCTTTTATAAAATGCCGTATTGTTGCTGCTGGTGGATAAATAATAATTTAAGAAAGTGGTCGCTTCGTTATAATCGGCGCACCAGCCGGCGCGGGCGATGTCGTAATTGCCCTGACGGCGCGAATCCAGATAGGTTTTCCATTCCTGATTCTCCAGTTTCACATTTACTGCGCCGGCCAGATTTTTCTTCCACAGCGAGGCGGCGGCGATGGCCAGTTTTTTGTGGTTTTCGGAAGTGTTGTATAACAGGCTCAGGGTCAGCGGATTGTTTTTATCAAAGCCCGCTTCTTTCAGCAAGGCGATGGCTTTTTCGTTACGCTCCGCCTGTGATAATGTGGCCCATTCCGGCGGCAGGATTTTTTCGCCGCCGTTAATGTAAGGCGGGGTGAAACTGTAGGCGGGAACCTGTCCCTGCGCGGTGACTTTGCCGGTGATGATGTCGCGATCTATCGCCATGGATAGGGCTTTTCTCACCCGCACATCGGTAAACGGCGCTTTTTTCTGATTGATTTCATATTGATAAGTACACAGCACCGCCGGCGTATAAACTTCGTTCGGCGATTCCGCTTTTAATTTCGCGAACAGTTCTATCGGCAGCTCATGATTGGTAATATCCAGATCGCCGGCACGATAGCGTGATACGTCGGTATTTGAGGATACGATCGGATAAAACGTCAGATGAGTTAAAACGGTTTTGGCATGGTTCCAGTAGTGCGGATTCGGCACCATTTCCAGTTTTTCGTTGATAATCCAGTCGGTCAGTTTGAACGCGCCGTTACCCACGATATGATTGACATCCGTCCATTTATCGCCGAACTGTTCCACCACTTTTTGGTTTACCGGTGCCAGTACATAATGTTCCACTAATTTATCGGCATAAGGCACGCTGTCCGACAGGGTTAATTGCAGGGTATGCGAATCCAGCGCTTTTACGCCCAGTTCGGTGGTCGGTTTTTTGCCTTCGGCCACCGCATCGGAGTTTAATAATTTCAGATAGTTCAGGTAGCTGGAATAGGGTGAGGCGGTTTTCGGATCGGCTAAGCGACGGAAAGAAAAAACAAAATCGTCCGCAGTGACGGGATCACCGTTCGACCATTTACCGTCCTGGCGTAAATAGAATGTCCAGGTTTTGAAATCCGGGCTGTGTTCCCATTTTTCCGCCGCGCCGGGCAGAATATGGCCTTGTGCATCGGAAATTACCAGCGTTTCAAACAATTGGCGGGCGATCATGCCTTCCGGCGTACCGTCGATTTTATTCGGATCCAGTGAGGCGGGATCGGCGCCGTTATTGATGCGCAGCGCCTGCTTTTCCGCCAGTTCGGTACCGGCCGGAACATCCGCCGCTGCCGCGTTGTGTCCGGCAAGCAGGCCGAAAGCGGCGGTCAGTGCGAGGTAAAGAATGGTTTTCGAGGTTGTGTTTGCCATAATTTTTTCCTTTGTTATTGGGTGACAACATAATGTTTTCATTCTATTAATAAAACAAAACCATTAGGCTGTAAAGATACAAAAAATGAATTTGTGACTTAGGTAAAATAAAACCTCAGGGCGGCCGGTCTCTGTTTTTGAACGGGTAAGCGGCAAAATAACGGCGATGAAATCCGTGCCGGTGAATTGCTGCCGCGGATTGCGCGTAAAAAATGATAATTTCCTTTGACTAATCGGCGATCAAAAGGTAATATTCACGCCCTATGCAAAAGGTAAAACTACCCCTAACTACTGATCCGGTAAAAGATGCGCAGCGCCGATTGGATTATGACGGTTATTATGCCGCCGCCCGCCTGACGCGTCTTACAGAATCGGTAAGTAAAGTGCTCAGCGATGCACAGGTTACATTATCGTTTTTCATTGATCCGCAAAAATTAGTGGTGATGAAAGGTCGGGCAACGGTTGAGGTCGAATTGGTATGTCAGCGTTGTAACAAGCCTTTTGTACAAACACTGAGCTGTGATTTCTGTTATAGTCCTGTGGCTAATCTGGATCAGGCCGATGAATTACCGGAAATTTATGAACCGATTGAATTCAATGAATTCGGGGAAATAGATTTAGTCGGTACAGTGGAGGATGAATTGATGTTGAGTCTTCCGATTGTGCCGATGCATTCATCTGAACACTGTGAAGTGTCCGCGCACGAACAGGTTTTTGGCGCCTTGCCTGAGGAATTGGCAAACAAACCGAACCCGTTCGCTGTATTAGCTAGTTTAAAGAAAAAGTAAATTTAGGAGTATAGCCAATGGCTGTTCAACAAAATAAAAAATCCCGTTCACGTCGTGATATGCGTCGTTCACATGATGCGTTAACCACTGCTGCCTTATCCGTTGATAAAACCAGCGGCGAAACACATTTACGTCACCATGTAACTGCCGACGGTTACTATCGCGGTCGTAAAGTGATCAATAAGTAATCCGTTACTTAAAGGTAATCACTTGAGTCGTCTAACCCTGGCGTTAGATGCGATGGGCGGGGACATTGGTCCCCGTATTACTATCCCCGCATCAATAAAAGCGTTGGAACAAGACCCAACGCTCTCTTTATTATTGTTCGGCGACAGCCAGCAAATCAATCCGTTACTTCACTCCGTACCCGATCATTTAAAACAGCGTTTAACGCTTTGCCATTGCGCGCGCGAGATCGAAAACACGCAGGGCCTGGCCTATGCGCTGCGCCGCAGCAAAGGAACCTCCATGCGTCTGGCGATCGAAGCCGTGCAGAAAGGCGAGGCGCAGGGTTGCGTCAGTGCGGGCAATACGGCGGCGCTGATGGGGCTGTCTAAAATTATTTTGCAGCCTTTACCGGGGATTGAACGTCCGGCATTGATTTCCATGATCCCGACCATGACCGGCGAGCGCAGCGTTATGCTGGATTTGGGCGCCAATATTGAGTGCAGCGCGGAAAATCTGTATCAATTCGCCATTATGGGCTCAATTTTTGCCGAGAACAGTCTGGGGCTGGTTTTTCCGCGCGTTGCCTTGCTGAATATCGGCATTGAGGAAATCAAGGGTTACAAGTCTATCCGTGATGCGGCGGAGATGCTTAGCCGCAATACCGGTTTAAATTATATCGGCTTTATTGAAGGCGATTTGCTGCTCAACGGCAAGGCCGATGTGATCGTGCATGACGGTTTTGTCGGTAATGTGGCGTTAAAAACGCTGGAAGGGGCGACAAAAAATGTTATTACGTTGTTTAAAGGCAACGCCACATTAAATAAAACCAATCATCTTTTAAAACCGCTTTTCACCTGGCTGATGAAAAAACTCTTTTTAAAAGGCAGTTATCAGCGTTTAAAACAGATTAACCCCGACCAATATAACGGGGCGTCGCTGGTCGGTCTGACTGCCGTGGTGGTAAAAAGCCACGGCGGTGCGAACGTCGATGGTTTCGCTTATGCCATCGCCGATGCCGCGTTGCAGGTTCGTCAGCAGATTCCGGCGAAAATTTTAGCCGGTTTAGCAAAATATTAATAAACAGACTTTATAAACTAAGCCGAGATTGTTATGTATAGTAGAATTTTAGCTTCCGGAAGTTATTTACCGGCACAAATCAGAACCAACGCCGATCTGGAAAAAATGGTGGAAACCTCGGACGAATGGATCACCACCCGTTCCGGCATCAAAGAACGCCGCATTGCCGCGGCGGATGAAAGCGTGGCAAGTATGGGATTTACCGCCGCTAAGCGCTGTCTTGAAGCCGCGCAGCTGGCGCCCGACGATATTGAGCTGATCGTGGTCGCCACCACCAGCAACAGCCACGGTTATCCGAGTGCGGCCTGTCAGATTCAGGGCATGCTGAATATTGCCGATGCGATATCTTTTGATCTGGCGGCGGCCTGTACCGGTTTTGTGTATGCGTTAAGCGTCGCCGATCAGTTTATCCGCAGCGGACGGGTCAAAAAAGCCTTAGTGATCGGCGCGGATCTGAATTCGCGCAATCTGGACGAAACGGATCGCAGCACCGTGGTCTTGTTTGGTGACGGTGCCGGGGCGGTGATTCTGGAAGCCTCCGCACAGGCGGGGGTGATTTCCACTCATTTGCATGCATCGCCGGATACTAAAAACATGCTGAGCCTGCCGTACCCGCAGCGCGGACAGGCGCAATCGGGTTATATTCAGATGCAGGGCAACGATACGTTTAAAGTGGCGGTGCGCGAACTGGCGAGTATTGTGGAAGAAACCCTGTCGGCCAACCAGCTGGCAAAAGGCGATATCGACTGGCTGGTGCCGCATCAGGCCAATCTGCGGATTATTTCCGCCACGGCGAAAAAACTGGATATGCCGATGTCGCAAGTGGTGGTGACGCTGGATCGGCATGGCAACACCAGTGCCGCCAGCGTGCCGATTGCACTGGATGAAGCGGTGCGCGACGGGCGGATTCAGCGCGGACAGCTTTTGCTGCTGGAAGCCTTCGGCGGTGGTTGGACTTGGGGCTCCGCGTTAGTGCGATTTTAATTAATCTGCTAAAATCGGCGGCAAGACAGCAAAAAGTGCGGTTATTTTTACCGCACTTTTCGGCATAAATGCGCTTGCCGCGCCATATCAAATAAAAAGATACCGAACATCATCATGCTCGGAAAAAAACAGAACAACTAAAGGAAATGACAATGAAAAAATTCGCAATGGTTTTTCCGGGACAAGGCTCGCAGAGCGTCGGTATGCTGGCGGAACTGGCCGCCGAATTTCCGCTGGTGGAAGACACGTTTAAACAGGCCTCCGAGGTGCTGGGCTATGATTTATGGCAGCTGGTACAGCAAGGGCCTGCCGAAGCGCTGAACAAAACCTGGCAGACCCAGCCGGCGCTGTTAGCCGCATCCGTGGCGAGCTTCCGGGTTTGGCAGGAAAAATACCCGCAGTTTACGCCGGCACTGATGGCGGGGCACAGTCTGGGCGAATATTCCGCCTTGGTGTGTGCCGGCGCGCTTGATTTTCAAGATGCGGTGAAACTGGTGGAACTGCGCGGTAAATTAATGCAGCAGGCGGTACCGGAAGGCAGCGGCGCCATGTATGCGATTATCGGTCTGGATAATGAAAGCATCATTAACGCCTGTAAAGAAGCGGAACAGGGCGAAGTGGTCTCCGCGGTGAACTTTAATTCGCCGGGGCAAGTCGTGATTGCCGGGGCGAAAGCGGCGGTGGAACGCGCGGCGGCCGCCTGTAAAGCCGCCGGTGCGAAACGGGCGCTGCCGCTGGCGGTCAGCGTGCCTTCGCATTGTGCGTTAATGAAGCCGGCGGCGGATCAGCTGTCGGTGTCGTTGGAAAGCATCGCCATCAAAGCGCCGCAAATTCCGGTGATTAACAATGTGGATGTGAAAACCGCCGGCGAAACGCAGGAAATTCGCACCGCACTTGTGCGCCAGCTTTACAGCCCGGTGCGCTGGACGGAAAGCGTGGAGAAAATGGCGCAAAGCGGGATTGAAGTGTTGATTGAACTCGGCCCGAACAAAGTGTTGACCGGTTTAACCCCGCGTATCGTGAAAACATTACAGGCGCAGGCGGTCAATGATGTCACATCATTGGCAAACGCACAGGCATTATTAGCATAAAAATGATTGATTAGAATAAAGGAGAATCTCATGCAGGGTAAAATTGCATTGGTGACGGGCGCAACCCGCGGTATCGGCCGCGCGATTGCAGAAGAACTGGCGGCTAAAGGCGCCTTTGTGATCGGCACCGCGACATCGGAAAAGGGTGCGGACAGCATTTCCGCGTATTTGGGCGAAAAAGGCAAAGGACTGGTGCTGAACGTGGCGGACGCGGCCTCCATTGATGACGTGCTGGCACAGATCAAAGCGGCGTTTGGCGATATTGATATTCTGGTTAATAATGCCGGCATTACCCGCGATAATCTGCTGATGCGCATGAAAGATGACGAGTGGCTGGATATTCTGCAAACCAATCTGACCTCGGTGTTCCGTTTATCCAAAGCCATGCTGCGCAGTATGATGAAAAAACGCAACGGCCGGATTATCACTATCGGTTCCGTCGTCGGCTCAATGGGCAATCCGGGACAAACCAACTATTGCGCCGCCAAAGCCGGGCTGGTCGGCTTTACTAAAGCGCTGGCGAAAGAAGTGGCGGCGCGCGGCATTACGGTGAACGTGGTGGCGCCCGGCTTTATTGCCACGGATATGACGGAAGTGCTGAGCGACGAGCAGAAAGCGGGAATTTTGTCTAATGTTCCGGCCGGCCGTTTGGGCGAACCGCAAGACATCGCCAAAGCGGTGGCGTTTTTAGCCTCGGATGACGCCGCTTATATTACCGGCACTACGCTGCACGTTAACGGCGGGCTGTATATGGCATAATGCCCGAAACGGTCAATGAATTTAGGTTTAAGCGGGATTTCCCGCTTTTTTATTGCCCGCAATTCGCAGCCTGATGCTGATTTTGTCTTTTTTATCCCGCACTTTTTGTCGTGTTTTTATACCGCACTTTTCGTCGTGTTTTTGTCCCGTACTTTCGTCGTATTTTTGCACCGCACTTTTCGTTGTATTTTTATACCGCACTTTCGTCGTATTTTTGCACCGCACTTTCGTCGTATTTTTGCACCGCACTTTCGTCGTATTTTTGCACCGCACTTTCGTTGTATTTTTGCACCGCACTTTCGTTGTATTTTTGCACCGCACTTTCGTTGTGTTTTTGTCCCGTACTTTGGGGCTGTTCAGCCCGTTGGTCTATGGCTTTGGTTTATTGTTATTAATGAGAATAATTCTCAAAAATGTTAACAAAACTACCTATTTGTAAGTATTTTGTAAATATATTGTTGTTTATGATAGAGATCAATTTATTTTCAGGCAAACAGGAGTAAGATGCGGCAATCGGAAAAGCCATATAAATTATAGGTGAATATGGAGCGCACTATGAATAATCAATTGGACGGTATCTTCTCACTGAATGAGGTGAGCCGCCGGGATTTTATGAAATTATGTACCGCCATGGCGGCGACGATGGGGCTGAGTAGCAAAGCCGGCGCGGAAATCGGCGCGGCGCTGACCGATCCGCAACGGCCGCCGGTGATCTGGATCGGTGCGCAGGAATGTACCGGCTGTACCGAATCGCTGCTGCGGGCGACCCATCCGACGCTGGAAAATCTGGTGCTGGATGTGATTTCGCTGGAATACCACGAGGTGTTATCCGCGGCGTTCGGCGAACAGGCGGAAGAAAACAAACATAACGCGATCCATAAATACAAAGGAAAATATGTGCTGGTGGTGGACGGTTCCATTCCGCTGAAAGACGGCGGCGTATATTGTATGGTGGCCGGCAAACCGATTGTCGAACACATTAAAAACGCCGCCAAAGACGCCGCCGCCATTATTGCGATAGGTTCCTGTGCGGCTTGGGGCGGCGTGCCGTCAAGCGGCGGTAACCCGACAGGTGCGGTCAGTTTAGCGGAAGTTTTACCGGGCGCGCAGGTGATTAACATTCCGGGCTGTCCGCCGAATCCGCATAATTTTTTAGCCACGGTGGCGCATATCATCACTTATAAAACTTTGCCGGCTATGGATGCGCAAAATCGTCCGCTGTTTGCCTATGACCGTCTAATTCATGAAAACTGTTATCGCCGACCGCACTTTGATGCGGGGCGCTTTGCACGCGAATACGGCGATTACGGTCATCGCCACGGCTGGTGTCTGTATCATCTCGGCTGCAAAGGCCCGGAAACCTACGGTAACTGTTCTACGCTGGAATTCTGTGATGTGGGCGGCAATAACTGGCCGGTGGGCATCGGTCATCCCTGTTACGGCTGCAACGAGAAAGGCGTCGGTTTTACCAAGGGTATTTTTCAGCTGGCTTCGGTGGAAAATCCGACGCCGAGAGTGGACAAACCCGATGTCAATAATACCGAAGGCAGCGGCGCGTCGCTGACGGCAATCGGCTTGCTGGGCGGTGCGGCGGCCGTACTTGCCGGCGTCACGGTGGAAACCCTGCGCGAGCTGACCAGCCAGCGTAAAGCCAACAAAGCCAAGGACGCCCCGGCAACGAAAGACACACCGGCGGATAAATAACCATACAGGATAACAACAATGGATAGACGTCAATTTATCAAAGCCGGCTTGCTGGGCGGCGCCGTTTCTGCGTTGCCGGCGGCGGATGCCCGGGCGGAGGCGGATACGCGCAAAGCCGCACCGGATGCGGTCGGTATGCTGTACGATTCCACGCTCTGTGTCGGTTGTCAGGCCTGTGTGGCGGAATGTCAGCAGGTGAACGGCACCGCGCTGAATCCGGCGGGCGAGCAAACCTGGTCGAACAACGACAAATTATCGCCTTTCACTCGCAACATCATTCAGGTCTGGTCCGACGGCGAGGGGCGCCATAAAGATCAAACGGAAAACGGCTATGCTTATATCAAAAAACAATGTATGCACTGTGTTGATCCCAACTGCGTGACGGTTTGTCCGGTGCAGGCGCTGACCAAAAATCCGCACACCGGCATTGTGGGCTATGATCCGGATATTTGTACCGGCTGCCGTTATTGTATGATTGCCTGCCCGTTCGATGTGCCGAAATACGATTATGACAACCCGCTCGGCGAAATCAGTAAATGCGAACTGTGCAACCAGAAAGGCGTTTCCCGCATTGATCATGGCGAACTGCCGGGCTGTTGCCATGTTTGCCCGACCGGCGCGGTGATTTTCGGCCGGCGCGAGGATTTGCTGAAAGAAGCCAGACACCGCCTCGGTTTATTGCGCGGCACCGATTACGATTATCCGCGTCAGCGGGTGGACAGCGCCGATCGCTATCGTGCGACGGTACCGCGTTATTATCAGCATATTTACGGCGAGCAGGAAGCCGGCGGCACGCAGGTGCTGGTGTTAAGCGGCGTGCCGCAGGAAAATCTCGGCTTGCCGCAGCTCGACGAACATTCCACCGGTACCCGCGCTGCGCATTTGCAGCATTTCCTCTATCGCGGTATGGCGTTGCCGCTGGTGGCGCTGGCAGGGCTGACCGCCATGACGTTCCGCAATATGCACCGTGATAAAATCGAAGCCAAACTGCGCGAGATGAAAATCGCCCGTCGGCAAATGCAGGAGGAACTGGATAAAGAGGAGGAAAAACATCATGGGTAAAATACGTCCGGTGGGCGGCAGATTGATTTCGACGCCTATTTTGTTTTTTGCTCCGCTGGCGGTGATTTGTCTGCTGCTGATTGTGAAACGCTTGTTTTTCGGGATCGGTTCGGTCACCGCGTTAAACGGCGGCTATCCGTGGGGCTTGTGGATTGCCTTCGATCTGCTGGTCGGCACCGGCTTTGCCTGTGGCGGTTGGGCGTTGGCGTGGACGGTGTATGTGTTCAACAAAGGTAAATATCACCCGCTGGTGCGCCCGGCGCTGCTTGCCAGCCTGTTCGGTTATTCCCTCGGCGGACTGTCCATTACCATTGATATGGGGCGTTACTGGCATTTGCCGTATTTCTTTCTGCCCGGTCAGTTCAATACCAATTCCGTGCTGTTTGAAACCGCAGTATGTATGACGATTTATATTTTTGTGGTTACGCTGGAATTCGCGCCGGTCTGGCTGGGGTATTTCGGTTTTAAGAAGTTATTTGAAAAACTGAATAAGATTATGTTTTTCGTGATTGCCCTCGGCGCATTGCTGCCGATGATGCACCAGTCCTCCATGGGATCGCTGATGATTGTGGCCGGGCAGAAAATTCATCCGGTGTGGCAAAGTTATGAAATGCTGCCGATTTTCTCATTGTTTACCGCATTTATTATGGGCTTTTCCATTGTGATTTTCGAAGGCTCGCTGGTTAAAGCGGGGCTGGCGGGCAAAACGCCGGACGAACGGCAGCTGTTCACGCAACTGATTAAAGTCACCGCCGGTTTAATCGCATTGTTCCTGCTCTGTCGTTTCGGCGAGCTGATTTATAACCATAAACTGCATTATGTGTTCGGCTGGGATAAATTAAATAAATTTGAAGCCTGGATGTTCTGGCTGGAAGTCTGGCTGCTGGTTTTGCCGCTGCTGACCCTGTTCCTCGGCGAAAAACGTTCCGACGGACGCTGGCTGTTCGTTTCGGCGTTAAGTATGCTGCTCGGCGCCGCCTTGTGGCGGATGAACTATTCATTGATTATGTATGATCCGGGCAACGGCTACCGTTATTTCCCGTCCGCCGAGGAATTACTGATTTCAATCGGTTTCGTATCCATTGAGGTTTGCGCCTATATTTTAATTATCCGTTTATTCCCGGTGTTACCGGTGCTGAAAGAAGCGTCCAGCGAAGAATCGCAGCATATTATTGCCGAGAAAGCCGCCCGCAGTGAAAAATTTAGTGGAGAAAAAGCATGACAGAAACAAAACGCATCACCATCGACCCGATTACGCGCATTGAAGGACATTTGCGTATCGATTGTGAGATCGAAGACGGCAAGGTGACTAAGGCCTGGTCATCGGGAACGATGTGGCGCGGCATGGAAAATATTGTTAAGGGCAGTGACCCGCGTGACGCCTGGATGATCATGCAGCGCATTTGCGGCGTTTGTACCACCGTACACGCAATTGTCAGCGTGCGGGCAGTGGAAGATGCGGTGGGCGCCAAAGTGCCGGTTAATGCGCAATATATCCGCAATATGATTCTGACCGCACACAGTATGCATGATCATATCGTGCATTTTTATCAGCTTTCCGCGATGGACTGGGTGGATATTACCGCGGCATTAAAGGCGGATCCGGACAAAGCCGCCGCCATGCTGAAGGATGTTTCCAGCTGGCCGCTCAACAGCGCCAACGAATTCCGCAATGTGCAGAAAAAAATTCAGGCGCTGGTGGACAGCGGGCAGTTGGGGATTTTCGCCAACGGCTATTTCGGTCATGCCGCGATGCAGCTGCCGCCGGAAGTGAATTTAATCGCCGTGGCGCATTATTTGCAGGCGCTGGAATGTCAGCGCGATGCCAACCGCGTGGTGGCGCTGCTGGGCGGTAAATCGCCGCACATTCAGAATTTGGCGATCGGCGGGGTGGCTAATCCGATTAATCTTGACTCACAGGCGGTGCTGAATCTGGAACGGCTGATGTTTGTGAAAACCTGCATTGATAAACTGAACGATTTCGTCAATCAGGTTTATAAGGTCGATACCGCAGTGATCGCGGCGTTTTATCCGCAATGGCTGAAGCTGGGCGGCACGTCGCGCAATTATTTATCCGTTCCCGAGTATCCGGTTGATGAAGAAAATAAGGTTTTCGAGCTGTACGGCGGGTATATTGAAAACGGTGATTTGACCACTTTCCGCGCGATTAAGGATCACCGGGACGAATATGTGATTAACGGCATTAAAGAAAGCGGCAAGCACGCCTGGTATGAAGACGACGAGGCGCTGCCGCCGTGGGCGGGGCTGACCCGGCCGAACTATACCGGCTGGCAGGATGAGGGCAAATATTCCTGGGTGAAAGCGCCGACTTTCTATGACAACGTGGTGGAAGTGGGGCCGCTGGCTTATTTAATGTGCGGACTGGCATCAAAGGATGCGCGCACGGTAAAACATTTCGACCAAATTCAGCAAATTTATACCGCACTTAGCGGGCAGACTATCGCCGTTGAGGATTTGCATTCCACGCTGGGACGCATTATCGGCCGCACCACGCATTGCTGCGTGCTGAACGATATTCTGAGCCAGCAATGGCAGAAGCTGGTGGAAAATATCGGCAAAGGCGATACGGTGGCTTACCTGAAAGCGGATATTCCGCCGCAGGGCGAGTTTAAAGGTGTCGGTTTCGGTGAAGTGCCGCGCGGTATGTTGTCGCACTGGGTGGTGATTAAAGACGGCAAAATCGAAAATTATCAGGCGGTGGTGCCGTCCACCTGGAACTCCGGTCCGCGCAACCAACACGATGAAATGGGGCCTTACGAGCTGTCCATTATCGGCACGCCGGTGGCGGATCCGAGCAAACCGTTGGAAGTGGTGCGTACCATTCATTCCTTCGACCCGTGCATGTCCTGCGCCGTGCATGTGGTGAATCTGGCGAACGGCGAAGTGACACAGGTGAAAATTTTATAATGAAACCCTTGATTTTAGGCATCGGCAATATTCTGCTGAGCGACGAAGGTATCGGCGTTTACACGGTGCGGGAGCTGGAAAAAGATCCGCATTTTGCACCGCACTTTGATATTGTGGATGGCGGCACCTGCGGCATGGAATTGCTGGATGTGATGGCCAGCCGCGAGCAGATTATTATTGTGGATGCGGTGCTGGCGGACAAAGCGCCCGGTGAGATTATCCAGCTGCATGACGAGCAGGTGCCGGTGTTTTTTTCACGCAAAATTTCGCCGCATCAGCTTGGTATCTGCGATGTGTTATCGGCGCTGAAACTGACGGATGAATTTCCGCAGCATCTTTGTTTAATCGGCGTGCAGCCGGAAAGTTTCGAACCGGCTATCGGTTTGAGCAAAACCCTGCGCGCGGTATTGCCGCAGGTCTGCCGCCGGGTTGTCGAACAGCTGCGGCGATACGGCGTTGAGCGCTCATCAGGCAAGGGAAGCAATACTCAATGAAAACCGGCGAAAAAGACACCGCACTTGATCTGTCCTGTATGGGATTTGCGCACAATCCGGCGGAATTATTCCGGCAGGCGATGGAGAAGATCGTACCGCACATGCGTGATCTGCCGTTTTTCCGTGCCGATATTCCCTGTTTCTGTCCGCAATTCGTGTTGTTTGAAGGGCAGTGGTTGGGGGCAGTGGTGACGCCGTGGATGTTGAGCGTGGTGATCCTGCCGGGGCCGGATCAATATTGGGAAAACCGGATTATCGGCGATAAACGCCTATTGCGCCTGCCGTACAAAGATCTGGTTTTTACCGTCGGCCATCTGGAGGATATTCCGCAATATCTGACCTGCTCGCTGCTGTCGCCGCTGGATAAATCCCTTACTCCGGCGCGGGCGGTCGGTCTGGCGGCGGATTGTTTGCAGATGATGCTGTCGCTGCCGGTAAAACAACAGGCGCCGGATTTGAGCAAACGAAATCTGTTTAAAGCGCTGGGTTCCGTATAGGTTATACCCTTACCCTGTTAGGGGAATTATGCGACAAAGTCATAGCCAAAGCGGAGTGTTAATGTTAAAATTCGCCCAGCGATGTAATCGGATTACGTTGCCTGTTGCGTTAGCAGAGTAACGTAACTCACTTTATGGTATGTATTTGAATTGTCTCCGTTTGTGGTTTGACCTTGCAAAAACAGGTTGCAACTTCACTAAAAATACATACACTATAAAACCATTATTTTATGGCTAACTATAATAGGAAAAGCAAGATGAGCATTGAAGAACGCGTAAAAAAAATCATTGTTGAGCAATTAGGTGTGAAAGAGGAAGATGTAAAACCTGAAGCTTCTTTTGTAGAAGATTTAGGCGCAGACTCTTTGGATACCGTTGAATTGGTCATGGCTTTGGAAGAAGAATTCGATATCGAAATTCCTGACGAAGAAGCTGAAAAAATCACCACCGTTCAATCAGCAATTGATTACGTTCAGAACAACCAGTAATCAGCATTAAGGCGGTGAAATCACCGCTTTAATTTTGCCCGTTTCCCGCCCGAAAACCACCGCACTTTTTTATTTCCGGTTAAAAATTGATTTAAATTAGTTTTTCGCCAGAAAAATCCGGATTTCCTGCTGAATCAATTGTGCTAATTTCTGAATCAAGTATCATAGCCCGCGTTTTTATTTTTTACTCTGCTTTAGGAATTATTTATGCTTTATTTAGAATTTTTATTTCTGTTGCTGATGCTTTATATCGGAAGCCGCTTCGGCGGTATCGGTCTGGGCGTGGTGTCCGGCATCGGTCTGGTTATCGAAGTGTTTGTGCTGCGCATGCCGGTGGGCAAAGCGCCGATTGACGTAATGCTGATTATTCTGGCGGTGGTGACTTGCGCATCGGTGCTTGAAGCCGCAGGCGGTCTGAAATTTATGTTGCAGATCGCAGAAAGAATACTGCGTAGCAACCCGAAACGGGTTACGCTGCTGGGCCCGCTGGTCACTTATGTGATGACCTTTATGCTGGGCACCGGGCATTCCGTCTATTCCATTATGCCGATTATCGGTGATGTGGCGCTGAAAAATAAAATCCGCCCCGAACGCCCGATGGCGGCCGCTTCCGTCGCCTCGCAGCTGGCGATCACCTCCAGCCCGCTGGCTGCCGCGATCGCCTTTTATCTGACACAGATTTCAAAAATTCCGGGTTATGAACATATTTCGTTATTAAATATTATTTCCGTTACGATTCCCGCCACCTTCCTCGGCACGCTTGCATTGTCGTTATACAGCTTGCGCCGCGGCAAAGAACTGGACGATGATCCGGAATATCAGCGCCGGTTGCAGGATCCGGTCTGGCGCGAACGTATTTTAAATACCACCACGACCGCCTTAAATGACGAATTGCCGCGTTCGGCCAAAATTTCGGTGTATCTGTTTTTGCTTTCTTTGCTGACGGTGGTGGTGGTTGCGATGTTCCCGGAAATCCGTACTATCGGCGATGGGGCTAAACCGATTTCCATGTCGTTGGTGATTCAGATGATGATGCTGTGTTTCGGCGGGATCATTTTATTAGCCACCAAAACCAACCCGCAACTTGTTCCGAACGGCGTGGTATTTAAATCCGGCATGGTGGCGGCAATTGCCATCTTCGGTATTGCCTGGATGAGCGATACCTATTTTGAATATGCAATGCCGGAATTTAAAGCGGCGGTCACTTCTATGGTGGAAAGTTACCCGTGGACATTCGCCTTCGCCCTGTTTGCCGTTTCGGTGGTGATTAACAGTCAGGCGGCAACCGCGGTGATGATGCTGCCGGTGGGGATCAGCCTCGGCTTACCGGCGCCATTGCTGGTCGGTTTGATTCCGGCGACTTACGCATATTTCTTTATTCCGAATTACCCGTCGGATATCGCCACCGTCAACTTTGACGTAACAGGCACCACCAAAATCGGTAAATACTATTTTAACCACAGCTTTATGGTACCCGGTCTTATCGGCGTGACCACCGCCTGTCTGGTCGGTTATGCCGTCGCACAAGTGGTTATCCGTTAAGATTTTCTTGCCGGCCTTAAAAGCGACGAAAGTGCGGTGATTTTTACCGCACTTTTTGTTTATCTGTTAGACCGATCACATATTTTTCCTCGATACTCTGATAAAATTGTTAAAAAAATGTTTCTTTTTTGCATAAAACATACCGGTTAAGGTTGCGCGGGATGTTTTGATGGGGGCGGCAGCGCAACACCGTCGCCTTATCTTATAACAATAAATCAGAGTGAATGTATGCCGAGACCCTATCAATGTTATCTCACCATTTTTCTGCTGGGCGCCTGTGCGCTGGTGTGTTTATATTCCACCCAGCCGATTTTATTGCAGATTGCCGCATGGGGCGGTGTGGAAGTGGAAAGTGCCGCGCTGACCATTAGCGCAACGACGCTGGGGGTGGCGTTGTTCGCCCCGTTTTCCGGCTCCATGGCTGTGCGCTTGGGACGGCGCAAAACGATTTTTATCGCTGTCGGCGCCTTATGTCTGACTACCTTGTTGGCCGTGTCGGCCTGGAATTTTCCGTCGTTGATTTTCTTTCGTTTTATACAAGGGATCTGTATTCCTTTTATTTTTTCCAATACGGTCTCTTATATTGCCGAACAATGGGATAAACGCGAGGCGGTGAAATTTAACAGCCTTTATATTGCCGGCACCGCATTCGGCGGCTTTTCCGGACGCTTATTATCCGGTATTACGGTGGAACTTTTCCCGCAATGGAAACTGACCTTTGTGACGCTGGCGTTATTTTTGTTTTTTACGTTCCTGCTGACGATAAACTATTTGCCGCCGGAAAAACGCGCAGCTCAAGCGCCGACGCGTTCGGTGTTTGCCGATTTAGGCGGCATGATGACGGATAAAAAAATGCTGATCAGCTGTTTTATCGCTTTTTCCCTGCTGTTTCAGCAGGTCGGTTCTTTTACCTTCGGCAGTTTATATCTTGCTGGCGCGCCCTTTTATTTAAATTCCATACAAGTGGGGTTAATTTTCGTGGTGTTTTTAATTCCGTCTTTGCTCACGCCGCTGACGGCGGTGGCCATTAATCGGTTCGGGTATGTTTACGCCTTTTCGTTGTCTTGTCTGTTGGGCATCGGCGGGCTGTATCTGACCTTATCCGATCAGCTTTATCAGGTTATTACCGGCCTGACCTTATCCTGCGTATCGGTCTTTTTCGGTCAGGCGTGCGGCACCTCGTTTATTGCGAAAAACAGCCCCTATGCGCGGGCAACCTCGGTCGGGCTGTATTTATTCTCATATTATTTGGGCGGTTGTCTGGGCGGAATTATGCCGGGCAAAGTCTATTATCTTTTCGGCTGGGCGGAGTGTGTGTATTTACTGATGATTATGATCTTACTCAGTTGCGGTTTGGCGTTTATTGGTTGGCGAAAACAGAAGGAGAAAAGTTATGTTTAAACATGATGCGTTTTATTGGATAAACCGGATGGATAAAGCCTCGACAGTGGCTACATTGAAGCAAGGTATTATCAATGAGGAAACTGCTAAAGAGATTGCTATAGCAATTAATGAACTTGCTGGAAGTGAAGTGCGACCGACGGATTATATTGATATTCAACCGATGTTATTAAAATTAGTTGGTCATGCAGGCTCGATGATCCATGTAGGCCGAAGTCGTCAAGACATTTTGGCGACATTACATCGTTTATTTATTCGTGACCGATTTATTTATCTATATTTTTTATCGTTAAAAACAAGAAAACTATTACTTAAACTTGCCGCGGAAAATATTCATACAGTGGTACCATCATATACAAATGGAGTACAGGCTCAACCGGTCACTCTGGGGCATCTTCTGCTCGGTTATGAGGCCACCATCGCCCGTTCGGCAAGACGGCTGAAAGAATTTTTTCCGCGTTTAAATAAATCACCACTAGGTGCAGCAGCATTGGCTACCTCTAGCTTTTCTGTCGATAGAGTTTTATTGGCGGAATTATTAGGGTTCCATGGTATTGTGGAAAATGCTTTTGATGCCGCGCAACTATCGGTAATAGATATTGGGGCGGAAGCCGCCAATCTCGCTGCATTGCTGGCTTTATCCGTCGGTACGCTGGTGCAGGATTTGCATATACAGTTTCATCATGTTCGTCCTTGGTTGTTATTAAATGATGATTCGTTGAAAAGTCCAAGTACATTAATGCCACAGAAAAGGAACCCGGTCGCATTAAATCGTACACGTTTGCTGGCCAGTGAAGTGATTGGCGATGCGGTTAAAGCGACCATGGCAGGCCATAATGTAAACTCTGGATTAACGGATTATAAGCGTGAAAATGCCGCTGACACGCTGGAGAGAGCGTGCAAAATGCTAAACGAACTGAATGCGGTTTTGGCGGGTATTCATGTAGATAAAGAAGCTGGTTTAGAGCAAGTTAATTCAGATTATTCTGCAACAAGTGAACTTGCTAGTGCATTACAGCGTAAATTAGGTATTCCATTCAAAGTCACACATGAATTCTCTTCTAGATTAGTGAGTTATGGACGAAAAAATCATTTAAAACCGACAGAGTTACCTTTTACTGAGGTAATAAAGATTTTTACTACTGTTTCTCAGGAAATGACCGGAGCGCAGGAAGAATTCACTTTAACTGAGGAAGAATTTTTTAGTTATCTTGATCCTAACCTTATGATTAATAGCTACGCAGGAATAGGTGGTTCAAATCCGGTCGAAGTCGAACGCTTACTTGAGCGTGCGCGGCAAGGCGTGGCGGAGGACGACGGCTGGCATTTAAATTTACAGCGTAATCTGGAAGAATCGGCCGCCAGACTGGACGAGCTGTTTTCAGAAGTGATCACCGGAGAGGAAAGTAAATTCTGGTTTTAACGGAAAGGCGTATGATTTATGCGACGGTTAAAAAAATGCCCTGATGAATAATCAGGGCATTGTCGTTTTCGGGAGGGATTATGACCGTTTCATAATCTCGAAAAACGCTTCGTTGGTTTTTGCCACCGCCAGTTTATCGATCAGGAATTCCATCGCTTCCACTTCACCCATCGGATTAAGAATCTTACGCAGAATCCACATTTTCTGTAATTCGTCAGGGGTGGTGAGCAAGTCTTCCTTACGGGTGCCGGAGCGGTTGAAATCAATCGCCGGGAACACGCGTTTTTCCGCGATTTTACGCGACAGATGCAATTCCATATTACCGGTGCCTTTAAATTCTTCAAAGATCACTTCGTCCATTTTCGAACCGGTATCCACCAGTGCGGTGGCGATAATGGTCAGGCTGCCGCCTTCTTCCACGTTACGCGCCGCACCGAAGAAACGTTTCGGACGGTGCAAGGCGTTAGCGTCCACCCCGCCGGACAGAATTTTACCCGACGCCGGCGTGACCGTATTATAAGCGCGCGCCAGACGGGTAATGCTGTCGAGCAGAATCACCACATCTTTTTTGTGTTCCACCGAGCGTTTGGCTTTTTCGATCACCATTTCCGCCACCTGAACATGGCGCGCCGCCGGTTCGTCGAAGGTGGAGGCAATCACTTCGCCTTTCACTGAACGCTGCATTTCCGTCACCTCTTCCGGACGTTCGTCGATCAACAGCACGATCAGCTCGCATTCCGGATAATTATGCGTAATGCTCTGCGCAATATTTTGCAGCAGCATGGTTTTACCCGCTTTCGGCGGCGCGACGATCAAACCGCGCTGACCTTTCCCGATAGGCGAGGCCAGATCCAGAATACGGGCGGTTAAATCTTCCGTGGAACCGTTGCCGCGTTCCATTCTTAAACGCGAATTGGCATGAAGCGGAGTTAAGTTTTCGAAAAGGATTTTGCTGCGGGAGACTTCGGGTTTGTCGTCATTGACCTGATCGACTTTGAGGAGGGCGAAATACCGTTCACCTTCTTTCGGCGGTCGAATCTTACCCTCGATTTTATCCCCCGTCTGTAGGTTAAAACGGCGGATTTGACTCGGCGACACATAAATATCGTCCGGCCCGGCCAAATAGGAACTGTCCGCCGAACGCAGAAAACCGAAACCGTCGGGCAGAATTTCCAGCACACCGCCGCCGAAAATATCTTCACCACTTTTGGCGTGTTGTTTTAAGATTGCGAAGACAATATCTTGTTTGCGTAAACGGGCCAGATTTTCCAGACCCATTTTCTCTTCGCCCAGCGCCACTAAATCGGACACCGGCGTATTTTTAAGTTCTGTTAAATGCATAATTGAAAATAATGTTTGTCAGAGTTGGATTGTGAGTTAGTTGGATATGATTTTAAGATCCTGTGAATGGGCGTAAAGTTATCACTAAATCCGCGGACTGTCTAGGGGCTTTTGCAAATAAACTGCCGACAGTTGGTTATCCGCAAGAAAAACGGGAAAAAGTGCGGTTGTTTTTTGGGGATTTTTTTACTTCGTGCTATGCTTAGCGCAATTTTTCACTGAATAGTTAATTGTTATGCAAAATAATCATTTAAGTCAGCAGCGTTTTGCCGATTTAGCGTTAAATCCGCGTGTCGCCGCGGCGCTGCAAAAAAAAGGATTTGAATTCTGTACCCCGATTCAGGCGTTATCGTTACCGGTTTCCCTGAGCGGACGCGATGTCGCCGGACAGGCGCAAACCGGCACCGGCAAAACCATGGCGTTTTTAACCGCAACCTTTCATCATTTGCTTGAACATCCTTGCCCCGAGCATGATGCCTCTTATCTGAAAGCGTTGATTCTGGCGCCGACCCGCGAACTGGCGGTGCAGATCAGCAACGATGCCGAACTGCTGGTGCAGGCCACCGGGCTGAAAACCGGTCTGGCTTACGGCGGCGACGGCTACGATAAACAAATCAAAGCCATCGAACAGGGCATTGATATTCTGATCGGCACCACCGGTCGGGTGATCGATTACGTCAAACAGGGCATTATCCGTTTGGATCAGGTTCAGGTGGTGGTGCTGGATGAAGCGGATCGCATGTTCGATCTCGGTTTTATCAAGGACATCCGCTATTTACTGCGCAAATGCCCGCCGCCGGCGCAACGCCTGACCATGCTGTTTTCCGCCACGTTATCCTATAAAGTGCGCGAACTGGCGTTTGAGGATATGAATTCGCCGGAATATATTGAAATCGAACCGCTGCAAAAAACCGGACACCGGATTAAAGAAGAATTATTTTACCCGTCCAACCGGGATAAAATGGCGCTGTTGATGACGCTGTTGGAAGAAGAATGGCCGGAACGCTGCATTGTGTTTGCCAACACCAAACACCGTTGTGAGGACATTTGGGGCTATCTGGCGGCGGACGGACACCGCGTCGGCCTGCTGACCGGCGATGTGGCGCAGAAAAAACGGCTGGCGCTGTTAAAACAGTTTACCGACGGCGTGCTGGATATTCTGGTGGCGACGGATGTGGCGGCGCGCGGCCTGCATATTCCGGATGTCACCCACGTTTTCAATTATGATTTGCCCGATGATTGCGAGGATTATGTGCACCGTATCGGCCGCACCGGCCGCGCGGGCGAAAGCGGCGTTTCCATCAGCTTTGCCTGCGAAGAATACGCCATGAACCTGCCCGCCATCGAAGCCTATATCGGCCACAGCATCCCGGTCAGCCAGTACGATCCCGCCTCCCTGCTGACCGACCTGCCGAAACCTTACCGCCTCAAACGCCCCGGCAGCGCGCAAAAACGACACAGCCCGCGTACGGTTAAAAAACGGTATTAATTTTGGCCGCACTTTGATCCATGTTTTATTAAGTGGGATGCCCAACTTTTAGGATGTGGATCAAAATATAAAAATATGGCGTATATTTCTACCCATAATTTGCTGAGCCTTGATACCGTAACAACCGGGGAATGTTTATCCTCCTTTAATCACTTTATAACCGTGAGCCTCAATCATTGCCGTTATAACCTCAATGTCTTCTGTCGAAGGCGGGCAAAGCGTCTTTAGTTTATATGGTTTCTCAATCAGTTCATATTTCGATTCGCCATATTTGTGAAACGGTAAGATGTGAATCTCTTTAATCTTTTCAAAAGGCCGCAGGAAGTCTAACACTTTGGTGATGTTTTCCCGGCTTAATGTGTAATGAGGGATTAGCGGCAAACGCGGAATCAGACGGGTACCGAGTTGATACAGCTTAGTGAAATTGTTCAAAACTCGGTGTAAATGAATATGTAGTAGCTGTTTAGCTTGAGTTTCGTCCATTATTTTGAAATCAAATAATACTTCATCACAGTATTTTACTACTTCGGCAAAATCCGCAAAATGATAATCGCCTGCCGTTTCAATCGCCGTATGAATACCAAGTGTTTTCAGTTCTTTTAATAGATTACGCGCAAATTTAGCCTGTAACAGTACTTCACCGCCTGAAAGCGTTACACCTCCGCCTGAAGTGCGGTAAAAAATTTCGTCTCTTAGTAACTGCTCGATTAATTTATTCAGACTAATATTGTAGCCTATCCATTCTAAAGCGCCGCTTGGGCATTCATCGGGATTATTCGTGCATACTGCGTTACGAATACATTTTGATTGACGACGAATAAGTTGTCGATGAGGTGAAATGGATTCGGGATTAGCGCACCAAGGGCAAATGTGGGGGCAGCCTTTAAAAAAAACTACCGTGCGGATACCGTTGCCGTCATTCAAAGAATAACGCTGGATATTGAAAATATGAGCGAGCTGTTCGTTAAATTCCACCGCTTCGCAAACCGGGTGAAGCGGTGGAATATGACTGTCGGAAGTGGTATCGCTTTTACAGCTGATGCGCTGTTCTGCGAATAATGTCATCCTGAATTTCCTTTGAAAGTTCGACGAAAAATGCGCTATAACCTGCGACGCGTACGACTAATCCCGCATAGTCTTGCGGCCGTTTTTGCGCTTCACGTAAGGTTTCCGCATTGAGTACATTAAACTGAATGTGTTGTAATTTTAGTTTACTGAATGCCTGTAAAAAATCAGCCAGTTTATTTAACCCGTTGTCACCTGCCAAAGTTGCCGGTGTGAATTTCACGTTGAGTAAGGTACCGTTGGAAAGAAGATAATTATCCAATTTACTGACGGATTTCAATACGGCCGTCGGGCCGCTCTGATCTTGTCCCAGCATTGGTGACAGGCCGCCATCGGCAAGCTGCTCTTTGGCATAACGTCCGTCCGGCGTAGCTCCGACTACCGCACCTAGAGGGATATGAGCGGAGACGGTGTAAGATCCCGGTGTGAAAGAACCGCCCCGAGGATTCGTGTATTTTTCTACTTCTTTGCAGTAAAAACGTAACAGGTTAGCGCTGATTTCATCTACCTCGTCAATATCGTTTCCGTATTTTTTAAAACGGTTAATCAAGCGGGCTCGGATTTTTTGTCCTTCGTCTGTTGCAAAGTTGGAACGTAATATTTCTAGCAACTGATCAAAGCTCAGTCGTTTTTCATCAAAAACAAGGCCTTTCAACGCATATAATGAATCGCTTAAATTAGCGATGCCGATACCTTGTACGCCGGAGAAATTATATCTTGCACCACCTTCGGTAATGTCTTTTCCTTTTTGAATGCAGTCTAAAATAAAGGAGGAAAGCAACGGTACGGGTGCCCAGTCACGATGTCCAATGTCACATATATTACTGCCTTCCGTCATTAATTTCACATAATGACGAATATTGTCTTTGATTTGCTCAAACAGACTTTCATAGGTCACATTCGGGTTATGTTCGTTCTCATAAAGCGTAATTTCCATGACTTTTAATAAGTTGAACATGGCAATATCGTGTAAGCCGTAGGTTCTACCCGGAATGGAAAGTTCTACGCAACCGACGACGGAATAATCACGCGCATCTTCCAGGGAAACGCCACGGTTTAAGAACGCCGGTACGATGACTTCGTCATTGAATATTTGCGGAATTCCTGTTCCTAAACGAATGGTTTCGGCGGCTTTAAGTAGGAAACGGCGATCGATTAATTCATTAATCCGTATGCCTAAATTCGGCTGTGGTAGGCATACGTCCTGATACGCCTCTAAGCATAAAAATGAAAGTTTGTTTACCGCACTGTGCCCGACTTCGCTTAAACCGCCTAACAATGCGGTGTAACCTGACGGGAAACCGGCAAAATAACGGGCGCTTGAAGTAGAACGCAATAAGACAATGTCATTACATTTTATCCAGAGGGAGGTTAAATATTCTTTTAAATCGGCTGTACTTTCGCCTTTTGTCAGAGAAGCCTGATAAAACGGCAGCATATATTGATCAAAACGTCCGAGCGAGATTGAACTGGCATTTGATTCATATTGCAGAATAATGTTCATATACCAGAACAACTGGCAGGCTTCATAAAAATCCGTTGGTTTGTTGTCGATAATAAATTCGGAGATTTCGGCGATTCGCAGCAATTCCGCCCGACGTTTCTCATCGTTGCATGCCGACGCCATCTTCCGTGCCAAATTTACATAACGCAGAATATGTTGTTGTGACGCTTTCAACAAAATCAATACGGCTTGATAGAAATGATTGTCCGGTTGCTGTTCACAAAGTGCGGTCAATTCCGAGACTAATTCTCCTAATCCGTTTTGCAGCAACCGCGGATAATCAATAATGATATGTCCTTGTCCTTTATCGGTTTGGTTGATACTGAAAATTCTCTTATTTTCAGCATCACGTACATCAGTCGGGATTTGCGCATTGATAAAATCCTTCATTGAACGTTTTTCCCAATAGGGATAAAGATGTTGGCGATAATATTGTTTATCTTTTTCCGAAATGGTGAATTTATCCTGCGGACGGGTAGGAAAGTCGTCTAATTCTTTTAAAATCCAGTACGGATCCATTTCCGGCGAAATAATGCCCGCACGCGGTTTCACGGTGCGGTTGCCTGCAATCAATTCATTATCCCGGATAGCTATCCGGACTTTTGCCAGAATATTTGCTGTCGCCTTTGCGCGACGGATAACGGTCGGTTCACCCTCCGTTTGCTTATGGCTTTCCGTATAGAGAATGGCTCGTTCCAGCGAAATTTCACGTCCGCCGGTGAACAAAGCGGTTTTAAGTAAGTTGATACGGGAACTGGTCATTTCCTTTCTCCTCTGGTAGGTTAGCGGATGATTACGGGGTTAAACGCGTTGCGATTTTGTCTAAAACCAGCGCCGCTTTTTTAACCGCATCGCTAATGCCGATCTTGGCTATCGGTTTGCCGGCAAAACGCGCTTCGTTTTTAATATCGATATCTTTAGTCAGAATGACAAAATCAGCTTTGGCAATGTCATCTGTCGTTAATTCGTTTTCAATACCGATAGAACCCTGGGTTTCCACTTTGCATTCCCAACCGCGTTGTTTTGCTGCGTTTTCAATGGATTCCGCCGCCATGTAAGTATGTGCTACGCCTGACGGGCAAGCCGTTACTGCAATAATGTAAGTCATAATAAACTCCTTGATTTATCAAATAACTAATGTTTAAACAAATTCGATATCTAAATCATCATTTGAGGCTTCTTTTTCCGAGCGTTTAGCCGTAAATTTCTTTAATAAAATAATCGATAATGCACAGGTTATCGAGCCGGCGGCAATAGCAATGACATAGCTGAGTTTACCGGCTACGACAGGTAAAACGATTAAACCGCCCCAGCCTGCATAACATTCGGCACCAAGTAAAGCGGCGGTTAAACCGCCTACCGCGGCGCCCAGCATTGTAGAAGGAATAACGCGCAACGGATCTGAGGCCGCGAACGGGATAGCACCTTCTGTTACTCCGACACAGCCCATAATAATGGACGCTTTTCCCGCTTCGCATTCATCCGGGCTGAAGAGACTTTTTCCTAACAATGTGGCGAGTCCCGTACCGATTGCGGGTACGGCGATTCCCACGGCTGCGATTGCAACAATACTGTATATTTGCTCACCGACGCAAATAAGCATAAAGGCATATGCCACCTTATTAACCGGCCCGCCAAGGTCAAACGCTAACATACAGCCTATAATAATGGCTAAGATGACTATACTGCCCGATTGCATGCTTTTCAGCCATGCGGTTAAATCAGCGGTTAATGCGCCGATCGGTTCGCCTAAACCCCACATCATGATACCTGCGGTAATCAAGGTACCGATAATCGGAATGATAAAAATCGGCATTACGGAACGCAATACGGGCGGTACTTTTATTCGTTTGAGATAGTACACCGCAATTCCGCCGATAAGGCCGGCAAATATGGCGCCGAAGAAGCCGGCACCGAAACCATTCCCTACCCAAGCCCCAATGGCACAAGGTGCCAGCGCCGCGCGCTCGGAAATGGAATACCCAATGTAAGCGGCGAGAAATGGTGTCATTAACGTTAACCCCGCAACGCCGATATTAAACAGCTTATTGAGAAAAGGATCGTTAGCAGCATCCGGTACGCCGCCTTGTCCAAATAACATAACCGCAACCGCCAGTAAAATGCCCCCTGATACGACAAACGGAATCATGTGTGATACTCCGGTCATTAAATGCTGACGAGTGTTTTTCAGAATTTTAATTAGTTCACTCATTTGCTGTTCTCCTATACGTTATAAATAGATAGCACATCATGATGATGAGGATATTAGGTAATCCGTCAGATTTAAAATAGACGATTTTTTTATGATTTACTGGATTTTTGTACGTTGTTTTGCAAACTGTGATCCGGTTCAAATTTTTTCTCTTAATCGGGTATCATCAAAAGAAATAAAGAATATTTGAGTATTTGTGATGGTTGTCACAGATTTTTATATTACGTACATTTTTCCAGTTTTTAGTTTTTTTTTCATCTGGTGGGAGGGTTCCGCCTGCTTTATGCTATAGGCCATTAAACATCAGCGGAGAATCACATTATGCCTCAACAAATTACTTTTACCTGTGTATTACCGAACGGTTTACATGCTCGTCCGGCAAGCCATGTTGAAAATGTTTGTAAAGTCTTTGCCGCCAAGATTGACTGGTTCAATACCAGAACACAAGCTAAAGGCGATGCGAAAAGCGTGCTTTCTTTGATTAGTACCAATACGTTGCAGGGTGATCAGTGCCATTTATTGATTGATGGTGAGGATGAACAACAGGCATTCAATCGCTTGAATGACTATTTAGAAAAAGAATTTCCTTTCTGCGATGAAGCCCTTGCTAAAGTAGATGATGAACTTGAACCATTACCGCGTTCTCTGTCAAATCTGAATCCGCATATTATCCGCGCTAAGTCGGTATGTGGCGGTACGGCGAAAGGTCGGTTGCATTTAATCGGTTCGTTTGATTTAGATAAAATCGACGATTTTCCGACCGCACTTTCTATATGGGAAGAAGGCCACCGGATACAAAATGCGGTTAATAATTTAAATAAACTCATTGCGCTGCAAATAAATTCGGTCACGGACACTTCAAAGGAGATTTTAAGCGCCCATCAGGCAATCCTGACTGATCCGGCTTTCAATGAACAGTTACAAACGCATATAGATCAAGGGCAAAGTGCCGGTAAAGCGATTATTGCGACGGCGGCATATTTCAGCAAACAGTTCCGTACTTCCGGCAGCGAATACTTGAGAGAACGAGAACTTGATATTCGCGATATTTGTTTTCAGCTGCTACAAAAGATTTATGGTGAAGAGAAATTTCCAAGCGAACAAAAAATCGAACAGCCGGTGATTTGCGTTGCCGAGGAATTAACGCCGAGCCAATTTATCGCACTGGATAAAAAATACTTGAAAGGGCTGTTGTTAAAAGCGGGGGGAACCACTTCACATACGGTGATTTTAGCACGTTCGTTCAATATTCCGACACTAGTCGGCATAGAGACGGACGGTTTATCGCCATATTTAGGGCAGGAAGTGTATATTGACGGTGCTCTCGGCCTGATAGCCTATGATGTGTCAGCGCAGGTCGAGCGTTATTATCGGTTTGAAAGCGAATTACAGCGGGCTTTATGTAAAAAACAACGGGAATTTGTCGATGTAACGGGCATGACGGCAGACGGTGTAAAAGTAGAAGTTGCAGCAAATATCGCTCATTCGATAGAAGCCAAAACGGCTTTTTCCAACGGCGCAGAAAGTATCGGATTATTTCGCACCGAAATGTTATATATGGATCGTACCGACGAACCAACGGAAGACGAACTTTACAATACTTTTTGTCAGGCCTTGGAAAGCGCGCAAAATCGTTCAATTATTATCCGCACTTTTGATATCGGCGGCGATAAACCCGTAAAATATCTTAATATTCCGGCAGAAAATAATCCGTTTTTAGGTTATCGTGCCGTGCGTATTTATCAGGAGTTTCTGACCTTATTCAGAACACAGTTAAGAGCGATTTTGCGCGCTTCCGCACACGGTAAACTGAAAATAATGATTCCGATGATTTCCTCATTAGAAGAAATCTTATGGATAAAAGAAGAATTAGCCAACATTAAGCATCAGCTGCGTACCGAAAAAATTCCATTCGATGAAAAAATTCCGCTTGGCATTATGTTGGAAGTACCATCGGTGATATTTATCATCGATCAATGCTGTGAGGAAGTGGACTTTTTTAGTATCGGCAGCAACGATTTAACCCAATATTTGTTAGCGGTGGATCGTGATAATAGCAAGGTAACCAAGCACTATAACAGCCTTAATCCGGCTTTTTTACGCAGTTTGGATGATATTGTACAGAAGGTGCATCATTACGGAAAATGGATCGGTATTTGCGGCGAATTGGCGGCGAAAGGCTCCGTATTACCGTTATTGATCGGATTGGGATTGGACGAGTTGAGCATGAGTTCGTCGCATGTTTTGACGACTAAAGCCCGGTTGGCAAAATTGAACCGTTCCGAATGCCGTTTATTACTGAATAAAGCGATGGATTGTCGTACTGCGCTTGAAGTGGAACATCTGCTTGCACAGTTTAGAATGTCGCAGGGCGATGTGCCGATGATCAGTACGGATTGTATTACAGTGAATTCGGATTGGCAGAGCAAGGAAGAAATTATTAAGGGAATGACGGATAACTTGCTGGTCGCGGAACGCTGCCGCTATCCGCGTAGTCTGGCCGCGGATATCTGGGCGCGAGAAGATGTTTTTTCCACGGCGTTGGGCTACGGTTTTGCTATTCCGCATACGAAATCGGAGCATATTGAGCAATCTACCATCAGCGTGTGTAAACTTGCGCAACCGGTTATCTGGGGCGAAGAGAACGTGAGTTTTGTGATTATGCTGACGCTTAATAAGCATGCGGCCGGTGATCAGCACATGCGAATTTTCTCAAAGTTAGCGCGGCGTATTATGCACGAAGACTTCCGTTTACAGGTGACAGGCGCGCAAAGTGCGGTCGAAATCGAACGTATTTTGAAGCGAGAGTTGGCAATCTGACGGATAGCTTAAAGCGACAAGGTGCTCTAACTCGTACATTTATCTCATTTTTATAATTGTTGGTATATAGATAAAGTGAAGACCATCGTTTATGCTGATAAGCCTTAGAGTAAGGGGATAAATTGAGAATGAAGAAATTGATGATTTCCGCCGTAACGGCCTGCATCAGTGGTGTGGCGCACACTTATATGGCAGCGGCGCAACTGGAAAAACTGGCATCGGAGAAAAATTGGCAGATTAAAGTGGAAACTCAAGGCGCGCTGGGCATTGAAAATGAATTAACAGCCGAAGATATTGAAAAATCGGACATCGTCGTTTTGATCCGTAATACGGCGATTAAAAAGCCGGAACGCTTTGAAAAATGCCGTTGTATTGAAATGGATATCAGCCGGTTTTTACTGGACAGCACGAAGCTGTTCGGTGCAATAGAAAAGCTATTGTTACGTCCGCAGGGAGCTCGCATTATCCTTGACTAAAAGTGCGGTCAGTTTTCGGATTGTTTTTCATTGCGTAACTTACTGTGATATTGACTGCGGTATTCGGACGGTGAACGATCGGTTTTCTTTTTAAAGACGCGACAAAAATAATTACTGTCTTTGAAACCTGCGGCCGATGCGATTTCCTGTACGTTTAAATCATAACGTTTTAACAGGCTTTTCGCGTGTTCCAGGCGGAGTTGGTTGATATATTGATTGAGCCCGATTCGACTTTTTTGCCGAAACAGAAAAGACAGATAATTCGGTGAAATGTGAAACGTATCGGCAAGATTTTCACGGGTTAAATTTTCAGTAAAGTGCAATTCGATATACTGCCGAATGCCTTCGAACAAATCCGTCGTTACAGAAGCGGTTTCGATTTGAGAAGAAAGTAAGTCTAACGAATTGCTAAGCAGGCTTTGCAGTAAGTAACAAGCCGTTCGGAAGTCGCTTTTTGCATAGTGGTCAGACAGTTCGATTAGAGCTTGCAGAATAAATGAACCGACACGGGCTCCGCGGCGCGGAGTATTAAGTTGTTCAAGCTGCACGATGTGAGTGCCGTTCCAATGCAGCAAACTGAACCCGAGTTGTTGTTTGCCGAACAGAATGCTGAGCGTAGTAACCGGTTGATCCCACACCGGTTTATTCCAGCCTTGCGGTGCGATAAACAGGGCATCGTTTGTCTGCAAGATGTCCTGATAAAGCCGGCCGTTATTATTCCAGTGCATAATCTGTTTGCCGTCGATAATCAGCTCTAAACGCGGAAAATTGACTTGATAAGCCAACGCAGGAACCGAGTTACTGCTGTTAGCAAAATAACAATGCTGAAGATGAGAAGAATTTTGAACAAAGTTGTTTAGGATAGCTTTGATAGACGTTGGCATAAACGGCTTATAAAATTCGACAATTACTGTGGCAAGTGTAGCATAACTACAGAATAAACTGAAAAGTTGTTTAATTTATAGGAGAACATAATGGAGTTTTATTTAGATACGGCCGATGTAAAAGCCGTCAAAAGATTGAGCCGCATTTTACCGATTAACGGGGTAACGACTAATCCAAGTATTGTAGCTAAAGAAAAACGACCTCTTTTTGACATACTGACGGAAATGCAGGATATTCTCGGCGAAAAAGGACAATTGTTTGCGCAAACGCTTTCCAGGGATGCGGATAAAATGGTGGAGGAAGCTTTACGGTTACATGAAAAGTTCCCGGCTATTGTTGTGAAGGTACCATCTACAGGCGAGGGCCTTGCGGCTATCAAAGCATTGACTAAACATAATGTACCGACTCTGGGAACGGCGGTATATGGGGCCGGACAAGGTTTTTTAGCGGCGTTGGCCGGAGCGAAATATATTGCACCTTATGTTAATCGTATTGATGCACAAGGCGGTAACGGTGTTGAAACGGTTGCTGAATTGCAAACCTTGCTTGACCTCCATGTACCGCATTCGATCGTGTTGGCGGCAAGTTTCCGTACACCGCGTCAGGTATTGGATTGTATGTTGGCCGGGTGTAAATCGATTACGGTCGGCACGGATGTTGCAGAATTATTTCTAACCGATCCGGCGGTGTTTGCCGCATTGGATAAGTTTGACAGCGATTGGCTGAGTGTTTTCGGTAAGATGGCTTTCTAACGTCGGCCGAAACCGTTACCTGCTCTAAGCGTTATTTAAATTTGCCCGACGGTCAAATCAGGTCAATATATTTATATTCTAATATGTAGAAGATCAACTCTGATCTTCTACAGTTGACTATTTAATCTGAAACTTATTTTGCTTTTCTTACGCGTTATAAATATCCTGATTCAATGCCTTTTCCTTAAAGTTTACTATTACATTGGTTGCGGCATCGCCAATTACGTTTAATGTGATTACCGCCATGCCCGGTAAATAATTCATCGCCAGAACCAAGGAATAGCCGATCATGCAGAGTTCACTGCTAAAATCGAGTCCCATCATCACCACATAAACCATTGTTGTTCCTGCAACGGGAATTGCCGGCGTGCCGACAGCAGAGCAAATCGACAAAAATGCGGCGGTTGCCAGAATGACCGGTGTGACATTGATACCTGCGGCTGTTCCGATAAAGGTGATTGCAATCATGTGCATTACGGTTGTGCCGTTCATATTAATGGTCATTCCGGTAGGGAGTACAAAAGAAGAAATTTCTTCCGAACAACCTAATTCTTTCGTACAAACCTGTGTATTTAGAGGAAGTGTTGCCGCGGATGAATTTGTTGCTGCGGCAAACATGCCAATCTTTGACGATTTTTTTAAAAATTTGAATGGATTTAAACCAGTAACGAAAAAAACACCGAGGGGATAGATGGTACAGACTAATGCCAAGCTGACGATAATTGTCGTTAAGATCCATACTAACGTCGGTGCAATGTATTCAATACCGTAAATAGCCAATGCTCGGGTAATCATACAGAAAATGGCAATAGGGCCGAGCTTATTAATTAAGAAATTCAATGAATACTGAATCATTTCATTGAGGCTTTCTAATACTTTTTTGAAAGGGATAGCTTTTTCGCCTATAGTGGTCATGGCGATGCCGAATACGATAGCGACTACTACCACCGATAAAATGGCCGTATTTGCAGACATTGCATTTATTATGTTGCTTGGTACCGCATTTACAATTGTTACTAAAGGGTTGTAACCTTCCATGACGATTAACTCACCGACTTCGTGCGTTGGAAGGTTGACATTAAACCATCCCATAGATTTAACGAAATAGGCGGCAGCTCCTGCTAAAACGGCAGCTATGACATAAAATATCAGGTAAGTGCTAAAGGTCGTTTTAGCGATTCGGCCGAGTTTTTTGGGATCGCTTAAATTGCACAAGGATAATGTTAATGATGATATGACCAGAGGGACAATCATCATTTGTAATCCTCGAATAAAAAGCTGACCGATGATATAAAATAGCCCGAGTCCACTGAAACTTTTTGTTGCGGAGATGTCTTGAAAAAGAAGCATATCCAAAACAGACCAAACTTTTTCATCTACGTTTCCTTTTAAAAGCATTAAAAGAAAACCAGTGATAAAGCTAAGCACTACAGCATATACCATTTTTCTGACGATTGAATTATCGGCTATCATATTTTCTCCTTACTATAGTTTTATAAGGAGATAGGAAAGATATAACCTAACAACGTTTACATGGCATCATTAATAGATCAGTTTGATACCGTTTTTGTCACAGAGATCTATCCATTTTTTATCCGGCTTTTGATCGGTCACTAAATAATCAATCTCATTGATATTCAGTAACTCTGCAAACGCTTTTCTGCCAAACTTAGAGTGATCCACAAATAATGCTATCTCATTGGACTGCTCAATCATGGCTCTTTTGATTTCAACTTCGGGTACGGTAGAGTCTGTTGCGCCTTTTTCAAAATCTAATCCTTTGCAGCTAATCAATAAAATCTCTACGTTATAGCGTCTGATATTTTCGATTGCCATACTGCCTTGCATAGAAAGGGTATTTCTATTAAAGAATCCCCCCGTACAAAGTAGGTTGAATTTTGTATTTGCCAACTCATGTAACATAATGTTGGATGTTGTTAAAATCGTTATATCTCCACTATCTTCAATTAATTTGATTACTTCCATGATAGTGGAACTGCTATCTGCCGCAATGGTATGCTTATCTTTGAGGATATCGGCAAAAGCCAACGCCATTTTTCGTTTGGCTTCGACGTTAATCTGGGCACGTTGATAAAAATCGATATTTTCCCGATGGTTTTCTACATTTAGCACGGCACCACCGAAAGTTCTGGTCAGAATTCCATCATTTTCTAATTTTTCCAGATCTCTTCGAATAGTTTCTTCCGTTACGCCGAAATGCTTGCTGAGCTGGGAAACCCTAACTTTTTTGTTTGTTCGAACAAACCGTTTAATTAAATCAATACGATTTTTAGCAACCATCAGTTTTCTCCGTTTTTTGCCGAAAGGATAGCAGTTTTTAATAGAGAAAGAAACTAACGGCTATTGTTCCAAAGCCTCCGCCATTTCACGCATCATTACGATATCGTCCGGCTCCAGTATTAGCTCGGCGGATTTTACGTTTTCTTTGATTTGTTCCACGGTAGTTGAACCGCTTAACAGATTTAAGAATTCACCTTGTGCTAAAATCCACCCGAGGGCTAAATTAGCGATGCTACAATGATATTTTTCGCATAACGGTTTCCATTTATCCATCATATCCATTGCCGCCAGCATATTTTTCCTCTGAAACCATTTTTTAGGAATTTGAGCGCCTACCGGTTGATAGTCGCGCGGCAACATACCGGATAATAACCCCATTTCCAGCGGAGAATATGCCTGAACAGTAATGTTATTTTCCCGACAACAGGGAATAATATCTTTCTCAATCGCGCGATCTAACAATGAATATTTGGCTTGCACGATATCTAATTGTCCCCATTTTAAATATTCTTCAATATGACGAATTTCAACGTTAGCGGCGCCGATGGCTTTTATTTTTCCTTGTGTTTTCAACTCATTTAACACTTCCATTGTTTGCTGAATGGGTACAAAATATTCGCTACCCTCCGTGGCCTGCCAATGTGTCATGTAAACATCAATGTAATCGGTTCCCAGTCTATCCAGCGAGTCTTCTATTTCTTTTTTAATGGAGTTCGTATTAAGATTTTTATACAGTTGAATACCGTTTACTTGATTAAATAAGTCACCTTTCATCTTTTGATCCCAGGTTATGCCGCATTTGGTAATGATAACGACCTCTTGACGATTCATTCCTTCCAATGCTTTACCTAAAATCTTTTCACTGTTTCCGAAATTATAAGCCGGTGCAGTATCAATCAGATTTACTCCCATTTGGGGAGCTTGTCTAATCGTCTCCATAACAACCTGCAGATCATGATCTCCGCCCCATGCGGAGCCTCCGCCGATTGACCAGGTTCCTAACCCTATTCTGGAAATATCAATCCCTGTTTTTCCTAGCTTCATTGTTTTCATAATCGTTCCTCTCGTTTTATTTTAATAAATATCTCAGTGAATCATGGTGATGCGTCAAAGTCTGACATTACCTATAATCTTGGCGATATTTAATCAGCATAGTCTCTACTAATTCTTTGTTTTTTACGCCGGCGGTTGCGCCCGCATACTGTACGGAAACTGCGGCGGTGCAGTTAGCATAGATAGCACATTCCCGGATATCTTTTCCTTGTAGCAACCCTGCGATAAAACCAGAGGCAAAATTATCGCCTGCACCGATAGTATCGATAGCAATTATGTCTTTACATGCGGGTACGACCATCGCACCGTTTGCGTTCCGGATATAACAACCGCGTTTCCCGATCTTCATCACTACATTCTTAACGCCGCAGCCATAAAGAATATCCGCCACTTTATCTTCTTGTTTTGCCCCTGTCAGCAAACAGGCTTCGTCAAAATTTGGGAAAAAGTAATCCACATAACTTAACGCTTCTCGGATATCTTCCAACGTTTCTCCTAAACGAGGCATAATCATGTCGGCGGTAATCAACATATTTTCAGCTTTCGCAGCCTGAAAAATTTGTATTAATGCCTCTCCGTTAAGCAGGGGATTATTAAAGATGCTGGCGAGCGAAAGAATTCTGGCTTGTTTAATTTTTTCAAAATCGACGTGTTGGATATTTTCTTTCCATAAGCTGCCGTTTCGATTAGTCACAAATGTTCTTTCTCCGTCTGCGGTGACTAGTCCCACATTAATTGACGTATCAAGATTCGGATCAATTTTAATGCCTTCTATATCAATATTGTCTTTTCGACAGCATTGAAGAATAAATTGACCGGCCGCATCATCACCGAGACAAGCGATAATACCTGTCTTGAATCCTAAACGACTGATAATGGTCGCTTCATTCATGGCATCTCCACCGACGGTCATCGCTATTCGATCTACCGGGTAACTTTCGATATCAAAGATATCTCTGGAAACCGGTCGAAGTGGAATATCCACAACGACCGCACCCAGGCAGATTACATCCAGTTTTTTTTCCATCTTATTCATCCGCTCTTCCGTTATCGCCAAATAGTATAATTTTATACATAGCGCGTTTTTTTATTGCTTCCCGGACTTCTCTTTGGACAGCTAAAAACGGTTTATCTTTATGCGCCTTAATCGCTTCCATTGCTGCTTGACACAGTTCGGTATGAATATTAATTTTAGCAATACCCAGCGAAATCGCTTTTTTGATGTCTTCATCACCAATACCGGAGGCGCCATGTAAGACTAATGGTACATCCACCTCTTTTGCTACCGCTTCCAATATGTCAAAAGCGAGTTTAGGCTCTGATGAATAAACTCCGTGTACATTACCGATAGCGATTGCTAATGAGTCGCAGCCTGTTCTTTCCACAAATTCTTTGGCTTTAGCCGGATCTGTATATTGATATTCCGCTAACGCTTCTTCATACACGGTTTCATTTCCCACATGTCCTAATTCAGCTTCGACGGGAATGTCGTAAGTGTGAAAGTAATCGACGCATCGTTTAATTTCCGCTACGTTTTGCTCAAACGGTAATGCGGATGCATCACGCATTACCGAATTCATACAATGATTAACGGCATTGTGCAAAATAGTCATATTTCTTCCGTGATCCCAATGCAAAATTACCGGCACACTGGCTTTTTTGGCCATAGATTCCATCATGTAACAAAAATCTTCGAAGGAAGTATTTCCGGTAAATCCTGTTCCGAAAGAGAGGATAATCGGTGCACGTAGTTCTTCGGCTGCATCAATCACCCCCATTAACATTTCGGCATTCCATACATTAAAATGCGGAATTGCATAATGTCCTTCAGAAGCTTTTTTTTCCCAGAATCTAATATCGGATAACATATTTTTTCTCCTGTTTTTATTCGCTTACTTTAATAACAGCTTTAACCATTTTTGCTTTTTTATTCGGATCAATAGCATCTGTGAAAGCCTGCTGTACATTTTGATAATCATAAATATCGGTCACCATATCTTTTACATTGAATTTACCGCCGGCGATCGCTGCAATGGTGTCAGGGAAGTTATTGCAATAACGAAAAGCGGTTTGGATGGTGACTTCACGATTGATTTTTAAAAAATCAATCGGTACTGGTTTAGCTTGTGTTCCGACAATCACTATTTTTCCACCGCGGGCAACAAGTTGGACGGCTTGTTGTGTGGTGAATGCCGAACCGGCCGCTTCAAATACTAATTCCACACCTTGGTCGCCGTAAGCGGACGGTGATCTTAATTCAGTCACAGTATCTTGTTGACTGCCATTAATGACTCGGGTCGCGCCTAGTTTTTTTGCGAGTTCCAAACGCTTTTCGATAATATCGACAACGGTGATATCAGTGGCACCAAGGACTTTACAGGCCTGCAACACCATTAATCCGATTGTTCCTCCGCCTAAAATAACGATACTTTTACCGAATTCAGCGCCACCCAATAATGCGGCGTGTATACCGACGGCCGCCGGTTCTACTAAAGCCGCTTCCATTGTTGTCATATTATCGGGAACATGAAAAGACCAAGCTTCCGGATGGGTCATGTATTGGCATAGCGCACCCTTATAATTCGGTTGGGTGGCTAAAAAGTTAACGCTCGGACAAATGTTGTATCGGCCTTTCCGGCTATAATCGGTATTCATATCTACAATACCGGGTTCTAATAACGCTCTGTCACCGACTTTAAATTTAGTGACTTTACTGCCGACTTTAACAATTGTACCGGCTACTTCGTGACCTAAACCGATTTTTTGATTCGGATCTTTAGGTGGAATATAAGGACCGAATTCAAAGCCGTGAATATCAGAACCGCACATGCCGACATACTCTACTTTTAGTAAAATTTCATTTTCTTCAGGTTCCGGTATCGGACAATCTTGAATTTCAAGCCGTTTTGGTGTGACTAAAATCGCTTCTGAATTTTTCATCTTTAATTCTCCTTCTCAAAGAATTGTTTCATTTAAACCTAATTAAATATTGCCGATATCTTCTACCGATTCGCCTCTTGTCTCGATCCCCAGGAATAAAATACCGATTGCAATAATGACGGCAACGATAGAAATCAGTACAAATACGCCATTTGCGCCGGCTGTACTTGCCACATAGGTGACTAAAAAAGGAAATAAAATATTACTTACACGGCCCATGGCATTACTGAAACCGGAGCCTGATAATTTCGCAGAGGTTGGCCACATCTCCGGTACATACACTGCGGAGGCATAGCATACATACATATAGATCACGGTATTTAATAAAAATGTCCACAGAATCAAGTTTCCCATCGTTGTTTGTTGGCTCGTTATAATGCCCAATACACCCATTAACACCAGTAAAGAAACCCCCATTACTCGACGAGGCAGTTTGTCCATAATTAAAGAGGCAATGAATATTCCGAATGGCGCACCGAATAACCCGAACATGGTCATAAACTGTGATTGTGAAGTATCGAATCCTAAGGATTTCAACATAGACGGCATCCAGTTCATCAATGTATATTGAATCGTGTTCATACCAATGAGAACGAGGGAACCGACAATTGTTCTTCTTAGCAGTTTTCCTTTAAATAAAGCCGAATAAGGTAATTGTTTTATCGTTTTCGGTTCTTCATTAAATGGCGGTAGCGGTTTACCGGTGGACGCCTCAATATCTTTTTCAATTTGAGTCATGATACTGTCCGCTTCTTGTAATCTTCCTTGGGATTCTAACCATCTGGGGGATTCCGGAAATTTCTTCAATACAAGAATACTGGCGATAATAGATAGGATGGACGGAATCATAAACTGAATTCGCCAGTTTACGGCATAGCTGACACCGGTCGCGACAATTAATAAGGCAATACCATTGCAAATCGGGTGCGCCCAGTTTCCAACGAAAGAGGTGCGGCTGGACCAGGTTCCTCGATTTCTACCCGGTACATATTCAGTAAAGCCGGCAAATAGGACGACTAACAATGCGCCTAATGCCATACCCTGTAATAAACGGAATACATACAATACATAAACGTTAGGTGACAGCGCACCGCCAATCATTGCGCAAATATGAATTACTTCATATAACAAAATGCTTTTCTTCCGCCCGATTTTATCGCCTATTGGCCCGCCGATTAAGGCGCCGAATAGTTGCCCTGCGGTATAAGTTGTACTCCACATTGCTAATAATGTCGTACCGGGTTCCAGCCAGTGAATTTCATTTAGCAAAATATTTTGTACGGCACCGCCGATACCATTTGACCAACATACTAACAAAGCAAATGCTGTCACCAGCCACATTTTTACATGCCAGCTTGAATTGGGTAATCGATCCAGTCGGGCACCGATATTTACGTTTGCGCTATTTTCCATTTTTATCTCCTCGGCTAACGGTGAACGGCCGAAATGGTTATTTGGTTTCGCCTGTTCTCCGTATTCAGTTTTTATGCACAGTGTGATAATTAATCTGCATAGTCATAGGTAAAGATGACTTTTATCGCTTCTTTACTGGCCATGGCGGAGAAACCTTTTTCCCATTCGGATAAACCCAAACGATGTGTGATCATCGGCTGAACTTTAATCATTCCCGCCTCAAGTAATCGAATGCAGTTTCTCCAGGATGTCGAATCATAGGCCATATGACCGATAATGCTTTTATTCCAAGAAGTGATTTCGTTGATTGAAAACTCAAGCGGTTTAAATCCCATCCCTACGCGTACGATTTCCGCATTCGGTCTGGTCATTTCTAACGCTTGTTTTAATGCAATATTGGCACCGGAACATTCAATGACCAATCCGAGATTGTCACGCCCGCAAATTTCGGTACATCTGGCCACGACATCTTCGGTTGAGCCATTGACGCAATGCGTAGCTCCTAACTCTTTTGCCACATTGAACCGGACTTTAACGTCTTCTTCCAAACCTATCATTACGATATTAATCGCACCCATTAATTTAGCGATTTGAACGGAAAAGAGCCCAAGCGGCCCGGTACCGAAAATGACGACATCCTGTCCCGGAATGAGATGTGATTGTTGGGCTAATGCTTTATAGGCATTACAAATAGGATCCAGTACACAGGCTTCTTCATATTTGACATTTTCCGGAATTTCCCAAATAGCATGTTTGTGGATTCTTAAGATTTCTCCCGGAATTTTGCAATATTTGGCAAAACCGCCTCCCCAGATATTATTATCCAATCCAAGATTTACTTTTTGTTCGCAACATAAAAAATCGCCTTTTTCACAAGCCGGGCAGATACCACACACATGGGCGCTGTTATCGGAAACGACTCTTTGACCGACATGCCAGTCTGTGACGTTCTCTCCTACTTTGATGATTTCACCGGCAAATTCGTGTCCGCGAACCGATTGCTGTTCTTCCGCTGGAATATTGGTATCGTCATAACCCGTATCCACCTGCCAATGCTTCATGTCTGCGCCGCATATTGCAGCAGCTCTAATTTCTATGATGATATCTTCCGGACCACAAACCGGTTCAGGATAGTTGTCCATCATTTTGTATCCGCCGAAAGCCGTACCAAATCGTTTTAATGCGTGCATAAGTCGCCTCCTTAAATTGAACATGTTGATGCAGTTCTTTTGTTTCTGGATAAAATATAACATATAAATCTGTGTTTTCAACATTAATACTTTTATTTAAATCTTTTTTATTGTGATTTTGATCACAAATATAAAAAAATGATTGGAAATCAGAAAAGATAAAAAATTACGGATAGTCTTAAAAAGAAAAAATAGCCTACTGGTTGTTGTACTTAATCGTGCAATGACTTTAATTCGGAAATGTCGAAATAGCGTTAGTCCCGCGCGTTGGCCGGTTTTTATTTCCTATCTATTTTGTCTCATGCTAAAATTGCACACTTTTAGTTAAATCAACGAAACGATATTGGCAGGATTTATGAATTTAGTGGATTTTCTGATTAATAAACTGGATGATTTAAAAGCGACGGAAATTCTGGCGATCGATGTGCGCGGTAAATCTTCCGTTACGGACGATATGATTATTTGCACCGGTACGTCGAGCCGTCATGTTTCCGCTTTGGCGCAGAAATTAATTGACGACAGCAAGCGGGCGGGGTTTGAGACTTTCGGTGAGGAAGGCAAGGCGACGGCTGACTGGGTGGTGGTGGATTTCGGGCAGGCGATGGTGCATATTATGCAGCGTGAAAGCCGCGAGATGTATCAGTTGGAAAAACTTTGGGCGTAAAAACGCCGGCAAAACAGACCGCACTTTATGAAGATTCAGCTTATCGCCGTCGGCACGAAAATGCCCGATTGGGTGAAAACCGGGTTTGAGGAATATCAACGCCGTTTCCCGAAAGATATGCCGCTGGAGCTGGTGGAAATTGCCGCCGGTAAGCGGGGCAAAAACGCAGACATTAAACGCATTCTGGAACAGGAAGGCAAGGCGATGCTGACGGCGTGCGGCAAGGGTAAAGTGGTGACGCTGGATATTCCCGGCAAACCCTGGACTACCGAGCAATTAGCCCGCCAGCTAGAAGGATGGAAAAACGACGGGCGTGATATTTGTCTGCTGATCGGCGGGCCGGAAGGACTATCGCCGGCATGTAAAGCGGCGGCGGAACAAAGCTGGTCGCTGTCGCCGCTGACCTTGCCGCATCCGCTGGTGCGGGTGGTGGTGGCGGAAAGTCTGTATCGTGCCTGGTCGCTGAGCGCCAATCATCCTTATCATCGAGAGTAATCCATGAAGCTGAAAAAATGGCTTGCCCAACCTGCCCATGAGCCGATTCGGGACAAAAAAGCGGAGCGTAACCTGTTCGCCCGCCGTGCGTTGGTGTCTTTTCTGGCGGTGATCGGGTTGTCGGCAATTTTATTTACCAATTTATATCACCTGCAGGTGGTCAACTACGATACCTATCAAACCCGTTCCAACGGCAACCGGATCAAATTGCTGCCGCTGCCGCCGACGCGCGGTCTGATTTATGATCGCAACGGTAAATTGCTGGCCGAAAACCTGACCTTTTTCGGGTTGTATATCGTGCCGGAAAAAGTGGAAAATTTAGACCGCACTTTTGAAGAGCTGCAAAGCATTGTCGGGCTGACGCAGGAGGATATCGCCAATTTCAGCAAAGAGCGGCGCCGTACTTCCCGCTATACTTCCATTTTATTGAAAGCCGATTTGACTGAGGAGCAGATCGCCCGTTTTGCGGTGAATCAATATAAGTTTCCGAGTCTGGAGATCAAACCTTATTTTAAACGGCATTATTTATACGGAGAACCGCTGACCCATATTCTGGGTTATGTGGCGAAAATCAACGATAAAGACGTAGAACGGCTGAAAAAAGAGGACAAAATCGCCAATTATGCCGGTTCGAGCGATATCGGTAAACTGGGCATTGAGCGTTATTACGAAGATCAGCTGCACGGTACGGTCGGCTTTGAAGAGGTGGAAATCAACAATCGCGGCAAGGTAATCCGCAAATTGCGTGAACAGCCGGCGGTGGCGGGCAAAAGTATTCATTTGACCATTGATCTGGATTTGCAGCGTTATATTCTGGATCTGTTGGGCGGTCATAAAGGCGCGGTGGTGGTGCTGGATCCGAAAGACAGCAGCATTCTGGCCATGGTGTCGACGCCGAGTTACGATAATAACCTGTTTGTCGGCGGGATTTCCGGCGGCGATTATAAACGCCTGCTGGACGATCCGGGCCGGCCGCTGTACAGCCGGGTGACACAGGGCGCGTATCCGCCGGCCTCTACGGTGAAACCGTTTATTGCGGTGGCCGGCTTGCAGGAAAACGTTATTACGCCGGGCACGACGGTGTTTGACCCCGGTTATTGGGTGCTGCCGAATACGACCAAGCGTTTCCGTGACTGGAAGCGCAGCGGCCATGGTTATACGGATTTGAATAAAGCGATTACCGAGTCTTCCGACACTTATTTTTATCAGCTGGCCTATAATATGGGGATCGATCGGCTGTCGGCATGGATGAAACGTTTCGGCTTCGGGATGCCGACGGGGATCGATATTCGGGAAGAGACCGCGGCGATAATGCCGAGCCGCGAATGGAAGCAGAAGCGCTATAAAAAACCTTGGGTGCAGGGCGATACCATTTCCGTCGGTATCGGGCAGGGATACTGGACGGCAACGCCGTTGCAGCTTGCCAAAGCGCTGTCGATTCTGATCAATAACGGTAAAGTGAATACGCCGCATTTGATGAAATCGGTGGAAGGTTCCACCACCGAAGTCTATCAGGATCCGTTGCTGTATGACGATATTACCGAGCCGAAAGCGCTTTACTGGGATCTGGCGAAACGCGGAATGTATAATGTGGTGAATGCCGCCAACGGTACGGCGCGCAAAGCCTTTGCCGGTACCAATTATCATGTGGCGGGCAAATCGGGCACGGCGCAGGTGTTCAGTTTAAAAGAAAACCAGACCTATAATGCCGGCTCTTTGGTTAAAGAGCTGCATGACCATGCGTGGTTTATCGGTTATGCGCCTTATGAAGAGCCGAAAATCGTGGTGGCGGTGATTCTGGAAAACGCAGGTGGCGGCGGTAGCAATGCCGGGCCTGTGGTCAGACGTATTATGGATTATTATTTGAATATTCGTTGGCCTCAGCTGCACGGCGAAGGCAGTCAGTCCGATTTGCCGGAATCATTGCCGCACAACGATCAGGTGGTAGAATAATGGGCGAAAAAAATATCTGGCTTGCGGTGTGGCGCCGTCTGCATATTGATTTATGGCTGTTTATCGGTCTGGTGGTGATTTCCGGTTACGGGTTGCTGGTACTGTACAGCGCTTCCGGGGCGAATGAGGCGATGTTTCGCAACCGCATCATTCAAGTGGGGCTGGGATTTACCGTGATGCTGGTAATGGCGCAGTTTTCGCCGAAGTTTTATCAGCGTCTGGCGCCCTATTTATTTGGTGTCGGTATCGTACTGCTGATTCTGGTGGATTTGGTCGGCACCACCAGTAAAGGCGCGCAGCGCTGGCTGGACTTGGGGCTGTTTCGTTTTCAGCCGTCGGAAATCGTGAAACTGGCGGTGCCGTTAATGGTGGCGGTGTATTTGGGGAAACGTTCGCTGCCGCCGAAGCTCGGCGATACCTTTATCGCGCTGCTGTTGATTATCGTGCCGACCTTGCTGGTGGCGATTCAGCCGGATCTGGGTACCTCCATTTTAGTCAGTGCCTCGGGCGTGTTTGTGGTGTTTCTGGCGGGGATGAGCTGGTGGCTGATTTTAATTGCGGTTATTGCGTTAGCCGGTTTTATTCCTATAATGTGGTTCTATTTAATGCACGATTATCAGCGCACCCGTGTGCTGACCCTGCTGGATCCGGAAAAGGACCCGCTCGGTGCCGGTTATCATATTCTACAGTCGAAAATCGCCATCGGTTCGGGCGGCATATGGGGCAAGGGCTGGATGCAGGGAACGCAGTCGCAGCTGGAATTTTTGCCGGAACCGCATACGGATTTTATTTTCGCGGTATTAAGCGAGGAACACGGCATGATAGGCTTTACGGTATTAATGGCGATTTACCTGTTTATCGTGGCCAGAGGGCTGATGATCGGCGTCAATGCGCAAACCGCCTTCGGGCGGATTCTGGTCGGGGCGCTGACCCTGATCTTTTTTGTGTATGTGTTTGTAAATATCGGTATGGTGAGCGGTATTTTGCCGGTGGTCGGCGTGCCGCTGCCGTTGGTCAGTTATGGCGGCACGTCTTTTGTGACATTGATGGCCGGATTCGGCCTTATCATGTCGATACATACCCACAAAGAGCATTTTTTCAAGGGAACTAAATAAGATTTTATGAATCTTAAACACAGTACTTTGTAAAAATTGAGCAATTTAAGATGAAATTAACGAATATAGTGAAATTCACGCTGGCGTTGCTGGCAGCCGTAAGCGCGTTATCGGCTCATGCCGAAACCAAAAAGCTATACGGCGTACAGGGGCCTAAGCTGACTTATCGTCAGCCGACTACGCAGGCGGGGTCTTATGTGGTGAAAGGGGTAACTTATACCACCAGAACTCATCACAGCGCCAAACATTATTCTCATGAAGGGGTGGCCAGTTATTACCATAAGAAATTTACCGGGCGCCGCACTTCCAGCGGCGAAGCGTACAGTCCGCTGCTTTATACCGCGGCGCATAAAACGTTGCCGATAAATTCTTATGCGTTGGTGACGAACTTGCGTACCAACCGGAAAGTGATTGTGCGCATTAATGATCGCGGGCCGTTCACCAAAGGGCGCATTATCGATCTTTCCAGTGCAGCGGCGAAAGAAATCGGCATTATCGGGCGCGGAACCAGTCCGGTGCGGGTAGAGGCGCTGCATGTCAGCTCGGAGGGTAAAATTTCCGGCGCGGCGGCGACATCGTTAGCCAAAATTGCCAAAACGCCGGAAGCGGTTCGGCGTCTCGAGCCGACGGCAACGGCGCAGGCGAACGCCAAAAGTGCGGTGAAAAATCCGCCCGATTCGGAAAGTTATAAGCTCCGCATGCTGAATGTCAACAGCAAACGGCAGGCGGAAAAGGTCATCGAAGGGTTGGCGCTGGAAAATGTGAAAACGGAAATTGCGCGCAACGGCAAAGGATACGATATTCACTTCGGGCCGTTAACCACGAAAAACCAGGTGAATCAATTGAAAGCGCAGTTACAGAAACTTAACGGTGCGAAACAATTGATCGTGTACAGTTATAACAGATAAACCACGAACTAATTTTAGGATGTAAGAGGTATGCTCAAGAAAGTATTTAACAACACAAAATTAACCTTGATCGCCGGTATGCTTGCGGTATCGGCCGCATCGGCAATGGCCGAGCCGGAAGATATTCAATTCGGTATTAGCGCGCCGGAACTTAATGCTCAGACGTATATTCTGATGGATTATCATTCCGGCACGGTTTTAGCCGCATTGAATCCGGATCAGCGTCAATATCCCGCATCCTTAACGAAAATGATGACCAGCTATGTGGTGGGGGACGCCATCAAGCAGGGGAAAATCCATAATACGGATGTGATCACCATCGGTGAAAGTGCCTGGGGCAAGAATTTTCCGGGATCGTCGAAAATGTTTCTCAACCTGAATCAGCAGGTGTCGGTGGCGGATTTAAACCGCGGTATTATTATCGTTTCCGGCAATGATGCCTGTGTGGCGATGGCGGAACATGTTTCCGGCTCGGAGCGGAATTTTATTGAGACGATGAACCAATTTGTCAGCCGGTTCGGGCTGAAAAATACCCATTTCACCACAGTACACGGTCTAGACGATGAAAATCAGTTTTCTTCCGCTCGCGATATGGCGATTATCGGTTCGCACCTGATCCGCGATTTGCCGGAAGAATATAAAATTTACGCTGAAAAAGATTTTACCTTCAACAATATCAAACAGCCTAACCGCAATGGTCTGCTGTGGGATAAAAGTATGAATGTGGACGGCATGAAAACCGGTCATACGGACAAAGCCGGTTATAATCTGGTGGCTTCCGCTACGGGCAACGGCAATATGCGCCTGATTTCTGTCGTTATGGGCGTGCCGACGTACAAAGGGCGTGAAGTGGAAAGCAAAAAATTATTGCAGTGGGGCTTTGCGAACTTTGAAACCTTTAAAACGCTGGAAGCAGGTAAAGGCGTTTCCGAACAGAGCGTGTATTACGGCGATGCGGGCAAAGTGCAGTTAGGTGTGTTGCAGGATCAGTTTATTACCTTACCGAAAGGCCGTCAGGCGGATGTGAAAGCCCGTTATGAGCTGAAAAAGAAATATCTGGAAGCGCCGCTGGCGAAAGGGCAGGTTGTCGGTCAGGTGATTTATCAGTTAGACGGTAAAGATATGGCGAAAGTGAATCTGCAGGTGATGGAAGAGGTGAAAGAAGGCGGCTTTTTCGGCAAGATCTGGGATTGGCTGGTGCTGACGGTAAAGAGTTTTTTCAACTAAACTTGAATTAAGCGAAAAGCAACCGCACTTTAGTACAGTTAAGGACGCCGATGTGGCGTCCGAATTTATTTATTAGGAGATAAGATGACAGAAAAAGTCGTGAAACTGGAAGACATCCCGCAAAAGCAATTAAAAGATCTGCTCGAGTTTCCCTGTGCGTTTACCTTCAAAGTGGTGGGCAAAAACCGCGTTGATTTAGCCGACGATACGCTGGCGGTGATCCAGAAATATGCGCCGGGCGATTATACTCCGCGTGAGCATCTCAGCTCGAAAGGCACTTATAATTCGGTTTCCGTGGATATTATCGCGGAAAATATCGAGCAGGTGGAAACGCTGTATATTGAACTGGCCAAAATCGACGGCGTAAGAATGGTGCTGTAATGGCGATATTATCCGATTCAGCAATCCTTATCCGGCAGCTCGGCGTGCGCGACTATCAGGAAATCTGGCATGCCATGCAGGATTTTACCGATCAACGCGATGCCGACAGCGCCGATGAAATCTGGCTGGTGCAGCATCCTCCCGTATTTACGCAAGGTTCGGCGGGCAAGCCGGAACATTTGCTGCAGCGCAGCGCAATTCCCGTGGTGCAGTCTGATCGCGGCGGACAGATTACCTATCACGGGCCGGGTCAGCAGGTGATGTATGTGTTGATCGACATTAAACGGCGTAAAGCGCAGGGCCATGAGCTCAATGTGCGTCAACTGGTGACCGCGCTGGAACAGTCGGTGGTGAAAACGTTGGCGGATTATGGCGTGCAGGCCTATCCGAAAGCCGATGCGCCGGGCGTGTATGTGAACGGCAAAAAAATCTGCTCGCTGGGATTGCGGATTCGCAAAGGCTGCTCGTTTCACGGGCTGGCGTTAAATATCAATATGGATCTTTCACCGTTCCAGAATATCAATCCTTGCGGTTATGCCGGGCTTGAAATGTGCCAGCTGGCGGATTTTGTACCGGCGGACGAAGCGCAGTGCGATAAAGTCGCACCGAAATTAGTTACATACTTTACCCAATTATTGGCGTATAATGTAACAAATTTTTAACAAGCATAGGATCTATCGATGGCGACTCCCTTTAAAATGGAACGCGGCGTGAAATATCGCGACGCGGCAAAAACCTCCATTATCCCGGTGAAAAATATCGATCCCAATCAGGTATTATTGAAAAAGCCCGAATGGATGAAGATCAAATTACCGGCTAATTCAGCGCGGATTAACAGCATTAAAAACGGCATGCGCCGGCACGGTTTGCACTCTGTGTGCGAGGAAGCCTCCTGCCCGAATTTGCACGAATGTTTTAATCACGGCACCGCAACCTTTATGATTCTGGGCGCGATCTGCACCCGTCGTTGCCCGTTCTGCGATGTGGCGCACGGTAAACCGCTGCCGCCGGACGCGGAAGAACCGCGCAAACTGGCGGAAACCATTCAGGATATGAAATTGCGTTATGTGGTGATTACCTCGGTGGATCGTGATGATTTGCCTGATCGCGGCGCCGGGCATTTTGCCGCCTGCGTTAAAGAAATCCGTGCGTTGAATCCGGGAATTAAGATTGAAATTCTGGTACCCGATTTTCGCGGGCGCATTGCACAGGCGCTGGATAAACTGAAAGACAACCCGCCGGATGTGTTTAATCATAATCTGGAAAACGTGCCGCGTTTATACCGTGAAATCCGGCCGGGCGCGGATTATGAATGGTCGCTGAAATTGCTGCGCGAATTTAAAGCCATGTTCCCGCATATTCCGACCAAATCAGGGTTAATGGTCGGGCTGGGCGAAAGCAACGAAGAAATTTTACAGGTTATGCGCGATCTGCGTACTAACGGCGTGACCATGCTGACGCTGGGGCAATATCTGCAACCGAGCCGGCATCACTTACCGGTGGCGCGGTATGTACCGCCGGAAGAGTTTGACCTGTTTCGCCGTCAAGCGCAGGAAATGGGCTTTGAACACGCCGCCTGCGGGCCTTTCGTGCGTTCTTCCTACCATGCGGATTTACAGGCCAGCGGCGGCTTGGTGAAATAAGCGCCGTGATTTCGGATAAAAGTGCGGTCGTTTTCGGTCGCATTTTTATGCGTACAAAAATGTAGCATAAATTTTAATATACCCATAAATAGGTATTGCATTTGTTTTTTATGTAACTTTTACATTTTGCGATGTAACTTGCTGAAAAACGGCTGATTTTCTTCAATTTCCATACCCCTTTCTAATTATTTTCATGTAGCAAAAAAATTTAAAAGCAGCGCTTTCTGTCAGAATCTTGATCAAACGCAAGAAATCTGCAAATAACCATGAAAATAATGCCGTTATTTGCTATTTTTACCCTCGAATAACTCTCTTTTTATCAACCGGTTAATAGATTTTAATGATAAAAATTATCATTAATTTATGGTTGCGGCAGGTTGATAACTAGCATTCATTTTTATAAACGGACAGTCCTTGGTTAATTTTTTAGTGGAGTAATTATCGTGAACATTTTCAGAAAAACGCTGGCTTCTCTGGCTTTGGCCGGATTAGGTTTGGCAATGACCCAAAGCGCGGTTGCCGAAACAAAAACAGTGACGACCGAAAGTGGTAAGCATGCCCCGAGCTTACAGGAGTTGGCAAAACCGACCGATGTGAAGATTCAGTCGAATAACGCGACGTTTGCCGAAAAGTACGCGCGTCAGTACAACAGCTGGAAAGATACGGATAAATCGACGGAAATCGTGCCGGCCATTGAGGTGGACCCGCGTATGATCGTGCTGTGGGGCGGCTATGCGTTCTCCAAAGAATATAACAAACCGCGCGGCCATTTTTACGCCGTAACCGATGTGCGTAACATTCTGCGTACCGGTGCGCCGATGGATGCCAACAGCGGGCCGCAACCGATGGCGTGCTGGACCTGTAAAGGGCCGGATGTGCCGCGTTTAATCGCCGAGTGGGGTGAAGAGGGTTATTTTAACGGTAAATGGGCGAAAGGCGGGGCGGAAGTGGTCAATTCCATCGGTTGTGCCGATTGTCATGACACCACATCAAAAGATTTCGCCGAAGGTAAACCGGCGTTGCGCATCGCCCGTCCGCATGTGTTGCGCGCGTTAGACGCCATCGGTAAGGATTTCTCCGGTCTGGACAGAACCGATCAGCGTGCGGCGGTCTGCGCTAACTGCCATGTGGAATACTATTTCGATAAAAACGTCACAAATAATGTGGTGTTCCCATGGTTTAACGGCGTGGATGTGGACAGCATAGAAAAATATTATGACGATATCGAATTTAAAGACTGGGTTCATTCCATGTCTAAAGCGCCGATGCTGAAAGCGCAGCACCCGGATTATGAAACCTGGTCGCTGGGGATCCACGGTAAAAACGGTGTGACCTGTATTGACTGTCATATGCCGAAAGTACAGGGTGCGGACGGTAAGGTTTATACCGATCATAAAATCGGCAATCCGTTTGATGCGTTTGAAAATACCTGCGCCAACTGTCATGATCAAAGCAAAGAAAAATTGCGCGCCATTGTTGATTCCCGTAAGCATGATATTAAAGAGGTGATGCTGAAACTGGAAGATCAACTGGTTCGCGCTCACTTTGAAGCTAAAACCGCATGGGATGCGGGCGCAACCGAAGCCGAAATGAAAGATGCGTTGCAGGCGATTCGTCATGCGCAATGGCGCTGGGATTTCTCGGCGGCGGGACACGGCGGCCACATGCACGCACCGGATGTACTGCTGAAAGTGATTGCTTCCGGTCTGGATCGCGCGGCGGATGCGCGGGCGAAACTGGCGGTGATTTTGGTTAAACACGGCGTTCAGACTCCGGTTAAAGTGCCTGATATTTCCACTGCAGAAAATGCCTGGAAAGTCATGGGTATCGATATTGAGAAAGAACGTGCGGATAAAGAAAAATTCCTCAAAGAAATTGTGCCGCAATGGAACAAAGAAGCCATTGATAAAGGCTTAATTTTTGAAGCGCCTCCTGCAAAATAATCAAAAATATGACCGCACTTATTAACCTAAGTGCGGTTTAGCCGAGCAACGAATTGAGGTAATGAACATGAACTCTGTATTAAAAAAAATGATGACCGTTGCGGCGATAGCGGGGGCGATGATGCTGACCTTGCCTGCAGCGGCACAAACGGCGCCGGACAATAAGCTTAGCTATGAGCCGACGCTGGAAAATCAGCGCAACCCGAATGAATATTGCGCCAAATGTCATAAACTGGACGCCAATGACGAGCAATCCGGCGGCGATTTACACTTCGGTAAATTCCACGGTCTGCATTTATCCAAAACCAACCCGAGTACCGGAAAGCCGATTACCTGCGTCAGCTGTCACGGCAATATTTCCGAAGATCACCGGCGCGGTGCGAAAGATGTGATGCGCTTTGACGGCAATATTTTCAGTGACGAACCGCCGATGTATTCGGTGCAGGAACAAAATAAAGTCTGTTTTTCTTGCCATCAGCCGGAAAAACTGCGCGAAAAACTGTGGGCGCATGATGTTCACGCGATGAAACTGCCTTGTGCCAGCTGCCATACGCTGCATCCGGAAAAGGATAAAATGAAGGGCATTGCGCCGAAAGAACAGGTGAAACTGTGTGTGGATTGCCATGGCGAACAGCAGAAACGTAAAGCACAACAGTTGAAAACCGAAGACCCAGCCACCGAACAAAAGGATAAAAAATGACAGCTTGCTCACGCCGTAGTTTTGTTTCCGGCATGGGAGCGTTAATCCTGATGACGGGAACAACAATGAAATCGGCGGCACAAAGTCCAACGGAAAAGCAGCCAATTCGCTATGCAATGCTACACGATGAAAGCGCGTGTATCGGTTGCACGGCCTGTATGGACGCTTGCCGTGAGACGAATCAGGTGCCGCAAGGGGTTTCGCGTCTGGAAATTATTCGCAGCAAGCCTTATGGTGAATTTCCCGATGTGAAATATGAATTTTTCCGCCATTCCTGTCAGCATTGCACGAATGCGCCTTGTGTTGCGGTTTGTCCGACGGGCGCCTCTTATATTGATGCAGCGACCGGAATCGTGGATGTGAATAAGGATCTGTGCGTCGGTTGCCAGTATTGTATTGCCGTCTGCCCGTATCGTGTACGTTTTATTCACCCGGTGTATAAATCGGCCGATAAGTGCAACTTCTGCCGCGATACCAATCTGGCGAAAGGCAAACAGCCGGCCTGTGTGGAGGCCTGTCCGACCAAGGCGCTGACCTTCGGCGATACCAATGATCCGCACAGCGCCATTTCCTTAAAACTGAAAGAGAAACAAGTTTACCGCACGAAAGTAGAGCTCGGCACCGATCCGAATCTCTATCATGTGCCGGCACGCCCGGGGGAGATTAGACGATGAATAGTCCGTTTCATTTTCCGTCTCTGGTATGGGACGGTCCGATTGCCGTTTATCTCTTTTTATTGGGGATTTCCGCCGGTGCCACAATGCTGGCCGTATTGCTCAAACGCAGCGGCCTTGCCGGAGAGCGGCCGGAAGAAAACAATGTACTGCGCTGTAATGCGTGGCTGGCGCCGGTGAGCATTATCCTCGGTTTGTTGTTATTGATTTTCCATTTAACCAAACCCTGGACATTCTGGTATTTAATGTTTAACTATCACCACACCTCGATTATGTCCATGGGGGTGATGTTATTCCAGGTGTACATGCTGTTTTTGATCCTATGGCTGGCGGTTATTTTCAAATTCTGGGTGTTGAATCTGGTTAAGCGTTTTATCCCGAAACTGACCGATTTTGCGGAAAAAACCATTGATTTTATCGCCAAATTTACCGGCCCGATTGAAATCATTACGCTGATCTTAAGTGTCGCCCTCGGCGCTTATACCGGCTTCCTGCTTTCCGCGCTGGTCAGCTACCCGATGCTGAATAACCCGGTTTTGCCGGCATTATTTTTGGCGTCCGGTACTTCATCAGGGATTGCGGCGCTGATTGTATGTACGCTGCTGTTTACCAAAGAAAGCACGCATTCGGCCTCCATTGCCTTCCTGCATAAATTTGAATTGCCGGTGGTGTTAATTGAAGCTTTCTTGCTGTTCGCCTTTTTTGTCGGATTATATCTCGGCGGCGGTCAGAAAACCGTCGCATTTCAGACCGCACTTTTAGGCGGTTTCTGGGCAAATGTGTTCTGGATTGGTGTCGTCGGCATCGGTATTGTGTTACCATTGCTGCTCAACGCCGTGGCGAAAGACAGCCTGAAACACCGCAAAGGTTTTATGCTGCTGGTTGCGGTGCTGGGATTAGTCGGCGTGCTTTGTCTGCGCTATTTTGTCCTGTACGCAGGACAAATGACGCTGGCCTGACACAGTCATTTGACAGGATAAAAGACGACGTCGGGCGGGCCATTGTGTCCGCCCGATATGTCATTAATCCGCTCCGTTAATCAACATAGTTTGCCGCGTGATGTCATCACGACGGTTATGCGTTTTAATTAAACTTTTATACAACATGATGCTCCCGGAACTCGGCTTTCTTGCTTTACTTATCGCGTTGACCTGTTCGGTATTGCTCGCTGTCATACCGCAAATCGGCATCATTCGCCGTCAGCCGGGTTTAATCCGGCTTGCCTGGCATTTCACCTATTTATTCGCCGTTTTCACCGCACTTTCCATTGCGTTGCTGGCCTATGCCTTGGCCACCGACGATTTTTCCGTGCAATATGTGGCGGCGCATGCCAATTCCCAATTGCCGCTTTTGTTTAAACTCGCGGCCACTTGGGGCGGCCATGAAGGCTCGATGCTGTTCTGGCTGTTTTCATTGAGCCTGTGGATGAGCGCGTTTGCCTTTTTCAGCCGTAAAATCGACCCGCTTCTCGCCGCCCGCACCTTATCTTTGCTGGGGCTTGTCAGTCTCGGTTTGACGGTATTTATCCTGTTTTTTTCCGATCCGTTTCTGCGATTGTTCCCGCCACCGCCGGAGGGGCGCGATTTAAATCCGATGTTGCAGGATATCGGATTAATTTTCCATCCGCCCTTGCTTTACCTCGGTTATGTCGGATTTGCGGTTAATTTCGCCTTAACCTTGGCGGCATTGGTGAGCGGGCATTTGGATGCGGCAATCGCCCGCTGGATGCGCCCGTGGGTATTGGTGGCCTGGCTGTTTTTGACCTTAGGTATCATGCTGGGCGCCTGGTGGGCGTATTACGAACTGGGCTGGGGCGGCTGGTGGTTCTGGGATCCGGCGGAAAACGCCTCCCTGATGCCGTGGCTGCTAGGATTGGCGTTATTACACAGCCTGTCGGTGACGCAACAACGCGGTATTTTTTCCTACTGGACGATCTTATTTTCTCTGTTCAGTTTTGCTTTCAGCCTGTTGGGTACCTTTATTATCCGCTCCGGTGTACTGACTTCGGTGCATGCCTTTGCGATGGATAACCAGCGCGGTGCGGCACTGCTGATTTTGTTCTTTCTGCTGAGCGTCGGTGCGTTGAGCGTTTTCGCTTTGAAAGCGAAAGCGCCGGCAAGTGCGGTGCGTTTTTCCCTGTTTTCGCGGGAAAGCGCCATGCTGGCGGCAAACCTGATTTTCAGCATCGCCACCGTCAGCGTCTTTCTCGGCACCTTTTATCCGCTGCTGTTCAGCACGCTGGGTTGGGGATCGATTTCCGTCGGCGCGCCTTATTTTAATACCGTGTTTTTGCCGCTGTTCGTTGTGCTGCTGGTGATAATGCTGTTTGTGCCGGCAACGGACTGGAAACACATCCGCCGCCCGCTGCCGAGAAAATATGCCGTATTGTCGCTGCCGGCCTTTGGCTTGGCGTATCTGCTGATTGAATTGACGCTGCGGCAGGAAGCAAGTCTGCATTTTAATATGCTGGCATGGTTTTTGCTGAGCCTTGCGATCTGGCTGCTGCTGACCACATGCTGCACATTGCGTTATAAACCGACTTTCAAACGCTGTGCCGTGTTGTTTGCTCACGGCGGCGTGGCGGTAACGGTGATAGGCGCGGTGATGTCGGGTTATTTCGGTAGCGAAATCGGCGTTCGTCTGGCGCCGCAGCAAAGCCGGCAGCTAAGCGGTTACGAATTCCGTTACCTCGGTTTCAGCAATGAACTGGGGCCGAATTATACCAGCGAGAAAGCACATTTTGATATTTTCAAAAACGGCAAAAAAATCACCGCACTTTATCCCGAACGCCGCTATTATGACGTGCGCGGCATGACTATGTCGGAAGTGGGGCTGCAATCCGGCTGGCTGGGTGATCTGTATATCGTGATGGGCGATAAAACCGGCCGCGGCGAGTTTACCTTCCGTCTGCATTACAAACCGTTTGTGCGCTGGTTGTGGCTGGGCGGCATATTGATGGCGCTGGGCGCATTGTGCGGCGCATTAGGCTTAAGGAAGCAAGGCGATGTATAAAAAAATTCTGCTGTCTGTCCCCTTATTGCTGATTCTCGCATTGTGCGGCTTACTGCTGTCCGGCTTACAGCAGGATCCGAAAAAAATCGCCTCGGCGTTAATCGGCAAACCGATACCGGAATTTTATCAGCCCGACCTGTTCGAGAGCGCAAATACACTGAATAACCGCAATCTGCCGACGGGTATTTTTGTGCTGAACGTGTGGGGCAGCTGGTGCGTATATTGTCAGCAGGAACACCCGTTTTTAATGGGGCTGGCGCAGCAGGGGGTGAAAATCGTCGGTCTGAATTACCGCGATAACCGACAAAGTGCGCTGGATATGCTGGCCAAACGCGGCAACCCTTTTCTTTTGGTGATTGATGACAGCAAGGGCGCGCTGGCGCTGAAGCTCGGTGTGGACGGCGCGCCGGAAACCTATCTGCTGGATGCGCACGGTATTATCCGTTATCGCTATGCCGGTGTATTGAATGAGCAGGTCTGGCAGCAGGAATTTATGCCGCTTATCACCGCATTAACGGAGGACAAACCGTGAAACACTGTATTTGGTTGCTGCTGTTAGTTCTGAGCGTGGCGCTGCGCGCCGAAATGGTGGATACCTATCAGTTTAAAAACAGCGAGGATCGCCAGCGGGCGGTGGCGCTGGCAAAATCGTTGCGCTGCCCGCAGTGCCAGAACCAGAATCTAGTGGAATCCAATTCGCCGATTGCCTATGACTTACGCCTTGAAGTTTATCGCATGGTGGACGACGGGCAATCCGATCAGCAGATTGTCGCGCGGATGACCGAACGTTTCGGCGATTTCGTGCGCTACAATCCCCCGTTTAAATGGACGACCGCGGCATTATGGGGGCTGCCTTTCGTGCTGCTGTTGGCGGGCGTGGCCGCCGTGTGGCGTTATGCCGGCGGTATGCAGACACGCCGTGAACCGCTGGATGACGCACAGCGGCAGGCACTAAAACGCTTATTGCAAAAACGGAATGACGAATGACAGTATTTTTTCTCGGTATCCTGATTTTTATCTTGCCGGCGTTGCTGATTTTTGCGCCGCTGAACGCCCACATAAACTGGCGGCAAAATTATCGTCGCCGGCAGAATATCGCCCTGTATCAGCAACAGGCGGCAAGCTGTACGGACAGCGAACTTGCCGATGAGCTTGCGCAGCGTTTACTGGCGGATGAAAAACTGATGGAAAATCAACCGCACTTTGCCATACCGGCGGACGGGCTAAAAAGTGCGGTCGGTTTTCGGCTTAAATGTTTGCTGCTGGCGCTTTTGATTCTGTTACCGGTCGGCGGCTATTTTACCCTGGATCGTTTCACGACGGTTTTACAGGGCGAACGGACGGTTCGCGCCGAGCGGCAGCGTCTGGCGGAAGCCGGTGCGGCGGAGAAAAACGCGGATTATATCGCCGCGATTCAAAACCGACTGCGCCGTGATCCGAATGATGCGCAGCAATGGCTTGAACTGGGGCAGGCTTATATGCTGAATAATCAGTTCGACAACGCCCTAACCGCTTACGGCAATGCGGAAAAACTCAGCGGCAGCAAAGCGCCGATTCTGGGATTGGCGGCAACCGCGCTGTATTATCAGGCCGGCCAGCAGATTACGCCGCGCGTTCGTCGTTTACTGGACAGCGCGCTACGGCAGGAGCCGGCAGAAACCGCCAGTTTATCACTGCTGGCGGGCGAGGCGTTTTTGCATGCGGATTATACGCAGGCGCTGAATTTATGGCAGCAGATTCTCGACAGCGGTAAAGCGGATGTGGATCGGCGCGCCATTATTCAGCGTATGCAAATGGCGGAAATGCTGCGGCAGGGGCGGCAATAAGGCGCGGCGTGCGCTTAACGGTTGTTTGTGCCGATGATGCTGTCATTGGCGCGAACCCGTTTACGGTAATTTTGCGGCGAGGTGCCGGTATATTTCTGAAAATTATCGTAAAAACGGCTGATAGCATTAAAACCGGCCGTCAGTGAAATATCCAGCATGGTTTTGTCCGTTTCGCTTAACAGCGCTTTGGCGTGGTTGATTTTCATCATCGTAATATATTGCTTAATCGTCAGCTGCATCACGCTTTGAAACAGTCCCATGGCGTAGTTGGCGTTCAGCCCGACCGCGTTCGCCACATCGGCGACCGTCAACGGCATGCTGTGATGATTGGCGATATGATCCAGCATCAGGCTGACATAATGCTGCCCGTGGCGGGAGGATTTGACATGCTGATTCAGATGATAAACGTTTTCCAGCAGCAGTGTCCAGCCGTCCAGACTGAGGCGTTTGATCATCAGCTGAATTTCATCATAAACCAGCTGCTGGCGGTTCAGATTATCGGATTGCAGTTCATTTTCCCAGCGCCGTACTTCAAATTCGCTCACCAGATCGGGTTGCGCCGATTGGATCACAATACCATGCGTCAGCTGGTTGATCAGGTTATGCGGCAGCGGCCATGACAGCAGCAAATGCACCGGAATATCCAGCACCGCCATGGTGCGGCAGTTTTTGCAATTCACCACCCGATGCGGCACCGATGCCCAGAATAAGGCGATATGCCCGGCGGTTAGAGTGACGTGCCGACCGTTAAACATATATGCCACATCGCCGTCGAACGGAATATTGATTTCCATATGACCGTGCCAGTGATAACCGTCCATCACGTTCGGCGGCTGCTGTAATTCCACATTGAGTGATTGCCGATCCGAATACAGGGACAGCGGACTGACGATTTTCTTACCGTATATCGTCTTATCGGCGTGGGTTGCTGCAAGGTTGATTTCGGGCATAAATTCCACCGCACTTTGGCTTGTTTTACGGGCTGTTTGCCGCCGCATCAAACGGCAATTCCGTCAAAAATACTGTGATTGACCGCCTTAAGGGTAACACCGGCGGGAAAAGAAAAATAGCATTTTTTATCTAAAAATTCCTGAAAGCTCAGATTATGGTTGTTGGATCGATAAAAATGAGTTTTCGGGAATTTTACCGTTAAATCCGAAACGAAATCCGGTGTCGTTCTGTGTCATGATGATTATCGACAATGATTTTTCGTTTGTTAGCGGTTTATTTCATACTTAAACAGGAGCAATGCTATGAATTCCCCGAAAATTACCTTTATCGGCGCAGGTTCCACCGTATTCGTGAAAAATATTTTAGGCGATGTGTTTCATAAACCCGCCTTAAAACAGGCGCGTATCGCACTGATGGATATTGATGAAACCCGTCTGGCGGAATCGCATTTTGTGATTGAAAAACTGATGAAATCCGTTGGCGCCAACGGTACGATCGAATGCTATACGGATCAGAAAGCGGCGCTGCGTGATGCGGATTTCGTGATTGTGGCATTTCAAATCGGCGGTTATGAACCTTGCACCGTGACGGATTTCGAGATCTGTAAAAAATATGGTTTGGAGCAAACCATCGCCGATACGCTGGGTGTCGGCGGGATTATGCGGGCGCTGCGTACGGTACCGCATTTATGGAAAATCTGCGAGGATATGCTGGAGGTCTGCCCGAATGCCACCATGCTGAATTATGTGAATCCGATGGCGATGAACAGCTGGGCGATGTTTGAAAAATACCCGCAGATCAAACAGGTCGGCTTATGCCATTCGGTGCAGGGCACCGCAGAAGAACTGGCGCGCGATCTGGATTTGGATCATCATGACCTGCGTTATGTGTGCGCCGGTATCAATCATATGGCGTTTTACCTGCATCTGGAGAAAAAACTGCCGGACGGCGGTTATGTCAGCATTTACCCCGATCTGCTGGAGGCTTATAGCGCAGGACGCGCGCCGAAACCGAGAGCGGACAACCCGCGCTGTAACAATATTATTCGTTATGAAATGCTGAAAAAACTCGGCTATTTCGTCACCGAATCCTCAGAGCATTTCGCCGAATATACCCCGTATTTTATCAAGCCGAACCGCCCGGATCTGATCGAACGTTATCAGGTGCCGCTGGATGAATATCCGAAACGCTGTGTCGAGCAAATCGCCCGCTGGAAGCAGGATCTGGCGGATTATCAACAGGCGGAAAGCCTGAGCGTGCCGGAGTCGCGCGAATATGCCAGCATCATTATCAATTCAATCTGGACCGGCACACCGAGCGTGATTTACGGTAATGTGAAAAATGCCGGTTTAATTGATAATCTACCGTCCGATTGCTGCGTCGAAGTGGCCTGTCTGGTGGATGCCAACGGCATTACGCCGACCAAAGTGGGGGCGATTCCGAATCATCTGGCGGCATTAATGCAGACTAACATTAATGTCCAGCGGCTTACGACGGAGGCGTTATTAACGGAAAACCGCGAGCGGATTTATCATGCCGCCATGTTGGATCCGCACACCGCCGCCGCGCTAAGTCTGGAAGAGATTTATGCGCTGGTGGATGAGTTGTTGATTGCCCACAAAGACTGGTTGCCGCAATGGATTAACCGTTAAGTTCAACCCATAGCGGCGCGCATCCCGCCGCTATGATTTTCACCGAATAGCAAGGAGTGAGTGATGAGTTTATCCATGAAAACCAAAATCAGTTTCGGACTCGGTGCTTACGGCAAGGATTTCGCCATCGGTATCGTGTATATGTATTTAATGTATTATTACACCGATGTGATCGGCGTCTCGGCGGCGGCCGTAGGCACGATTTTTATGGTGGCGCGCATCTGGGATGCGGTGAACGATCCGATTATGGGCTGGATTGTCAACAACACCCGCAGCCGCTGGGGCAAGTTCAAACCCTGGATTCTGATCGGGACGGTATTAAATTCCATCGTACTGTTTTCCCTGTTCTGCGCCGATTATTTCAGCGGAACGGGGTTAATCATTTATATTGCGGTCACCTATATTTTATGGGGCATGACTTATACCCTGATGGATATTCCGTTTTGGTCGCTCACGCCGACCCTGACGCTGGATCAGCGCGAGCGGGAACAACTGGTGCCTTATCCGCGCTTTTTCGCCAGTCTGGCCGGCTTTGTCACCGCCGGCGTGTGTCTGCCGTTTGTGGATGCGGTGGGCGGCGAGGATAAAAGTTTCGGCTTTCGCATGTTTACGCTGGTGATTATCGCATTCTTTATGGTTTCTACTCTGATTACTTTAGTGAATGTGAAAGAAAAATATTCCTCCGATCAGCAGCAAAATGACCAGCCCGTCGCCAAATTGCCGCTGAAACAGCTGATTTCGCTGATTCCGCGCAATGATCAGCTTTCCAGCCTGTTGGTGATGGCGTTGTGCTATAACATCGCCAGCAATATCATTTCCGCTTTCGCCATTTATTATTTCACCTATGTCGCTGGCGATAAGGCGCTGTTTCCTTATTACATGTCCTATGCCGGGGTCGCCAATCTGGCGGTGATTATCCTGTTTTCCAGACTGGCTAAAATCCTGTCGCGCCGGGTGCTATGGGCAACTTCTTCCATTGCGCCGATGTTAAGCTGTCTGACGCTGGCCTATGCGGGCATTTTCGACAGCCAAAATATTTTCCTGATTATCGTCGCCGGCGTACTGATGAATATCGGCACCGCGCTGTTCTGGACATTACAGGTGATTATGGTGGCGGATACGGTGGATTACGGCGAATATAAACTGGGCGTTCGTTCGGAAAGTATCGCTTACGCCGTACAGACTATGGTGGTGAAAGCCGGCTCGGCGGTTTCGGCGTTTCTGATCGGCGTGCTGTTAAGCGCCATTGATTATGTGCCGAATGTGGCGCAAAGCGAAACCACCGTTTTTTACATGAAAGTGATTATGATCGGATTGCCGATTGTTTTCTATGCCGTCAAGCTGTTCGTGTATTTCCGCTATTATAAATTGAACGGCGATTTGCTGGCGAAGGTGAATATCCGTTTACTGGACAAATACCGCAAGGCGAACGGATAGCGATGAACGATGCGTGAAAAATACACTGAAAAACGACCGCACTTTTAACCGCCGCGGCAGGCGCCAAGCCTGCCGTTTTCTGTGGTGAAAATGCCGGGCGGGTTTTGACAGTAGGCAAAGGCGGCTGATCTTGTTACAATTGCGCCGCCTTTTTTCTGTGAGACGGACGCGCTTATGACCACACATTTTTCCGACACCTTAATTATCGGCGCCGGTGCCGCCGGCCTGTTTTGTGCCGGGCAGCTGGCGAAGCGGGGAAAGCAGGTGACGGTGCTGGATAACGGTAAAAAAATCGGGCGTAAAATTTTAATGTCCGGCGGCGGATTTTGTAATTTCACCAATCTTGAGGTGACGCCGCAGCATTATCTTTCGCGCAATCCGCATTTTGTGAAATCCGCGCTGGCGCGTTTCACCCAGTGGGATTTTATCGCCATGCTACAGGCATACGGCATTCCTTATCACGAAAAAGAACTGGGTCAGCTGTTTTGTGATAACGGCGCGCAGGATATCGTGGCCATGCTGGCGGCGGAGTGCGAAAAATATGGCGCGACGATTTTTCTGCGCCGGCAGATTGACGCGGTAACGGCGGCATGTGCGGGCGCGCCGGGGCGTTTTACTCTGTTGGCGAACGGACAGCGCTGGCATTGCCAAAATCTGGTGGTGGCCAGCGGCGGATTATCCATGCCGGGACTGGGCGCCAGCCCTTTCGGTTATCAGCTGGCGGAACATTTCGGCTTGCCGGTGGTGGCGCCGCGTGCGGCTCTGGTGCCATTCACCTGGCGGGAAACGGAGAAATTTTACACCGCACTTGCCGGCATTGCGCTGCCGGCGACGGTCACGGCACATTGCGGTCAAGCCTTCACCAATCATCTGTTATTTACTCACCGCGGTTTGTCGGGGCCGGCGATATTGCAGATTTCCAATTACTGGCAGCCGGGCGAAGGGCTGAGTATCGATTTGCTGCCGGCGCAGGATATCTGCGCGTATTTGCAGGCATTGCGCGCCAGTTCGCCGAACATGTGGCTGAAAACGGCGTTATCCCGCCTGCTGCCGAATAAGCTGGTGGAATTGTGGCTGCAACGCGGTATGTTGCAGGATGGCGCGCTGGCGCAGTTAAGCAAAGTGCGGTGCGAAAATCTGGCAAATCTGATTCATCGCTGGCAGGTTCGGCCGAACGGCACCGAAGGCTACCGCACTGCGGAGGTCACGATGGGCGGAGTGGATTGCGCGGCGATTTCGTCCAAAAGCATGGAATGTATGTCGGTAAAGGGGCTGTATTTTATCGGCGAAGTGCTGGATGTTACCGGCTGGCTGGGCGGTTATAATTTCCAGTGGGCGTGGAGTTCGGCCTATGCCTGTGCGCAGGCGATTGCCGCCGAGTGAGGATAACCGTGCTTTCGGCGCCGTATTTTTTATCCTTTCGCTGACCGAAAAATCCCGTTAAAATAGACCGCACTTTCGGTCTTGAATGAAGGATTTTTTATGTCGCAACCCCGTTTCGTGCACCTGCGCGTTCACAGTGATTTTTCCATGATTAATGGTATTGCCAAAGTCAAACCGTTAGTGAAAACCTGTGTGCAGCATCACATGGTGGCGATGGCGCTGACCGATTTTACCAATTTCTGCGGGCTGGTGCGTTTTTACGGCGAAGCGTTATCCAGCGGCATCAAACCGATTATCGGCGCCGATGTGCTGGTAAAAAGCGAGTTAATGGGCGATGAGCCGTTCGAACTCACTTTGCTGGCGAAAAACAACACCGGTTATCACAATATCACCTTATTGCTGTCCAAAGCCTATGAACGGGGCTACAGCGATTTGCCTTATATCGATCAGCAATGGCTGATTGAACACCGTGACGGGATCATTATTCTGTCCGGCGGACGCAACGGCGATGTGGGCAAGAAATTGCTGAAAGAAGCCGCCGACGAGACCGACAGCGCGCTGGCTTTTTATCAGACGTATTTCCCTGATCATTTTTATCTCACCTTAACCCGCACCGGACGTGCCGACGAAGAACGTTATATTCAGGCGGCGGTGGCGTTGGCGGAGCAGCGGCAGTTGCCGGTGGTGGCGACCAACGATGTGTGTTTTCTGGCGGCGGAGGATTTTGAAGCCCATGAAATCCGGGTCGCCATTCATGACAGCTTTACGCTGGACGATCCGAAACGGCCGCAATTGTACAGCGAACAGCAATATTTCCGTTCCGAACAGGAAATGTGCGAATTATTTGCCGATATTCCGTCGGCGCTGGCCAACAGCGTGCTGATCGCGCAGCGTTGTAATGTCACCATTCGGCTGGGCGAATATTTTCTGCCGCAGTTTCCCACCGGCGATTTGAGTACGGAAGATTATCTGATTAAAAAATCCCGCGACGGGTTGGAAGAGCGGTTGAAATTTCTGTTTCCCGACGAACGGGAGCGGGCGCAGCGGCGGGCGGAATATGATCAGCGCCTGCAAATCGAGCTGGATGTGATTAACCAAATGGGCTTTCCCGGTTATTTCCTGATCGTGATGGAATTTATCCAATGGTCGAAAGATAACGATATTCCCGTCGGCCCGGGACGCGGTTCCGGCGCCGGCTCATTGGTAGCTTACGCGCTGAAAATCACCGATTTGGATCCGCTGGAATTCGATCTGCTGTTTGAGCGTTTTCTGAATCCGGAACGTGTGTCCATGCCCGATTTCGACGTGGATTTCTGTATGGACGGCCGCGACCGGGTGATTGATCATGTGGCGGAAACCTACGGGCGCGGTGCGGTGTCGCAGATTATTACCTTCGGCACGATGGCGGCCAAAGCGGTAATTCGCGATGTGGGGCGGGTACTCGGCCATCCTTACGGTTTTGTCGATCGGATTTCCAAACTGGTGCCGCCGGATCCCGGTATGACGCTGGCGAAAGCCTTTGAGGTGGAACCGCGCTTGCCGGAAATTTATGACAGCGACGAAGAGGTTAAAGCGCTGATAGATATGGCGCGCAAACTGGAAGGGGTGACGCGCAACGCCGGTAAACATGCGGGCGGAGTGGTGATTTCGCCGACGCTGATCACCGATTTTTCGCCGTTGTATTGCGACAGCGAAGGCAAACATCCGGTGACCCATTTCGATAAAAATGACGTGGAATACGCCGGACTGGTGAAATTCGACTTTTTGGGCTTGCGTACCCTGACCATCATTAAATGGGCGCTGGATATGATCAACGCCCGTCAGGCGAAAGAGGGCAAGCCGCCGGTGGATATTAACCGCATTCCGCTGGATGATGCCGCTTCCTTCAATTTATTGCTGAATTCGGAAACCACCGCGGTGTTTCAGCTCGAATCGCGCGGTATGAAAGATTTGATCAAACGCCTGAAGCCGGACTGTTTTGAAGATATTATCGCGCTGGTGGCGCTGTTCCGTCCCGGCCCGTTACAATCGGGCATGGTGGATAACTTTATCCGCCGTAAACACGGGGAGGAAGAAATTTCTTATCCCGATGCGGAATATCAGCATATTTCCCTGCAACCGATTCTGGAGCCGACCTACGGCATTATTCTGTATCAGGAACAGGTGATGCAGATTGCGCAGGTTTTGGCGGGCTACACGCTGGGCGGTGCGGATTTGCTGCGCCGTGCCATGGGTAAGAAAAAACCGGAGGAAATGGCGAAACAGCGTTCCGTGTTTAAAGACGGGGCGATCAAAAACGGGATCGACGGCGATCTGGCGATGAAAATTTTCGATTTGGTGGAAAAATTCGCCGGTTACGGCTTTAATAAATCCCACTCCGCCGCCTATGCGCTGGTGTCTTATCAAACCCTCTGGCTGAAAGCCCATTATCCGGCGGAATTTATGGCGGCGGTGATGACCTCGGAAATGGATAACACCGATAAAATCGTCGGTTTTTATGATGAATGTCTGCGCATGGGATTAACCGTGGTGCCGCCGGATATTAACACCGGCAAGCACCATTTCAGTGTGAACGATAACGGCGAAATCGTGTACGGCATTGGGGCGATTAAAGGCGTGGGCGAAGGGCCGATCGAAGCCTTGGTGGAAGCGCGCAACAAGGGCGGAATTTTCAAGGATTTATTTGATCTGTGCGCCAGAGTGGATTTGAAAAAAATCAATCGCCGTACCTTTGAAAGCCTGATTATGTCGGGCGCTTTCGATAAGCTGGGGCCGCATCGTGCCGCGCTGTCGAAGAATCTGGAAGATGCGCTGCGTGCCTCCGATCAACATGCCAAAGACGAAGCGATCGGGCAGGCGGATATGTTCGGTGTGCTGACCGAAAGTCCGGAAGATGTGGAAACCGCCTATGCCAATACGCCGCGCTGGACGGAAAAACAAATTCTGGACGGCGAACGGGAAACGCTCGGGCTGTATTTAAGCAGCCACCCGATCAGCCGTTATCTGAAAGAACTGTCGCATTACAGTTCGAACCGCCTGAAAGATTTGGTGCCGAATTATCGCGGGCAAATCAGTACGGCCAGCGGTCTGATCGTCAATGCCCGTTTTGCGGTGACCAAAAAAGGCAATCGGCTGGGGATTGCGACGCTGGACGACCGTTCCGGACGTTTGGATATTACGTTGTTTGCCGATGCGCTGGAGCGCTTTGGCGATAAGTTACAGAAAGATAGCGTGGTGATTGTGTCGGGGCAGGTGAGTTTCGATGATTTTTCACAGGGGCTGAAAATGTCGGTACGCGAACTGATGACGCTGGATGAAGCCCGCAGTCGCTATGCCAAAAGTCTGGCGCTGAGTTTGTCGCAGGAACAGATTACCGCCCCGTTTATGAAAAAATTCAAACAAACGCTCACCCCTTACAGCGGCGGCAGCTTACCGCTGCATATTTATTATCAAAGTCCGCAGGGCAGAGCGCTGCTGCGGTTCGGCGTGCAGTGGTCGGTGAATCCGACCGATGATCTGCTGGCGGCGCTGGTGGATATGCTGGGCGAAAGTGCGGTGGAATTAGAGTTCGAATAAGCGGTTTAAGCGCTTGGTGTAAAAAATATCACCCCATCCATGCGGTATGGGGTGAGTTGCGTTACGAGCAGACCACTTTAATGGCTAAGCCGCCCTGCGAGGTTTCGCGGTATTTCGCGTTCATATCTTTACCGGTTTCGTACATGGTTTCGATCACCTTATCCAGCGTAACGCGCGGAATGGTGGTACGGCGCAAAGCCATGCGACTGGCATTGATCGCTTTTACCGAGGCAATCGCGTTGCGTTCGATACAAGGCACCTGTACCTGACCGCCGACCGGATCGCAGGTCAGCCCCAGATTGTGTTCCATGGCGATTTCCGCTGCGGTGCAAACCTGTTCCGGACTGCCGCCTAAAATTTCGGTTAAGCCCGCCGCCGCCATTGAACAGGCAACGCCCACTTCGCCCTGACAGCCGACTTCGGCGCCGGAAATAGAGGCGTTCATTTTATACAGTGAACCGATCATGCCGCAAGCCAGCAGGTAACGCTCGATGATTTCCGGCGTTAACGCAGAGATGAATTTCTCATAATAGGCCAGCACCGCCGGCACAATGCCGCAGGCACCGTTGGTCGGCGCAGTCACCACCCGTCCGCCGGCGGCGTTTTCTTCATTGACCGCAAGCGCGAACATATTCACCCAATCGATGATTTTCATCGGATCATTGGACAGCCCGTTATTGGCTTGCAAAGTGCGATACAGCGTGGCGGCGCGGCGCGCCACTTTCAGCGGCCCCGGTAACACGCCTTCGGTGTGGATACCGTGTTCGATACACGCGTGCATGGTTTGCCATACCGCTTGTAAGTGTTCGCTGAGGGCGGCTTTTCCATGCAGGGCGATTTCATTTTTCAGCATGACGCTGGATAACGACAGACCGCTTTCACTACAATGGTGCAGAATATCCGCCGCGTTTTTGTACGGATACGGCACGGCAAGCGGTTGCTCCGCCGGTTGGTTAAAATGCGCTTTATCAACGATAAAGCCGCCGCCGATAGAATAATAAGTCTGGCGGTACAGCAGCGCTTCGCCCGCCAGTGCCGTCAGCGTCATACCGTTTTCGTGCAGCGGTAAAAAGGTTTGATGGAACCTCATATCCTGCGCATAATCGAATTGCGCGGTTTTTTTGCCCTGCGCCAGCGGTAAAAGTGCGGTGCGTTTTACCTCGGAAATAAATGACGGAATCAGATCGATATCCACATCGTGCGGCAGATAGCCCGCCAGCCCCATAATAATGGCGATATCCGTATTGTGTCCCAGACCGGTCATGGATAAGGAACCGTAAACATCGACTTTAATATGGCTGACGCGTTCCAGCAGATTTTGCTCGATCAAATCGTCGATAAACTGTTTTCCCGCTTTCATCGGCCCGACGGTGTGCGAACTGGACGGCCCGACGCCTATTTTGAAAATATCAAAAACGCTAATCATTTTGTGCCTACTGATGTAAAGGCCCTTCGTCAGAAAAGGGCCGGTTATTTTGTTATGATAAAAAAGCGCGTTATTTTACATTAATTTTTAGAATAAGCCATAGATGACGGCGGAAATCGCGATAATGCCCATCACGGTGACAAACACATTGCTGAGCTGCCCCTGATAACGCTGCATGGCCGGAATTTTACGGATGGCGTACATCGGCATAATAAACAGAATCGCGGCAATAATCGGCCCGCCGAAAGATTCGATTAATCCCAGAATACTCGGATTGACGATCGCCACGCCCCACAGGGTAATCAGGAAGAAAAGTGCGGTCATATAATTGAGTTTTTTGCGATTAATCTTGTGATTGTCGGTCATTTTAACAAACAGCCCTTCCAAGCCTTCTTTGGCGCCTAAATAATGGCCGAAGAATGAACTGGTAATGGCTAAAAACGCGACCAACGGACCGAAATAAGAGATATACGGGTTCTCGAATTTATTGGCCAGGAAAGACAGAATACTGATATTTTGCTGTTTAGCCAGCGCCAGTTCTTCCGGGGTTAAGGTCAGCACGCAGCTGAACACGAAGAACATCACGAAAAACAGCAGAATCGTGGCGGTGCCTTTTAACGTGTGCGCGGCATGTTTTTCGGTGACCGTCCGCTCTTTATATTGGCGTTGTTGCGATTGTGAGAAAGAGGAAATCGCCGGCGAGTGGTTAAAGGAGAATACCAATACCGGAATGGTGATCCATAATGTGGTGATAAAACCCTGTGCGGTCGGCATTTCGTGCAGCATTGAGGTATTCCATTCGGGAATCAGGTAAATAGACAGCACGAATAAAATCAGCACCAGCGGATAAACCAGAAACTCGGTAATTTTCAGCATGATTTTTTCGCCCATTAACATAACCGAAATTAGCGAAGCAATCAGCACGAAAGACAATACCACGCGATTCGGCGAGGCTAAGCCCATTTGGTTGACGATAAAGGAATCCACCGTGTTGGTGATGCCGTTGCCGTAGATTAATAAAATCGGGAAAATGGCGAAGAAATAAAGCAGGGTAATCAGTTTACCGGCGTTTTTGCCGAAATGTTCTTCCACCACTTCGGTGATGTCGCTGCCTTCAACGGAAGACGATAAGACGAATCGTGACAGCGCCCGGTGCGCAAAATAGGTCATCGGGCCGACTAAGATTGCCATCACCACTAATGGCCAGAAGCCGCCCATACCGGCGTTAATCGGTAAAAATAACACCCCGGCGCCAACCGCGGTTCCGAATAAATTTAACGCCCAAAGTAAATCAAATTTGTTCCATTTAACGGAAGAATCGTTAACCATATACATCCCCATATTTCTTGTTTATTTTGGTTTTTTATGTGTTGTTTTCAGCCTGAAACGGCATATTGGCAAATATGCCGAGTTTCGGTGCGGAATAATATGTTGATTGGAGAAATATTTCAAATAAAGATATCCGATTTGTGAAAAGGATCTCATTTTTTAGTTTAAAACCGGCTAAAGCATGGCGGATTGTTTACCAGAATTTAACATTGGGTTTTAATCGAGGGAGCGGATGATATAAAGAAAAGATATAACGACAATACCAACGGCGCTGCGATCGCGCCGTTTTTCGCCTGATTATGCCGCCTTTTGCTTGCCTAAAGTGCCGTCGTCAACGGCGTCTTTCGGGGTGCCGAGGATTTCATACACTTTTTCCCCTTCTTTAAAGAAAGCGAAGCCGCCGTGTTCCATTTTGGTCCAGACTTCGTTTTTGGTAATCGGGAAGGTGGCGATAATCACGATTTGATCGCCGTCTTTGGCATAATCGCGGAAGTCAATCACACTGTCGTCATCAATGCGTTGTGCGGTGCCGAACGGCGCTTTACGGATGAGATAATGCAGATTGGTGGAGCAATGGGCGATCATCCACTCGCCGTTGGACAGAATAAAGTTAAACGTGCCGCGCGAGGATAATTCTGCGCTGATTTCCTGAATGGCGGTAAAGATTTGTTTTTCCGTCGGTTTTTTCCGAAAACGGTTTTTCAGCTGTTCTGCCATATAGCAGAATGCGGTTTCCGAATCGGTGGAGCCGATCGGCTGGCAGAAACTTTCCGACATATCCGGCAGCGTATTCAGGTTGCCGTTGTGCGCGAATACCCAGTTTTCGCCCCAGATTTCGCGGATGAACGGATGAGTGTTTTCGATATTCACATCGCCCTGCGTGGCTTTGCGGATATGCGCAATCACATTTAAGGATTTAATGTTATATTGTTTAACGCAATCGGCGATAGGCGATGAATGACCGGGATGATTGTCGCGGAAAATGCGCACGCCCTTGCCTTCGAAAAAGGCGATGCCGAAGCCGTCCGAGTGGCAATCCGTCAACCCCGCACGGCGGCGGAAGCCTTCAAAAGAGAACACGATATCTGTCGGGGTATTACAGTTCATTCCGAGTAGCTGGCACATAAAATCTTTGACCTGATGAAATCTATCTAACTGGAGGTGATTTAACACGATAATGTGCGGAAATTCAAGTTCGGTTTTAGATTAAAATGTTACATAAAATAACCGGCGGGAATGATGCGGACGTTAAATCAGGCGGCGGAGTTATCGGCTTTGCGGCCAACAAAAAGCCTTATCAATTGATAAGGCTAGGATTTGGTGGAGATAATCGGGATCGAACCGACGACCTCTTGAATGCCATTCAAGCGCTCTCCCAACTGAGCTATATCCCCGTCATTCTGTTCGTGGCGCTAATGATAAATTTCGCTCTCCTTCCTGTCAACAGAAAATCGTGAATATTCTTCCGGCAGACGAAATATTAAGCATTTTTCGCCCGAATAAAATCAATGGCGTTCTGAATGCGCGCCAATGTGCGCGTGCGGCCGATGGCGACCAGTGTCACATCCATGGAAGGCGATTGGCTGGCGCCGGTTACGGCCACGCGCAGCGGCATACCGACTTTGCCCATGCCGACGCCCAGTTCGGCGGCGGTTTGCTCAATGGCCTGATGGGTGCCGTGCAGATCCCAGTGCTCAAGTGCGGTCAGTTTTTCTTTCACTTTTTCCAACGGTGCAACGGCGGCGGATTTAAAGTGTTTTTTCACCGCACTTTCGTCGAACGTGTCGAAGTCTTCAAAGAAATAGCGGCTTGCTGCAGCCATTTCTTTCAGCGTTTTGCAGCGTTCCGCCAGCATTGTGACGATGTCCGCCAGCGCCGGGCCGTTTGTGGTGTCGATGCCCTGTGCCTGATAGTGCCAGGCGAGGTGCTGCGCCACATAGGCGGGATCCAGCGTTTTCATGTAATGCTGGTTCAGCCATTGCAATTTTTCCGTATTGAACGCACTGGCGGATTTACTGACGGAATGCAGATCGAACAAGGCAATCATTTCTTCGCGGCTGAAAATTTCCTGATCGCCGTGTCCCCAGCCCAAACGAACCAGATAATTAACCAGCGCTTCCGGCAAATAGCCGTCGTCGCGGTACTGCATGACGCTGACTGCGCCGTGACGTTTGGACAGTTTCTGACCGTCGTCGCCGAGAATCATGGAAACATGAGCATAAGTCGGGATCGGCGCGCCCAACGCTTGCAGAATATTAATCTGGCGCGGGGTGTTGTTAATATGATCTTCGCCGCGCACCACATGAGTGATGCCCATATCCCAGTCATCCACCACCACACAGAAGTTATAGGTCGGCGAGCCGTCGGTGCGGCGGATGATCAGATCGTCCAGTTCGCCGTTGCTAATTTCAATCCGTCCGCGTACCGCATCTTCAAACACCACGGAACCTTCCGTCGGATTTTTAAACCGCACTACATGCGGTTCATCCGGTGAATGGCTGTGATCATTCAGACAATGGCGGTCATAGCGCGGTTTTTGTTTGTGCTGTTCCTGACTGTGGCGCAATTCCTCCAGCCGTTCTTTCGAGCAGTAACAGCGGTAGGCAAGGCCTTGTTCCAGCATTTGATCGATCACCTGATTGTAGCGCTCAAAACGTTTGGTTTGATAATAAGGGCCCTGTTCCCAGCTCAGATTCAGCCATGCCATACCTTCTAAAATCGCCTGTGTGGCTTGCGGGGTGGAACGCTCCAAATCCGTATCTTCAATTCGCAGTACGAATTCGCCCTGGTTATGTTTGGCGTATAACCAGGAATACAGCGCGGTTCTGGCGCCGCCGACGTGTAAATAGCCGGTCGGGCTGGGAGCGAAACGGGTGCGTACTTTCACATTCGGGTCTAAGGGAAAAAGGGATTCTGATTTCATTATAGTGCCTTTATTTTAGCTAAGAATAAATGCGCATTATTGTACTATGACTTGCCGCGATGCACGATAAAAAATCGAAATTTATGCCTATTTTTACGTCGATCGGGCAAAATAGCGCAAAAATGTGTTGACTGTCATGCCATAACACTTATAATGCCACTCCACAACATAAGGGCGATTAGCTCAGTTGGGAGAGCACCTCCCTTACAAGGAGGGGGTCACTGGTTCGAGACCGGTATCGCCCACCACTTTTTCCGGTGTCTTATGTTGTGATGCTTAAACTGACGAGGGCGATTAGCTCAGTTGGGAGAGCACCTCCCTTACAAGGAGGGGGTCACTGGTTCGAGACCGGTATCGCCCACCACTCTCAGTTTAGCTTTCCATTTTGCCGTAACAGGCAAAACCGATAGCCGAAAGGCCGTTATCGGGCGATTAGCTCAGTTGGGAGAGCACCTCCCTTACAAGGAGGGGGTCACTGGTTCGAGACCGGTATCGCCCACCACTTTATTTCAGTTCATTTCACTTCTTGCTTTATTCACAATAATCTTGTTATTTATCAATAAACTGGTAAAGTACACACACTTGTTTGTGATGTTTATGGTGAGTTCATGAATAAACCGGTCAACTATGAAAAACTGATTTTGGCGACGAACGGCTTACTGCGTTTGTCGGGCAATATAGTGAAAATTTTCGCTTATCCGTTTCATCTGCTGTTTCCGAAAACGCGTTTTACTATTCCCGCATTCAGCCCGGCCAAACGAAAAGCCGCGCCGGGCGGCAAAATCAATAAAACCATCTGGCAAACCAATTACAGCAACAAAGTGACCCTGCCGGTGTATTGCAATTATCTGCTCAACCGTTTGCTGTCGCTCAGCTATGATTATCGTTATGTCAGCACCGAGGAACGTGCCGAGTATATCCGCGCTCACGCCGACAGCCGCACCTTTAACGCCTATGCCAAACTGACCGACGGGGCGGCGCAGGCGGATTTCTGGCGGATTTTCACCCTGTATCACGAAGGCGGCGTGTATATGGATATCGACGGACATCTGGTCTGGTGTTTGTCTGCGATTATTGATCCGGCCGATACGGAAGTGGTGATTACCCGCCGCAATAAATACACCAATTTCTTTTTAGCCAGCGCAAAGGGCAACCCGTTTTTGAAAGATACGCTGGATATCATTATCGACAATATCGAACAGCGGCGCATTGACGGCGGCGTATTCTGCCTGACCGGGCCGGATACCCTGAATCAGGCGCTGGCGGGCAAAACGGTGAATGCGCGGCGCGATAAACTGACCTGTTCGCAAGGCACGTTTACCAACGAATATTTTCAATATATGGATAAAAAACGCGGCAAATGGAACCACGCCAAAAATGAAGATTTATTGAAATAATACGGCATAAGAAAGTGCGGTGATTTTTTCGTGGGTTTTATCTTAAAATTCCGCCGAAAAAAGCACCGCACTTTTGATTTTGGCTACGGGTTGCGGCTATGCGCAGAAATGGCCGATCAGCCGGTTTAATAATGCCGTCGTCGGGCGAATAAAATCTGCCGCAAGGTATTCGTTCGGCTGATGGGCCTGTTCGATCGAACCGGGGCCGAGCACCAGGGTCGGGCAGAGTTGCTGAATAAACGGCGCCTCGGTACAGTAATTAACCGCCTCGCATTTTTCTCCCAGCAGCTTTTCCACCACCTGCACCACCTGTGCCGAATGCTCGCATTCGTAGCCCGGCGTCGGTTCGTGTAAGGAACGGATGCTGATTAAATCGCCCCATTGCTCGAACATCGGTCTGAGCTTTTCGCGCAGCATCTCATCTAGATCGTTTAAGCTGATATTCGGCAACGGGCGGATGTCGAAATGCAACTCGCAGCAGGCGCAGATCCGGTTAACCGCATCACCGCCGTGAATGGCGCCGAAATTCATGGTCGGGTAAGGAATGGCAAAAGCAGGGTGATAATATTTCTCTTTCAGTTCATCGCGCATCTGCATCAAATAGCCGGTGGCCTGATGCATTAATTCGATCGCATTAATGCCGCGCGCCGGATCGCTGGAATGACCGGTTTTGCCCGTAATGCGCAGGGCTTGGCCGATATGTCCTTTGTGCGCGCGTACCGGTTTTAACGAGGTCGGTTCGCCGATAACGGCACAATCGGGGCGGATTTTGCTGTGTCGGCTGAAGGTTCTGGCGCCGATTAAGGTGGTTTCTTCATCGGCGGTGGCCAGAATACGCAACGGCTTGCGCAGCTTGCTTAAATCCAGATGCCGCATGGCGTCCAGCACGAAAGCGAAAAAGCCCTTCATATCCGCCGTGCCCAAACCGTAAAATCTGCCGTCTTTTTCCGTCAGTTTGAACGGGTCAAATGTCCAGCGCCCTTCGTCAAACGGCACGGTATCCGTATGTCCGGCCAGCAACAAACCGCCTTCGCCCGCGCCGTAAGTGGCCAGCAGATTGAATTTATTGCGGCTGCCTTCCACCGCAATAATCTGCGTGTTAAAGCCCAGATGATGCAGCCAGTCGGCCAGTAGATCGATTAAGGCTTTATTTGACAAATCCGCTTCGGCATCAACGCTGCTGACGGTCGGCAGGGCGATTAAGCGGGAATACATCTCAAGAAATGGCGGCAACTTTTTCATTTGTGTTATCCTATAACAAATAAACATTGATCTGTGATTAATTATGCATAATAATAGCATAATTAATCATATTTGAGCGGTCTATCCGTTAATTATAAGGCACAACCTACTATGCAGAAAGCAATTATTATCGGTGCAAGCGGCTATACCGGCGCTGAACTTGCACGCATTCTGGCCTCTCATCCTGAATTTGAACTGAACGGTTTATATGTGTCTAGCGCCAGTCAGGACGCCAATAAGCCCATCTCTTCGCTTTATCCGCGTTTACGACAGATTGCCGATTTGCCCCTGCGGCCGTTGCCGGAGGATTTAGCCTCGCTGGCGCAGGCGAACGACATGGTTTTTCTGGCCACGGCGCATGAAGTCAGTCATGACCTGGCACCGGTTTTCGTGCAAAATAATTGTAAAGTGTTTGATTTATCCGGAGCGTTTCGGGTCAACGACGCCGAATTTTACCCGCACTATTACGGTTTCAGCCATCAGTATCCGGAACTGTTGGAAAACGCGGTGTACGGTTTGGCGGAATGGCAGTCGGATGCCATTTCTCGCGCGGATTTAGTGGCGCTGCCCGGCTGTTATCCGACGGTTTCGCAGCTTTGTCTGAAACCTTTGATTGAACGGAATCTGCTGGATTTAACCTATCTGCCGGTCATTAATGCCGTCAGCGGTGTCAGCGGTGCGGGACGTAAAGCGGCGTTAACCTCCAGTTTCTGCGAGGTCAGCTTAAATCCTTACGGCGTGTTTAATCACCGTCATCAGCCGGAAATTGCCGCACACTTGGGTACGGAAGTGATTTTTACCCCCCATTTGGGCAACTTTAAACGCGGCATTCTGGCGACGATTACCGCCAAATTAAACGCCGATGTGTATAACGAACATATTCGCGTGGCTTACCGCGATGCCTACCGGCACAAACCCTTGGTGCGCGTTTATGAAGAAGGCCTGCCGAGCATTAAGGCGGTGGAATTTACCCCTTACTGCGACATCGGCTTTGCCAGCAAAGACGGTTATATCATTATCGCCGGCGCGGAAGACAATCTATTGAAAGGCGCGGCGGCGCAGGCGGTGCAATGTGCCAATATTCGTTACGGTTTGGAAGAAACCTTAGGATTAATATAAGGAAACGCAATGAGACCTTTAGTGATTAAGCTGGGCGGGGTGCTGTTGGATACGCCGGCGGCAATGGAAAACCTGTTCACCGCGCTGGCGGATTATCAACGTAATTTCGACCGCCCTTTATTGATCGTACACGGCGGCGGCTGCGTGGTTGACGAGTTAATGGGACGCTTGCATCTGCCGGTAAAAAAGAAAAACGGATTGCGCGTCACGCCAAGTGATCAGATTGATATTATCGTCGGTGCGCTGGCCGGCATAGCGAATAAAACGCTGGTGGCGCAGGCGACCAAATTTAAATTGAATCCGGTCGGGCTCTGTCTGGCGGACGGTAATCTGACCCGCGCCGCGCAGTTTGATCCCGAACTGGGACATGTGGCGACCGTGGTGGCAAAAAATCCGGCGTTGCTCAATACGCTGCTCGGCGAGGCGTTTTTGCCGATTATCAGCTCCGTGGCGGTGGACGAGCACGGACTGCTGATGAATGTGAATGCCGATCAGGCGGCAACGGCGATTGCGGCGTTGATTGATGCGGATTTAGTGATGCTGTCCGATGTGGACGGCGTGCTGGATGGCGATAAGCGGCTGATTTCCCGCCTGAATGCGACACAAATTGATCAGCTGATTGAGGCGGGCGTGATCACCGACGGAATGATCGTGAAAGTTAATGCGGCGCTGGATGCGGCGAAAATTCTCAACCGCGGGGTCGATATCGCAAACTGGAAATATGCGCAAAAACTGACCGCACTTTTCGGCGGCGAGATTATCGGCACCCGGATTAATCCGTAAGGGCGGCGGGCAGACGACCCGCATAATATTAAAAAAGCACTGATAAAGGAAACAGTATGGCACTTTGGGGTGGACGTTTTACACAGGCGGCGGATAAGCGCTTTAAAGATTTTAACGATTCGCTGCGTTTTGATTATCGTTTGGCCGAACAGGATATTGAAGGGTCGATCGGCTGGTCGAAAGCGCTGGTCGGCGTCGGCGTGTTAAGCGCGCAAGAGCAACGGCAGCTGGAAGAGGCGCTGCATCAGTTATTGCTGGAAGTGCGGTCGAATCCGCAGGCGATTTTGCAGGATGACGCGGAAGATATTCACAGCTGGGTGGAAAGTAAGCTGATTGATAAAGTCGGCAATCTGGGCAAAAAACTGCATACCGGCCGCAGCCGTAATGATCAGGTGGCGCTGGATATTAAAATGTGGTGCAAACAGCGGGTGACGGAATTGCAGCATTCGCTGCGCGCGTTGCAGCGTAAACTGGTGGAAACCGCAGAACGCAATCAACAGGCGGTGATGCCCGGTTATACCCATTTGCAGCGCGCGCAGCCGATTACCTTTGCCCATTGGTGCATGGCTTATGTGGAAATGCTGGATCGTGATTATTCCCGTTTAACGGATGCCTATCGGCGCATGAATACCTGTCCGCTGGGCAGCGGCGCACTGGCGGGAACCGCTTATGCGATAGATCGCGATCAGTTGGCGAACGTGCTCGGATTTGCCACGGCGACCCGCAACAGTCTGGACAGCGTATCCGACCGCGATCATATTATTGAATTGTTGTCCGCCGCCGCTTTAAGCATGGTGCATCTTTCCCGCTTTGCCGAAGATATGATTATTTTTAACAGCGGTGAGGCGGATTTTGTCGAACTGTCCGATCGCGTTACCTCCGGCTCTTCCCTGATGCCGCAAAAGAAAAATCCGGACGCCTGCGAGCTTATCCGCGGTAAAACGGGGCGGGTTGCCGGTGCGCTGAGTGCGATGCTGATGACGCTAAAAGGGTTGCCGCTGGCTTATAACAAAGATATGCAGGAAGATAAAGAGGGCATTTTCGATGCGCTGGATACCTGGCAGGATTGTCTGGATATGGCGGCTTTCGTGCTGGAAGACATTAAAGTGAATGTGGCACGCACCAAAGAAGCGGCGCTGAAAGGCTATTCTAACGCCACGGAGCTGGCGGATTATCTGGTGGCGAAAGGCGTGCCGTTCCGCGATTCTCATCATATCGTGGGCGAAACCGTGGTGTATGCGATTTCGGCGCATAAAGGGCTGGAAGATTTAACGCTGGACGAATTCCGTCGTTTCAGTGCGGTGGTGGATGAAGACGTGTATGCTATTTTGTCGCTGCAATCCTGTCTGGATAAACGCTGTGCCAAAGGCGGCGTGTCGCCGCTGCGGGTGGCGGAAGCCATTGCGCAGGCTAAAGCCCGGTTGAAATAACGCTTTATGCGGAAAGCGTGATGCGGAATGATGCGGAAAGTGCGGTGGAAAATTCTTCGGTTTTTTTCACCGCACTTTTTATGCCGGCCTATACTTATAAAATGGCTTTTTCAAACAACATTTTCATATTGGTTAAAATCTGCGTCGGTTCCAGCGGCTGTTCGCTATTGACCGCAAAGGTCATCGCCGCCAGCGCAAACGATGCGTACATATGACCTTGAAATTCAATATTAATCAGTTCATCGCTGTTTTGCCGCATGAGCGTTTCAATGTATTTTTGTTTTATCAGCAGATACATATCCTGCCGTAAATGAATTTTCGGCGTCTCGATTTTCCATAACAGTTTCATTTTTTCCCGGTTCTGTTGCAGCAGCGGCGCGACTTCGCGGCTGAATGCCAACGAACTGTAGCTAAAGCGTTTTTCCAGCGTCGGCAGAAACAGCGTGTGCTTGAATTCTTCAATCAGGTGTCTGGCCAGTGCGTTTTTATTGGCGTAATGCTTATAAAACGTGGTGCGGTTGATCTGGGCCTGATCCAGAATATGCTGCACGGTGATGTCGTCGAAATCCATGGTTTTCAGCAATTCAAGGAAAGCATCACAAATATTTTTCGAGGTTTTGATTACCCGACGGTCTTTTTTATTTAGCATGTTACCTCTTTGTTATTATTTTCGTGAAAAATAAGCAACAAAATAATCCAATTTGTATGTTTAAGCAACATTTTATCGTTCTTTGATGATTGCAGGTTTTCGGGACATTCTCTAAACTGAATCCGTTCAAATTAAAATGGCGTGGAGTAAGCTATGAAAAAACTGTTGGTGGTTATTTTGGTTGTGGCGGTGCTGGCGGGGATCGCCTATTGGAAATTATTCCGTATTGATGCTGGCACGCCGGCGGGCGTTGCGGTGGTGAACGGACGTCTGGAGCTGGATCGTATTGACGTCGCCAGTTTATATGCGGGACGCGTCGAGGAAATTTATGTGCAGGAAGGCGAGAGGGTGGAAAAAGATCAGCCGTTGGCGCGTCTTTCCTCAACCCAGGTAACGGCACAGCTCAATGCCGCCAAGGCGCAGAAAATGCGGGCGGTGGAAGCGGTGGCGCGCAGTCAGGCGGAAATTGATTCTTACCAGCAGCAGGCCAATGTTGCGAAACTGGATTTGGATAATGCCAGAAAATTAAAACGGGATAATCTGGTTTCCGCCACCGAAGTGGCGCGCCGTGAAGCGTCCTATCAGGCGGCGGCGGCCGGAGTTGTGGCGGCGAAAGCGGCGAAGGCGGAAGCGCAGGCCGCCGTGGATCAGGCCGAAGCGGATATTGAACGCATTGCCGATATGGATACGGATATGGTGATCAAATCCCCGATTAACGGTCGGGTGGAATATAAAATCGCGGATGTGGGCAATGTGCTCGGTGCCGGCGGCAAAGTGGTCAGCGTGCTGGATTTAAATGATGTTTATATCAATGTGTTTTTGCCTTCATACCAATCCAACCAACTGAAAATTGACGATGAGGCGCGTATCGTGGTGGACGGCATTGATGCGGTATTCCCGGCCAACATTACCTATGTGGCGTCGGAAGCGCAGTTTACGCCGAAATCGGTCGAAACGACGGAAGAGCGCGCCAAATTAATGTTTAAAGTCAAACTACAGGTACCGCAAGATGTGGTAAAACAGCAGCAGGCGCTGTTAAAAGGCGGTATGACGGCATTAGGTTATGTGAAATATGACCCGCAGGCGCAATGGCCGGCGCATTTACAGGTGAAATTACCTCAGGCACAGCAATAGGATAAGGCGTTATGGCGGAAGTAAATGATATTGCGGTTTCCGTTGCGGATCTCAGCCACCGTTACGGCAAGACGCAGGCCTTGGAGCGGGTGTCTTTGCAGATCCCCAAAGGGGTCAGCGTCGGATTAATCGGCCCGGACGGAGTGGGAAAATCGACGCTGCTTTCCCTGATTGCGGGGGTAAAAATATTACAGCACGGCAAGATAACGGTATTTGATAAGGATGTCAGCGATAAAGCGCAGCGGGACAGCCTGTCTTATCAGGTGGCGTTTATGCCGCAGGGATTAGGGAAGAATCTGTATCCTACATTGTCGATTTATGAAAATATTGAGTTCCATGCCAGCCTGTTCGGTTTAGCCAAAGATTATCGTCGCGCGCGCATTCAGCGTTTGCTCAATGCGACCGGATTGCTGCCCTTTGCCGAACGGGCGGCGGGTAAGTTATCGGGCGGTATGAAGCAGAAATTAAGCCTGTGCTGTGCGTTGGTGCATAATCCGGATCTGCTGATTCTGGATGAGCCGACAACCGGGGTGGATCCGCTTTCCCGCCGTCAGTTCTGGGAATTGGTGGCGGATCTGCGGCAGGAATCACCGCACATGACGGTAATTGTCGCGACCGCCTATATTGAGGAAGCGGAAAAATTTGAACACCTGCTGGCGATGGATGATGGCAAATTAATCGCCAATGCGCCGACCCGACAGGTGATGTCGGAAACGCAAAGCGACACGCTGGAACAGGCTTATATTAAACTGCTGCCGCCGGAAAAGCGCGGTGCGGAAAACGGTCTGACCATTCCGCCGTTTAAACCGGCGGCCGATGAACCGCCGGCCATTGAAGCGGAAGGGCTGACCAAAAAATTCGGCGATTTCGTTTCTGTGGATCATGTCAGTTTTACCATTCCGAAAGGGGAAATTTTCGGTTTTCTGGGTTCCAACGGCTGTGGTAAATCCACCACCATGAAGATGCTGACCGGCTTGCTGGATGCGACCGAAGGCTCGGCGAAATTATTGGGTAAACCGGTGGATGCCGGCGATATCAACACGCGCAAACGCGTAGGGTATATGTCGCAGGCGTTTTCGCTGTATGAAGAGTTAAGCGTGCGTCAGAATCTGGAGTTGCATGCCAAACTTTATCAAATTAACAAAAGCCAGTGGGACGACTATGTGAATGCGGCGATGGAACAGTTTCATTTAACCGAATTCGCCGATCAAAAACCGGAGGCGCTGCCCTTGGGGATCCGCCAGCGCCTGCAACTTGCCGCCGCCTGTTTGCATAAACCGGAGGTGTTGATTCTGGACGAACCGACCTCCGGGGTGGATCCGGCCGCGCGTGATATGTTCTGGGAATATCTGATTAAACTGTCGCGTGAAGATAAGATCACCATTTTTGTTACCACGCACTTTATGAATGAGGCGCAGCGTTGCGATCGTATTTCTTTTATGCACCGCGGTAAGGTGCTCGGCGTCGGCACGCCGGAAGAACTGCGCAAGGGTAAAAAGGCGGAGACCCTGGAGCAGGCGTTTATCATTTATCTGGAAGAACAGGAAGATGAGGTGAGCGCACCGTCGCCGGATAACGCGCCGAAAGCTGCACAGATTCAGGCGCGGACTGCGTATTCAAGCGGTTTTATGGCGTGGTTTGCGATGGTCTGGACCTTTGCGGTGCGTGAAAGCAAAGAATTGCTGCGCGATAAAATCCGCCTGTTCTTTGCGCTGGGCGGGCCTGCGGTTATGCTGATCGCCATGGCATCGAGCATTTCCTTTGATATTAACCCGCTTAAATTTACCGTGTTGGATCACGATAACAGCTCGGAAAGCCGAAAGCTGGTGGAATATTTCAGCGGATCCCATTATTTTATCCGTCAGCCGTCTATTTATAATGTGAACGAAATCAATGAAGTATTGCAAAGTGCGCAGGTAAAAATGGTGATCGAAATTCCCGCCGGTTTCGGCCGCGAGGTATTAAACGGGCAGAAACCGGAAGTGGGATTTTTCATTGACGGCGCATTTCCGTCCATGGCGGAAAATCTGAAAGGTTCCACCACCGGCGTGATTGCGCAATACGCGCGTGATTATTTGCGTGCGCAGGGTATCAGCGTGGCGGGGAATAGTATTCTGGAAACCCGTTTTGTCTATAATCAGGATTTCAGAAGCGTATTCGCCATGACACCGGGAATTATTATGCTGGCGATGATGATGGTTCCTTCCATGATGACCGCATTGGGTGTGGTGCGGGAAAAAGAAATCGGTTCGATTATGAATCTGTACGGTTCGCCGGCAACGCCGTTGCAGTTTTTGTTGGGCAAACAGCTGCCTTATATTATGCTGTCTTTTTTCAGCTATCTGTTACTGGTGTGGATCGCGATCGTCTTGTTTGATGTGCCGATAAAAGGCTCCGTATGGGCGATGTTTTTAGGGGCGGTGTTTGTTATTTGTGCTTCGACTGGTTTCGGGCTGCTGGTATCCAGCTTTGTTTCTTCGCAGGTGGCGGCGCTGTTTGCGACGGCGATTCTGATTATGGTACCGACCATGAATTTCTCCGGTATGATGTATCCGACCGCCACTCTCTCACCGAATGTGTATTTTATCGCGCATATTTTTCCGGGCGCCTGGTTCCAGATTATCAGCCTCGGCGGTTTTACCAAAGGGCTGGGTTTTGCGGATTTCCTGCCGAATTATGCGGCGCTGCTGATCATTTATTCGGTTTATTTGATGCTGGCGGCGCGTTTTCTGAAAAAACAGGAGAAATAACATGCGTTGGTTAAAAAATGTGGCTTATTTGTCCGCCAAAGAATTCCGCAGCTTATTTACCGATCCTATATTAATGGTATTGATTGTGTATATGTTTTCCATCGCGCTGATTACCATTGCCAATATGCCGACCACGGAAGTGAAAAATGCGGTGGTTGCCGTGGTGGATAATGATCATTCGCAATTGTCCTACCGTCTGCGCGACAGCCTGATCCCACCGAATTTCAAACAAGTGGAGGAAATCGGTTATGCGGATGTCGATCGGGCGATGGATACCGGAAAATATACCTTCGTACTGGATATTCCGCCCAATTATCAGCGCGATATGCTGAAAGGGCAGGCGCCGAAAATTCAGCTGCTGGTGGATGCCACGGCGATGACGCAGGCCAGCATCGGCAGTTCCTATATTAATCAGACGTTGAGTGCGGAAATTCAGCAGTTTTTGAAAACCGCGCAGGTTCAGGCCTCACCGATTAATGCTGCGATTAACGTATTGTATAACCCGAACTATTCCAGTAAATGGTTGATGGGAACGATGCAGATTGTGGGAAACCTGAATTTATTGGTATTGCTGCTGGTCGGTGCGGCGGTGATCCGCGAACGCGAACGGGGCACTATCGAACACTTATTGGTGATGCCGGTCGGTTCCAGTGAAATTGCGGTTTCCAAGATTCTGGCTAACGGTGTGGTGCTATTGTGCGTCGCAATGCTTTCGCTGACCCTGATTGTCAGAGGCGTGCTGGAAGTGCCTATCGCATTAAGCGCCGTTCCGTTATTTGCCTTAGGTGTAATTACGTTTTTATTTTCCATTTCGGCGTTGGGGATTTTGCTGGCGATTATTGCGCCGACCATGCCGCAGTTCGGGCTGTTGTGCATTCCGGTATATGTGGTGATGTATCTGCTTTCGGGGACCAACTCGCCGCTGGAAAATATGCCGGAACTGGCGCAGCAAATTACCCAGTTCTCGCCGACCACCATACTGGGCGCTTATGCGCAGGATGTTTTATTCCGCGGCGCAGGGTTCGAGCTGGTATGGGATAAACTGGTCAAGATGATAGGCCTAGGTATCGTTTTTTTAACTTTAGCGTTGATGCAGTTTAAATCAATGCTGTCAAGACAGGGTTAAGCAGGATTTGAATATGAAAACATTGAGCATGACAACCATTGGTTTACTTGTTACCGTACTGACGGCCTGTCAGAATACCGACATGAGCGCGCAATCGGCGGTGCAGCTACCGGGGCAATTTGAGCACAGTCAGGCGGCGACAGGTTCTCGCGAGGTTGTGCAATGGTGGCGCAACTGGCAGGATCCCCAGCTGACCCGTTTGATTGAACAGGGATTGGCAAATAATCTTGATGTGGCGCTGGCGCAGTCCCGTTTGCGCGAGGCGCAGGCCAACAGTCGGGCGGCGGATGCCGATCGCGGGCCTTCGGTCGGCGCGGCGGCGTCGGGCGGATGGAGCGTGGCGGATTTGGATACCGGGCGCGGTAATCCGCCTTCATCCCGCAGTTATTCTGCGCTCGGCGCCATTGTAGCCTCTTGGGAGCCGGATTTCTTCGGGCAGAAACGCAGCGATGCCGATGCCGCGCAGCACATTGCCTTGAGTTATCAGGAACAGGTTTACGCCGCGCAATTACTGGTGGCTTCGCAGATCGCGGAAAACTATTTTAAAATTTATGCCACCGATCAACAAAGTGCGGTGCTAAAACAGAATATTTCTGCCTTGCAGCAGCTACAGCGCTATGTCAAAGGGCGTTTTTCCGCCGGCGATGCCACCGCCTATGAAGTGAATGAAATCGGCAGTCAGGTTTCCGCTTTACAGGCAAAACAGGCGACATTACAGGCGCAGTCGGACAGCTATCAGCGCAATATCGCCATATTAATCGGGCAAACGCCGCAGGGATTCCGCATTATAAAAAGCGCTGATCCGTTGGCGCGTCTGCCTGCCGCGCCGTCGGGACAACAACCGGGCAATTTGCTGGAGCGCCGTCCGGACATTCGTGCCAACGCGCAGCAGATTCAGGCGGCGATGGCAAAAGTGGCCAGCGCCAAAGCCGATTTGTATCCGCGCTTTGATATCACCTTTGCCGGACAGGGCGGGCGAATTGAGCTGAATAACGATTTATCGCACGTTTCCGGGCTGGGCAGTCTGCTAAGCCTTGGCGTACAGCTGCCGATTTTTACCAACGGACGGATTCAGGCAAATATTGATGCCGCCGATGCCCGCCTGAAAGGCGCGTTGGTTCAATATGACAAAACGCTGATGAACGCCTTGGGCGAAGTGGACAGCGCATACCAGATGCAATACGGCCTGACGAACCAGACTCAGTTACTGCAAAAGGCGTATCAACAGGCGGAACAACAAGCGCGTGATGCGCAGGCGCTGTTCCGGCACGGGGAGAAAACGCTGGATGTGGCGTTGCGCGCGCAGATTACGGCATTGAATTATCGCGGGCAAATTATTGAATCCCGGCTGCACAGTGCGCAGAATCTGATTAATTTATACAAAGCACTGGGCGGCGGCTGGCAACCGTAATCCTAAGAGAATGGTTATACGATGATTGCGGTTGAGTTTTCATACTTGCCGAAACGGTAGAAAATTCGACTGCTTGCACTTTTCAAAACAGGACAAAAAACACCCGCACTTTTTATTTTTAGCAAAAAGTGCGGGTGTTTTTTGGTGCATTATTTTCAATGCCTCAATCACCGCCCGCAAGACCGGTGAGTTTATCTGTTGCCAAATTTTCAGGCGGATAATCAATTCCCAAGGCGTGCGCCAATTTTAATCGTACACGGCGAGAAAGCGCACAGCCGCTATTTGTCGGAAGAATACAGCTTCATATTTAAGTCCGTCTTGAAGCCTGATACAATGCCTGCAAAATGCCATAAAATATACCAATTTAACCGTTTCAACCAAACAGCAAAAAACATTGTAGAGACGCATTAAATACATCCGCAATAATTGACAACTTAACAAAAGGACACACAATGCCAAACAGCACAGCACAGCACAGCACAGCACAGCACAGCACAGCACAGCACAGCACAGCACAGCACAGCACAGCACAGCACAGCACAGCACAGCACAGCACAGCACAGCACAGCACAG